>Ga0209515_10008822_pt1 | contig 11652 bp, 12 predicted proteins | sample Subgroupgradi54m_FD_187454 | JGI IMG/M metagenome (GOLD analysis project Ga0209515, IMG submission 187454) | Subsurface groundwater microbial communities from S. Glens Falls, New York, USA - GMW60B uncontaminated upgradient, 5.4 m (SPAdes)... ... | reverse complement strand
GGGGCAACGATAAAAGTTGGGGACTATAATTTCACATAATCTAATAGAATGCGAATTAATTTATTTTTGCGAAGCTCTAATTAGAATTGGTCTTTCTACAGAATTAGCTGTAAATTTTTCCGTAATCGCGTTTCGCTTTTTCTGCGAAAGGAAGCGTGAAGGAAAGTATTTACGTGCGGTTTCACTTCGATATGAGGCTCACAATGTTCAGTGAACTATATTTTATCCTTAGATGAAGTGAAAAATTCCTTAGAAAGATCCTTGATTTTTGCTTACTTTTCATCAAGGAAAAGTGAGAGAATAATAGCCTTATTAATGTTTACAAGTTTAAATTATGTTTGTTATTTGAAGTAGAAATATTATTGATCTCCGAAAATGGATGTGATCCCAAAATCTGTTAAAAAAAAGCACGAAATAATCTATTTCGTGCTTTTACATTTATAATAATTTACCCTTTCTTAAAAAAATGAGGGCTATTTTCTTCCAAAGGAACCAAGTATGTTTTGAGATTTTGTTCGTCGTTTTTATTGATAATCATCAACATATTATCAGCTTCGACGATGATGAAATTGTCTAATCCGTCAATCATTGCCAATTTTTCATTCGGTAAATTAACAATACAATTGGTCGAATTTGTTATGTGAACATTTTCACCAATCACTGCATTTCCATTGTAATCTTTTTCAAGATGAACATGTAAACTTCCCCAAGTTCCTAAATCCGACCAATCGAAATTAGCTAAAACTACATCTGTATTTTTGGCATTTTCCATTACTGCAAAATCGATGGAAATATCTTCACATTCATGGAAACAACGATTGATATTTTCTTGTTCTGAAATTGTATTATAAAAACTTAAATCACTTGCAAATAATGTATGTAGTTCAGGTTTGAATTTTTCAAGAGCATTTAAAATACTTTGTGCTTTCCAAATAAAAATACCTGAATTCCAATAATAATTTCCACTTTTTACAAAAATTTCCGCAACTTCTTTACTTGGTTTTTCTCTGAAATGTCTCACGGAAGTTACTTGTCCAGGGAAAATTTCTTTTTCTTCAGAAAATTCAATATAACCATAACCTGTGTCTGGTCGAGTTGGTTTAATTCCTATGGTTACTAATTTTTCTTCTTTATTTGCATCTTCAATGGCGATATTTACCGTTTGAACAAAATTTTCTTCTTTTAATATTAAATGATCGGAAGGTGCAACTATTAACGTCGCATTTTTGTTTTTTGCAAATATTTTAGCAGAAGCGTAGGCTATACAAGGAGCTGTGTTTTTACGTAATGGTTCAGTAAGAATTTGTCCTTTTGTTAAATCAGGTAATTGATCTTGGACAAGTTGAGCATAAGATTCGTTGGTTAGTACGAAAATGTTTTCTTTTGGCGCAATATGTAGAAGTCGCTCATAAGTCATCTGTATTAATGTTTTACCAATTCCTAAAACATCTAAAAATTGCTTTGGTTTTTGAGGAGTTGACATTGGCCAAAATCGACTCCCGATTCCACCAGCCATAATGATACAATAATTGTTTTCCATTTTCTAATTATATTGGTCTAACTTCTGCTAATGAATTAATTAGATACATTCTTTTACTAATCGTTTCTTCACATAAAAAACGTTTTCTTCGAAGTTCTCCTTTTATAAATTCTCTTCCGTTTAAAACAAAGATAGTGTTTTTTGGGAGTTGCTCTAAAATTTTAATTCCTTCTTTAATTTCATCGTAATTTTTTAAAACTCTTGAAAGTTTTTGGTCAGTGCAGGACGAGGCTTTCATACTTACAAGTGAATTTACCAAAGAATGTTCGATGTCTTTTGGTAATTTACCTGAATCTATAATGGGTAGTAATAATTTTCTAAAGTTTGTTTTCCATTCTTCACCATGTGGATTTACCCGATTTCCATATTGTTGGTAAGTATGTAAGTGTGCAAATTCGTGAAGAGTGGTAATTAAAAAAGAATAAGGATTTAAATCTCCGTTGATAGTAATTTGAGGTTTTTCAAAACCAAGCCCAACACTAAAATCACCTAGTTTTGTCTTGCGGGGTGGAACAATTTTAAATCGAATTGGAGAAGCTAAAAATAATTCAGCTACGATTTCTTCAAAACCTTCTGGAAGAAATTTCTTGAAACCTTCTATGACAGAAGTCTTTTTTCTTAAAATTGGATTTTTCACGCTTTAAATTTAAGAGAAATCATTGATGTTTTAGTAGAAAGAAGACATTTTGAATGAAATTACTGTTATCTTAGCGCCAAATATGAATGTAATAACTAATATAGGGAAATATTTTATAATGCTTGGCATTATATTTTCTCGTCCTGAAAAGTGGCGAATTTTCCGTAATCGTTTAATGAATGAGATTGAGTTAATTGGTGTGAAATCATTACCTATTTCTTTTATTATTTCGATTTTTATGGGAGGAGTTATTGCGCTTCAGACGGCTGCAAATATGGATAATCCTCTTTTGCCAGCCTATACTGTTGGTTATATTACTCGTTCAAGTACAATTTTAGAATTTTCACCTACTATTTTGTCTCTTATTTTAGCTGGGAAAATTGGATCGAATATAGCTTCAGAAATTGGAACGATGCGAGTAACTGAACAAATTGACGCACTCGAAACGATGGGTATTAATTCTTTAACTTATTTGGTTTTACCAAAGATTGTGGCTTCTATTTTATTTTTTCCAATTATTCTAATTTTTTCAATCGGATTAAGTTTAACTGGTGGTTGGTTATCGCTTGTAATGTCTGGTTTAACAAGTACTGAAACGTATGTTTTGGGTTTACGTTCGTTTTATTTAGACGGTGATATTGTATATGCATTAATTAAAGAAATTGTATTTGCTTTTGTTATCGTTACGACTTCTTCTTTTTACGGTTATTATACGAAGGGTGGGGCTTTAGATGTAGGAAGATCTTCAACTCAAGCTGTTGTTACAAGTAGTATTGTAATTCTTATTTGTAACTTTTTCCTAACTCAAATGATTCTTTTATAATGATTGAGGTAGTAAACGTAAATAAGTCATTTGGTGAAAATAAGGTGTTAGATGATATTTCAACTAAATTTGAAACAGGTAAGGTCAATATGATTATTGGTCAATCGGGGCAAGGTAAATCTGTTTTAGCAAAATGTATCGTTGGTTTACATGAAGTTGATCATGGATGTGTTTTATACGATGGTAGAAATTTCTCAGAATTAGAAGGGTATGATAGGAGAGAGATACGAAAAGAAATAGGAATGCTTTTCCAAGGATCTGCTTTATTTGATTCTATGACTGTGGAGAAAAATATTATGTTTCCTCTTTCAATGTTAACGAATATGACAAAGAAAGAAATGCAAATACGTGCTGATTTTTGTTTGGAACGTGTTAATCTTTCTGGTAAAAATAAATTATTACCTTCGGAATGTAGTGGGGGAATGCAAAAAAGGATTGCAATTGCTCGAGCTATTTCTATGAAACCGAAATATTTATTCTGTGACGAGCCAAACTCAGGATTAGATCCTAAAACGTCGATTGTGATTGATAATTTAATTCGAGAAATTACACATGAATATGGTATTACAACAGTTGTGATTACGCACGATATGAATTCTGTTATTGAAATTGGGGACAATATTGTTTTTATACACGAAGGGAAAAATTGGTGGAATGGAGGTCGTAAAGATATCATAACGACTGATAATCCTGAAATTAATAGTTTTGTTTACGCTTCTCAATTTATGAAAGATATCAAAGTTTCTATGCAAGAAAAATTAAAGTAAGACATTGGTTTTAAGTTTTTCCGATTTTTATTTGATTTTGAACTTTTTGAAGAATGAAAAATCCCAAAATCGCCACCATTGTTTTTTGTTTTTAGATTTTGAATCGTGAATTATAGGTTCTTTTTGATATACTTCGAATAGAGTTGTTGAATTAATTTCGATTTTATATTGAACGATAAATTCTTCTATTTCTTTTAGTAAGAACGAAGTATCTTCAACTATACCTAGTCTTGGTAATAATATAATGGATGTATTTTTCTGTTTTATTTTCTTGAATCGATCCCTAATAATTGAAATTTCATTATTAGTGAAATACACTGAAACTCCTTTAATTATTTTTGTTTTTTTATCGAATAAATAATGATCAATGATGTGTATGGAAAAAAATTCATTCTTTTTTTTATCAAAATAAAAATATTCAGACGTATCGTCAATTTCTTGTTGAAAAGCTATTAAGAGCCAGTTTTTTATTTCTGTTGGAATTTTCATTTTAGAAAATAGATATTTCAGATTTTGTTGTCAATAATTCCAAGGCTTTTATTCCTTTCACCGAATTTCCTTTTTTATTTAGTTTTGGACTCCAAACAGCAACAGAATATTTGTTAGGATGAATTGCAACTATTCCTCCGCCAACACCACTCTTTCCAGGGAGCCCAACTTTAAACGAAAATTCTCCTGCCTCGTCATAAAAACCACAGGTTTGCATAATTGAATTAATTCGTTTTGAATAACTTTTAGAAATTATTTTTTCTTTTGTGGAAGGTATTATTCCATTATTTGAAAAAAGTAAAAATGTTTTAGACAATTCTTCACATGACATTTCTATTGAACATATATAATAATATAAATTAAGAATATCTTCTATGTTATTTTCAATATTACCAAATGATTTCATTAAGTTAATAAGAGCCGCATTTCTAAAGCCTGATTTTTTTTCAGATTTAGCAACTTTATTATTACTTTTAATAGCATTATTATCTGCAATTTTTCTAACAAATGTAAGAAAATCAGTTGTTGGATTTTTTAAATTACTAATAAGTATGTCACATATAACTAGGGCTCCAGCGTTGATGAATGGATTTCTGGGAATTCCTTTTTCGTATTCGAGTTGAAAAAGTGAATTAAACGAATTTCCTGAAGGTTCAACGCCAACCCTTTTCCATAAGTCATCTCCTTTAATTTTAAATGCTAGACATAAAGAGAGGACTTTAGATATACTTTGAATTGAAAACTTTTCTTTGTGATCTCCTATGCCAAAGTTATTCCCATCTAAGTTGAAAAAATGAATTCCAAATTTATCAGATGATATTTTTGCTAATTCAGGTATATAATCAGCTACTACACCTTGGTTTTCAAGAGTAGAAATTTCAAAACCTATTTCATCTAGAATTAGTTTGTAATTCATTTTAATTTAATTTTCTATGCTGACGATTACTTTTTATTATCTTCAAATTTAACATTAAAATTTTGACTGATATTATTTTTTTAACTCTAGTTCAAGGTAAACTCATTGAAAACAGTGTATTTTAATTACAAGCTTAGGAGTCTAAAAGGAATTTTTTCATTTAGTTTTCACATAGATTCTGTGTTTACACTCTTGAAAAACTTTGCGAGACTCAGCGTAATTACTTTGTGTAAATCTGTGGTTAAAAAATCATAATGCGTTTGCCCTGAACTTCAGTTCCTCATCATATAATAAACCATGAATCCTTCATCTGAATTCATGAGATAATATTGCCTTAATTTAAGAAATTTCTTTATTTCTAAATTATTTTCAAATTGTTAATAACTAATCATAAGTGGTTTTACGTAGTTAAGTTGTTAAATAATCTAGATTAAACGAGAATATTTAAAGATGAATTATTTTTTTTAATTGTTTTCCGCTGTATTTTAGATTGTTACATTTTTTTGTATAATAAATTTGGATTATCTTTAAGAAGCTAAAAGTTTTATTAAACCAAAAATTGTATTTATGAGAACAGATTCAATTAAAGTAAGATTAATGTTTATTCTAGGTTCGTTAATTTGTGCTAACGTGTTAGTTATCGCAATCTATCTGAAACATTAATAACGAAAGGTGATTTTATAAACAAGAAAGGCTGTCTATTTAGGCAGCCTTTTATTTTGTTTTATCTTCAAATTTCCCAATCAAATCGCTTATGAAGTAAACCGAATACAAAGACTTTCACTTCATCATTGTCAATTTTCTTAATCACTTCATCAATAAAAGCTGAAATAATTAATTTCCTAGCTGATTTTTCGGATAAACCTCTTGCTCTTAAATAAAACACAGCTTCTTCATTCAATTGTCCCGTTGTTGATCCATGAGAGCACTTTACATCGTCGGCATATATTTCTAATTCAGGCTTTGAATTAATCGTTGCTTCATCACTTAATAGTACGTTGGCATTTGATTGAAAGGCATTTATTTTTTGAGAATCTTTTCGCACAAAAACTTTCCCATTAAACACTGCTGTAGATTTATCGTTTACTACGCCTTTGTATAATTCATGAGATTCGCACTTGGGTGCTAAATGATCGACCATCGTGTGATTGTCTACATGTTGATTCCCTTTTAATAGATAGGCTCCATTTAGATTTGTACAACAATTTTGACCTTTTACTTCAATATTTAGATTGTTTCTGACTAAACCTCCATTTAAAGTAATTGTATTGATGGTAAATGTAGAATTTTTAGCTTGTTCGACTTGTTCTGTCGAAATGTGGAAACAGGTATCTTCCTCGAATTGAATTTTATCGAATGATAAATGAGCATTTTCTTCAACAAAAATCTCTGTAACACCATTTGTGAAAGATTCGTTTGCATTTTCTGAGAAAAAACTTTGGACTATGTGTGCTTGAGAGCTTTTTTCACTAATAATAATATTTCTAACATTCGAAATTGTACGTTCGCCTGTTAAAATATGAATTAATTGAATCGATTTCTCTAAAGTTGTTTTTTCTTTGATTACTATAAATGATCCGTCAGTAGCATTTTGAGTATTGATCGAATGAAAAATTTCATTTTCTAAGTTGAGATTTTTCCCTAGAAGTGAATTGAATTTATCGTTAGAAATAGCTTCTTTTATTGAAGTGCATATTACGCCATCTGGTAAAATCTTAGAAGATAAAGAAGTATCCATCATTCCATTTACCAATACAATTGTATAGGCTTCTTTTGAAATTTTATAGTTAGATATATCTGAAATCGTTCCTTTTTGAATCGTAAATTTTTTATTACTAATTTTTCCTAAACGAGTATATTTCCATGCTTCCGTACGTGTTGTTGGAAATTGAATAGTATCTAATACTTTAGAAGCTTTTTGTTTGTAATCAGCTGCTAAAACCCCAACAAAACCATTTGTATCGATTAGATCTATTTCAGTTGAATTTAATAGTTCACTCATATTTTTTTATCTTTAAGACTTAAATTCTAATATCTAATGTCTAATGTCTATTGTCTAAAAATCTAATGTCTAAATTCCTAAAGAGCCAATTCTTCTTTGATCCAGTCGTAACCTCTTTCTTCTAATTCTAGCGCTAATTCTTTTGTACCTGATTTAACAATTTTCCCATCGTATAAAACATGCACAAAATCAGGAACTATGTAGTCCAATAATCGTTGATAGTGTGTAATAACGATCGTTGCGTTTTCAGAAGTTTTTAATTTATTCACTCCATTTGCTACAATGCGAAGTGCGTCAATGTCTAAGCCTGAATCTGTTTCATCTAAAATCGCCAATTTTGGATTTAACATCGCCATTTGAAATATTTCATTTCTTTTTTTCTCTCCTCCAGAAAAACCTTCGTTTACTGATCTTGATGCTAATTTTGCGTCTAGTTCAACGATAGCAGATTTTTCACGGACTAATTTTAAAAAATCTTTAGCGTTTATTGGATCTTCTCCTTTGTATTCTTTGATTTCATTTAAAGCAGCACGTAAAAAATTTACATTTGAAACACCAGGAATTTCAATTGGATACTGAAATGCTAAAAATAGCCCTTCTCTAGCACGATCTTCTATTTTTAAATCTAATAAATCTTTTCCGTCAAAATCAACTGTTCCTGCAGTAATTTCATATTCTTCTCGTCCTGCTAATACAGAAGCCAACGTACTTTTTCCAGCACCATTAGGTCCCATTATCGCATGAACTTCTCCAGCTTTCACTTCCAAGTTTAATCCTTTTAGAATTTCTTTTCCGTCAATTGATGCGTGTAAATTTTTTATGCTTATCATATTTTTTATAATTTCAAATTGGCAAATTACAAATTGCAAATTGCAAAATTTTAGTGTTATTTTTTCTTGAATTCCTTTAAATATTTTATAAATCCCGATAACTGTTTACTTGTTTGAATACATTTATCCTTTAAAATTAAATAATCAGTTTCATTTATATATTCTAAATTAAAAGCGATTCTTAATTGTGTTCTTAATTCCCCACAAGATCCTTTAGAGATAGCTAAAAAATAAAGAAATTGATTATTTCCGTCTCTCTCATACCCTTCAGATATATTAGAAGGAACTGATATAGCCGATCGTCTAATTTGATCCTTTAGTCCAAAATCACGAGAAAATAATTCAGTATTAGTTAATTTGTAAATTTCAGTACATAATTCCATACTTAATTTCCAAACCTCTAACTCTTCAAAATTTTTAATCTTCCCCATTATCTATAATTTGTAATCTGCAATCTGTAATCTATAATCTGCAATCAATAATCTACCCCACCGAATTATCCAAACTTATCGCCAACAATTTCTGAGCTTCGACTGCAAATTCCATTGGTAATTGATTTAGAACATCTTTGCAATATCCATTTACAATTAGACTAATAGCTTTTTCACTGCTAATTCCTCTTTGTTGACAATAGAAAATTTGATCTTCACCAATTTTGGAAGTTGTTGCTTCGTGTTCAATTTTTGCTGTGCTGTTTTTGCATTCAATGTATGGAAATGTATGTGCTCCACATTCGTCTGACATCAACAAAGAATCACATTGAGAGAAATTTCTAGCGTTAGTAGCTCCTTTGTGGATTTGGACTAATCCTCTGTATGAATTGTTTGATTTTCCTCCTGAAACACCTTTTGAAATAATTGTACTTTTTGTATTTTTCCCTAGATGAATCATTTTTGTTCCTGTATCAGCTTGTTGATGGTGATTCGTAACGGCAACTGAATAGAATTCACCTACTGAATTATCACCTTTCAAAATACAGGAAGGATATTTCCAAGTGACAGCTGAACCTGTTTCAACTTGTGTCCATGATATTTTTGCATTTTTCTCACAGATTCCTCTTTTTGTCACGAAGTTGAAAATCCCACCTTTACCATCTTTATCGCCTGGATACCAATTTTGTACAGTTGAATATTTTATTTCAGCATCATCCAAGGCAATTAATTCCACCACTGCTGCGTGCAATTGATTTTCATCTCTCATAGGAGCAGTGCAACCTTCTAGGTAAGAAACATAAGAACCCTGATCTGCTACAACTAATGTTCTTTCAAATTGACCTGTTCCTTGTTCGTTTATTCTAAAATACGTTGAGAGTTCCATTGGACATCTAACACCTTTTGGAATATAGCAAAAAGATCCATCTGTAAAAACAGCTGAATTCAATGCCGCATAGAAATTATCAGTTGTCGGAACAACAGTTCCCATGTATTTTTTAACCAATTCTGGATGTTCTTTTACTGCTTCAGAAAATGAGCAAAAAATTATTCCTAATTCAGATAATTTAGCTTTAAAAGAAGTTGCAACGGAAACAGAATCCATCACGAAATCAACCGCCACATTTGTACCTGTTAAAACTTTTTGTTCATCCATTGAAATCCCCAATTTTTTCATGGTTTCTTTCATTTCAGGTTCAACATCATCCCAACTTTCGTATTTTTTCTGTTTTACAGCTGAATAATAGATAATATCTTGAAAATCAGGTTTAGGATAGTGGACATGTGCCCAATTTGGTTCGGTCATTTCTAACCAAACTGCGTAGGCTTTTAAACGATATTCCAGTAACCATTGAGGTTCTTCTTTTTTAGCTGAAATTAAACGAATTGTATCTTCTGATAAACCTTTTGGTACTTTTTCAGACTCTAAATTCGTTACAAAACCATATTTATATTCTTGGTTTTCTAAATCTTCTGCTAGATCATTTTCTGTATAACTCATTGCAATAGCAATTTAATTTTTTATTTAAATAGAGAATGATTCTCCACAACCACATGTTCTTTCTGCATTCGGATTATTAAACACAAACCCTTTTCCATTTAATCCTCCTGAATAATCTAAAGATGTTCCTATTAAGTATAAATAGCTTTTTTTGTCAACTACAATTTTTACCCCATTGTCTTCAAATGCTTTATCACCTTCTTTTTCTTCGTTATCGAATGTTAATTGATATGTTAATCCCGAACAACCTCCACCTTCAACTCCAACCCGAATAAAAAGATTTGGTTTTCCATCCTCGTCCATTAAATGAATTGCTTGTTTTCTTGCTGAATCAGTTACTGTTATCATTTTTAATTGGTATTAAAAGTGTAATTCTTTATTTAGATTAATTTTAAATAGAAGAATATTTAATGCAAAAATACCTATTTTGTGGTATTGTTCCAAATAGATTTTGTTCTATTTTATAATTAATTGTTATTTAAAGATTTCAATGTTTAAGATTCAAGATTAAAAGACTGCTGTACCTCCTCTCTTTATTCTAGTTAAAGGAGGTTAAATACTGAATGTCAGTCCTAATTGTTAGGTAGTTTGGAAATTGTTTCAACCAATAGGATTCTTGATTGTCGAAGGTTTTGGAGATTTGTTACTTGACGACGATAAGTAGAGTGTTTCGATGGGATATTTACCTGAAGATTTGGTTACTGAAATTCCATTGTTTCAAACTTCTATTTCAACTTATTTATTTTTTCCATTGAAAGTCCAGTAGCAATTGAAATATCTTCTGTCTTCATTCCGATTTTAATAAGGTTTTTAGCTATTTCTATTTTTTCTTCCTGAAGTTTCTTTTCAGAATTTACTTTTTCTTCTTGAAGTTTCTTTTCAGAATTTATTTTTTCTTTTTCAATTCCAAGTTCAATTCCTTGCTCAATTCCTTTCTGTTCTCCTTCAAACGTAGCTGTTTCAAACATACTCGCTTCGTAGCGTTTGTTTTCCCAATATCTATCATAAGCAATACGCTCAGGTTCGCTCATTTGGTCAACCATTAATTTTTGTTTCACCATATCCAACCCCTTAGCTTTGAAGTTGTCTTTTACTTCGGTGTTCTTGAAAAAGTAAATCCATTCATCCAATCCATCTTTTGCAACATCATTGAAATCATTGATCTTTAATATATAATATTCTGGATAAATTTCATGAACTGCCTCAACTTTGTATTTTTCCAATTGGTTTTTATTCAATCCCAATACATCGTTTGTGTGAAGTCCTCTAAATTCAGTTTTGCCATGATATACATAGTCTGTACCTTGTCCCAAATGAAAATAAACAATGTTTACAGAATATACCTTTTTAATCTTACCATAATTTTCACCCAATTTGATGTGTTCAGATATAGATTTACTTACTCCATATAACATTCTATGAAAGTAATCCAATTCGCTATCAGATTGAAGTTCTATAAGAACAACTTCATCGTTTGAAGTATGTGCAAGTATATCAACACGATTGAATTTATCATCGTTCTGCATTTGATTTCCTTCACTTTCTCCCATTTGAAGAATCGTAATATCGAATTTCAATAACTCAGAAAGAAAACCTTCTAATACGACATAATTAGCCTTATCACGAAGCAGTTTCTTCATTGCCCAATCAAATCGTATTAAATTCTTCATTTGTATTTTGTGAGATTATTACAAAGCTATAAATAATTTATGCTAA
>Ga0209515_10008821_pt1 | contig 11653 bp, 12 predicted proteins | sample Subgroupgradi54m_FD_187454 | JGI IMG/M metagenome (GOLD analysis project Ga0209515, IMG submission 187454) | Subsurface groundwater microbial communities from S. Glens Falls, New York, USA - GMW60B uncontaminated upgradient, 5.4 m (SPAdes)... ... | reverse complement strand
ATCTTTGATTGCTGAGAGAATCTTTGCCCGCTGTTCGGGGCTCACATGTGTTGCCATGACATTTTGTGCTTAGCCAGAACTCTCTAAATCGGAGCACTGGTATGTACAGTATATGGGGTACAGGCCACGTAGAGCGAGTGAGCCCCGATGTCCATCGGAGCGAAAGACCGCCTCTGTAAGAGGAAATGAAAATAGTTTTGCGTTCCGTTCGGATATTTTCAAACAGCACCGCTTCATTGATTTTTTAACTAAGTGCGTTAAGATAAAAGAATGAAAAAACTACTTATTGTCATAGTTATTTTAGTCGTTGTTTTTGGTATCTATGGTTTTTCGACGTATAACAGCCTTGTTACCTTAAATGAGCAGATTAATAATCAATGGGCCCAAGTTGGAACACAATACCAGCGACGTTTTGATTTGATCCCGAACCTTGTGGAATCTGTGAAAGGGATAATGAAGCAAGAGCAGGCAGTCTTTAACGCGATCGCCAATGCCCGAACCCATTATGCCGGGGCGCAAACCGTTGATGATAAAGCCAAAGCGGCAAGCGAAGTGGAATCAGCCCTTGGCCGACTGCTCGTCATTACTGAAAATTATCCGCAATTGAAATCCGCAGAAAATGTTCAGACCCTCATGGCCCAACTTGAGGGGACAGAAAATCGTATTAGTGTTGAGCGAAAGCGCTTTAATGATGTTGTTAGAGATTATAATCTAAAAGTAAAGCGATTCCCGTCAAGTGTTATTGCAAGCATTTCTGGTTTCAGCGAACATTCATATTTTGAGTCGGCCGCTGGGACAGAAAATGCTCCGAAGGTTGGGTTCTAGGCCCGAAAGTATATATGAATTTTCTATCTAGATTTAAAAAAACAGCTTTCATAGCTGTTCTCGTTGCCATTCCTTTTTTTGCCGGAGCATCTGTCGATCTTGAAAAGCCGCATGGGTTTGTCAATGATTTTGCGCACGTTCTTTCGGCGGAACAGGCGCGGTCGCTTGAAAGTAAATTATCTGCTTTTGAAAAAACTACCAGCAATGAGATTGCTGTGGCTATTATTCCGTCGCTTAATGGCGACACCATCGAAAATTACGCTGTCTCGCTTTTTCAAAAATGGGGGATTGGCAAAAAAGGCAAAGATAACGGGGCATTACTTTTAATTTCCATTGAAGATAGAAAAATGAGAATTGAAGTGGGTTATGGTTTGGAGCCGGTTTTAACTGACGCTGAAAGTTTCCACATCATCAACACCATCTTAAAGCCGGCATTTCAACAGCAAGATTATTACGGCGGTATTGATAAAGCCAGTGATCGGATGATGAAAGTGATTTCCGGCGAAGAAGCGCCGGCCACTGCCGAGGAGAATAGTGCAGGTAATTCTTTTAACTTCAACTGGATTTTTATTGCTTTCTTTTTCTTTGTCTATCTTTCGAGTGTACTCGCCCGATCAAAATCTTGGTGGGCTGGCGGAGTCATTGGAGGAATTTTGGGCATTATAGTCGGAGCCATTTTTGGTTTTCTCTATGTGGGTTTTGCAGCAATTTTCTTTTTTACGCTCTTTGGGCTGCTCTTTGATTTTCTAGTCTCGCGAGCGTACGAGAAGAATAAAACACTTGGTCGTCCACATCCGTGGTGGATCGGTGGGGGAGGTTTTGGAGGCGGCAGTAGCGGAGGGGGCTTTGGCGGTTTCGGCGGCGGTTCATCGGGTGGAGGTGGGTCGAGTGGAAGTTGGTAGGGAGATAAAAAATTAACGTCTTGAAGACGGGACATGTCATAGAAGTATGAAAGAAAGAGAAAATAAACTTCGGGAAATATTGGAGAAATTCAGCAAGGAATTGCCGCATTTCCCGGACGGCAGGATTGATTATACACATGCAAAGTTGGCACCGGTAATTACGGTTTTTGTCTGTTTTGAAGGGCAAATATTATTGCTCAAGCGCAGTGATAAGGTTGGAGCGTATAAAAATAAGTGGAATGCCGTTGCGGGTTTCCTTGATGAAGTAAAGCCGATTGAAGAGAAAATTAAAGAAGAATTGCATGAGGAGTTGGGCATTTCTCTCGAAATTATCTCGCTTATCTCGCTCGGGGAACCTTATGAATATATTGATACTGCTATTGGCAAAACGTGGCTCATTAATCCGGTACTCGTTACTCTTTCCAAAAAACTGGAGATAAAGCTCGACTGGGAGCATACCGACTTTCAGTGGATTGACCCAATTGAGCTTAAAAATTTTGATAGTGTACCCGGACTTGAGAAATCGTATGAATATGCACATAGATAAGGAGACAGAAAAATTAATAAAAATTATATGGGATTACCATCATATGCATCAGCCTTTGCAAAAGGCCGATGCGATTTTGTGTTTGGGATGTTACGATTTGCGAGTGCCAGAATATGCCGCCGATTTATTTTTAAAAGGCTATGCTCCCATCATTATTTTTTCAGGAGGCCAAGTTGGAATAACAAAGGAAATTTTTAATAAGTCGGAAGCTGAATTGTTTTCGGAAATTGCTCTGAAGAAGGGGGTGCCGGCCGATAAAATTCTTATTGAAAACCAATCAACGAATACCGGCGAGAATATCGAATTTACTAAAAAAATGTTAGATAAAAGAGGCCTTAACTTCGAGACTTTTATTGTTGTACATAAACCATATATGGAACGACGATCATATGCGACATTTAAAAAGCAATGGCCCGAGAAAAAATGTATTGTTACCTCGATGCCGCTTACATTCGAAGAATATAGTAAAGGAGATTCACATCCAGAACGTGTAATGCATGCAATGGTGAGTGATATGAGAAAGATAAAGGAATATCCAGAAAAAGGTTTCCAAATTCCACAAGAAATTCCTGACGAAGTGTGGCAGGCGTATGAAAAATTATCTGCGATGGGGTATGGTGAGCAGGCATTAAAAAATTAAGAAAAAGATAATACATATCAAACGCCAAGGGTACCTCGGACTATTACTTTCGCCAGTCAATTTATAGAAACAGCCGCCGGCAAAGGCATTCTATACGCTCATGTTGGTGACTCTTTTGTGAGAGTCTACTCACTTAACGCTGATAGTATAAAAAACTTGTTGCCGTAATTTAAGGAACCGCAAATAACTGGAGATCAAAAATAGTACTGTTCGTGAACAGTCTCTTTTTGAACTGTCTTCATAGTAAATTGTTTTAAAGTGATTACTATAATGCAGACTCATGTATTGATAATAAAAACTATGCTCATCGAGAACACTTCAAAAAGTATAAAATATGAAGACTATATTCCGCTCGTAGGGCAGAAAAGTATTCATGAGCTTCTTCTAAAGGTAGAAAAAATCGGCAAACGAAGCATTTTTCATATAAACGTCATGCCCCAAGGCGGAGGTGTAGCTGAAATACTCAAAAGTGCGGTGCCGTTTGAGAGGAGTTTGGGACTCAATGTCCGCTGGTTTTCCCCCCTGCCTGACAGTGCCTTTTTTGAGATGACAAAAAAAATGCACGATGCTTTACACGGGGAAACACTTTCCTTTACAAAGCAGGAACAAGAAGTATATCGGGATTATAACAACCGTGTCGCCAAGGAACTTGCTGATCTTGCTCCTGATATTCTTATCATCCATGACCTTGAGCCATTAGCTGCGCTGTATTTCATGACGGCCAATATCCCTGGGTTTTCTATTGCCCGTATTCATAGAGATATAACAGCGTCTTCTCGAGAAGTGGCTGAATTTTTGATGCCCTATTTTGGCAATTTCCGGAGAATTATCTTCAGTACCGAAGAGTGTATACTAAAAGGACTCGATTTATCGAAAGTGAGAGTAAGTCCTCCGGCCATCGATCCTCTTTCTCTAAAAAATCGGCTGCAGAAAAAAGAGACAAAGAAAAAAGTGCTTTCCTTGATTGGTATTGATAACGAGCGTCCGTATATGTTGCAGACAGGACGCTTTGATTCATGGAAAGATCCACAGGGTGCCGTTGATGTGTACCGAAAAGTCAAAGAAAAAGTAAGTGGCTTGCAATTAGTGCTTGCTGGCATTCGGGAAAGTGCGGACGATTCCGAGGTGGTGCGGGTATATGACGCTGTTGAGGAAAAAGTTCGAGGTGATCGTGATGTCCTGCTCCTTTTTAATGTCACACAGTTGAAGGGAATTCCTCTCGATCAAGCGATAGCAGTGCTTGAGGAATGTGCGGACGCAGTATTACATAAACCCATTCACGAAGGCTTTGGACTGGCGGTGACAGAGGCTATGTGGAAAGAAAAGCCAGTCGTTGGCGCTAATGTCGGCGGGATTCGCATACAAATAGATGACGGCAAGAACGGCTTTTTGGTTAATTCAAGTGACGAAGCGGCCAAGAAAATTCTATTTTTGCTTACCTATATAAAGGAAGCCGAGGAAATGGGGAAAAGAGCTAAGGAAACAGTAGCCCGCCATTATTTGCTTCCTCGGTATATAAGCGATGAATTGAGTATTATTCTTGAAGGAGTATCAAAGTGATTTGCATAGTGATCTTGCTACCGGACTCAAAGTTTGTTAGACTCGTGTCTGTTGTGGATCATTTAGAACACCCAAACCAAAAACCTGTCGAAGCTATGCGATATGAAGACGCCCGAGAATTCGTCCAAGCTAATCACTTTGCCATTGAGGCTATTCCAGAAGCTAACCAGCCCTGGAATCTTCGCTGTGTAGATGACCGTGAAAATCGAACCCATGAGAATGGGTTGCCCGATATTGCAATACCAGGAGCCGGTCTTGGCCTGGTTATGGATGCCTTTGCAGGCCTAAACCTTCTTGAAAAAGAAAAAGGAGTTACCATTCACATCGACGCTAAAAGAATTGTTGAAGTCGTCGAGGGGGTGGTAGGGGAAATCAGTTTTCACACAGATGAAGACAATATCCGGGAAGATAATCCGCTCATCTGTGCCGGTTGTGGCCATTGTGCCGGAGCCATTAAGGATCCGGAAGCATACTTGCTGACTGACTCTGCCATTCACTTCCTTAAAGGAAGCTTACTGCCGCGTCTTACGGAACAAGGCGAAAAGCCCACGGTCTATAAAGGCGCTCACGGAGCAAAAGCCTTCTTTATTATTGACGCAGAGGATGTTGGGTTGCCGGCCCAAAGCGGAGACTCACAAGCCTATGTTTACAATCGTGCTCTTCATGAGAAGGCTATAAGAGAAATTGGCAAGAGACTCTACTCCGGGCTCTATGTGGAAAGAGTCAGTGAGGATGAGTTTGTTGAGATTTTTCTTCGAGCTACGGAGAAACGAGTGGGAGAAACAGTTTTTCGTCTGGCTCGTACTCTTCCTAAGTATCGCATCCTTCAAGGGAAAGAGGGAATTGAAGTTGACGAAATCAAAGAAGAAGTCGAGTCTCCAGGGCAAGAGGTGGTTGTGTAGTAGAGGTAATCATTGTCCGCACCAAGGTATGGTGCGGCTTTTTTTGTATATTATTTTGATTGACGTTTTCCAGAGTAAGGTCTAAACTCTAATGTGCGGACTTCTATGAGAAACCGTATTGACCCAGACGATACTCGAGAAGATGAAACGCCGCGATACTTTCGGCGTTCTCACCCTTTTGGCGAAAACCAAAAGGACGTATGGTTTGAAGATGTGGTTCCTTCAAAGCACATAAAGCCTGATGCACGGGCGAATCCAAAAGATGAGCTCGAAGAAAATGAAGATGTTTGAGATCAATCGGCCGTCAACCTCTAAGGTTGACGGCCGATTTTTTGTTATACTATAAACTATGAATCGGCGAACTATTTTAAGTATCGTTATTCTTATAGCTTGTGCTGGTGTGGTCGGTTTTTTTGTCATGAACGATCGGCCGATTACTCTTGACCCGGCGCTTGAATCGTACACTAGGCACATCATTGCCATTGGCGACAAAAAAATTCCGGTCTTTATGGCGGACACTCCGCAAAAAAAAGCACAAGGCCTCGGCAATTTTACCGGCATTCCCAGAGAAGACGGCATGCTCTTTACATTTAGCAAGCCAGAAGCCATTGATATTTGGATGAAAGACATGCTTTTTCCCATCGATGTTTTATGGTTCGATGAAAATGCAAAACTGGTGCATATAGTCGAACGTATGCGTCCGGACAGTTTTCCGCAAAGGTTTTTTTCAGAAGTTCCGGCCCTTTTTGTACTAGAAGTTAACGCCGGGTTCATCAAAAAGAGTAAAATAAAGATGGGCGACGCTTTTCAATTTATTGAGTGATTTTGAAAAAAGAAACTTTCGGCAAAAAGAAAAAATGATGTCTGTTTCCAGGCTTCATTGTATGGCTTTTGCAGCCTCTCTGTTTACAGAAAAAATATTCTGTATCATGAGTTCTGAAAATCACTTATCCACATTTTTTTTAAAACTTTTTCGAGTAGAATGATATGACAATAATTTTGCCGATACTTTTATCAACCTAGTTTTTTTCTCACGCATACATTTCTTATGAGCATCAACATTACCAAGCGAGACGGGACCAAGGAGCCTTTTAATGCCGATCTTATCAATCGTTCGATTGAACGTGCCTGCGCTGGTTTGGTTGACCCCATTGCAAAAGTTACCCAGATCGCCACTGAAACACGTTTGACGCTTTATGATGGCATGACCACTGATGAAATGGATCAGGCAACCATCAATGCGGCTGTTCAAAATATTAAAGAAGATATTGATTATGACAAAGTGGCTACTCGTCTTTTGCTTAAAACAATTTATCGCCGTGTCATTGCTGATTACGACAAGGAAGACGCAGAGGATTTAAAAAAGAAGCATCGTGATTCTTTTATCTCTTATGTAAAGACTGGCATCAAAGAAAAGCGTCTGCATACCGATATGGAGGTGAAATTTGACCTGAAAGTCTTGGCTGAAACCCTTGACATTGATCGGGACGAGTTTTTCCAGTATGCCGGCCTTGATGGCCTTATGAATCGCTATGCTTTAAAGGATTTGGAAGGCCATCCGCTTGAAACACCGCAGTATTTCTTCATGCGCATTGCCATGGGCCTTTCATATAATGAGAAAAATCCGACCCAGTACGCCAAGAAGTTCTATCACAAAATGTCTCGCATGGAATATATTGCCGGCGGCTCGACGAACCTTGGTGCGGGCACGGTGAAGTCTGCTCTTTCAAATTGCTTTCTCTTGGAAATGCACGATGACATGGAGCATATTGCAAAGACGGTCTCTGATGTCATGCTTCTTTCGAAAAGTTCCGGCGGTATCGGTCTTTCCCTCACGAAACTACGGGCCACCGGTTCTCCTTTAAAATCAAACTTCGGCGGAGAATCATCAGGACCGACACCATTTGCCAAAATTATTGATACGGCCATTCGCGCCATCATGCGCGGCGGTAAGAAAAAAGGGGCTCTCTGTTTTTACATGGAAAATTGGCACATTGATTTTACGGAGTTTATGGACTGGAAGCACAATTCAGGTGATGACTACATGCGCATGCGTACTGCAAATACGGCTGTTTTTCTTTCCGATGAATTTATGAAGCGAGTACGGGAAGGTAAGGATTGGTACATGTTTGATCCAGCCGAAACCAGAGATCTCAACGAGCTCTATGGTCAGGCCTTTAGCAAGCGCTATGCTTTTTATGTAGACAAAGCAGAGAAAGGCCAGATGAGAGCTTTCAAGAAGGTGCCGGCGGCTGAACAATATCGGCAGATTTTAGTTTCTCTCCAGTCAACGTCTCATCCGTGGCTTGTCTGGAAAGACACCATCAATAATCGAGCCCTCAACAACAATACCGGCACCATTCATATGTCCAATTTGTGCACGGAAATTTGTTTGCCCCAGGATAAAGACAATATTGCTGTTTGCAACCTCGCTTCTCTTAACTTGGCCGCTCATGTTTCTAATAAAGAAGTAAATTGGGGCAAACTGGAAGAATCGGTACGGCTTGCTATTCGCCAACTCGATAACCTTATTGATATTAATGTATTGCCTATTGCCGAAGCTATAAAATCTGATCGTGAAAATCGGGCCATCGGTCTTGGGGTGATGGGTTTTGCTGACACTATTGAGCGCCTCGGCATGGCGTATGACAGCGAGCATGCGTGGGATTTTGCTGATCGTATTTTTGAATTCATCAGCTACATGGCTATTGATGAGAGCGCCAATTTAGCAGCCGAGCGCGGCAGTTACGCACATTTCAAAGGATCAGAATGGTCAAAAGGCAAAGTGCCGATTGATTCAATAAAGAAAGTGGAAGAAGAGAGGGGAGTGTCAGTTTCTGTTTCTCGGGAAAGCAAGCATCGCGGTCTTAACTGGGATATTTTGCGAGCCAAAGTGGCAAAGGGCATGAGAAATGCAACACTTATGGCTGTTGCCCCTAATGCCAATATCGGTTTGGTCGCTGGTACAACCCCCGGCATTGATGCACGGTTTGCTCAAGTTTTTTCGCGAAATAAAATTTCCGGCAAGTATCTTGATCTCAACCACAACTTGGTCAAAGATCTCAAGAATATGGGAATTTGGGATAGAGTGAAAGATTTGATTGTTGAACATCAAGGAGATATATCGAATATCGCCGGTATTCCAGAGCATATTAAAGATGTCTATAAAACATCATTCACCACATCGCCGTATGCCTACATTGAGGTGGCAGCTCGAGCTCAAAAGTGGGTGGACCAGGCTCTTTCCCGAAACATGTATCTTGAGACACGTGATATTGATGAAACTATGAAAATTTACTCGACAGCATGGGAAAAAGGCCTCAAGTCAACCTATTACCTTCACATGAAGCCGCGCCACACTGCAGAGCAAAGCACGGTCAAGGTCAACAAAGCAGAAAAAATGGGTAAGCGTGGTTTCGCGGCGGTGGCAAAAGCAGCAGCGGCAGCTCCTGTATCCCAAGAACCTGTTTCCGTTCCTGTCGCAAAGTCGGTGATGCCTTCTTTCTCTTCGGTTGCGACGAATGTCGCCGTTGTAAGTAGCCCAGATGTTAGTGTGTCTCTTGAAGAACTCCCGACCGCTCCTCTTTCGCGGAAGGTCGGCTCGTCGAGCAAAAAAGGCTATATGTCTCTCGAAACTCTGGCCGCAACGGCGCCAGTAGACGACAAGGAAACAGAAATGGAAATTTCTCATTCAGTTTCTTCCGCTGTTGTAACAGTGGCGGAACCTATCTCCTCTTCAGAAATGGCTGCCAAAGTCTGCCCCATCGATCCAGCAGAAAGAGCACAGTGTGATAGTTGCCAATAAATATATGAAATAACGAATTGGCTACGAATTGATAACGAATCAACGAATGGGGATCCCTATTCGTTGATTCGCATGGGGCTAGCAATTCGCCCGCCTGCTAGCACCTGAGTGCAAGTCAGGGCGGGCAGGTTGTTCATTCGTTACTTCGTATATATTTACATTTTAATATTTACCATTTACACTTACGATTATGCTTATCGGCAAACCATCACCTGAAGACACCAGTCTCCACCCGCTTCGTTACAAGTGGGCCTATGATTTATACAATCAAGCTGTCAGAAATACCTGGTTTCCGCATGAAATAACTCTCAAGGAAGATTTGGATGATTGGAAAAAGATGACTGAAGACGAGCGGCATGCCGTTGAATTTTTGATGGCTTTTTTCAATCCAGCCGAGCTTATCGTTAATCGTTCAATCGCTTTGGGCATTTATCCATATCTGAAATCTCCCGAATGCCATCTCTATTTGGCCAAGCAAATGTGGGAAGAAGCGAACCATTGCATTGCTTTTGAGTATGTTCTTGAGACTTTTCCTTTGAATCGCCAAAAAGCCTTTAATTTTCACCTCACTGTACCGTCAATGAAGGCTAAGGAAGATTATATTAATAAATACATGAAGCGCATGACTGAAATGTCGCTTGATGTTGAAACGACTGAAGGCAAAAAAGATTTTATCAGAAACCTTGTCGCCACAAACATGGTCATGGAAGGCATCTGGTTTTACTCCGGTTTTATGGTGGTATTAAGTTTCAGACAGCGAAAACAATTGCGCAATTTTGGTTCGATGATTAATTGGGTATTGCGCGATGAATCACTCCATCTTAAGTTCGGCATGAATCTCATTCAGAATATTTTGGAAGAAAATGCCGATTTGCTCACCGAAGAATTTGCCAATGACATTCGAAATATCATCATTGAAGGCGTTAATTTAGAGGTGGAATATAACAAGGATCTTTTCCCGCACGGCATTCTTGGCCTCAACGCTGATTACGTCAATCAATATGTGCAATATGTCGCCGACAGACGCCTCGAAGAGCTCGGTTTCCCTAAATATTACAATGTGACCAACCCGGCAAAATGGATGTCTGCCGCGACCGACGTTTACGAACTCGTCAATTTCTTTGAAGCTCAAAATACAAGCTACGAAGTTGACTCGCAGGCACACGGTAAGGAGAAAAGTAAATAGTACTTGGTACTTAGTAAATAGAAAAGCCCCGAATCCATGAGGAGACGGGGTTTTGTATTTGGGAGTCTTACTCCCAAATAAAGAAGGAAGAGGCGCGGGCAACCATTTTTACCTCCTTGGTGGTTGTTAACATCAGGAGCGCACCCCTTCCGAAAGAGCTAACTAACAAGATCCAATCCAGCGTTCTAGTTTAAGGTCGTTTTGGATTTCCATCATATGATGTTCCCGAATCTTATCAATTTCAGAACTCAACTTTTTCCTATCTTCTTCTTTTGGTTTATTGGCAAGACCTTTCAACTTTAGGGCAATGTCTCGGTGCCAGTCGAGATTAAGTTGCGGACACATCGCATATTGGATATTCACATCTCTTTCGAATTTAGTTGTGAGTGGTGATCCTTTTTCCCAACATACTTCGACCGTCACGGTGACTCTATCGGTAAGTGCCCGACAAATAGGACACTCGAATACTCCAAAGTTTCTCCTGATGTCATATTCAGTATTTCGTTCAATAGGCGGTATGCTTCTCATATTTTTCCTTTCTACTTCTTCGGATTAAAACCACACGTAGTACAAGTCAGAACCTCCACAATTTTATGGAATGGCTTTAAGTTTAAGTAACCTTCTGGAACAAGCCTATACGGATTAAGATCGGGCATCAGAATAGACTCTTTAACACGTTCCTGTTCCTTTTCTTCACTGGTGTAAATTTTTCCATCAGGAGATAAGAAGTGTTTGTAGAAATTGAGCTCTTTGTCAATAAATGAGCATACATTTAAGGAATTTTTGTTTTTAACAAAATTCCATCGTCCCGTGTCGTATACGAAGACTACTTTTCCTATTGTATCTAGGAATGCTGTTGCTGTGTTTACGGCTTCTTTCTCTTTTATAAAGTCTTCATGTGACTGACCAATTTGAGGTTTTGATTCGTGGACATGATGTTCGAAGTTACTAACTAAAGCCAGTCCCTCAATTTCTCCTTTTGCCAATTCTCTTAATGCAATACTAAAGAAACTTAATCCATTGCCGGCGTTAGGTCTGTCTTTATCATACAGATTTGATGGTAGGTGGAGGTCTGTCAGTACAATTTGAGGTTTTGACTTCCGATCTATTTTTTTAGTTGCTTCATCAGTGTCCACTGCCACATCAAGGTCGTAGTCTTTTAAGATAATTTTGGCGTATTCGATTTGGCGAGAATCATCTTCAACGAGTAGGATTTTCATATTTTGTTTTCAACGAGCTTTTTAAAAACAATACACTCCGACAAAATGTCGGAGTGTATCAAGGAG
>Ga0209515_10008820_pt1 | contig 11653 bp, 9 predicted proteins | sample Subgroupgradi54m_FD_187454 | JGI IMG/M metagenome (GOLD analysis project Ga0209515, IMG submission 187454) | Subsurface groundwater microbial communities from S. Glens Falls, New York, USA - GMW60B uncontaminated upgradient, 5.4 m (SPAdes)... ... | reverse complement strand
GAGTTCGGCAAGGCCCGCGAGAGCAAGGGCAACGCGGACACCGGCAACGTCAACCGGCCGGCCGACATCTTCGTCGATGCGAAGACCAATGAAGCGTACGTCGCCGACGGCTACGGCAACCGCCGCGTCGTGGTCTTCGATGCGGCCACCGGCAAGTTCAAGCGGATGTGGGGCGCCTTCGGCAATCCGCCCGACAGCGATCCGCCCGCCGGAGCCGTTCCTGCTGCGGGTGCGGGCCGCGGCGGTGGCGGCCGTGGACGAGGCGCGCAAGCGGCGCCGGTCCTCGACACCGAGGGAAACGGCGCCGAGCACTTCGGCAATCCCGTCCACGCGGTGAAGATGTCGAACGATAGCCTTGTCTATGTCGCGGATCGATCCAACCGGCGCATCCAGGTGTTCACACCAGCGGGCAAGTACGTGACGCAAGTGTTCATCAACCGGGCAGGGCCGTCGGCGGGCTCGGTGGCCGGGCTCGCGTTCTCGCCCGATGCGCAGCAACAGTTCCTCTACGCGGCCGACTACGGCAACTCGCACGTCGCCGTGCTCGATCGCAAGACGCTGGAGGTGCTCTATCAGTTTGGAACGCGAAGCGCGAAGCCCGGCGACTTCCAGGGCCCGCATCACATCGCCGTCGATTCGAAGGGGAACCTCTACGTGGCGGAAGTCGCGCCGGGCAACCGCGCGCAGAAGTTCCTGCTCAAGGGGATGTCGCCCACGCCTCCGCCGAATGCACTGACGACGGCGCAGCTGGCGCCGGCGCCGTAAGAGAACGCTCCCCGACGCTTACACGCCGCGCCTCTGGACGGGCGTCGTCAGCGTTGATCCTTTCTTCGCGAAGATCAGCGCGAGCAGCCGCGCGGGCTGCGTCTGACTCGCGTTTTTCGAGACCTCGTGCGTCGCACCGGGTTGTTCGTAAAACATCTGCCCGGTCGTGTACGTTTTTTCCTCGCCCTGCCCCGAAATTTTGGCGACGACGGCGCCTTCGAGGACATAGGCAAGCACGAAGCCGGGATGGTGATGCGGCGTGCCGACGCGTCCAGGCGCGTAGTCGACGTGGCTGACCGTCACCTCCCAATCATCCATCGTCACATTCGGCAGATCGTGCTTGAATACCGGCGGGACAGGGGGCGCCGGCGGTGTCACGGCTCCCGCCTGCGTCTGCGCGTCAACGTGACGCCCGTACGCGAGCAGCTCGGCCAACAGCGCGAACGAGGCGACGGCATCTCGGCGAGTCATCATCATGGCGAGCGATTATATTGCTCGCACGTGGAAAGGCTGGGTGAAATCAGCCCATTCGCCTGCAGCTCCCTTAAAACGCCACCATGTACGTCATCTTGGCCACGAGCGCGCGGTCGAGCAGGCCTCCTGTGTTCGAATCGCGCCGCTCGTTGAAGACCAGAAAGAAGTCGCTCAGCCGGTGGTGAATGACGTTGAACCGCAGGTTCGACGTCCACTCCCGCGCATCCGTGTTGTATTGCAGCAGCGCATTGACGAACGCGATGGTCGAGAAGCCATATTCGACGCGCGCGCTGACGAGATCGGTCGTGTACTGACCGCCTCGAAGCCGAATCTGGTTGCGCGACTCGTTGATGGACGCGTTGAGCCGCCCGCGCAATCGCACGGCCGCTCCGACCCCGTATGACTGCTTGGAGCCGTCGTAGAAATCGCCGACGTCCACGCGGCTGTTCAGCGAGACGGGCGCCGAGGCGTTCGTGCGCCACGTGGCGTGCCAGTCGTTGAACTGGTAGCGGCCGACGGGAATCGAGATCCCGCGCCGCCGGTTGATCTGGAACGGGACGATGAGGTTCTCGGTGGTGGGATCGACGCCGAGCTCGCCGCCGCTGCCATCCTGGAGATTGATGCTCATGTGCGCCCCGATCAGGCGCGATTGCAGGTCGCCTGTCAGCCACGACACGTTCGTGACCCCGAGATGCGGAAACAGCTCGCGCAGCCACTTCGAGAGGCGCGTGGGCCGAAAACGCGCGCCGTACGTGCTGTCGAATTTGGAAATGCCGGTGCGCGGCAGAAACCCCATCTCGTCGTTGAACCGCGCGCCGATTCTGGCGTACGTGCCCTGCAGCTCCCAGCGCCGGTCGCGGTAATGAACGCCGGCGTTGCCCATCGATTCGCTGCCCTGATTGGCGATCGCCGCCGCAGGCGAGAACGTCCTGGCGACCGCGAAGTTGACGTCCAGGCTCTCGAAGAACCGGAAATTCGCGTCGGTCCCGATGACCCGGTTGTAACCGGGCCCGCCCGCCTCCTTGTTCAACGCGATGACGCCGATGTCCGAGTTGGTCAGCACGTTCCGGCGAAGCCTGAGCGCGGTGAAGTTGGTCGCGGGCGACCTGTTTCGGCTTCGCTGCTGAATATTGAGGAGACCGACGCTGTAGGGGCCGGCGTGACCCGTCAGGCGCGTGCCACCGGCAATCGGAATCGATTCACCGTTCTCCGAGAGTCCGATTCGGCGGCTGAAGAACATGATCGCGTCCGTTTGTCGTCCACTGGTGAATCCTCCGCCGCCGCCGCCTGGAAACACGACGCCGCGACCCTGCCCGAACTGGAAGATTCCGGAATTCTCCAGGAAGAAATCTCGCTTCTCAGGGAAGAACAGGCTGAACCGTGTGAGGTTCACCTGCTGCTCGTCGGCTTCCACCTGCGAGAAGTCGGTGTTCGCCGTGAAGTCCCACGTCAGGCCGCTCGTCACGCCGTACTTCACGTCGAGGCCCGCCTGTGCATCGGTGCCGACGTTGGCCCGCGTGGACGAGCCGGCGCTCCCGAGCACGTACGGCTTCACGCGGATGTCGTTGCCGGGCCGGACCCCCTGCAGACCCGCGAGCGTCCCCGCGAGCGAGACCCGTTGTAAGTCGAAGATGCGCGGCAGCGGCGCCCAGAAGCTGTCTTCGTTCCGGCGCCGGATGCGCCGCTGGAAATTGATGCCCCAGGTCTGCTCGTCGGCGCTGCTGAATCGCAGCGTCCGGAACGGAATCGCGATCTCCGCGTACCACCCGGCCTCCGTGATGCGCGCCTTCACGTCCCACAGCGCATCCCAGTTCTCGTTGATCTCCAGCCCCTCGTTGATCGTCTGCGCGTCCCATTTCGCGCCGTGCGCGTTGGTCGCGAACATATAGCCGTTCCGTTCGTCGTGGAACGTGTCCAGGATGATCTCGAACGCGTCGCCGGACTCACGGTTGAAGTCCTTCCGCAGCTCGCTGGTGAGGATGTTGCGCGGTTCGCGATCGTGTGCGAACACGCCGACGTACAGGTTGTCGGCGTCGTACAACACGCGCACGTCGGTGTCTTCGGTGGCGGGCTCGCCTTCGCGGGGGTCGCTCTGGATGAAGCCGTGCGCCATCGGCGCGCGGACCCAGTCCGGTTCGTCGAGTACGCCGTCGATCCTGATTGGACCGGTGGCGCGGACGGCCGGCAGCGTGTGGTCGACGCGCGCCGTCGTCGCGTCGATTTGACCCGCCTCGCCGCTGAGCGGCCACATCGCGAAGGAACCGAACAGCAGTGCAGCGGCTGGAAGAATGGGAACTCTGAGCATGGCGTGGACCGGCGCATAATAGCGCACGCCAACGATGAAGAGCCGAATTCAGCTCGCGCTCCTGCCCGCGGCGGCCGCTGCCGTCTTGTCCTCAGGCCTTGCACTCGGCGCAGCCGGACCGCAGGCGGGCACAGCCGCGGCGCGACCGGCGATTCCTCGCACGGCCGACGGGAAGCCAGACCTGTCCGGCATCTGGCGCGTCATGAATGCGGCCAACGTGAACGTCCTTCCGCACGCGGCGTCGGCGGACGGCCCCGCCGGCATCGGCGTCGTTGTCGGCGACGAGCTGCCGTATCTGCCCTCGGCGCTCGCGATACAGCAGGAGAATTACCGCACCCGAATGAGCACCGATACGGACGCGAGGTGTCTCCTCCCCGGCGTGCCGCGTGTCATGTACGAGCCCTATCCCTTCCAGATCTTCCAGACGCCCGGTGTGGTGAGGATGGCATTCGAGTACGTCCACGCGACGCGAAACATCTACATGAACACGCCACATCCGAAAGGCCCCATTGAGTGGTGGATGGGCGATTCACGAGGCAGCTGGCAGGGCGACACGCTCGTGGTCGATGCGGTCCACTTCAACGGCGACACGTGGTTCGATCGCGCGGGCAACTATCACAGTCCCGAGATGCACGTGGTCGAGCGCTATACGCTGCTGGATCCCGACCACCTGCAATACGACGCGACGATCGAGGATCCGAAGGTGTTCTCGCGCCCCTGGAAGATGCAGATGATCCTGTATCGCCATGTCGAGCAGCATTTCCAGCTCCTCGAGTACGACTGCATCGCGTTTCCGGACGAGGCCGCGGGCAATCTCGCGCCGCCAACGGAGAAACCATGAGGAATGGCAACGTCCGTTTCATCACCGTGCTTGGTGCCGCCGCCGCGACCGCGATGCTCGCGATTCCCGCCGCTGCCCAGCAGCCGACAATCGCCGGGCAGTGGGACGTGGGGGCTGGACAGGCGAACTACACGCTCGAGTTCGGCTTTCCCGAGGAGCACGCGAAGCTGCTGGGAACACCGTCCACGCAGCACAGCGTCATCGTCGATCCACCGGATGGCAGGATTCCGTTTCAGCCGTGGGCGATGGCCATCCGGAATGCGCGCGACAAGGTGCATGGGGACCCCGCCCACATGAAGAGCCGGGACCTCGACTCGCAGGCGAAGTGCTACCCAACCGGCGTGCCGCGTTTCGCGAACCGCGGCGGCCCGTCCATCACGATTTTCCCGGACAAGGTGTTGATGCAGATCGAGTACGGACACGAGTACCGAATCATCTACACCGACGGCCGGCGGCACCTGTCTCCGTCGATCAAATTGTGGAATGGCGATGCACGCGGCCACTGGGAAGGCGCGACGTTCGTCGTGGAAACCACGAACCTGAACGGATACGCATGGCTCGACGTCATCGGGAGCTTCCTCTCCGATCAGGCGACCGTCGTCGAGCGGTTCACCCCCGTCGATCCCAACACCATGCGGTGGACCGGCACCGTGACCGATCCAACCGTGTTTACCAGGCCGTGGACGATGGGCTGGAACTACACCCGGAGCAAGGCGCAGGGCGCCGAGGCCGAAATATGGGAACAGGCCTGCGCAGAGGGCAATCACTTCCCGGAGTGGGATGAGATTTACGCCAGGGAGCTCGCGCCCAAATCCAAATGACCAGCGCAGCTCCTCACATCCTTGCGCCCGCACAATCCACGACACTCGTCGAAGACGGGCGCGAAGGTTTTTCCGGGGCCGACAGCTGTGACTACAATGTAGTTACATGATTGCCAGGACTCGTATCGTTCGCATCGGGAACTCGAGGGGTATTCGGGTGCCCAAGGGGCTGCTCGACCACGCCCAGTTGCCCGAGGACGTCGAACTTCAAGCAGAGCACGGCCGTTTGGTTGTTCGTGCGGCTCGCGGGCCGAGAGCGGGGTGGGCGGAGGCCGCCAAGGCGATGCACGCACGCGGTGACGACCAGTTGCTGGACGCGCCCACGGCCACGCGCTTTGACGATAAAGACTGGCAGTGGCGGTAGCCCGTTCGATCTTGCGCGGCGACGTCCAGTTGGTCCGACTCGATCCAACCCTGGGCAGTGAGATCCGGAAGACTCGCCCGTGCCTCGTCGTCTCTCCCGACGAACTCAACCTGCATCTCCGGACGGTGATCGTTGCGCCCATGACCACGGGCGGGCAAGCTATCCATGGCGGCTCGCGTGCAGGTTTCAGCATCGTGCTGGGTTCGTCGCACTCGATCAGATCCGTACTGTCGATCGTGAGCGCCTGATCAAGCGCCTTGGCCGTTTGTCATCGGCCGCGACGACCCAGGTGCTCGAGGCCCTTCAGGAGATGTTTGCAGAATAGACACGGGGGACGCTGATTGATAGCCCGCCTGCACGTCGTGGCTGCGGTTGCCGCCGTCGCGGCGATTCTTACGGCGGTGCTCGCCTATCCGCTGTTCATGGCGCTGTACATGACGGCTCTCGCCGTGCCATACAACGCGTCGGCCCTCGACATCATTGTTCCGCCGCTGGTGTTCGTGCTGACGGGCGTCCCGGGCCTGGCCGCCGCGCTGATCGTGCGGGGCCTCCATCCCGACGGCGACAGCGTGCGCCCGTGGGTCGTGCTGCTCGCGTCGGCCGCCGGCATCACGATGGCCATCTTTTTCCTGAGCGGTGGATATGGTTTTGTCGGTGGAACGAGCGGAACGCCCAGGGTCTCGACGGCGTTTGGCGCGGCCCGCGTGTTCGCCGAGGCGTTCGCGCGCGTCTTCTACGCGCATGACTTCGAGCAGCTGCTGGGCATTGCCGCCGGCGCCGCGGCGGGTGCCGCCCTCGGCGCGATGCTCAGCAACGCCGGGCCTCGAAAGACTTCACCATAACCGCATAATCACGGCCCATGACGAAGACGCTGATTCTCCTGGCGCTCGCGATATCGCTCGCGCCGTCGCGTCGCCATGCGCGCAAGAGCGCCGAGCCGGACCCCACCATTCGTCCGCTACCGGTTCATCCGCGGGACTTTCTCATCCGCCATCGCCGCCTGCCACGCAAACGTGGCCATGACGATGGCGGACTGCTTCAACTCGTCCTCGCTCATGCGCTTGGGGTAGTCGGCGTTGGTGTGGCGCGTGCGCTCGTCATACCGGCCCAAGAGCCCTGGGAGAAACGGTCCAATCGTAGACGCGGCATGCATCGTGAGCTAACGATCGCGCTGAGCCGCAGCGCGTCGCTGCTTTGATCAACGACGCGCCGTCGACTCCAGCACCGGGTTAGGCGGCTTCCGGCGGCGTCGAGTTACCAACCCTGCGTTCCAAGCAACTGATGCGCCCGCCGCCATGACTGTGAACACGTGCCAAGCGACGGAGTGTTGTTCTATTTTCCGCGCTCAGGATGCCAATTCAGAATGACCGTAATAGGCGAGGCGTTGCCTTCTTCGGCAAGAGTGTTCATTAAGAACCGTTGTCCATCCGGAGATACGACGTATTGCTGTCTGCTTGAGTTTTGCACCGCGCCACCCACACGTGTGCCAAAAAGCGGAACAGGCGCACCCGCCTGGACAGACCGGCCGTCCGAGGCGAATTGGATCGGAACGGCCATGAGCCGGCCATCGAGTGCGATGTAGAACAATTCTTTGCCATCGGCTCGCCAGCGGACCTGAGCGCCGCCTTCCCTGGACACTTGCAGTTTGCTGCCGGCGGGACTGGGAAACGACTGAACGACGATTTCCACGCGGCCGGATTCGTTCGACTGATAAGCGATCCACTTCCCGTCAGGAGAAAATTGTCCGTCCCGTTCTTCGAAAATGGTCTGGACGACAGGGAATGGTTTTCGGTCCCCGTGGACGGGCAATGCCCAGAGGTCAAACCCGGTGGACAGGCCGGGAGTCCGATAGAGAATAAAGGCTCCATCGCGTGACCAGTCCACAGGAGCCTTGTTCTGTGGCGTGGCGAGCAGGAGTTCTTCGGTACGGCTGCCGTTGGCGGGTTTCAGATAGAGATCGTAGACACCACTTCGGTCCGATGTGAATACGATTTGGCTGCCGTCCGGAGACCAGGTCGGAACGGCGTCCGCTGCCGTATCAAACGTGAACCGGTTCAGCAGATCGCGCCCGAGATCCAGGATCCAGATGTCTGTATTGGCGTCCATCGTCCGATTCGTCGCAACGCGCCGGCCGTCGGTGGATAGCGCCGGGTTTCCGGGGCCGGCCTCGTTAGGTTCGCCCACCTTTCCAATTTCTTTGCCCGTTCGATCGAACCAGATGTATTGACGCTGCGCGCGTCCCGCGCCCGCCCGATAGACGACAGGACCCGCTGCGGATGAAGACAACGCCACGGAGGTCGGGAGACCATCAGTGACTACCTGATCGGCGATGGGAAAAGGGTTCCCGCTCAACGCCAGCTTTGCAGGATCAAATGCTTGCGCCATCAGCTTGCCCTGACGAACAAAGAGCAAGTGCCGTGAGACGGGGGCATAGACGGCAGGCGCATCGGCATCAAGCAAGAGCACGCTCGTCGTGCCGTCAAGTTGACCGACATACACACCCTTGGGTTCGGAACCTGTTGGGACATAGTAGAGAAAGTGACGGCCATCGGGCAGGAAGAGCGGGAAACGCTGGGTTCCCCGTTTCGCCTCAAATTGTGGGAGGGCCGCCGCACCACCTCCGGTCGCGGAGATCTGGAAAATGGGACCAGCGTAATTGGGTGTGAAAAGGATCGCACCCTCGCGGTTCCATGTGCCTCCCAGAGGATTCGGAGCGTTCGCGAGTTCCCGCACCAGACCGCCATCAAGATCGATTCGTTCGAGTTCGCCATTTGCGAAGAACCCCATCGACTTGCTATCTGGCGACCAGAATGGAAAGAACCCGCCATCCGTCCCTTCTAATGGCACTGCGGAAGCAGCGGATAATGAGCGAAGCCATAATCGTGGACGACCATTGGACGTGGCGGCGAAGACAACCTTTTCTCCATTGGGTGAGACAGCAAGAGAAATCGGATCTGTGGTCGGAAGCGTAGCCATTTCGAGGCGTACCTCCGCAAGCGGCGGCGCAGAATAAAAAGCCCGAGTACCGAACAGTGCAGCGAACACGGCGAGTGCGGCTGAAAGTGCAAACCATGCCATCCGCATTTCGCGTCGCGGCGCGCTTTGCGACAGGTCGTCATTCAGGGCCGTGTCAAACGCACCCTCAAGAGCCAACCGCAGGTCGGTGATGTTTGAAACGCGCTGTTTTGGATCTTTGTAGAGACAGCGCACCAGAAATGCGCCAATTACGGGAGAGAGCCCCTGGGGTAGGAGGCTCCAGTCCACATCTCCCCGGAGCACACGAGCGAATGTCTCGGAGGCATTATCTGCCTTGAATGCGGGCTTGCCCGAAATCATTTCATACAGAACACAGCCGAACGACCAGACGTCCGATCGCGCGTCGACCGTCATGCCACTGGCTTGTTCCGGGCTCATGTAGGCGGGCGTGCCGAGAACGATCCTGTCGCGCGTACTGCCCACCGTCATCGTCGGCGACTGGGTGAGGTTGAGAGCCGAGCCGGAACTCCCCCCTACCTTCGCCAGCCCGAAGTCGAGCACCTTGACGACACCGTCCGGCGTGATCTTGATGTTGGCCGGCTTCAGGTCACGGTGAATGATCCCCTTCTCGTGCGCCGCCTCGAGGGCATCGGCAATCTGGCGGGCGATCGCAAGCGCCTCAGGAATCGGCACGGGTCCGCGCGCGATCCGGTCGGCGAGCGTCTGCCCTTCGACGAGTTCGAGCACAAGCGCTCCCCCGCCGTCGCTTTCTTCAAACCCGTAGATCGCCCCGATGTGGGGATGATTGAGCGTCGCGAGCACGCGTGCTTCGCGCTCGAAGCGGGCAAGGCGCTCTGGGTCGATTGTGAACGCCTTCGGGAGAATCTTTATCGCGACGTCCCGCCCGAGCTTCGTGTCCCGCGCGCGATAGACCTCGCCCATTCCGCCCGCCCCGAGCAGTCCTTGCAGTTGATACGCGCCGATCCGTCGTCCCGTCAGCACGGTGGCACCGGGATTTGTGATCATCTGCGCGGCGACGGCCACCGCGGGTTCGCTGAGGAAGCCGTCGCCGGACGTTGACTGCGCGAGCAGCGACTCCACGTCGCGCCGCAGATCCACGTCACCTTTGCACGCGGCATCGAGAAAGGCAGCGCGCTCCGCGGCGTCCCGCTCCCGCGCGGCGTGATAGAGCGCCTCGACGCGTGACCAGCGGTCAGACGCACTCATTGGAGGATGGTCGCTTCGAGAGGAAGCTCATCTTTGCGAGGAGTCTATACCCAGATTCCGCGAGACGCGGAGGCGGTCACCGCTATCTGGCCGGCATCCGCGGAATCTTCTCGTCGGCCATCGCCGCCTGCCATGCCATTGTCGCCATGACGATGGCGGACTGCTTCAGCTCCTCGTCTGACATGCGCTCGGGGTAGTCGGCGTTGGTGTGGCGGGTGCGCTCGTCATACCCGTCGAAGTCCTTGATCACGTTGAACCCCGGCAGCCCGGCCTCGTTGAACGGCACGTGATCGGTGGCGCCGATCCCCTCGATGATGTTGCGCGTGGCGCCCAGGTCCTTCAGCGGCTCGAGCCAGCGATCGAAGATCGCCTTGGCCGCGCGATTGCCCTCCATGTAGAAGCCGAGCGTCTTGCCGCTTCCTGGATCGTCATTCAAGTACACGGCGAGCTGGTCGCGCGCGGCCGGAGTGCCGAAGTGCTGCATCAGATACGCGCGGGCGCCGAGCAGCCCCTGCTCCTCGCCGCTCCACAGCGCCGCGCGTATCGTGCGCCGCGGCTCGGCGCCGAGCACCTTGAGGATGCGCATCGCCTCCATCAGCGCCACCGCGCCATCCGCGTTGTCGGTGGCGCCGGTCGCGGTATGCCACGAGTCGAGGTGCGCGCCAACCAGCACGATCTGATCGCGCAGCGCCGGATCGCGTCCCGGAATGTCGGTGATGACGTTATAGCTGTTGCGATCGTCCTCGATGGAGCGGGTCCGGAGCTCGACGCGAAGCGAAACCGGATGTGCACCGGCCGCCAGCCGCGCGAGCACGTTGTACTGCTCGCCCGCCACGACAATCGTCGGCACGGCATCGGGACGTGTGTCGCGATTGCCCGTGACGCCGACGGTGCCGTCGCGATAGGCGCTCGGTCTGAGCGCCACGGCGGCGCCCGCGCGCTGAAGCAGCGGCATCAGCTCGCTCATCGGCGTCGTGCTCTTCGCCTGCGGCAGCGCTGGATTGCCCGTCGCCACCGGACGATCGTCGAGCCCTGGCTGCGGCCGGTCCTTGTCGACCCACTCGGTCTGCGGAAGATGCGTGAGGACAATGGCGCCGCGAAGCTGGCCCGCCATCGCCTGGATCTGCGCGGCGGTCTTGTCGCCGACGTAGACGACGCGTCCGCTGATGACGCCGGCGGTTGACGGCGACCATGCGTCGGCGTACGCGATAAGCGGTTGATAGCGCGGCGCGGTCATCTCGACGGAGATTTTTTCGAGCTGCCACCCGCGCCCGAACTCGTACGGCTCGAGATGCGGATTCGTCAGGCCGAATTCCTGGAACCGGTCGCGCGCCCATTGCGCCGCCTGCTTGTGCGCGGGCGAGCCGGTCAGCCGCGCGCCGAATTCGTCGGTGAGCGTCCGATACAGGGCGAGCACACGCGAGCGTTGCAGCCCTTCGGCCCTGATGCGCGCGATCATGTCGCCGGCCGCGCGTTGCTGCGTCAGCCCGGACGCGACGCCAAGCAACAGCAACAGGACCGTGACAGCCGCTAGATGTCGACGCATCGCTTCGCTCCGTTTAGAAGCTCTCGCGCTTCTCCAGGTTCGCTTCGATGTCCTTCTTCTCCCGCCACACCGGATGCAGGGTCTTCTGGACCATCAGCGGCAACTGATCCTCGAGATGCGGCGAACCCGCCTGGCTCGAGTTGCCGTATCCGAGCGTGCAGCGCGCCTGCTGTGAACGACCAAATTCTATGGCACACACGATGGTTTCGCCGTTGGCCGCGTAATATCGGTTGCCCACATTGCGCGTGAAGGCAATCGTGCGGAAGAGTCCCGAGCCGCCGGGGCCGCCGTTGCCAGGCACGTCGACGTTCCCGCTCGCGAAGCGGAAGACGTC
>Ga0209515_10008819_pt1 | contig 11654 bp, 12 predicted proteins | sample Subgroupgradi54m_FD_187454 | JGI IMG/M metagenome (GOLD analysis project Ga0209515, IMG submission 187454) | Subsurface groundwater microbial communities from S. Glens Falls, New York, USA - GMW60B uncontaminated upgradient, 5.4 m (SPAdes)... ... | reverse complement strand
CCAAACGGACCATGTTCCTTCCCGTGACTCGCGCCGCGGCGGTAGTGCGTGTGGAGACGCAGCGCCTCGCGCGAGAGCTCCGGCGGCGGAGGATTCCCGTGGGCCCCATCCTCGTGAACGATCTGTCAACGGCAGAGACACGTCTTTGCAAGATGTGCATGCTGCGGTCGCGCACGGAAAAAAGCGAGATCCGCGCCCTCGCCCGCACCTCGCGCGCTATGCTCCACTTGCCCGCGACCTATCCCCCTCCTCGCGGGCACAAAGATCTCCTCGCATGGGGCACCCGATGGTCCTTCACATGAAACGCAAGCCCGGCCTGCCAAAACGACCCTCGCGCGCAGGCCAAGGCAGCCGGCAGCTCCTCTACCTTTACGGCGTGGTTCAGTCGTCGGTGGCTCCGCGCATGCCAAAAGCCGCGCGCCCGCTGCCGCGTATGAGTCCGCCTCGAGCGCTCGATGCCGGCAAGGGCGTTTGGCTCGTTGCGAGCGACGCGGATCCCGATGCCTACGCAGCTCCGGCAATCGAAGCCGGTCTCCGCGACCTCGCGTGGGTCTCCGCGTGTGCGGCGGCGCACGAGGGGGTGGTCGAAGCGGTCTCGCGCGGAGGCACGGTCGTGCCAACGAAGCTCTTCACGCTTTTCGTGTCGGAGGAGCGTGCGCTCGCTCACATCGCCAAAGCGCGCGCCGAAATCGAACGAACGTTCGTACGAATTGCCGGCTGCGAGGAGTGGGGAGTGCGCGTTCTGTTCGACTCGGTCCGCGCCGCAAAGATGGCCGCGGAGCGGGTCCAGAAAGAAACACGCGGGATGAGCGCGGGAGCGGGATTCCTTCTTCGCAAGAAGCGCACATCGGAGGCCGAGCACGAGGCGCTCGGCCGAGCTCGCGAGGAGGCAGACGAGCTCTTCGATGTTCTGGGCGCGCTCGCCCGTGACGCGCGCCGCCGGCCGCCCGTCCAAGACGCTGTACGAGCGCGCGTGCTTCTCGATGCCGTCTTGCTCGTTCCCCAGGGTAAGGCCAACCGTCTCGACCGTACGATTCAAAAAGCCTCGGCTCGCCTGGTCTCGGCGGGCTTCGATGTCGTCGTGAGCGGTCCTTGGCCTGCGTACCATTTCGTGGCGTCGTCATGAGTGGGCAGAGAACGCACGGGGCGCGTCGTCGAGCCGGAGCGGCGCTCGAGTCGAAGAGCAGAGAGGTAGGCGTGCTGGCGGAGCAAGCGGACGCGTCCTTGCTCGAGATCGTCGATCACGTCCTGAACAAAGGCGTCGTGATCCAAGGTGAGGTCGTCCTCGGGGTGGCGAGCGTCGATCTCGTGTACGTCCGTCTTTCGGCTGTGCTTTGCGCCGCCGACAGAGTGCTTGGGAACGGGGCTGGCAAGAGAAATAAAGTACGATGAAACTGCTCGTTTACGCGATCGCGAGGAGCGCGCCCCGAGGCAAGCTCGGCGTTGGCGTACAACGCGAAGCGCTCGCCGTCCGCGCCCACGGAGGTCTCGTCTCCATCGTGGGAAAGGTAGCCTCATCTCCGCGGATAACAGAAGAATCGCTCTACGCACACGACCGAATCGTGCGCCGTATCGCCGCCCGCACGAGTGCCGCTCTGCCGATGCGCTTCGGGTCGACCGTAGTCGACGAAAGTGCGCTCGAGCGCTTCGTCGAAGAACGCAGGGGAGAGTTCGTGCAAGCTCTATCGAAGGTCCGAGGCTGCGAGCAGTTCACGCTGCGAGTCTTCGTCGATGCGTCGCGCGCTCTCGAGCGACCCACGCTTTGCACCGACGGGCCCGGTGCTCGCTATTTGCGCGCGCGCGCGGAGAGCCATTTTCCTCCGGAAATCGCGCAGCTCCGCGCGCTCCTCGCCCCGCTGGTCAAGGACGAGCGCGCCGAAGCGCACGACGTGCCGCCGCTCGTTGCCAGCGTGTATCACCTCGTCCCGCGCGCGAGCCGCGCGGCGTATCGGGCCTTGTACGCGCGCGGCGTTCAAGAGCTCGCCTCGGCACGCGTTGCACTCAGCGGTCCCTGGCCGACCTACGCCTTCGCGGAGAGCGCATGAAGCGTCCTGTCGCCCCTCTGCGCGCCAAGGACCTCGACGCATTGCGCGCCGATTTGGAAGGGCGCATTGGGCGCGCGAGCGCACCGCGCTGGAACGTGAATCCGGAAGACGCGCAGCGCTCAGTAGCCCGACTCGTCCTCACCCTGGTGGAATTTCTTCGCAGACTCCTAGAAAAACAGGCAATCCGTCGAATGGACGCCGGCACGCTCGCGCCCGAAGAGGTCGAAGCCATCGGCGTCGCGCTCATGCGCCTGGAGGAAACCGTACACGAGCTGGCGCGCCGCTTCGGCATTCCCAAAGAAGAGCTCAACCTCGATCTCGGCCCCCTCGGGAAACTCATCTGATGAGGGGCGAGCGCATCGTCATCGTGTCCAATCGTCTGCCCGTCACCGTACGCGCGGAGCGCGGTGATGTGCAGGTCGTGCCGAGCAGCGGCGGCCTGGCAACGGGTTTGAGCGGACCGCACGAACGTTCGTCCGGTTTGTGGATCGGCTGGCCGGGAGACGTAACGCGACTGGACGCCTCGCAACGCGCGACCCTCGAAGGTCGCCTTACCGAGCGCCGCTGCGTCCCGGTGTATCTCACGCAGAGCGAGGTCACGCGCTTCTACGACGGCTTTTCGAACGGCATTCTCTGGCCGCTCTTTCACTACCTCTTGGGTCAAATTCCCATCGAAACGCGCGATTTCGACGCCTACGAGCGCGTCAATGAGCGCTTCGCCGACGCCGTCGCGCAAAACTACCGCCCAGGTGATCTCATCTGGGTGCACGACTACCAGCTTTGCCTCTTGCCCGGGATGCTTCGTCGGAGGCTCCCGGACGCGCGCATCGGGTTTTTCCTGCACATTCCGTTTCCCTCGACGGATGTATTTCGCACGCTGCCCTGGCGCAACGCGATCTTGGAAGGGCTCTTGGGTGCCGACCTGGTGGGCTTTCACACCTACACGTATCAGCGCCATTTCGCGACGGCGCTCCTGCGCGTTCTCGGCATCGAGGCGCAAGTCGACAGCGTCGTTTATGACGGGCGCGAAGTTCGCCTCGGTGTGTATCCGATGGGGGTCGATGCAGCGCAGTTCGGTCGCGTGGCGAGCGATCCCCAGGTTCTCGACGAAGTGCGAGCCATTCGCGAACAGGCCTCCGGGGCGCGCATCATTCTGGGCGTCGACCGGCTCGACTACACCAAGGGCATTCCGCGGCGTCTTCTCGCCATGGAACGCTTGCTCGAGCGTGACGCGAGCCAGCGCGGACAAGTGCGGCTGGTGCAAATTGCGGTGCCCTCACGAACTTCCGTGCCGCAGTACGCCGAGTTCCGACGCCGTGTCGACGAGGAGGTGGGCCGGATCAATGGCACCTTCGGGACGGTGAGTTGGAGTCCGATTCAGTACATCTACCGCTCGATTTCGCCGCGGCATCTGGTCGCCCTCTACCGCGCCGCCGACGTAATGCTCGTTACGCCGCTGCGCGATGGGATGAACCTCGTGGCGAAAGAGTTCGTCGCCAGCCGAAACGACGACGATGGGGTGCTCGTCTTGTCGGAGTTCGCCGGCGCGGCGGCGGAGCTCGGCGACGCCATGTTGGTCAATCCGTACGACATCGATCAGGTAGCGCATTCGATCAAAGTGGCGCTCCAAATGCCCAAGACCGAACGCCAAGCTCGCATGCGCGGGCTTCGGAAGCGCGTGCTGACGTACACCGTGCACACCTGGGCCGAGCGTTTCATCGACGACTTGGCTCTGCCGCAGGGCGCCGAGCACGCGCCGCGCGAGGTGAGCGGAGGCATAGCGAATCTCACCATGCGTCTCGTCCAGTCCACACAAAAAGCCGAGCGGCTCGTGCTCCTGCTCGACTACGACGGCACGCTGGTGCCGTTCGCGCGTGCTCCGGATCTGGCGGTCCCCGACGAGGAGCTTCTCTCGCTCATTCAAGCGCTTTCTCAGCGCCCGAAGACACGGGTGCACCTGGTAAGCGGGCGCACTCGCGAGTCGCTCGATCAGTGGTTCGGCAAGTATTCGATCGGGCTTCACGCGGAGCATGGCTTCTGGTCGCGCGTCGATGCGCGCGCGGGGTGGCTGGCAGCAGCAGAGCCGCCGGGCGAGTGGAAAGCAAAGGCCAAGAGCATTCTCGATGCCTTTGCCGATCGCACGCCAGGTGCGCTCGTCGAAGAAAAAACGGCGTCGCTTGCCTGGCACTATCGCCTCGCCGACCTCGAGTTTGGTTTGCTTCAAGCCAAGGAGCTGCGCCTTCATTTGGCCAACGCCTTTGCCAACGCCCCGGTCGAAGTGCTCGTGGGCGACAAGGTCGTCGAAGTGCGCTCGCATGGCATCAACAAGGCCGTCGTCGTGCGCCTCGCGCTTGCCGAAGTACCGGCCGGCTCGGTCATTCTCGCGATGGGCGACGATCGCACCGATGAAGAAATGTTCGCTGCCCTCCCGGAGGACGCGCTCACGGTGCACGTCGGCCGCGGCGCAAGCCGAGCGCGCTATCGCGTTCCCAGCCCCGAGGCCGCTCGCGCCGTATTGCGCGGGCTCCTCCCTTAGACCCACGCGCTCTCGGAAACCTCACCCCTGACTCTCCCCGGGAAACGAGCTCCCCTCTACCGCGAACTACCGCGAGGGAGAGGGGCTGGGGCGAGGTTCTGATAAAGTCACTGTCCGTGAAGATCGTTCATGCCGCGGACATCCACCTCGATAGCCCTCTTCGCGGCTTGGATCGGTACGACGGAGCGCCGCGACAGGCGATGCGTGGAGCAACCCGACGGGCGCTCGAAAATCTCGTCCAAATGTGCATCGAGGAAGACGCCAAGCTCCTGATTGTCGCCGGCGATCTCTACGATGGCGGATGGCGCGACTACGGTACGGGCCTTTTCTTCGCGAGCCAGATGGGCCGCCTTCGGGAGGCAGGAACGCGTGTCGTCATCTTGCGTGGAAACCATGATGCGGCGAGCCAGATCACCAAGAGCCTTCGCCTGCCGGAAAACGTCCGAGAGCTCGGCGTAAAGAGGCCCGAGACCATCGCAATGGACGATCTCGGCGTTGCGCTGCACGGTCAGGGCTTCGCGACGCGCGCGGTCACCGACGACCTCGCGGCGCACTATCCGGAGCCCATCGCGGGGCTCTTCAACATCGGAGTCCTTCACACGAGCCTCGATGGGCGAGAGGGCCACGAGAACTACGCCCCGACCAGCGTGGCGACGCTCCAGGCCAAGGGCTACGACTACTGGGCGCTCGGCCACGTTCACAAGCGTGAGGTCCTCGGCCAAAATCCTTGGATCGTGTTTCCCGGCAATCTCCAAGGGCGACACGCGAAGGAAACGGGCCCCAAGGGCGCAACCGTGATCACGCTCGAGAGCGGGCGCATCGCGTCGGTGGAAGCACGCGCGCTCGATGTCGTGCGTTGGGCGCTCGTCCTCGTCGATGCGGCTCAATGCGCGGACGTCGGGGACGTCGTGGATGCCACGCGCGCCGCGCTCGCCCGTGCGGCAGAGGACGCACATGGCCGCGCACTCGCCGCGCGCGTCGTCATCGAGGGCGAGAGTCCGGCGCACGCCGCACTTCAAGAAAATCCCGACGGTCTCGTTGCGGAAATTCGCCTTGCGGCAGGAGACGTTGCGGTCGAAGCGTGGGTCGAGAAAGTGGTCCTGAGCACCCGCGCGGCCATCGATTTTGCCGGGCTCCGGCAACGGCAGGACGCGATCGGCGATCTCGTGCGCGCCATCGACGCGGCGCGCGCCGACGACGATGCACTCTCCAGCCTCGCGGCCGAGCTCTTGGAGCTGAAAAAAAAGCTTCCTCCAGAGCTTCGCGATGGGGACGACGCCTTGCGGCTCGACGATCCGAACTACGTGCGCGCCCTCCTGAATGATGTCGAGCAGATGATCGTTCCGCGCCTTTTGCGTCGGGAAGGCTCGCCGTGAGGATTCTCGAGCTTCACTTGATGGCGTTCGGATCGTTCGACAAGACGACGCTCGATTTCTCCGATTCCGGAATCCACGTGATCTTCGGTCGAAACGAAGCCGGAAAGAGCACGATGCTCCGCGCGCTCACCGGCCTCTTTTATGGCATTCCGACGCAGACCCCTGACGCATACAAGCACCGCTACGAAGACTTGCGAATCGGCGCCCGGCTCGAGGGTGATGCCGGCGAGGTCTTGGAGGTGGTCCGCAAGAAGGGAAGGCTGAATACGCTCCTCGACCAAAAAGGCCAGCCCATCGACGACGCGCCCCTCTTGCGTATGCTCCGTGGTGTCGGGGAAGAGGTCTTCCACACCACGTTTGGCCTGAGCCACGACGCCCTGCAGCGGGGCGCCAAAGCGCTTCTCGAGGGCAAAGGAGACCTCGGCGAGAGTCTCTTCCAAGCCGGTCTTGGCGGCAGCGAGCTCCACGCATTTCTCTCGGAGCTCCACGCCGAGGCGGATCGTATTTACAGTCCGCTGGCCAAGACCAAGCCATTGAACGAGGCCCTCCGCGCGGTCACCGACGCGCAGCGCCGGGTACGCGAAGCAAGCTCGACGCCCGACGCTTACCTCAGCCAAAAGAACGCCATCTCGGAGCGGCTCTCGGCCAAAGAGCGCGCGTCGAACGAGAGAACGGCCCTCCTTCGCGAGCAGAAGCGCGTCTCTCGGATCTTGCGCATGATGCCGTTTTTCGCGCGGCGCCTCGAGCTTTCGGCGAAGAGGGACGCGAATGGCGAGGTGGCTGTTCTGACCGAAGACGCGGCTCGCGATCGCCAAGACCTGCAGCGAGACAGCGCCGATGCATCCGCGCAGATGGAGCGGCTCGAACGCGAGATCGGCGTGCTTGCTGCGCGCCGCGCAGAGATATCGGCTCCCGAAGCGCTGGCCGACGCGCAGACCGAGATGGAGACGCTCGGCGGTCGCCTCGGCGTCTACATCAAGAACGTCGACGAGCTTCCGCGGGCTCACGCCGAGGTTGCGGCATTGGACGCGGAGGTCCGCAGGATCGCCCGTGCGGTCGGCAAAGCCGATGAGATGGACGATCGCGCCGCGGCTCGGCCCGATGCGAAAACGCTGGCGCGAATCAAAAGCTTGGCGAGCGTTCCCGCGCGTTTGGAGACCGAGCTCTTCGCAAGCGCGCGCGCAAAGCGCGAGACGGAGGCGTTCGTCGCCTCGAAAACGGCCGCCAAAGAAAAAAAGTCCGAACGCATTTCTGGGCTCGAAGAGGTCGTGCGCCGTAAGGTCAAAGCGCTCGGGCTCTTCATGGGGAGCGCGGAAGAGGCGTGCGAGCTGCCTGTGGTCGCCCTAGAGACCATCGAGCGCTTCGAACGATCGCGCGCCCTGTGCGAGCAAAAGGTCGAACGTTTGGCAGAGCGGCGAGCCGAGCTCAAGCGACGTGCCGCCGACATTTCCAGGGAAATCGACGCACTTGGGCGTATTGCCGCAGTCCCCACGGAGATCGACCTCCTGCGGGTGCGCCAAACGCGCGACGCCCTCTGGGCCCAACTTCGGGTCTCGTTCGAGGCCAAGAGCGCCGAAGAATACGAACGTTCGTCCACGAACGCCGACGACGTGGCCGATCGCCTGCGACGCGAGACCGAGCGCGTGACAACCCTAGCGCAGCTCTTGGCCGAGCAGGATGCGCGTGCCAAAGAGGCCGAAGAGATCGAGAGCGATCTGGCGCTATTGCAGCGAGCAGCCGACGAAGAGACCAGCGCGTGGCGCACACTCTGGTCTGAATGCGGCATCGAACCCTTGCCCCCCGCCGAGATGCGCGGGTGGCTCGGGCGACACGGGCAACTCGTCGACGCGTCGGAGCAGCTCCGCGCAGGAGAACGGGATGAGCGGCGCGCAGCGGCGGAGCACATAGAAAGCCTCACGCGCGAGATCGAGCGCCACACACGCGAGCACGCCGAGCTCACGCGTGAGCTCGAACGATGGCGCGCGGAGTGGCGCGACGCGACGGCGCGTTTGGGCGTTTCTTTGGACATGAGCGTCGACGAGGCCCGCGCGGTTCTCGAGCAGCTCGGAGAGCTCTTTCGCTGCGCCGACGCTCTTTCCAAAGAGCGGAGGCGCGTGCACGCGGCGGAGGAAGAAAACGAACGGATTGCGGCGTCTGTGCACGGTCTCGCTGCCCGTCATGCGCCGGAGTTGGTGCGGCAACCGCCGCACGAAGCTGGGACCGAGCTGCTCAAGAGGTTCGAGCGGGCGCGAGCGGGACGCGCGCTGAAGAAGGAGCTCGACGACCAGCTGGCAGAAAAGCGTGCCGCGCTGAGCGAGCAAACTGCGCGCCTGACGCGGTGCGAACGGGGGCTCGATGCCCTGATGGCGGCGGCGCGTGTGGCGACGCTCGACGAGCTCCGTGAAGCAGAGCGCCGGTCCTTGGCCGCGCGTGCGCTCGAACGCGAATGGGAAGCGCTGCAGGCGCAGTTGCTCGACAAAGCGGAGGGCGTTCCGCTCGACGAGCTCTTGCGCGAGGCGGCGGCGGTGCGGCCGGAATCACTGGCGGCGCGGCTCGACGAGATCGATTCGCGTGTGCCGGAGCTCGAAGAGGAGCTCGAGGGCATCGTGCGTCGCATCGCGGAGCTCGAGGCGGGAATGGAAGTCATCGATCGCGAGGCGGGCGCCGCTTCCGCGGCCGATGACGCACAAGAGGCGCTCGCGCGCGTCCGGCTGCACGCGGAACGATGGATCCGCGTAAGGCTCGCGGAGATCGTCCTGTCGCGCGAAATCCAGCGCTATCGTGAAAAAAATCAAGGTCCCGTGCTCTCCCGCGCGAGCGAGCTTTTCGCGCGCCTCACGCGTGGCTCGTACGCGGGCCTGCGAGCGGGCTTCGACGACGACGATCGGGCCGTCCTCCGAGCAGCGAGACGCGAGGGGCCGGATGTGCCCGTAGAGGCGCTCAGCGATGGAACGCGCGATCAGCTCTACCTCGCCCTTCGCGTCGCCAGTTTGGAGCGCCACGCAAAAGCGAGCGGCGCGCTTCCGCTCGTGCTCGACGACATTCTCATTCACTTCGACGACGATCGCGCGCGCGCCGCACTGTCCGTGCTGAGAGAGCTCTCCGCCGCGCTTCAGGTACTCTTCTTCACGCATCACCAGCGCCTGGTGGATCTCGCGCGCGAAGTCTGCGACACGGGGCTCACAGTCCACGAGCTCCGCGATCGGTCAGCAGCGGTGAGCGTTCAGAGCGCTACGCCGTAGCCCCGCCGGGGCGCAGCGGAAGCACCAAGCTCGAGTGGCGAACCGAGCAGCGCGACGATGCGCTCCGCGACGAGCGCGGGGTTGGTGAGAGAAGAGCGGTCCTCTGCGCGTGCATTGGCGAAGATGACAACGAATTGGCAAGGCGCTACTCCTCCGTCCATGGATGACGAGCTCTCGACGCGTTTGGGCCGCAACATCAAGCAGCTCCGCGAGGTCCGCGGGCTGACCCAACAGAAGATGGCCAAGATCGCCACGTTGCCACGCGCGACGTGGGCCAACCTCGAGTCTGGCGCCGGCAATCCCACGCTCGCAGTGCTGAGCCGCGTGGCCTTCGCCTTCCAAGTGTCGCTCGAGGAGCTCGTCGCCAAGCCTCGCACGGAGGCGCGCCACTACCCGGCGCGCGAGCTGCCGGTGGTCATGCGCGGCGCGGCGATGATTCGCAAGCTCTTGCCCGACGCATCGCGGGCATGGACCTCGACCGGTTCGAGCTCCCCCCGCTCGTTCGCATGAGTGGCGTGCCGCATACCCCGGGAACACGGGAGTATTTGACATGCGAGTCAGGCGAAATCGTGCTGGTCGCGGCGGGCGATACGTTCGAGCTTCGTCCGGGCGACGTGGTTTCGTTCCGTGGCGATCAGCGCCATTCGTATACGAATCCGGGACGAAAGGCGGCAATCGCGTACTCGGTCGTCGTGCTCGCGCGTGCGTAGCGAGCCCGAGGTCTTTGCTAAATCGGCGAGCATGATGCTCGATCAAAATTCCGCGAGGGAGCGAGCGGCGCGTGGGGTGGGGGACCCCGAAAAACCGCGCTTTTTCGGGGGCGGGGAGGCTCGCGCTGCTCGCGCCTCCCCGCTCCCAAAAAAGCGTCCCCGGCTCTGGAGCGTTCACGAACGTGGCCAGCAGCATTTCGCACAGAACGAGTTGCGCACAGCGAACCTGGTGCTACACCAGCCTACACACGCTTACCTGTGTGTCGCGCCACTGCATCATTCCGACCTCGCGCGCAGCTTGAAAACGGTGCGTCTAACTCAATGAGGCCTCCATGATTCGCCAACTGTCCGGTGTTCTTCTCCTTTCCGTCTCTGTCTTTGCCTGTGCGGTACCGACGTCGGGGGGCGACGATGAGCCGACGGCAGCCGACGAGGCGCTGGCTTCTGCGAGCAAGGATGCGAGCCTGGCAAAACTTCTCAAGAAGGTCGGCTCAGATGGCCGGCTCGAGTTTAGCGAGAGCGACGCCATCGTCAGCGAAGTTCTGCGTGGCGGCATGACGAGCAGCACCCTCAGGGCCGCGGTCACGTTTCTGCAGAAACCACCGGCGGATCTCGAGAAACGTGCGGACGGCCGGGTCGACGCAAGGAACGGCGGTCTCAACACCCTCGAGAACATGTACTTCGGAATGCCGCGAAACATCGGGGGTCTTACTGGCTCTGGGCAATCGGTCGTGGAGTCCACGAGCGAGACGTCCACAGAGTACTTCTTCGGCGAGATGCCGGAGAAGCCAGTGACGGTTCGTTTCGTCGGAACGGCAAGAAAGGCCTACAATCTTTCGTTTCGAGTCTACGAGCAGCCAATCTCCGTCGCCATCCCGGCGGGAGCGACCGCCGCCGACTCCGCTGCACGGCTCGCGCAGGCGCTGAATGCGAACCAGCAGGCGATCATCGACTCGGCGAACGATTCTCGCGGAATCCGCTTTGACAGCGACACGTTCCTCACAGAGCTGCACGCCGACGCAACCGGCGACACGGTCGACGTCGCGCTGTCCGAAGACTCGTGACTTCGTGCGTTTGGCAGTAGCCGTCGCGTTGCTAGCGTTTTTGCTGGCGTCCGAGCTTACGGCCGGGTGCTCGAACACGACCAGGAGTGGAATTCTTGACGACGCCGGCGGCCCGACGTTCGGCGACGCGGCAAGCGCCCCGCCATCCGGAAGCAGCGGCCCTTGCTCGAGCGATCTGCACAGCGTGATCGACGAACAGGGCAACGTCGTCAAGACCTGCCCGCCAGCTCAGGGCTGCACGCCCACCGGCGACTGCGCGCCCGCGTGCGAGGCGGCCAAGGCGAACAAGAGCACGATCGGCTGCGATTACTACAGCGTCGATCCAGACACGACTACCGGCAACTCCGGAGGCTGCTTCGCCGGGTTCGTCGCGAATACATGGAACGCGCCCGTGACGCTCACGGTCGACCGGGGTGGGGTCTCCTACAGCATCACGAAGATCGCGCGAGTCCCCGTCGGGGAGCGGGAAGGCCATCGCCTATGCGCCGCTTCCGAACGGACAGCTGCCAGTCGGCGAGGTGGCAGTCTTGTTCCTCGCGGGCAGCGCCGGCACCGCGTCGCACTGTCCGATCCAAGCGGGGTATGACGGCGATCCGGCGCTCCACGGCACAGCGAAGGGCGACGCCTTCCACATCACGGCGAACGCACCGATCGTGGCATACGACGTCTATCCGTACGGCG
>Ga0209515_10008818_pt1 | contig 11655 bp, 8 predicted proteins | sample Subgroupgradi54m_FD_187454 | JGI IMG/M metagenome (GOLD analysis project Ga0209515, IMG submission 187454) | Subsurface groundwater microbial communities from S. Glens Falls, New York, USA - GMW60B uncontaminated upgradient, 5.4 m (SPAdes)... ... | reverse complement strand
AAGCCCGGCGAGCCGTCGTGGGACAGTCCGTGGGGCAAGGGCCGTCCCGGCTGGCACATCGAATGCTCGGCGATGAGCACGCAGTATTTGGGCGACACGTTCGATGTGCACGGCGGCGGCGTCGATCTGCTGTTTCCGCATCACGAAAACGAAATCGCGCAGGCCGAGGCGGCGGGCAAAGCGTTCGCGCGCTGTTGGGTGCACAACGGATTGCTGACGGTGTCCGGCGAGAAGATGTCCAAGTCGCTGGGTAACTACACGACGGTCGAGCAGGCGCTGACGCTCTGCCGCGGCCAAGCCGATGTCCTCAAGATGTTTTTCCTGAGCGCGCACTACCGCAGCCCCCTCGACTACAATGAGCGCGACATCACGCAAGCCTCGCGCCGCTGGGACCGCTTGTACCACCTGGTCGAGATGGTGAAGTCGCTGCGCGGCTCGCCGTCGACGGCGCTGGAGCCGGCCAGCCCGACGCGGCAGCGGTTTGAAGCGGCGATGGATGATGACCTCAACACACCGTCAGCGCTGGCGGTGATCGACGGGCTGTTAACTCGCGGGCACCAGCTGTTCGAACAGGCGGTGCTAAACAAACGCTCCGACTCAGCGACCAAGGAGGAGATCGAGGAGGCGGGCCGTCAGCTAGACCAGCTGGTCGACGAGCTGATCGCGCTGGCCCAAGTCCTTGGCTTGTTCCTCAGCTATCACCCGACGGAGTTGCCCGAGGAGTTTCGCCGGCGCATTGACGAGCGCAAAGAGGCGCGCGCGCGAAAGGACTTCCGGACCGCGGATGAGATCCGCGCGTGGTTTGCGAACCAAGGGTACCAGCTCGTTGACCACGACGACGGCACCACCTCAGTAGCCCGGGTTTCCTGAGAAATGATGGCTGAGGGAGTGCGGCATGCGGAGTGCGGAATGATTTCTGAAACAGATTACAGACTGACGCATCACCACCGACCGTTCGCATACAGTCTTCGTCTTTCGGCTCAGGTTCTTGGATTGATTCCGCACCCCGCACCCCGCATTCCGCATGTTCTGTGTCTTGATGGGTTGCGATGAGGCGCGGCTTTTTCGTGACGCTCGAAGGGCCCGAGGGCTCGGGCAAAACGACGCAGGCCAGGCGGCTGGTGGCGGCGTTGCGCCGCGGCGGCCACCGTGTCGTCGCCGTGCGTGATCCGGGCTCGACCAAGCTGGGCCGCGCGCTGCGCGAGGTGCTGCTGCATCAGGGAAGGCTGCGGCTTTCGCCGATCACCGAGGCGCTGCTGTTTATCGCGGGCCGCATTCAGCTGGTGCAGGAGCAGATTCGTCCGGCGCTGGAATCCGGAGCGATCGTCGTATGCGATCGATTCCACGACTCGACGGTGGCGTATCAGAGTGCGGCCGGAGGGCTCCATCGCGAGTGGCTGGATCGCTTCGGCCGCCAGGCGATCGGCGGGGTGCTCCCGAACGTCACGATCCTCCTGGATCTGCCCGTCGAGACGGGCTTCGCGCGGCGCGAGGGCGCACGCGATCGGATGGAATCGAAGGGGGAGGCGTTTCATCAGCGGGTCCGCCAAGGATTCCTGGAGATCGCCAAGCGCGATCGATGGCGTGTGGCGGTCGTCGATGCGACCAAGCCTGCCGCCGACGTGCAGCGGCAGATCCTCGAGATCGTCCAGTGGAACCTGAACCACTCGAAGAAAGCCGGCAGGCTAGGTGTCAGGTGAGAGGTGTCAGGTGACAGGGGTGGGAGCTCGGCCGGAATGACGTTTCGATGAGTTGGGCGGCGATTCAGGGACAACCGTTGGCGGTGCGGATCTTGTCGATGCACGCGCGGCAGGGGCGCATCCCGTCGGCGTATCTGTTGGCCGGCCCCGAGGGCGTGGGCAAGCAGTGCGCGGCGCTGGAGATGGCCAAGGCGCTCAACTGCGAGCAGCCGGGGGAGGCGGGATCGTGCGACGCGTGCCGCACGTGCCGGCAGATCCAGCGGATGGTGTATCCCGATGTGCATCGCGTCACGCCGTCTGCGTCCGGCGCGATCCGCATCGACGAGCTGCGCCAGGCGTTTGAGCGCATCGGGCTGCGGCCCTTCGCGGGACGCTTCCAGGTCGGCATCCTCGACGGCGCGGACCGGCTCACCGAAGAAGCGGCCAACAGTTTGCTCAAGACGCTGGAGGAGCCGCCGACGTGGTCGCGGTTTGTGCTGACGACGACTGAGCCGTCGCAATGTTTGCCGACGATCGTGTCGCGCTGCCAGGTCATCCGGTTTCAGCGGCTCACCGCCTCGATCATCGACGCGTGGCTGCGCGAGCAGCGCCAGGTTGATCCTGAGACGGCGCGCGTCGTGAGCCGTTTGGCGCAGGGGAGTTTCGCCCGCGCCTCCGAGTTGGTTGAAGGCTGGGCAGACCATCAGGCGCGGCTGGCGCAGCTGAGCGCGCGCGACGCGCAGCCGTGGCTGGCGTGGGAAAGCCCATCGGACCGGCAGGAGCTGGCCGAGTGGGTCGGCGCGGCGGTGTCCTGGCTGCGCGATGTCGCCCTCAGCGCCGTCTCGCACGATCTGCCGATCCAGCACGCCGACGCGGCGGGCGCGATTCACACGCAAGCCCGCGGCCTGGACCCCGAGCGCTGCGCGTCGACGGCGATGCGGCTGGTCGCGCTGCGGGAGTCGCTCGAGCAGATGGCGAATCCGCGAGCGGTCTCCGCGCTGTTCCGAGAAGAGTGGCTAAAGCTCCTGAACTCCGCGCTCGTCAGCTCGTCAGCTCGTGAGCAGTAAGCGGAAGATGTCGACGGTCATTTTGGAAAGACGGCGCGCTCGTCAGCTCGTCAGGAAACGGCTTGCATGAGGAAGATGTATCGGATCTTTTGGCTTACAGCGCGTCAGGATCTCGGATGGAGCTGACGAGCTACCTGAAGGTTTTACGATGAAGACCTTCTACGTCACGACGCCGCTCTACTATGTCAACGCGGCGCCGCACATCGGCCACTCTTACACGCAGGTCGCGGTCGACAGTCTCGCGCGATTCCATCGCTTGGCCGGCGAATCCGTCTTCTTCCTGACGGGCACCGACGAGCACGGCCAGAAAATCGAGCAAGCGGCCAAAGCGGCGGGCCAGACGCCGAAGGCATTCGTTGACGACGTCGGCCGGCGCTTCACAGAGCTGTGGCAGCTCCTGAACATTTCCTACGACGATTTCATCCGCACCACCGAGCCGCGTCACATGCGCGTGGTGCAGGCGTGCCTGCAGCGGCTCTACGACCAGGGCGCGCTCGTGCACACGACGTATCAAGGCTGGTACTGCACGCCCGATGAAACGTTTTGGACCGAGGAAGAATTGGTCCGGGGCGAGGGCGGCGCGGTGTTGTGTCCCGCGTGCCGGCGGCCGGTCGAGCAAGTGCAGGAAGACGGCTGGTACTTGCCGCTGCGCAAACATCAGGACTGGCTCGTGCGGTTCCTGCGCGTGCATCCGACGTTCGTGCAGCCGGCGACGCGCTACAACGAGCTGTTGGGCCTGGTGCAGCAGCCGCTGCCCGAGGCGTTCTACATCACGCGGCCGAAGCAGCGCGTGGGCTGGGGTGTGCCGGTGCCGTTTTCTCCGCAGCACGTGACCTACGTGTGGTTCGACGCCTTGGTCAACTACATCAGCGCGATCGGCTATGAAACCGAGCCGGCGAAGTTCGCGGCGCTGTGGCCGGCCGATGCCCACATCATCGGCAAGGACATCCTGCGCCACCACACGCTCTATTGGCCGATCATCCTCCACGCGCTGGGGTTTTCCGACGAGCAGATGCCGCGGATGATTTTCGCGCACGGCTGGTGGAAAGTCGGCGAGCAGAAAATGTCGAAGTCGCTCGGCAACATCGTCGATCCCTTTTTCGTGGTGCAGGGGCTGCTCAAAGATCAGCCGCACGCGGCCGATGTGTATCGCTACTTTCTGTTGCGCGAGGTGCCGTTCGGCCAGGACGGAGCGTTTTCGGAAGAGGCGATCGCCTCAAGGCTGGCGGCGGATCTCGCCAACGATCTGGGCAATCTCGTCAACCGCAGCCTGTCGATGCTCGAGCGCTACTGCGGCGGCAAAGTGCCGGGATTCGCGGATGGGATGCGGCCCGACGATGAGGCGCTGCGGCAGCACGCGGTCGCGTTGGACGGGCGGTTGCGCGCGGCCCTGGCGTCGCTGAATTTCGCGCAGGCGTTGGACGCGATTTTCACGCTCGTCAGCGACGCCAACCGCTACATCGAGGCGCAGGCGCCGTGGCAATTGGCCAAGGCCGCTAGTTCCGCGCGACTGCACACCGTGTTGTCGGTGCTGGCCGAGGTGCTACGCGTTGTGGCGATCGCGTTGCAGCCGTTCATGCCCGGCGTGTCGCAGGCGATGTGGCAGCAGTTGGGCTTGGGTGAAACCCCGATGCGCCTGTCGGATCTCGCGCGCTGGCCGGCGCTGGCCGCGGACCACACGATCGGATCGCGTGGCGTCCTGTTTCCCAAGCCCGGGACGAAGGCGTCATGAAGTGGCTGCGCGGATGGGGTCTGTACGTCGGCCTGGTGCTGCTGACCGGCGCGCTCTATGGGCGCAATCTCCTCGGCGATCACCGCGCCGTCGATCACGCGGAAGAGCCGCCGGCCCGCACCACGACGCAGGCCGCCGCGCCGCCGGAATTAGACGTCGCGCGCCTGTTGCAGTTGTCGAAAGAGCGGCCCGGACTGCTGCTGGTCTTGGCGGGCTGGGGCGCGCTCGGCGTCGGCATCGCGCTGACCGGCCTGGTCTTGGGCGTGAAGGATCTGACGCGAGCGCGCCGCGTGGCCCATCAGGAAGGGCTGCCGTATCGATGGCCGTTGAGCGAGGCGGGCCGCGTGCTGCTGCTGGTCATCGTGATCGTGCTGCTGCTGCCGTTTGTGCACATGGCGTTGAGCATGCGGAGCCTCGCGTGGTTTGAGGATGCGCATGCGTGGAGTTTGGTGGCGATGTTTCTCGTGCACACGGTGCTGCTGCTCGTGGTGTGGGCGTTTGCCTCGATGCACGGCCTGACGGTGCGGACGATGTTCGGATTGCAGTGGCCGCGCGCGGCGCGGGCGATCGGGCGCAGCCTGCGAGGCTACGCCGTCGCGTTTCCGTGGATCTTCGGGTTGCTGGCGCTGGCGGCGGCGGTGTGCGAGCGGCTGGGCATCGAGCCGCCGGTCGAGGCGATCCATGAGCTGGTGTTTCTCGACGGCCGGCCGTGGATTCTGGCGCTGACGCTGCTGTTGGCGTGCGTGATTGGGCCCATCGCCGAGGAGATCATCTTTCGCGGCATCCTGTTTTCCGCGCTGCGCACGCGCATGAGCGCTCTGGCGGCGATGCTGATCAGCGGCTCGCTGTTTGCGGCGGTGCACACCAACCTCATCGGGTTTCTGCCGATCGTGGCGCTGGGCGTGTTGCTGGCCGATCGCTACGAGCGGACGGGTTCGCTGGCCGGGCCGATCGCCATCCACATCGCGCACAATACGCTGCTCATGGGCGTGGCGCTCACCCTCAAACAACTGATGTAAATGATGAGCGCGTGCTTGCACACGTTGGACCAAGGACCAAGGACCAAGGACCAAGGACCTGCAGGCCACCTCCGAGGGTCTATGGTCTATGGTCTATGGTCTGTGGTCCGACTTATGTGTTCTTCGGATTCAGGATGACGACGGTTGCGAAGGTCGGAGAGGTCGGAATCATTCGGCGGATGGCTCGTCGGATCGGCTCCCACCCATCGGTTGTCGTTGGCGTCGGCGACGACGCGGCGGTGTTGCGGCTGCCGGATCGAGCCAGCGACCGGCTGTTGTTCGCCAGCGACATGCTCATCGAGGGCGTGCACTTCACGCAAGCCGACGTGCCGCCCGAATGGATCGGCTGGAAGGCGATGGCGTCCAACATCAGTGACATCGCGGCCATGGGCGGGCGGCCGACGCACGCGGTGGTGTCGGTGGGCATGCCCGCCTCGACGCCGATGCGCGTGGCCGACGGCCTGTCGCGGGGGCTGGTCCGCTGCGCCAAGCGATTCGATGTCGCCATCGTCGGCGGCGACACGGTGCGCGCGCCACAGCTCGTCGTGGACGTCGCGATGCTCGGCACCGCGCGACACGATCGCGTGACGCTGCGCTCGGGCGCTCGCGTCGGCGATCGCGTGTTCGTGACCGGTCGGCTCGGCGGATCGTTGCGCAGCGGCCGCCACGCGCGCTTCATCCCGCGACTCGCGGAGTCGCAATGGCTGATTCGCCATGCGCCCATCCACGCGATGATGGATCTGTCCGACGGGCTCGCCTCAGATGCGTGGCAGATGGCGCGGGCCAGCCGCGTGACGCTGCGCATCGACGAAGCGCGGGTGCCGATCAGCCGCGCGGCGCGCCAAGCCGCCGGCAAGTCGCCCGCGTGGCACGCGCTGATGGACGGCGAAGACTTCGAGTTGCTGTTCACCGTGCCGGCGCCGCTGGTCGCACGGTTGCCGCGCGTAATCGGCCGTGTGCCATTGGCCGAGATTGGCGTCGTCCGTCGAGGCGGTCCATCCGTTGAGTTGATCACGAGCGACGGTCGCGTCGTTCCATTGAACCCTGAGGGTTTTCGCCATTTCTCCTGACGCATCGATTGAGCTCATCACGCGCTCGCCCGAAGACACGCAAGCCTTCGGCCGGCAGCTGGGATCGCTGTTGAAACCGGGCGACGTGCTCGGACTCGTCGGCGAATTGGGCAGCGGCAAGACGACGCTGATCCAGGGGCTCGCGGACGGGCTGGGCCTCGACGCGTCCGCGGTGCGCAGCCCCACCTTCATCGTGCTGCGCGAATATCCCGGGCGCGTGCCGCTGATCCACATCGACGGCTATCGGCTCGAGGGCGCGCCGTCGGTCGTGTGGCTCGACGTCGACTGGGTCTTCTCGAGCAAGAAGGTCACCGTGATCGAATGGGCGAACCAGATTGAGGATTGCTTGCCTGACGACTACCTCGAACTCCAACTGTCGCACAAGAGCGTGAATCAGCGGCTGATTCGCATGATCGCCCATGGAGCGAGGTCGCGAGAGCTCGTCGCCGGAATCGGAGGTGTAGTCCACAGTCCACAGTCGACAGTCCACAAGAGAGCTGGACAGGAATCATGATGGTAGCGACAAACATGGATTTCGCTCTTTTTGTGGTCCGTGGACCGTGGACCGTGGACTACGCCTGAGCAATGGCGATACTTGCGATCGAAACATCGACGGATCTTCTCGGAGTCGCCGTCGTTGACGAGCGGCGCGTGCTGTCGTCGTACGAGGTGCTCGCGGAGCGGCCGCATGCGACCGAGTTGCCGCAGGCGGTGACGCGCTCGCTCGGCTCGGCGGGCGTGGCGCTGAAAGACGTCGAAGGCGTCGCGTTGGACATCGGCCCGGGGTCGTTCACCGGACTGCGCATCGGGCTGGCATTCGTCAAGGCGCTGCTGTTTCACACGCGGCGGCCTCTGATCGGCGTTAGCTCGTTGGACGTGTTGGCGGCGAGCCTGCCGACGACCGCGTCGCAGATTTGTCCGTTGCTCGATGCCAAACAGCGCAAGGTCTACGCGGCGGTCTTCCGCGCCACCGAGGGCGGGCTGATCAAGCGCGCCGATTACACGCTGTGTCCCGTCAACGACGTGCCGGGCCTGCTCGATGACGGCCCGGTCGTCTTCACCGGCGACGGAGCCGGCCTGTACGAGCCGCGTCTGCGCGAGCTGTTGGGCGATCGGGCGCGCGTGATGCCGCCGGACTTCCACCTGCCGCGGGCCGCGACGCTCGGTCGCTTGGGCCTGGCGCGCCTTCGCCAGGGCCACCAGGACGATCCGCGGGACTTGGTGCCGATGTATCTCTACCCGATGACGTGTACGATCCGCGTCAGTGACCGGGCTCCGGGGGCGCCCAGGAAGGAAAAACTTGAACAGCTTAGGGAGCTGCGAGGGCGTGTTGACTTGACCACTGATGTGGATCAATCAAGGGCGCGTAAGACGAAGGATTAGCGGGCTGCTGAAAAACCCTGGTTGGCTGGAGGCTATAGGCTCAAGGGACCGACCGGTGGCGTCGTCGAGCATGATGGCGCCCCCTTCAGCCTCGAGCCTTCAGCCAAGGACGAGTGTTCCGCAGCCTGTTAGGACTTGCCGACACGCGAACGCTTGATGAATTCGGCGGGAGTAAGATCCACTTGCAGATTGGGCGGGCTTCCAACAAACCGCGAGGCGTCGAGGACCTCGATCCCGACGGGTTTGCCTTTTCGGTCGTAGTCGACGATCACGCCTGCGCTCACCTCATCGCTCTCATCGACTTTGGCATGCCGCAGGCGAATGTAGAGCGCATCGGCCTGTGGATCATAGGTGAGCTGGATCATTCAAGTCTCCAGTACTTGCTGATGCGTGAAGTTCGATAGACAGACCGAATGACTGTGACTCGCTGACGTACTTCGACGAAGACGCGTAGAAGATAGTCTTTGTTCCGCCGAACATCGTGATATCGTCGTTGGAACACTTTGTGAGGTCCTTGACCGAGGACCTGTCCCGGTTCGTGGATCGTTTGCCGGACCAGCGCTTCGCCAATGCCTCGTTGTTTGAGTCGCTCACGAGCATGAGGCAGCCAGTCGATGTCCACGAACGATTGTAGCATAGCCCGACGATCAGAAAGAGTCGATTTGCGATCTCGCTGACTGTCAGTGACCGGGCGCCGGGCGCGCCCCCGGAAGCCAGTTCGTACCTCTTAACGCCTACCGTAGTCGTTTGTTGTAAGTAGCAGATATACTTCGGGTAAGACTCAAAACAAGCGCTTTCCGGCATGGCGCAGCCTTCTTCACAGGCTCGCTATGGGGTAGGGGGAAGTCTAACTTGATGCGTGGGATACGCAATGCTGACATCAGGTAAGCGTCGCTGATGTCTGGAGCATCCCGCAGCACACGGTAATCATGTCGATTCGCGTTACGAACACCTGATGAGTGGGCCGGACGAGCTCGTGCACACGGTGCGACCGGTTCGCCGATGGCAGCGGCTGCTCTGCGGAGCGCTGGCGGGGGCGATCTGTCTGACGAGCCTGCCGCTGGCCGAGGCGTCGAGCGTCGCGCACGCGGCGACGGCCGGCTCGCGCGTCGCGCTCTCCTCGATGACGGTGCCGGAGGCGATCGGCCACGTCGTCGAGCGATGGCAGCCCGAGGGCCGCCCGGCCCGCGGCTTCGTCATCCATCTGCAAGACCTGCATGCCCATCCCGGCACGCAAGCCCATCTCGCCGACTTGATCGGCCATCTCCATGACGCTCTCGGCGTGCGGTTGGTCGCGCTCGAGGGCGCCGAAGGCTTGGCCGATACGACCCGCTACTCCGACCTGCCCGAGCCGGCGCTGATCGAGCGCGTCGCGCGCGCCTTTCTCGACGAAGGCCTCTTCACCGGCGCCGAATACTACGCGACGACGTACCCGGGCCACGTCACGCTGTGGGGCGCGGAAGACACCGACATCTACCAGCGGCACCTCGCCGTGTATCAGCGCGACCACGCGGATCTGCCGGTGTTGCTCGCGACGCTCGACAAGATCCAGGCGCTGCTCGCCGCTCGACGACAACGATGGTATCCCGAGGCGCTGCGCCGGTTGGAGGCGGCGCGCTCGCAGTCGGACATCTGGCACTACGTCGATCTGATGCAGCGCCAGGCGGCCAAGGTGTCGGTGCCGCTGGATGCGTATCCGACGCTGCAGGCGATGGTCCTGCTGAACGCGGCGCGCGAGGAGATCGCGATGGACCGCGTCGAGCAGGAGCGCCAGGCGCTGCGGCGGCTGCTGCGCGAGCGGCTGAATGATGAGAATCGGCGGCAGCTCGACGACGCGGAGCGCGACTGGTCGGCGAAACGGAGTTCGGACCTGGCGTTTCACGCGCAGTTGGAGATGCTGGCCGAGCGCGCCGGCGTGGCGCTGCATCCGCCGGATCTGGTCCACGCCAGCTGGAGCCAACGGTTGACCGTGTTGCAGGCATGGCTCGCCGCGCGCGACACCGCGGCCGGCTCCTTCGCGCAACTCGGCAAGTACGTGGACTATTTGCGCCTTGAGTCGCGCGTGCAGGTCGATGACATTCCCGCGGAGCTTGAGGCGCTTAAAGAGGCACTGGCCCAGCGAATGCTCACGACCGATGTGCAGCGGGCGCTGGCGCGGGTCGCAAGCTGGCAAGAGCTGATGCGCGGCCTGGCCGAGGCGAAGCTGACGCGCCGGCAATGGATCCGATTGCAGCGCGATGACGCGTGGTTGTCGGCCGAGCAGATCGTCGCCGCGCTGTCCGCGTCGCGCGCGGCGAACGATCCGCCGCTGCCCGAGACCTTGCCGCAGGAGCTCTCGACGCTCATCGAGGCGCTGAAGCAGCGCCGCGAATTTTATCAGCTGGCGCAGGCGCGCGATGAGGCGCTGACGCGCAATACGGTGAGCGCGCTGGCGGCGTTGAAGGAGCCCGGCGCGATCCTCATCACCGGAGGCTTCCACACGCCGGGCATCACCGCGCAGCTGCGCGCGCAAGACATCGCCTACGCCGTCGTGACACCGACCGTCGAAGGCGATCTGGACGCGACGCACTACGACGACCAGCTCCACAATCGGATGCCGCCGCTGGAGGAGCTGCTGGATCGCTTGAACCGGCAGACTTTGGCGCAAGAGCTGAGCAGCGCCTCGACCACGCCCGCCCATTTCAAATTCCTCCCGCGCCGCGGCGCGCGCGACCAGCCGCCGCTGGACGTCACGCTGCCCAAGCGCGACGGCGTGCTCGCATACTTCATCGCGCTGTGGTCGTCGCTGTGGCTGCGGGAGCACGATGGTCCGTCGCTGGTCCAGCAGATCGACAACTGGCGCCGATCCCACGGACGCCTACTCGCCGGAGGTTTCGCCGCCGCCGTCGTCGCCGGCGCCGCCGTCCTCTACGCACCGGGCCTTGAGTTCCACTTCGACGCGCATGGCCTGCTGACGTTGGTGAAAGTCACCGCGGAAGCGGGCGCAGTCGCGCTGGCGACCGCCGCCGTGACGGGCGGCTCCGATCAGCCTCCAGCGAATGAGCAAGACTTGACGGTCGGCGAGCAGGTGTCGGTCATCGAAGGCGCACTAGTGCTCGAGGCGGAGACCGACGAATGGCTGCGCGCGCATCTGACGCCGCAACAGCAAGCCGCGCTAGAGCGCGGGCCGGAACCCATCGTCCGGTTGCGGTTGGCCCGTCGCGTGTACGAATTTCTGGCCGCCGCGCTGGCGGTCAAGCCCGAACACCACAAGCTGTCGGAAAAGCTCGCGCAGGTGACGGCGCAGTTAGCCGGACGAGGCCCGGTCGCGTGGGGCGTCGTGGAGCAGCAGGTCTGGCCCTTCGTGCACGAGGAGCTGGGCTTGGAGCCGCGGCAGTTGACCGACCCGCAAAAGCAGCGGCTGCTGACGGTGTTCACGAAACTCACGACCCCGGCGGCGCTGGCCGCCGCCCGCGGCGTGCTGGCCGAGATTCAGCGGCAGTTCTTTGTCGAGGAGCTGAGACGGCTTCCGGACGGAGCCAAGGGGCGCCTGTTGACTGCGGCGTATGCCACCGGTAGCGGGCTTAAGACCTTTCAAGAAACGATCAAGGTGATCCGCGACCGCTTCGCCCTGAGCGAATCCGACCTGCACCAGCTCGAGCTGCCCGAGAAGATTCGGCTCATTACGGCTGCGTATCATGTCGCCCTCGGCAAAGCCGACGGCCT
>Ga0209515_10008817_pt1 | contig 11655 bp, 6 predicted proteins | sample Subgroupgradi54m_FD_187454 | JGI IMG/M metagenome (GOLD analysis project Ga0209515, IMG submission 187454) | Subsurface groundwater microbial communities from S. Glens Falls, New York, USA - GMW60B uncontaminated upgradient, 5.4 m (SPAdes)... ... | reverse complement strand
CGATTGCCCTGCCTGCCATGCCCCCTCAGTTGGTCGATCCGATCCCCCTCTGGAGGCAGTAAGATGCGTTATCCGTGTTACTCGTGCTCTGTTTCAAGGAAAAGGCGCTGACTGATGCACTCAGCAGACAAGACAAACATTCCCGATGTTTACCGACCGACCCTGAGGTTCAAGAAACTTTATGGTCGCTTGGCGGGAGTGTTGTTGTCGATGGCGCTGGGAACGGCAGCATGGGTCGGGTCGGCGGTCGGGGCGGCTGATCCGCGTGCCAGCATTGCGGTGCTCTACCCCGATATCGGTGAGCCCTACCGCAGCGTGTTCACACAAATCATCAACGGCGTCGAGGAAGAAACCGGCAACCGGATCAATAGTTACCCAATCGGCCCGAGCTACGACGCGCAACAACTATCCAACGAGTTGCAACGCCGCGATATTCGCGTCCTGATTACGCTGGGACGCAATGGGCTGAACGCGGCCACCGCGCTGAACCGCGACGTCGGGATCGTCGCCGGGGGGGTGCTGTCGGCTCCGGATCAGACCACGCGCAATGTCTCGGTACTCAGTCTCGCGCCCGATCCGGCCTTGTTGTTCAAGCAATTGAAAACGCTGGCGCCGGGCATCAAACGGGTGGTGGTGGTGTATGACCCGCGCCAGAATGGCTGGCTGATCCAGCTCGCGCGCGAAGCGGCAGCGGCCCAGGGGCTGGAACTGCAAGCCCATGAAGCCGGCGATCTGAAAACCGCCTTGCTGATGTATAACACCTTGCTGGCAGAGATCAATCCAAAACGCGACGCGCTCTGGCTGCCGCAGGATTCGACCACGGTGGAAGAATCAACGATCCTGCCAATGATTTTGCAGGAAGCCTGGAACCGCAACCTGGTGTTCTTCTCCAGCAGCGTCGTTCATGTCAAGCGCGGCGCCCTGTTCGCGCTCTATCCAAACAATCAGGGGCTCGGTCGCAGTCTGGCCAGTTCCGCCATGAAACAATTGTCAGCCTCAGGGCCAAGCAAAGGGGTATCGCCGCTGCGCGATGTTTTGGTCGCCGTGAATACGCGCACCGCCAGCCACCTGGGGCTGAACCTGGCCGACAGTCGGCAGAAGTTTGATCTGGTCTTTCCGTCACAATGATGATGAAAAATGTCCTGAAAAACTTCCTGCGCAACACGGCTTTCAGCCAGCAGTTGAGCATCACCGTGACCACCGGCGTGATGTGTATTGCGCTGTTTTCCTCGGTGGTCAGCTCCTGGCAGGGCAGCCGCCAGATTCGCCTGACACTGCTGGATCAGGGCGAACGGATCGCCGAAAACCTGGCTAACAACAGTACCCTGGCGTTGCTCTACAACTCGGCAGAAAACGCCAGCCAGGTGATCAACACCACCCTCACCTTCCCGGATGTGATTCAGGTCGAAATTCGCACCCCTACTGGTCAGCCGATTCTGGTGCGCGGCAACAACGATGCGAAGCCGGTCACCGATGCGAGCCCCCCACCCAACACGATCAGCGCCGCCTACATGGAAGCGGAAACCGGCAAGGACTGGCGCTTTATCGCCCCGGTGCGCACTAAACAAGCCGCCTCACCCTTTGAGATGGAGGAGCAGAAGGAAGAGCTGCTCGGCTATGTGCGCGTGATCCAGAGCAAGGCCACCCTGGCGCGCATGATGACCCAGGTGTTCTTGATCAACCTGGTGATCTCTTTCTTCTTTGCCTTTCTCTTCCTGCTGGTGATCCGTAATCTGTCCGGCCGTTTGACGCGCCCGATTACCGCACTGTCGCAAACCATGTTGCGTGCCGAACAGGGTGAGGCGAATGTGCGCGCCAATCTGGTCGGCGCCAAGGATATTGTGGACATGGCGCAGGCCTTCAACAACATGATCGCCGCCCTGCAGGAACGCGAACAGGCCTTGCGCGAGTCGCAGGCGAGTTATCGCGAAGTGGTGGAAAGTGTGAAGGAGGTGATTTTCCAGACCGATGTGTATGGCAATCTGGTCTTCCTCAACCCTGCCTGGAAAGAAATCACGGGCCAGGAGATCGAACAGACGCTCAATCTACCGTTGAAACAATTTGTCGATCCGCGCAGCCATTCCCTGTTCGACCTCTGGCAAATGCGCATGATGGAGCAAAGTTTCCCGCAGGGCTGCCGTTACGAGGTGAGCTTCTCGCGGGGCAAGCAAGGGGTCGGCTGGGTGGAAGTCACGCAACGCGCGCGCACCGACAGCAAGGGCCGTTTTGCCGGCACCTCCGGCACGCTGGACGACGTCACCGAGCGCAAGGCAGCAGAGGAGCGCCTGAAAAATCTGAATGTCGAACTGGAAGCGCGCGTCAAGGTGCGCACCGCTGAGCTGGAAACCTCGAACCGCGATCTGGAAGCATTCTCCTACTCGGTCTCGCATGATTTGCGCGCGCCCCTGCGCGGCATTGGCGGCTTTGCCTACATTCTGGAAGAAGATTTCGGCCCGCAACTGGACGAGAAGGCGCGCGGCCATTTGAAACGCATCCGCGTCTCGACCCAGCGCATGGCCGAGTTGATTGATGATCTGCTGGAGCTGTCACGCCTGAGCCGGGTCTCCTTGCATCTCAGCAATATCAATCTGTCGGAGATCGCGCAGGAGATTTTCAATGATCTGCGCGAAGCCGATCCAGAGCGCAAGATCGAAGTCGTGGTCGGTGAAAACATCATGGCGCAGGCTGACCCGACACTGATCCGCATGGTGCTGGATAACCTGATTCGCAATGCCTGGAAATTTACCGGCAAACGGGCGCAGCCACGCATCGAATTCAATGTCAGCCTGCATGAGTCCAGCCGCGCTTTCTTTGTGCGCGACAACGGCGCCGGCTTTGACATGGCCTATGCCGGCCAGCTGTTCCAGCCCTTCACCCGGCTACACAGCATGGAAAGCTTCAGCGGCACCGGCATCGGTCTGGCCACCGTGCATCGGGTGATGCAACGGCATCAGGGAAAAATCTGGGCCGAAGCGCAAATCGAACAAGGCGCGACCTTCTACTTCACGCTTCCGGAAACCCCGTCAGACGGCACAAACTGAACCCGGGTATCGCTGCGCCCAAACACCCAGCCATATCCAGCCACGGCAAGCGTGACCACGGCCAGCACCGCCAGATACGACCCGCCATGTATCCCCAGCACGAGCGCCGAAAAATCGGTGCGCAGAAACAGCTGTTCCAGCCGCGCGGGTGCGCCATCAAAAACGTGCAGCACCCACAACGCCAGCAGCAGCGTTGAATAAATCACCAGGGCCAGCGCGGCGGTGGACAGGCACCAGCGCCAGACAAAACCCCACAGCCCCAACTCGCGCGGCACGACGGGCAAAGTGTCCGCCGCCACCGGCGCATCGTCCGCCAGTCGTTCCACGGTCACCTCGACGCTGCCACGGTTGTTGCCGTAGAAACCGGCCATGTCATTGGCAAACAGATAGAGATAGCCATCGACGGCGGGCACCAGCGTCGCCCGCGCGCCAATGATATAGGTCGGAAAATGCACCAGATCGTTGGAGTGGTCCGGACAGTCAGCGCAACCAATACTGGCCACCAGTTCAAACCACCGGGCCTGTGGCACGCGGCGCAGCTTGCCGTAGAAATGCTGAATCGAAACCGGTCGATCGCCTTCCGGCCCCCGTTCCAGCGAGGCATCCATCCAGATGCCTCGGGCGGACACGCGATAGTGCTTGCCCGCCTGCAGAAAAATCCCGGGCGCATTCCAGTAATTGCGTGCATAGACGGGAAAGCGCCGTGCTGCACCCGCTTGCAGCACATGGGTTTGCCGATACGGCGCGTCGTCGATCGGCGGCTGCGTAATGCGTTGCACGGTGCTGTCATGCGCCGCCTGCCCATAGGGTGCGAGCGGCACCCCGGCGACCGGCAGCAAAACCGGCAAACTGCGCGGGCGGGCGCCCACCACGTTGTACATCTCGGTCATGGCATCGTGGATCGGCCCGCGATAAGCACCGTTGATCTGCGCACGCATCTCGACATCAAAGTGGGCCCCCTCCGCGTGCGCTTCATCGAGCATCCAGTTCAACGCGTTGTCCGACAAACCATGGGCGCTGAAACCGCCGCCGACATCAGAATGAATGCCGGGGAACCAGACCTGCTTGATGGTTTGACCGGCATGCCTGCCGGGGGCGGTTTGCCACAGCGAGACATTGAATGGCTGGCGTTGCTCGTCGATCGCCATCGCATGACGCGCGGCCTTGACGGTCGAGCTCAGACTCATGTCATGAAAACGGTTGCTCAAGCGAGGAAACCATTGTTCGAGCCGTCGCACCAGCGTGCCGGCTTGCGGAATTCCGAGCGAGCCGACGGTATCCCACACGCCGAGGAAAGTAATCTGCGGCCGCTCTTCCGGGGCCGAAACGCCCTGGCCCTGCTGTGCCTGAAATTTCTGAAAACGCGTCTGGGTCAAGGTGTTCTGCTGGTCAGCCAGCTTGCGCCCCTGATAATGCGCAAACGCCTGCTCAACCTGCTGATGGCTGGCGCCCGGCACCAGCCCGCAATGCGCGATCATGCCGCCCAGACTGCGCGCAGTGAAGGCACCGCGCGAAAAACCGACAATGAAAATCTCGTCATCTTTCACATAGTTCTGGCACAGCCAGTGATAGGCGCTGCGGATATTGCGCCGCAGACCGACCCCAAACGCACCGCCGAACACCCGGTCGAACAACTCGTCGCTGGCACCCACCCCGGGGTGGTAATAAACCCGCTGCTCCACCCCATCAGGCCCCATCCCCGGCACCACAGCATTGCGAAATTTCAACACATTGGTCGGCGCCAACACACCGAATTCACGCTGATCAGGCCGATTCCAGGTGCCATCGCAGCAGACGAAAAGACGCTTTTTTGGGGCGGTTGTCACAAGGTTCTCCTGATTATTTTTTGCTCTATTCATGTCGTTCCCACGCAGGCGGGAACCCATAGACCGGCTCAACCCGTGAGCTCTTCATACAGATCACGCCAATAGGGATTCTCACCCTGAATCAGTCTTATCTTCCAACTCCGGTTCCATTTCTTGAGTTGCTTCTCTCGGGTAATGGCGGAAATCACGTCCAAGTGCGTTTCAAACCATACCAGCTGTTTTATCTCATATTGTTTCGTAAAGCCATCGACTATGCCTTCCTTGTGTTCCCAAACGCGTTTGATCAGATTGGAGGTGACGCCAAGGTACAGCGTCCCGTAGCGAGCGCTGGCGAGCATATAGACATAGAACGTTTTATCCATCGCCCGATAGGTTCCCGCCGCGCTCTGCGTAGCCAATCGACTAGGCGCATACAGCCGCGCCAATGCTTTGCATAGCCAGCCGACTAGGCACGATAAAACCCGTGCCAAGTCGTTGGTTAAGTCGCTGGTTATCGCGGGAACGACAGTAACTACGAGAGGTTCATTGATCCGCATTCAACACCGAAACACAAGTTCTATTCATGTCGTTCCCGCGCAGGCGGGAACCCATAGAGCCGCTCAAGCTGCGAGCTCTTCATACAGATCTTGCAGGAGAAGCATAGCGCCTTCATTTCTTCGCACTCAACGCCAAAACACCATCAAGCTCACCAGTACCAGCACCGCCCCCACCAAACTGACCCACAACAGCCGATGCTCCAGCCCGCCACGGGCTGGCATTCTTTCGGTGCTGTCGTAGGACGATGGCGGCAGGCTATAGCGGGCCACCAGCCGATCGACGTTTTTAGACGGCAGATTCGGTTCGATCAATTCTTCTTCGGTGGTGTGACTGCGCAGCACATAGGCTTGGTAGCGCAGTTGCTTTCTGTGTGCGTGCAGTGCGCTGACTTCAGCCTCGCGGGCGCGCACGCGTTCCTGCAGGTGTTGTTGTTCCTGGGTGATTTGCAGCAATTGCTGGCGCTGCAATACCAGCTCTTTTTCCTGGGCGCGGATGTCCTGTGCCATTTGCTGCGACTCGCTGCGACGCGTTTCCTTGAGCGCGACGAAGCGGGCAATCGATGCTTCCAGATCGTTGTGTTCGCTGCGCAGGTTTTCGTGCCGGGCGCGCAGTTGTTCCAGCTCAGCCTGTACCGTGTGCTGGTTGCTCAGGGCGTTGGCATGCAGGCTGTGCAATTCTTGCCGCGCCTGTTCCAGGCTGCTGATGCGCGCTTGCAGGGTGTCGAGCGCCGCCACTTCGTGCGCTTCATCTTCGCGCACGCGGTAATGCAACTGGCGCAATTCCTTGATGCGTTGACACACCGCGTTAATGTCTTGTTGCAACTGCCGCTGTTCGTGCAATACATCCTGCTTGTACTGTTGCCGGGCGCGGGTGTGCTGTTCCAGTGCGACAATCTCGTCTTCCAGCGATACCAGGCTGGAGGGGCCATAAGGCACCCACATGGCGCGGCCATGCTGCGTTCCGCTGGAGTGGATGATGGCCGGATCGGCCGGGGCGCTCTGATCGTTATACGACCAGTCGTCGGATACGGTGGCGGGGAAGTGACCGTCCGGGCTCGGGTCGCCGTGATTCGAACCGTCTTGCGCCGATGCTGCGCCGCTGCCAGACGAGTCGTCAAGCAACGCCTGCGAACGAAAGCCGGTGAACAATCGCATAGTCTGCCTCTAGCTGCCACTCGGGAGTGTTCCCGTTTTGTCTCGTTATAGCCAGGGCTTTTTTGTGCTTGCCACCCTTGGCACTATGTGTTGCCTGAGCATGGAAACCGCTTGTTGATCCACGTCAGTTTTTTATACTGTGGGCATTATTACAAAAAAAACAGCTTCCCTCCAGAAAACTATTTTTCCTGATCGCTGCGCGCTACCGAAACCGGGCGCTGCCGGAAGTGAGCTGGGGCGCGATTTTCAGTTCAGCCGCCAGATCGGTCGATGATTCTGCTGTGCCGTCATAGACTGCTGGCGGTGGGATGTGTGGAAGCACGACGGACAGCGGTACTGACGGAGCGATATGCGCCGCCAAACCAGGCCAGACAACCATCACTCCGACCAATGTCAGACTCAGTGCCAGCCCGGCCAGTGCCCAAGAACCACGGCGACGCCATCCGCCGCGTGTTGACGCTGCGCTGGGCGATTGGCCTGGGCGGTGGAGCCCGGCGCCTGACGCTTGACTGAGCTCTTCGATGTCGGCACGCAGGATCCGCGCCTTGACCTTGAGCTCCAGACGCAATTTCTGCAGCTGCTCCAGCTCACGTTCGCGGCCACTGATTTTGCGTTGCAACTGATCGGCGGTCTGGGTCATTTCGGTGAGCCGGTTGCGTTGTTCGATCAACAGTGCTTCTTCGGCGCGCAACAACTTGTCAACCGCTGCCACTTCGGCACGCCGGCTGGCCAGCCGCTGCTCGACCGGCACCGTCTTTTCAGAGGGTGCATGCGGCAGCGTGGTCCAGTCCTGGGATACGGTGTCGGGAAAGACATCATCCAACTGTCCGGGAGCCAGGCCCCGGTTTTCTTTTTCTTCAAAAGCCAATTGCTGCTCCAGTACATCTTTCCAAATAGGACTTACACAATGGTTAACGTCGTTCCCTCACCCCAACCCCTCTCCCGGAGGGAGAGGGGCTTTAAGTTCCCTTCTCCCCTCGGGACATACGACTTTGCACGCGCTTTAGCGCGTAGCAAATCGGAGCTCCCTTGGGAGTTAAGGGTTAGGGATGAGGGAGCGGCGGTGGCTATGTAATCCGATTTCGGTATTTTGGTAAATCCAACTAAAGTGATTGCAGGACTGCCTCAGAGCAAATTGCGCAATTCGCGCAAGGCGACCGACAGCATCGCCAGATCAGCCTGACCCAGGGCTTGCAGATCGGCCAGGACACGCTGGGCGCGCTGCATCTGCTGCGGGTGCTGTTGCTGCCATTGTGCCAGCAAATCCTCGACCGCCGCACCGGGCGTTGCGCCTTTGAGAATGCTGACGGTGAGGGTGCGTTGCCGCCAAGCCAGGTCGTCGCGCAGGGAAGCGCGCGCCAGCGCCTGCCAGTGGCTGCCGGTGGGCAGGGCGATGATTTGCTGCCGCAGCCAGTCGTGGCTGAGCAACTGGTCGAGGGCAAAATACACCTGCGCCGCCAGATCCAGATCGTATTGGCCTTCCATCGACAGCTCGATCAGATCGAGACTGGGCAGCATCAATTCAAGGCTGGCGATAATGTGGGCCAGTTCGTTCGGCACCCGCTCGTCGATCCATTGCTGTGCCAAGGCTGCCGACGCTGCATTTTCCGGCCGTGCCAGCAGGGCCGGAATCTGCTGACGCAGTTGCGCAATCCGGGGGGCATACAGGCGGATCACATCGGCCAGGCTTTCCTGCTGCCGGTGGCGCAGAAACCACAGCACGGCGCGCTGGGTAAACCGTGTCAGGTCGGTCAGCATGCGGCCCTGCACGGCATCGGGCACCTGCGTGTCGAGCGCGTCGATCTGAACCCAGAGCGCCTGCAAACCACAGGTTTCACGCACCAGGACATAGGCACGCACGACGTCGGCCACGCTGGCACCGGTTTCTTCCTGAACTCGGTGCACCAGCGTATTGCCGACCCGGTTGACCAATTGGTTGACCACTACGGTGGCAATGATTTCACGCCGCAGTGGATGGCTGGCAATCGCTGCGGCGAAACGGCTTTGCAGGGGGCGCGGGAAATAGCTCAACAGGGCCGGCTCAAAAAAACTGTCGTCCGGTACATCGCTGGCCACCAGTTCGTCGAACAACCACATCTTGGTGTAGGCCATGATGACGGCGTTTTCCGGCGCGGTCAGCCCCTTGCGCGCGTTCTTGCGCTCGTTCAGTTGCTCGTCGCTGGGCAGAAATTCGATCTTGCGATTGAGTCGTCGCGCAGCTTCCAGGGTGCGCATCAGCCGCCCCTGCCCTTCGAGCAGTTGATCGCCACGTCGCGTCAGCAGCGACAAGCACTGAGTCTGATAATAGTTGTCCTGCAATACCAGCAAACCGACTTCCTCGGTCATGGCCGACAGCAGCTCGTTGCGTTGCGGCATGGTCATGGTGCCGCGCGCGACCATGACGTTGACCAGAATCTTGATATTGACTTCGTGATCGGAGCAGTCCACCCCGGCCGAGTTGTCGATCGCGTCGGTATTCAGGCGCACGCCGCACTGCGCCGCTTCGATGCGGCCGTTTTGCGTACAGCCCAGGTTGCCACCTTCGGCCACCACGCGCGCACGAATCTCGCGGCCATCGATGCGGATGGCATCGTTGGCGCGATCGCCGACTTGCGGGTGCGATTCGAAACTGGCTTTGAAATAGGTGCCGATGCCGCCGTTGTAGAGCAGATCGACCGGCGCTTTGAGAATCGCGCTTTTCAATTCGTTGGGCGTCATCTGGTCAACTGCGACACCGAGCACGGCCTTCATTTGCGGGCTGATCGGGATCGACTTGAGCGACAGTGGATAGACCCCGCCACCCGCGGAAATCAAATTCTTGTCATAGTCATCCCAGGAGGAGCGCGGTAATACGAACAGGCGCTGCCGCTCGTGGAAACTGGCGGCGCTATCCGGTGCCGGATCGAGAAACACGTGCCGGTGGTCAAAGGCCGCCACCAGGCGGATCTGTTCGGACAGCAGCATGCCGTTGCCGAACACATCGCCGCTCATGTCGCCGACACCGGCGACGGTGAAGTCTTGCGTCTGGGTATCGTGCCCCAGTTCGCGGAAATGGCGCTTGACCGATTCCCACGCGCCGCGCGCAGTGATCCCCATTTTTTTGTGGTCGTAGCCATTACCACCCCCGGAGGCAAACGCATCGCCGAGCCAGAAGCCGTACTCCTGCGACACGCTATTGGCGATGTCGGAAAAAGTCGCGGTGCCTTTGTCGGCCGCTACCACCAGATAGGTATCGTCGGGGTCGTGGCGCACCACGTCGGGCGGCGGCACCACTTGATCGCCCGCGAGGTTGTCAGTCAGATCGAGCAAGCCGCGCAGGAAGGTTTTGTAGCACTCGATGCCTTCCTGCATGAACGCTTCGCGGTTGCTCGCCGGGGGCGGGTTCTTGACATAGAAACCACCCTTGGAACCGACCGGTACGATGACGGTGTTTTTCACCATTTGTGCTTTCACCAGACCGAGAATTTCGGTGCGAAAATCCTCGCGCCGATCGGACCAGCGCAGCCCGCCGCGCGCTACCTTGCCACCGCGCAAATGCACGCCTTCGACGCGCGGGGAATAGACAAAAATCTCGAACATCGGCTTCGGTTCCGGCAGCGCGGGAATCTGCACTGGGTTGAATTTGAACGAGACCCAGGATTTCGGCTGGCCGGCACTGTCGCGCTGGTAGAAATTGGTGCGCCAGGTGGCGTTGATAGTCTCGAAATACTGGCGCAGGATTTTGTCCTGGTCGAGGTTGCTGACCTGATCCAGACCGGTGCGAATTTCGCTACCCAGCGTGTCGATCGTCAAATCCCGACTGAGTGTGAGCGCCGGGTCGAAACGTGCTGCAAACAAGTGCACCAGTTTGCGCGCCAGTTTGGGATAGGCCGTCAAGGTATCTTCGATATACGCCTGACTGTAGGGCAGGCCGATCTGTTTGAAGTACTTGGCATAGGCACGCAGGATGACGATCTGGCGCCAATGGAGCTGCGCGGTCAGCGCCAGGCGATTGAAGTTGTCATTCTCGACCGCGCCGCGCCAGACACAGGCGAACAATTCCTGAAACAGTGGGCGAATCTGCTCGAACTCAATCTCCGCGCCCGCACCCGGCTCCAGACCGATGTCGTGCATCCACAGTTGCGTGCCATCGACGAGTTGCACCTTGTAGGGCCGTTCATCGAGCACCCGGACACCCAGGCATTCGAGCATGGGCAGGCTTTCCGACAGGGTGATCGAGGCATGCTTCTGATACAGCTTGAAACGCAGTCCGGCCTTCTCGCCGGATTCGGCCTGATACAAGTACATGCCCAGCGGCGCCGCCTCGCTCAATTGCTCGAACATTTCAATATCCTGCACAGCGGCCGCCACCGGGTAGTTCTCGACATAACCCGCCGGGAAGGCACTGCCATAGCGGCGATTGAGTGTGCCGCCTTGCGCGGCGTCGAAACGCACAGCCAGTGCATCGGCCAGATCGTCCTGCCAGCGCCGGGTCGCTTGCACCACGCGATTTTGCAACTGCTGCATATCGAGCGCTACATGGGTGCCCGGTACGGTACGAATGGTGAAGTGAATCCGCGCCAGCACCGATTCGGACAACAACGGTTGGAAATCGCAACTGATGCCATGAAACGCATCCATCAATACATTCTGAATCCGCAAGCGGATTTCGGTGTTGTATTTCTCGCGCGGCACAAACACGAAACACGATACGAAGCGACCGAACATGTCGCGCCGCACGAATAAACGCGTGGTCTGGCGTTCCTGCAAACGCAAAATCCCGAGCGTGATCTCGAACAGTTCCTGTGCGGTGATTTCAAACAATTCATCGCGCGGATAGCTTTCGATGATCGACAGCAGGGTTTTTTCCATGTGGCTCTTGGGCAGGAAGTTGGCTTGCGCCAGCACCTGTTTGACCTTGCGCCGAACAATCGGAATTTCCAGCGGACTGATGCTATAGACATTGGAGGTGTAGAGACCGAGCAGGCGATGTTCACCGATCACCTTGCCCTGCGCGTCGAAACGCTTGATACCGATGTAATCGAGATAGCCCGGGCGATGCACGGTGGCGCGCGCATTGGCCTTGGTGAGCAGCAACAGTTCGCCATTTTCCAGAAT
>Ga0209515_10008816_pt1 | contig 11656 bp, 11 predicted proteins | sample Subgroupgradi54m_FD_187454 | JGI IMG/M metagenome (GOLD analysis project Ga0209515, IMG submission 187454) | Subsurface groundwater microbial communities from S. Glens Falls, New York, USA - GMW60B uncontaminated upgradient, 5.4 m (SPAdes)... ... | reverse complement strand
AAATTGATAGTCGGCACTGGAAAGATCAATTGTGGAACTTGAGCCCAAACTAGAGCCTAAGATTAAATAAGCCTTTCCAGCAAAGAGTCCTCCATCACTATTGTTAGGCGCTCCGATCAGAATATCACTCAATCCATCTCCATCAACATCTCCGGCACTGGACACGCTATAACCCGCATGATCAAGAGTTCCCTCAGCTACAAATTTATAATCGGCATTTGAAAGATCGATGATGGGGGAAGTCGGATCAAGGCTTGACGCTAAAATTAAATAAGCTTTTCCCGGACAAGATGTATCATTATACTCACTGGCACCTATAATGATGTCACTTAATCCATCTCCATCCACATCCCCCGCACTGGAAACACTACTACCTGCATAATCGTCTGAGTTTTCCCCAACAAATTGATAGTCGGCACTGGAAAGATCAATTGTGGGGGAAGTCGGATCAAGGCTAGATCCTAATATGATATAAGCTTTACCGGCGCGGTTTCCTCCATCATCATTCCCCTGACCACTTATGAAGAGATCACCAAGCCCATCTCCATCAATATCTCCTGCGCTAGCCACGCTCCAAGCTACCCAATCATCCGTATTTTCTCCTATAAATTCAAAATCAGCGTTGGAAAGATCGATTGTTGGATAAGCGGGGTCAAGACTGGAACCTAAAATAAGATAAGCTTTTCCTGAATCCGTTCCTCCATCGTCACTATGATAGGCTCCAATTAAGATATCGCCAAGTCCATGAACAGTCTCAAGACATAAGTTACAGGGTAATGAGGGATTTGCAGGACTGGTAAGGGAAAGAGAGTAGGCATCCCCCAAGTTTTGAGTTATTGAGTTTGTTATGAGGACAAATTCTTCAACCAAAACAGGAGGATGCCATGGATTTGAGTCTATATGCCATCGTTGCAGAGTCTGCAAGATATTGTCGAGATCCAGTGATTCGTTTTCGGATTCACGTTTTTTTGAAAGCGATCAAAGAACAAGACATTCAAAAAGCCTGTGCGCATTTTGGAATCAGTCGAAATACTTATTACCGATGGTGGAGAAGATTTTTTAAAAGTGGATTTAATCCAGTGAGTCTTGAAGACCAGAGTTGTCGCCCTCACCAGATGCCCAGGCAAACTCCTGCGAAGGTTATTCGCAAAATCAGATATTATCGAAAACAATATCACTATGGGCCTGAACGTATTGCCTACTATCTGAAAGAGAATCATCAAATAATCCTTCACCGATCCAGCATTGCGAGAATTATCCAGCGTGAAGGGCTTATCCTGAAAAAGTACAGAACCAAAAAAATAAATCCGCACAAGAAGCGATACGAGTTGCCTTGGCCGGGACAAATGATCCAGCTTGACATCAAATACGTGCCTTATCGGGTTCAGGGGAAAAAACTTTATGCCTTTAACGCGATTGATGATTGTACGCGGTGGCGGTTTAGCCGTCTTTACGAGGACAAAAGCTTGAAGTCGTGTCTTGATTTTGTAAAAGACCTCATACGCTATGCTCCTTTTACAATCCGGATCATCCAGACGGATAACGACAGGGTTTTTACCAACCGATTCAGTGCTTGGGCCAACTATGATCTTGAAAGCCATGAGTTTACGCAAACTCTCAAAAGGTATCAAATCAAGCATCGATTGATTCCACCGGGAGCTAAGGAGCTCAATGGCAAAGTCGAACGTTCTCATCGGATTGATGACGAAGAGTTTTACTGGAAAGCTCCGCGAATCAGTGTGAGCACCATCAAGCAGGCTTATACCCAGTGGATCTGGGAATACAATCATGACCGTCCTCATTCCAGTCTGGGAGGGCAGACCCCAATGAAAAAACTGCTTGAAAAAACTCTGGTAGAGATATGCTTTTTTGCTTTAAGATGTGGGTTGGATCCTGAAAAAATCTTTGTTTGGGACCTGAAACCAAAACAAAAACTAACAACAACGGATGCCTACTTAAAATACCTCCATTACCTCCAATCAGACTATCGCCCTGTATCGGAGGTCTTGAGCTATTACATGAGAAAAACTTTATAACCAAGATTGATGGAAAATACAAAAAAGAAAGTGGATAAAAAACTCAAGGGGGCCTTCCCACCATGGGAAGAACCCCCTCAAGCCGTCATGAAGAATATTTTTCCTTTTACCGTTCGAGCCACTAACCTTGCAAACACACACCTAACAAATGCAAAGGGAATGCCATAAGTCCTTCAAAAAAATAAATTTTATAACTATTTGAAATATAAAGGTTATTTTTGAATCTGCTTTTGAACGTTTCTATTTTTCTTTTTTATCAACAGTCACAAAATAGAAAATGATTGTTTATGGATGTCTCCTCCTTATATTCTGTTCTTCATGAGTGCTCCGAAACAAACAGGCATTAAAATCATTTGTGAAAATCGTAAGGCGCGGTTTGATTACGAAATTTTAGAAAAATATGAAGCGGGAATTATGCTGGTGGGAAGCGAAGTCAAATCGCTACGCGCCGGTCACGTCAATTTGGGAGATGCCTACGGCATGATTAACGGCACCGGGGCTTATTTGGTACATGCACATATTTCCCCTTATCAACAAACGGCGCAATATCTTAACCACGAACCGTTGCGCACCCGCAAACTTTTGCTTCACAGCGCCGAAATTCAAAAGTTGCTGGGAAAAACCCAAGAAAAAGGGCTAACGCTGGTCCCTCTCAAAATGTATTTTAAAGACGGCCGTGCCAAGGTAGAATTGGCTCTGGGAAAAAGTAAGAAAAAAGGGGACAAACGAGAAAGCATTAAAAAACGGGATCAGGACCGCGAAGTACGAAGAGCATTTAAAGGGAACCATAAAAAATGAATCTCATCCACGCACCCAGCACGGAGAAAAAAAGTCAGCTCGAACGACTTCTTCAGTTCGGCAAGGTGATGATTTTTCTCGATAGCCGAAAAACAGAAGTGTTGGTTCCTCCCAACCACAAAGGAAATCTTCAGTTGGCTCTCAATTTAAGTTACAGTTTTCAAATTCCCGATTTCAAAGTTTTTGACGATCATGTGGAAGTGACTCTCGCTTTTCCCGAAGGGCAATTCTTCTGCCACATTCCTTTCTCGGCAATTTACGGCATGACCTCGCAACCTTGCAGTCAAACGGTCATGTTTCCAACAGAAGTCCCCCCCGAACTTTTAAAAGGGGCCAACCTAAAAGCGATGCCCCCACCCACCATCACTCCTTCCCCCAAAGCAAAAACCAAAACGCATGTTCGGAGCACAGGCGAAGGGAAAAAAAGGGGACATTTGAAATTGGTGAAATAAAAAATATGCGAAATTACGACCCCTATCCATCAAAAGAACCACTCCGTTTCTGGGAAATTCCAGAATTGGTTTTGATCGTCCTTTTCTTTCCCTTATTTATATTTTTAGGACGCCATAAATTAAGGGCAAGGCAGGCATCAGATGAAGATATTCAAATGATTAAAAGCACGACTCTATCAGGTGGAGTTCTTGTGGTGAATGGACGTCGATTTGCAGGTGACGGAAAGATAATACAAACTCACCACTGGAGCGGCTGGGAAGAACAGTGGGAGCTTTATGATACGACACGAACGCAAATTGTTTACATTGGGAACTCGGGTTTCCCGGATGATCCTCTCAAGTTGCGATATCTTATTTTGCGTTTTTGGTTTCGATGGCTCCCGAAAATTTTTATTAATGGGAGCCTCCTTTCAAAACTTGCTTTTCGGGATGAAGAAATTCGTGATATCCATTCCGAGAATGGCCGTTTTATTCTTGGTCCCCCGGCAAAAGCGAAGGAATAGGTTTGGCGACCTGCCCCCCAAAAACTAGCACATAGAAATCGTTCCAATTGACACTCTACGCCAAACGGCTTATTTTAAAGGTTCGGGGGCGATATGGTTTCGACGGGATTGCATGACCCCACTGGTTGCAGGTCGAGTTGAAGGCTCTCGTTAAACGACTTCACAATCACAACTGCCAACATCAACACTGATGCTTCAGTTGCATACGCAGCTTAATTGACTGCGTCGTCCGGAGGGGGTATCTCCCAAGTTCCTTTTCGGGCGCAAACTATTTGGGATCGCTTTTTACTTCTGTCTATCGGGTAAAAGGTTAAAAATGGGTGGGCTCGTTCGGAGCGGCCCGTTGCTAGGCCTAAATTCCGAATTAAAAACAATCTGGCCACTAAACCTGTAGACGCCGTGAGCGAACTTTCTCGGACGAGGGTTCGATTCCCTCCGCCTCCACCAAAGAAGTATGTCCCTTCAACAAGAGATCGAACAAAAAGTAAAAACCGCTTTTGCCCCCGAGCATCTTGAAGTGATCAACGAAAGCGGAATGCACAGCGTGCCGGCGGGATCGGAGACCCATTTCAAGCTGGTCATCGTCACCCAAAAATTCGAAGGAAAAAAACTGGTGGAGAGGCACCGTTTGGTGAATCAAGCTCTCGTCTTGGAATTAAGGGAAAAAATTCATGCCTTAAGCCTGCAAACGTTAACGCCGGAAGAATGGGAAAAAAAGAAGGGGCAAATTGCCACTTCCCCTCCTTGTTTAGGGGGCTCAAAATAAAAACCCCTATGTCTCACGATTGTTGTCACCAAAAAGCATCTCACAAAACTCCACAAAAAATGGCTCCCGATTCGGGAAACACCGAATGGACCTGCCCCATGCATCCCGAAATTGTGCGCCCAAAACCGGGAAGCTGTCCCAAATGCGGAATGGCGCTAGAGCCCAAAAATTTTTCGCCGGAAGAAGATGTGTCCGAACTCACCGACATGAAAAAACGTTTTTGGTTGGCGGTTTTTTTGAGCCTCCCTCTTTTTTTGATGACGATGGGAAATTTTTTGAGCCCTTCTAAAAAATGGCTCGAACTCGCTTTGGCAACACCGGTGGTGCTTTGGAGTGGCTGGCCTTTTTTCGTTCGCGGTTTTCAGTCGTTGGTTAATCGTTCACTCAACATGTTTACCCTGATCGGTCTTGGTGTTGGGGTTGCTTATTTTTATAGTGTGATCGCTGTTTTGATCCCCTCCTTTTTTCCCGCTTCTTTTTTAGATGAGTCGGGACAAGCTGCCACTTACTTCGAAGCGGCGGCGGTCATTGTAACGCTGATTCTTTTAGGACAAGTGTTAGAACTGAAAGCCCGATCACAGACCAATACGGCCATCAAGGCTTTGCTCGGGCTCTCTCCAAAAACGGCTAGACGGATTAAGCTTGATGGCGCTGAAGAAGATGTCGCGTTGGATCGGTTGGAAATAGGCGACAAAATCCGGATTCGGCCCGGTGAAAAAATTCCCGTTGATGGAATGGTGCTGGAAGGAAACAGTTCGATTGACGAATCGATGATCACCGGCGAACCGATTCCGATCGAAAAAAATATCGGAGACAAAGTGATTGGCGCCACAATTAATGGAAACGGTTCGTTGATCATCGAAGCCAAAAAAGTAGGCAACGACACTCTACTGTCGCAAATTATAAAAATGGTCGCCGAAGCACAGCGGAGCCGTGCGCCGATTCAAAAATTGGCCGATCTGATTGCGAGTTATTTTGTGCCAACGGTGATTCTTGTTGCCATCATTACTTTTATTGTCTGGGCACTTGTTGGCCCTGCACCACGTATGGCTTATGCCGTCATCAACGCTGTTGCCGTGTTGATCATCGCCTGTCCTTGTGCGCTAGGCCTGGCAACCCCGTTGTCGATTATGGTAGCCACCGGCAAGGGGGCCACACTCGGCGTACTTTTTAAAAATGCCGAAGCGATCGAAACACTGCGACAGATTGATACGTTGGTCGTGGATAAAACAGGGACACTGACAAAGGGTAAACCAAAGTTGATGACAATCCAGCCTTGTGAAAATTTTTCGTCCGATGATCTTCTCAAATATGCCGCCAGCCTTGAAGCAGGAAGCGAACATCCGCTGGCCAGCGCCATTGTCGAAGGGGCCAAAGAAAAATCCATCGTGGTGGAGAAAATAGAAAACTTTCAAGCAATCACCGGCAAAGGAGTGCGCGGAAAAATGGGAACAACCCTTGTTGCTCTTGGAAATCAGAAATTAATGGAGGAGCTCGGCCTTTCTGTTTCAAAATTGGATTCTCAAACCAATGCGCTTCGCACCGAGGGACAAACGGTGATGTATCTTTCACTCAACAATCAACTGGCAGGATTTTTAAGTTTGGCCGATCCGATCAAAGAAACAACAATGGAGGCTATTCGTACCCTTCATCAAGATCATCTGCGAATAGTGATGATGACGGGTGATAACTTGATAACCGCCACAGCTGTTGCAAAAAAATTGGGCATTGATGAAGTCATTGCCGGAGTGTTGCCCGAACAAAAAGCCCAAAAAATAAAAGATCTCCAAACCCAAGGGTTTAAAGTAGCGATGGCGGGAGATGGAATCAACGATGCCCCAGCTCTTGCCCAAGCTCATGTTGGTATTGCCATGGGGACAGGAACGGATGTGGCGATGGAAAGCGCTGGCGTAACCCTGATCAAAGGAGATTTGCGGGGAATTGTTCGCGCACGACAGTTGAGCCGTGCGACACTGCGAAACATCCAACAAAATCTTTTTTTCGCTTTTCTTTACAACTCGCTGGGAGTGCCGATTGCGGCGGGAGTTTTATATCCTGTTTTTGGGTTGCTTCTAAGCCCGATGTTGGGGGCACTGGCTATGAGTTTAAGCTCGGTGTCTGTCATCACCAATGCGTTACGGTTGAAAAGAGTGAAGTTATAAATTATCCCTAATCCAAATCCTGATACGCTTGAAGAATCATTGCTTCGGTCGTCTTCCAATCCACACATTTGTCGGTGATCGAAACACCATACTTGAGTTTCGATAATTTTTCGGGAATTGGCTGATTTCCTTCAAACAAATTACTTTCCACCATAAATCCCACAATCGATTGGTTGCCATGTTTGATTTGTTTAATACATGACGCCAACACTTTGGGTTGATTACGGTGATCTTTGTTGGAATTACCGTGCGAACAATCAACCACAATTTTTTGGCGAAGTCCGTTCTTCTGCAATTCCTCTTCGCAACGAGCAATACTTTTCTTGTCGTAGTTTGGTTTTTTATCGCCACCCCGTAAAACAATGTGGGCGTAAGGATTTCCCCGAGTTGAAAATTTAGCAATTTTTCCCTCTTGGCTAATTCCTAAAAAATGATGCGGCGCTTTGGCTGATTTTAACGCGTTGATGGCGGATTGAATAGTTCCATCGGTTCCATTTTTAAAACCGACCGGCATCGAAAGACCGCTGGCCAGTTCACGATGGGTCTGCGATTCGGTCGTGCGTGCCCCGATGGCCGCCCAACTGATCAGCTCGGCGATGTATTGCGGAATAATCGGATCGAGCGCCTCTGTGCCGGTGGGAAGCCCCATCTCGGTAAATTGAATCAGCAGTTTGCGTGCCCATTTAATTCCCTCTTCAATAGCAAACGAGTCATCCAGATGCGGATCGTTGATCAACCCCTTCCATCCCGTCGTGGTACGCGGTTTTTCAAAATAGACCCGCATGATCAAAAATAATTTATCAGAAACTTTTTTGGAAAGAGTTTGCAGGCGTTCGGCATATTCTAACGCCGCTTTCGGGTCGTGGATGGAACAAGGCCCAATCACAATAAAATGCCGCGGATCTTTTCCGTCTAAAATATTTTGAATAACAAACCGACTGGTCAAAATATTTTGCAACGCCTTGTCGGTTGCCGGCAAAAGTTCTTTGATCTCTTGCGGCGTAATCAGCTCGGCACTGCCGGTGATGTTGAGGTTAATTAATTTATTAATGTCGACCATTAGACTTCGTTTTCTCCATTTCTATTTTTGCGCAAATGATGCTTGTCCCAACCGCAGATACACATGATCCTGAATCCAATGCTGATCCCAAAATTCCACAGGGTTGGTTTGTACACCATCGACAAGCATCGAGAAATGGAGATGGTCCCCCCCGGCAAGCCCCGTGGCGCCGCTGTTTCCTATCTTTTGCTGTTTGTCAACCACTTGCCCCACCACAACATCCATCGAACTTAAATGGCCATACAAACTTGTCAAACCATAACCGTGATCGATCACAATGGTGTTTCCATAAATCCCCAAATAACCGGCAAACATTACCTTGCCGGTTCCGGCGGCATAAACGGGATATTTTTCCGTCACCGCCAAATCGAAACCGAGATGAACCTGTTCGTCCACTTTTTGCCCTTGATACATATAACTACGATAATCGGCAAAAGCCGCCTCGATCGCCGCATTGGTCAACGGACGAAAAGCATCCTTCCAATAAAATTTTTCTTCGGACCCGGCGGATAAATTCTTCAAAAATTGGTTGTCCTCTTTTCGCAAATCGCGATTCACAATCAGAAAGTTTTTCAAGTTGTCTCCCTGGTCGCTATATCCTTTCGTGTTATGAATAATATCCATCACCTTCGTACCGATAAAATTATCATCGATGTTCAGGTCGCGATGACGAAATTCTTTCGGAAAAAATTTGGACGGAACCAAAGAAGTAGTCGCTTCATTTCCCGCACGGTCGATCGCCACGATTTGGATTTTGGCATCCGGCGGCAAATCATACGAATAAACAAAAAAAGCAAACGCTTCCCCCTTCGCCCCGCCTGGCTTCAAATGTCCACGGAATTGATACGATCCGACACGCACCCCTGACCAAACCGTATCATCCGAAACGGTATAAGTGGCGACATCCGCCCCCCCTTGATTAATATAATGTTGCGAGGAAGTGAGGCTAACCGACGGTGGCGAAAAATCAAGAGTGGCTTGACGAACCACACTCAACTTATGTTTCAAAAAACGGGAGCAATCGGTAGCCAACAAATGAATTTCCGCAGGTCCTTCTGTAAAACCCAACGTAGATAAGGTAGACAAAGTAGACAAGTCGGAACCATCCGGAACCAATGGTATCTGATGAGTTCCCTGTTTAAGAGTGACGTTAACGCTACAAATTCCGGAAGGTTTCTCATTAGAAACCGAAAAAACCAATCCCCCCTCTTTTCCCACCGGAATTACTTCTGTCGGATCATCAAATGAAAGATTCGTATGCCTAGAAAAACTCGGCCCCTGGGGGCCGACAATTGGATTGTTTTTCTCGGCATGAAACTCGGAAGCAAGCTCCCGAGTATATTCATTTTTGGAATGGATGGAAACTTTAAGCCCACCGCCGGAGAGATGGAGATGCGGCATCAAGAAAAAACCACCAGCCACAACGCCCCCCACAATTATTAATGTGATCATTCGTTTTAACCAAATCCCTTTTCTTTTTGAATAAGGTTGTTCTATTTCTTGTCTAAGTTTCATTTTTTTCCTTTCTGGCGTCATCATACCCATAGGGACAATGACGGCAACCTTTTTCGCAACAGGTTCCTCTTTTCAACAAATAAGCTTCCGTCAAAACCATCAAACCTTTTTCGTCAAAATAATAATCGGTTCCTAGCCTCATTGAGGCTTCTTTAAGTTCTTCCATAAAAACCCCGAATTGAATTTCTGCGGATTCTCACCATGTCTTGGATCGCTTCAAAAGCATCTTTGATAATTTGAACTCTTTCTGTTCCCACAAAATGCCACTCCACAGGGACTTCATCTATTTTTAAATTTTTCTTTTTGGCCAGAAAAAGAGTTTCAATATCAAAACCGGCGTTAACCGCAGATCCCCCGCCCCCTGTATTCATTTTTTCCCATTGAGGAAGAAGAAACAAAAAAATCTGGTTGATCGCGTTTCTGGTGAAACCTTTAAAACCACATTGAGTATCTAAAAAAGGTAATCCAAGAATTAAATTGCGCAAAAAAGAAAACCCCCAGGCCGAAATTTTTCGAATCAGCGGCGCCCCTGCTCGCCCATGTCTGGACCCAATTACAATATCGTACCCGGCCCGAAACCGGGGGATAATTTTTTCGAGCTGATGAATAGGGGTCGCCTGATCCATGTCCGTAAAAACAGCAATCTCGCCAACCGATTCGAGAAGACCTGTCATGACAGTGATCGCCTTCCCGCCATGAGAATTTTCAATCAGTCGAAAATGGGATTTTTCTTTGATCTGATTTTTTATCAGTTCAACCGTGTTGTCGATCGAACCATCATCCACCAGAACGACTTCGTAGGTAAAATGTTGGGCCCCTAAATAATTTTCAATCTGCGCTAAATGTTGAGATTGAAGATTAAGCGCTTCGTTATAAACTGGAATCACCAGAGACAAAAAAACTTTTCTATCCAAATCTGACATAAACTCTTTTCCTATCATAATGAAGAACCGATAGGAATGCAAAAATGATCTAATAAATCAGGTGTTTGCTCTAAATTACAATCGGTGGAGTCAAAAAATAGACATGGCGCCGTATTTTATTAAAATTATTTATTATTTATATACACATGTTTTTGCCATTCATATATAATATGTTTTAATGATCAAAGTCGACAACAGATACGAAATTATTAAAGACTTAGGAAGCGGTCTTTCTGGCGAAGTTCTTTTGGTCAAGGACGAAACCGGACTCAAAGCGCTCAAATTTCTTAAAATTGTTCAGATGAACGTCTCGCGTGACGAGGCGCTTTCTAATTTCAAAAACGAATTCTCCATCTTGTCCGAATTAAACCACCCGGGCATCGCGCGTATTCTCGATTTTGGTTTTGATGCAAAACTCAACAAATATTATTTTACCTCCGAGTTAATCGAAGGAAAAAATTTCTTCGACGCCACCGATGACACCGAACCCGAACTAATTGAGCAGCTCGCCGTTCAGGTTTTTCGCGCGCTCGGCTACTTGCACACGCGCGGCATTTATCATTTAGACATCAAACCACAAAATATTTTAGTGCAGCAACGCAACAATCAATGGGAAGCCAAGATTATCGACTTTGGTCTGTCCGGTTTAAACCCTAGCGGCAAACTTGCAGGAACCCCCGCCTATATGTCGCCCGAAATTATTTTGCGCGAACGCCCCGACGGCCGCAGCGATCTTTATTCGTTCGGCGCACTTCTCTACAAAGCTTTCACAAGGACCAACCCGTTTGCCGACCGCGATATTCACACAGTTTTAGACCGCCAACAAAATTTTATTCCCGAACCTCCTTCGCACATTCAGGAAAAAATTCCCAAATATTGGGATCGAATTCTAGAACGATTGCTCAAAAAAAATCCGTCCGAACGTTACGCCCAGGCCTCATTTGCCATTCGTGATATTAATTTTCTGGCCTCAAAAAATTATGAGATCGAAACCGCTGACACTCGTCTCTCGTACCTGCTCGACAAAGGCTCGGTGGTCGGTCGTCAAAAAGAAATGGCCGTTTTCCAAAATCTTTTCTCGATCCTCTTTAGCGAACCCAATCGGACCACGCCTCATTTGATAATTGTCGAAGGAAAAGAAGGAACGGGCAAAACCAGACTCTTGTCCGAATTTAAATATGATTCGCAGTTGCACAATATCCCGGTTTTTAGTTGGAAAGAATTCAACGAATTGAAGCCAAATCCTCCAGCCTTAGTGCTGATTGACGAAAAACCTGGTCCCACTCCTGATAAAATTAACCTTCTCATTCAACAGGCCACCGGACAAAAAATGATGGTGATTTGGGCCACTTCAATCGCTCCCACCGGCTGGAGCCATTGTGAAAAACTAACACTCGAAAATTTCACAGATACGGAAATCACCGAATATTTGATGATGGTC
>Ga0209515_10008815_pt1 | contig 11656 bp, 10 predicted proteins | sample Subgroupgradi54m_FD_187454 | JGI IMG/M metagenome (GOLD analysis project Ga0209515, IMG submission 187454) | Subsurface groundwater microbial communities from S. Glens Falls, New York, USA - GMW60B uncontaminated upgradient, 5.4 m (SPAdes)... ... | reverse complement strand
AAGTTTGAGGGGAACCTCCAGCTTGGTTTCCGGCGGCACCAGGAAGACCTCTTCCGTGCGGGCCATCTCCTTGTTGTTCTTGGAGAGGTTCAGGTCGAAGGTGAACCGCCCCTTTTCGAAGCCGACCGGGAACTTGAAGCGCCCGACCAGGTTGACTCCGATCTTGGCCTTGCCCGGCAGGGATTCCTGATGCCAGATGCGGCCGTTGGGGCCTTTGACGCGGAGCAGCAGGCCGTAGTCGCCCAGATGCCCGTCGTTGACCATGTGGATCTTGATGGCGGCGGAGGTGCCGATGTACGGCGTGCGATCCTCGGCCTCGGCGATGACGTGGATGGGCCGGTTGACCTTCTTGACCGCTTCCAGGGAGGCCTTGGGCTTGCGCTGCCAGTTGACCATGCCCGAGAGATGGGAACCGTAATCGCCCCAGGTTTCGAGCACGTAGCCGGACACCTGCGGGTTGATCAGGAACGCTTCGATCTGCTTGGAGATGCCCTGGCGCGCGACCGCGGAGGCCTCCTTCCAGAATCCGTCCGCGTCCTTGAACATGGTGATGTTCTTGTCCTTGAGCACCTGGGTCAGCTCCGCGTTCAGCTTCTGCAGATCCTTGTACTCGGAATGGCCGGAGAATTTCTTGTAGGCTTCCAGCATTTCCGGGATGCCTTCCGGCGAGGACGTGCCCAGGCCGTCGACCAGGACCTTTCCGTCCAAATCGTCCTTGAGATAGTTGTAGCGCTCCCAGAAGGACTTGCTTCCGTGGATGCCGTCGGCCACGGCCTTGCCGTCCTTGGACGAGCAATACGCGGACAACAAGGTATAGGTCTTGACCGAGACCGGGAAGCCGATCTTGAGGCGATGGGATTCGAAGGCGCTGATGGTCGCGGCGATGGGTTCGTACACCTTGCCGAGATCGATCTTGCCGCCGCCCTGGCTGTCCATGGACACCGAGCCCAGGTTGGAGAAGATGGGGCGGGTAGGATCCAATTCCGCGGCGTAACGCAGCAGCTTATTGCCGTTCTCCAGCACCATGGATCCGTTTTCAGAGCCGATGACCCAGCCGAAGATGGAGGGATGATGCCCGTCATGATCGATAAGGGTTTGGAGCTGTTGCTTCAGATTCTCAAGGCCTTCCTTGCTGGACTTCTGGTTGAAGCACGTGGTCTCCTGCAACACCAGCAGGCCGATTTCGTCGCACACGTCCAGGACTTCCTTGGGAAGCGGGGCGCCGCCGGAACGGAGCAGGTTGAAGCCGGACTCCTTGATGAGCACGAGTTCCTTGCGCACTTCGAAATCCGCCGGCGGGGTGCCGTGCAGGAAAGGGAAGAACCACGGATAGGTCACGCCCTTGATCTTGACGGGGTGATGGTTGAGCTTGAAGGAGCCCTTCTCCACGTCCGCGCTGCGCATGCCGAAGCGGGCCTCGACGGTGTAGGAGGCGGCCAGGGTCACCTTGATCTTGTAGAGCAGGGGTTCGTGCAAGTGCCAGACTTTGCCGTTCTCGAGCTGCACGGTCACGCCGAAGCTGCCGTTTTCCTTCTCGAGCTTGACGCTCTTGTTCACGATGCCGGTGTCGCCGTCGGGACTGGTGATCTCGAAGGTGATCTCGGCCTGGAAATTCTTGGGGTTCCAGAACTTGGTCTCGATGGTCAGGCGATCGGCTTCGAAATCCGGAAAGCAGTTGACCGAACGAATGCCGGCCTTGCCGACCATGTACAGCTCCACGTCCCCGGTGATGCCGGCGAACGGACCGCGCAGGAAGGGGCCGCCCAGGGCCAGCTCCGCGGAGGAGTTGTCGCCGATTTTGCCTTGGCGATCCAGGGTCTGTACGCGCACGGTGAGGACGTTGTTCTCGCCGATTTTCACGGCTTTGGAGCCGTCCACTTCGAATTGCACGTGGCCGCCCATATGGGTGCCCAGTTCTTCGCCGTTCAGCCACACCGTGGCGTAGTGCTGGATGGAGCCGAAACGGATGAAGAAGCGCTTGGGGGATTCCTTCTTGTCGACGATGAAATCCTTGAAGTAATACGCTATATGCGCATTCTCCTCATTGGATTCCATGTTCCAGACGTGGGGGAGGGTGGCTTTCTTGGTCTGCGCCGGCTTTCGCCGGTACCACTGGTCTATGAGGCCGGCGTCGACCGCATCAAAGCTGAAATCCCAGGCGCCATCCAACTTTACGATAGTGGCCATATCACTCCCTGATCAGGATAAACAGACAAAACCCGCGAAAATAGCGTGAAATAGGGAGAAGAACATAGTAAATAAGCCCGATTTTGGCCTTAAGTGGCTCGTCGCTAGTGAGTTTGCAGTTGTAGTTGTCGACCGGGTGGCTCACAGCCCCTGATGGGCTGTTCGCAGGGCAAACTCAACGCTCCTCGCATTTAAATGCAGGTGGCTCGTCGCTAGTGAGTTCGCAGTTGTAGTTGTCGACCGGGTGGCTCACAGCCCTTGATTGGCTGTTCGCGGGCCAAACTCAACGCTCCTCGCATTCAAATGGGGTGGGGAACCCCGCGCGTTACCGACCCAACATGAGCATGTACCAGGCGATAACCTGATTGCCGAAAAAAGCGGAGAGGATCACGCCCACGCAGATATACGGGCCGAAGGGGATGTGCCTATGCTCGTCCAGTTTGCGGAGGAAAATCATGGGAAGGCCCACTACGCTGCCCAGCAGGGACGCGAATATCAATCCGAACAAGGCGATGGGCGCGCCGAACAAGGCTCCGGCCATGGCGATCAGCTTTACGTCCCCCAGACCCATGGCTTCCTTTTTCAGGACCAGGGACGCCGCGAATCCCACCAGCCACAGGAAGCCGCCCGCCGCCGCCGCTCCGGTGAAGCTTTGCACCGGCGTCTGCCCCCCGGGAATGAAGGACAGGCCCAGGCCCAATAGGATGCCGGGATAGGTCAACAAATCAGGGATCAGGAAATGCCGGAAGTCGATGACGAATATGGGGATGGAGGCAAGGGCCAGAAAGGTGACGCCGATCTTGAAATCCAGAGGGAGCACGTCGCCGAGGGTCAGGAAGAACCAGGCGCACAGCGCGGCGGTAATCCCGGTAACGGCTTCGACGATGGGGTATTGCTTGCTGAGGGCGATGCCGCAGGATTTGCATTTCCCCCGCAGCAGCAACCAGGCGATCACGGGTACGTTCTCGTAGAATTTTATCTGATAGCCGCAACCCATACAGCGCGAAGGCGGCCATACCACGGATTCCCCGCGCGGCATGCGGTAAATGACCACGTTGAAGAACGATCCGATCATCAAGCCGAAGAGGCCGCCGAATATCGTTCCGAGTATTGGGGGGATGGGTGGGTAGTCCATGGGTCTACCGGGTAGAAGTCAAAACGCAAAATGCAAAATTCAAAATGCAAAACTTAGGAAGGGCGCCTGCGAACAGCCCAAAAAGTTGTAGAAATCGACTGGGTGGCTCCCAACCCTTGATGGGTTGTTCGCGGGCTGTGAGCCGGGAGCGAGCGCTCGCGAGCGGTGTTGACGGATACAACTGGTCAAACGGCGGAGCTGCTTCCCTAACAGCGAGCCTTGCTGGCTCGCCTGAAAACCGCTTCCAAGGGGCCAACGCGACCGGAGAACTCTTCACTTTGACTTTTGCATTTTGCATTTTGCCTTTTGAATTCTCTCTTATCGCCGCCTGGTGCGCAAGGCCCACCTTTCAAATCGTATAGTCGTCCTGGAACACCTTCACGCCCTTGGGGACGGCGAAGGCCGTATCGCCCTTGGACAGGCCCAGGCCCTGGAATTCCACAATCGGGACTTCCACCTGGATTTCCGGGCCGGCCAAGGAGGCCAGGCTCACGCGCACGGAAAGGCCGATGGTGCGGATATGCGAGATGCGCCCTTCGATGGCGTTGGGATTTTCCCGGCTGCGGTGCAAGGTCAATTCATGGGGACGCACGTACACGGAGGTCGCGCCGGAGTCGGCGGGAGCGCTGCCGGGATGGACCAGATCCAGATTGGCCACACCGGTGCCGTGCTCAAGGCGGCTGTGGAAGATGTTCACGTTGCCCAGGAAGTGCATGACGAAGCCGTTGGCGGGATGATGGAAGATTTCCTCGGGCGATCCGATCTGTTCCACCCGTCCCTTGTTCATGATCACCACGCGATCGGCCACTTCAAAGGCCTCGTCCTGATCGTGGGTCACGAAGACGCTGGTCATCTTGAGTTCGTCGTGCAGGTTGCGCAGCCAGCGCCGCAAATCCTGGCGCACCTGCGCGTCCAGCGCGCCGAAAGGCTCGTCGAGCAGCATCACATGCGGGCGCGCGGCCAGGGCGCGGGCCAGGGCCACGCGCTGCTTCTGTCCGCCGGAAAGCTGGGAGGGAAAACGGTTGCCGATGCCCTTGAGCTGGATCAGGTTGAGCAGTTCGTCCACCCGCTGATCGACCTCTTCCTTGGGGCGCTTCTGGATCTTCAGGGAGAAGCCGATGTTTTCCTTCACGGTCATGTGCTTGAACAGGGCGTAATGCTGGAAGACGAAGCCCACCCCGCGGTCGCGCACCGCCAGGCGCGTGGAATCCGTCTCGCCGAAAAGGACCTCGCCTTCGTCCGGGGTTTCCAGGCCGGCGATGATCCGCAAGAGGGTGGTTTTGCCGCAACCGGAGGGGCCTAACAAAGCCACCAACTCGCCATCGGGAACTTCGATGGAGACGTCGTTCAGGGCCTGGGTTCCCTCGAAATGTTTCCGCACTTTTCGAATGGAGATTTGCATGGGAGCCTGTTATCCTATTAAACCTACGGGAATGATAGGTAAGTGTGAAAAGAGCGTCAAGAGTGCCGCTTTAACCATTCCACCGCCGTCTTCTCAAGCGCCTCTTTCTCATAATCCAAGGTGATCACATGATTCCCCCGGTTATACGCCACCAGGGTCTTGTCGTTCGACCCCAGTTTTTCCATCAGCAATTTGCTGCCGGCGAAATCGCTGGTGGTGTCGTGGACGCTGTGGAGGATGAGGGCGGGGCAGGTAACTTCCGGGATACGGGGGACGAAGCGGCGGGCGGCGACCACCACGCTGACCATGGCGTGGGCCGGCATGGCGTGGTAAGAGATATGGCCTTCGCGGCCGGCGGGATCCTGGATGGGGCCGCCGGGATTTTTGGAAATCTCGCCCCACAAAGGGATGCGGCCGATGAGCCAGCGGTTGGGCAATCCCGCGGTTTTGCCCTTGGGGGAGAGGAAAGGGGCGATGAGGATCAGGTTGGCGACGGGGCGTTTGGCAGCCAGCATCAAGCCGAGGAGTCCGCCCATGGAAAGGCCGCAGATGGAGACCCGCTCATGGGTGGCGGCCAGGGCGTCGAAGGCCTTTTCCGCATCGGCCAGATAGTCGGAAAAACGGGTGGCGGCCAAATCCTGGATGCGCGTTCCATGGCCTTTGAGCAGGGGTCCGTAGCAATGGAATCCGGCGTCGGCGCAGCGTTGCGCCAGGAACCGGAGTTCGCGGGGGGAGGAATGCCAGCCGTGCAGGAACAGGATGGCGTGGGAGCCGGCGCCGAAGGAAAAGGTCTCGGCCCCCAGTATCACCCCGGTTACGGGGTCACGGGCCCAGGGTTTTTCCTGCTGGACTCCGGGCATGGCGGATCAGGCCTTGGCGGATTTCTTTTTGGAACCCGCGACCTTGGCTCCGGGTTCATGCGGCTGGGATTTCCGTTTGCCGCCGTTGCGGGGAAGGGCCTTGGTGATGTAGGCGAAGGCCTCGTCAACCGTCTTCACGACCTTGAACAGGCTCAGATCCTGCGGGCTGATCATGCCCGTTTCCACCAGGGCGTCCAGGTTGAGCACCTTGCTCCAGAATTCCTCCCCGTACAGGACCACCACCATCTTCTTGGTGATGCGTTCGGTCTGGACCAGGGTCAGGACCTCCATCATTTCGTCCAGGGTGCCGAAGCCTCCAGGGAACATGATGATGGCCTTGGCCGTATAGACGAACCAGAACTTGCGGACGAAGAAATAATGGAATTCGAAATTCAGGTGGGATGAGATGTAGGGATTGGCGTGCTGCTCGAAGGGCAGATGGATGTTGAGCCCGATGGACGGGGCCTTGGCCAGATAGGCGCCCTTATTGGCCGCTTCCATGATGCCTGGGCCGCCCCCGGAGCAGATGGCGTACTGGTTCTTCTGGGTCTTGTTCCACTCCGAGAGGCGCCTGGAAAGCTCCACGGCTTCTTCGTAATAGTGGGACATTTCCAGGTTATGCTGGGCTTTGCTCAGGTCCTTGGCCTTCACCTTCGGATCCAGCTTCACCTTCTTCAGATTGGCCAGGGCCGTACGGCGGGGCAGGATGCGGGCGGAGCCGAAAAAGACGATGGTGTCGTCGATGCCGAACTGTCTAAAGCGGTGTTCCGGTTCCAGGAATTCGGCCAGGATGCGGATGGCGCGGCCGTCCTTGTTGTGGAGGAATTCCTTGTTCATGAATGAAAATGGCATCAAACCGTGTTTACCCATAATTTTCGCTGCTATTCCTTTTCCTGGAATGTACAAGTTTGCCCAGGCTCATATGGTCCAGTTTCCCACTTTTCGCGGATTTTTTCAACCTGGCTGCTTCCCTGTTCCGCATTCCGGCCCGCGGCGATTCTTCCCGTTGTAGCGGAATGCATGAATGTGGTATTCTTCGTGCGTGGCGACCCCGGTTCAGAGCGGCATCTGGTTCAAGAGTTCCGAAGTATTGCGTTGGCGCATGCGCGGCCTGCTCAAGGCATTGCCCGCGCGCGCTTCCGGGTCCCCTTCCAAGTCCAAAGAGGACGCCGTTTCCCCCGCCGTCGAGGGAGAGCGTTTCCGCATCGCCTATCTCTTCGCCGGCACGTACGGGGATTTCGTCCAGGTGTTGCGCCCGCTTAACCGTCTCGCGGCCGCCTATCCCAAGGCAGCCATCCTGCTGCTGGGAGGCGATCGGTATGCCCGGGAATTCGCCTCCGAGCTTCCCGCGTCCGTGGAGATCGCGCGTCCCACCGATCCCCTGCAATGGATTTCCCATCCCGTCGATTTGCTGTTCACCAATTGCGTGGGCGTGTACCGGGTCCGCTTCGAATTCGCGGCCCGCTTCTGCGCCCGGCGCGCCTTCGGGTTCCGCCATGCCCACGAAACCCAGCGCGGCGGATACGCCGCCACTATCCCCCTGATGCCGCATGTGCGCAGCTTCGCGGAGGAGAACCTGAAGCTGTTGGATCTGGCCGGCGTGCCCTTGGAGGATTGGACCGCCCGCATCCTGAAGAATGTCCATCAGCGGGCCGGGAACAGCGAGTCCGTGGCATCCACGCATGCGCAAGGCTGGAGCGGCGGCGCCGAGGACTTGCCTCCTTGGGGCAAAGGCAAGATCCTGTTCCACATCGGCAGCGCCGGGTTGAAAAAGGATTTCGGTCTGGAGACCTATGCCCGCCTGGTCGTGGCGGTGCTCGGCAGCCTGGAGCGACGGCCCGTGGAGGTGGTGATGGGACCCGGGGACGAAGACATCGCCCAGGAGGTCCGCGCCCGCACGGGTTTCATCCCACAGGTCTATCCGCTGCCCCGTCTCATCCAGCTCCTGCGCGCCTTCGAAGGCACCGTGCTCTGCTTCAACAGTTTTCCCGCCCACATCTGCCACTACCTGGGCCACTCCGCCATCGTCATGCATCGAGAAGCCGTTCCGTACGGCTACGATTGCGCCCCCATGCATCGGCAAGTGGTGCTGCAGTCGAAAACCGATTGGGACCTGGGCGGGGTCTGGGACGCGCTGCAAGAGTTCGAAGCCGGAACCTGAACCTTCCGCGAACCGGCCGGTCCGAGGACCGGCAGGAATTTCCCCCAAGTACCTTTCATCGGGAAAAATCTTCCCCATCAGGAAGGTATCGGCGGAATCCCCACTTTCCTTGAGTTTTTCAAAACCCTGCTGCGGCAAAGGCATTTTCTGCCCCGTCCTCTCTTATTTGCCGCCCAGGGCCAGGTCCTCCCGGATCGAAAAACCCATTTCCGTAAAGCCTCGGGCAATCCAGGTGGCTTCCGGCGCGTGGCACAAGGGTTGCTTGATTCTCTCATCTGAAAGGAAAACCTCGCATGTTCCTCAAGGAAGCGCTGTTCTCAAGAACCTCCATTCCCCTGGTCTCCAAGAGCCTGGACGCGTGCGTCCTGCGCGGCAAGGCCATCGCGAACAACCTGGCCAACGTCATGACGCCGGGTTACCAGAGGATTGAAGTGGCTTTCGAGGATCGCTTGAAGAAGGCCTTGGATGAAAAGCAATTGGCGGGCGCCACCGACCATGCCGACCACATAAAGTTAGGACGGTTGGACGTGGACAAGCTTCAGCCGGTGGCTTACCGCTCGCAGGATCCGACCCTGCCGGGCGAGATCAACAACGTGGACGTGGATGCCGAAGCCGCGAAGCTCGCGGAGAACCAGCTCCTGTACATGTTCGGCATCAAGTTCATCCAGGAACGCAAGGGCGACATCGCCTCCGCGATTTCCGGGCACGCATAGCGGAGGGTAGGGTAGCGGCATGGCCATGATGGATATGTTCTCGGGTTTGTCGATAAGCGCAAGCGCGCTCCGCGCCCAGCGCATGCGCCAGAACGTGATCGCCAGCAACCTGGCCAATGCGGAAACCACGCGCACCAAGGACGGCGGCCCTTATAAGCGGCAGTTCGTGGTCCTGCGCGAGAACACTTTGGATCCGGAAAAGCGTTTCGTTTTCGGGCCCGAGAAGATGAAGGGGTTCACCACCCAACCCGACCATATCGCGATTCCGGACCCGGGCCTGCCTTTGGGCAAGGATCATGTGGGCAGCGGTGTGGAAGTGGAATCGGTGGAACAGGATCAATCGCCCGCCAAGCTCGTGTACGACCCCAGCCATCCCGACGCCAACGAGCAGGGTTATGTGGCCATGCCCAATGTGAACGTGGTGCAGGAGATGACCGACATGATTACCGCCACCCGCTCCTATGAAGCGAGCGTGACGGCGATGAATTCGACCAAAGCCATGCTGATGAAAGCGTTGGAGATCTGATGGCCTTGAACGGCATGAATGGCGTAAGCGGCGGCTCGCCCCTGGACCGGTTCCAGGCGATCCGGGATTCCGCCAAGAAGAAAATCGATACCGGTGAAGGCCAGGCCAACCTCGCCGATTTGATCAAGCGCAAACAAGCGCAACTCGGAAAGGCCCCCGACGCAACGGGAACGGCCAAAGGAACGGCCCCGACCGCGGGTAGCGCGTTCAAGGCCCTGGCGGAGCGCATCCTGCCGGGCTTTGGCGCCTCCCTGGCGGGAGCTTCCGCCGCGAATGGATCCATCGCCGCGGGCCTGTCGGCCCAGGGGGGATCCGGCAACGCGGCGGGGTTGAACGGACCTTCCGGATACGGCCGCTCGGGCGGCTTGCAGAAACAGGATTCCAGGCCTACGCTTGGACGGCACGTCGATTTCATGGCCTAGTTCATGGCCCAGGAGTAGCTGAGGAGATTTTATGGCAGATGTGAACCCCATTTTCAATTTCGGTCCTCCCAAGGAGATCGAAATCACGCCTTCGAGCCAGCCCACGGCCAAGCCGAAAGCGGGCGCCGCCGATTTCAATTCCATGTTCAACGGCTTTCTCAAGGACGTCAACGAGATGCAGTTAAAGGCGGATCAGTCCATCCAGAAAATGGTTTCCGGCGAAGTGAAGGATGTGCACCAGGTGATGTTGGCCGTCGGCGAAGCCAAGGTGGCCTTCAACCTGCTCCTGGAAATCCGCAACAAGACCATGGATGCGTATCAGGAAGTCATGAGGATGCGGGGCTGACCGCTGCGGTCGTTTCGTGAGAAGGCAAAAGTCAAAATGCAAAATGCAAAAGTCAAAATTTGGGATCCACAGGCGCAGACGCTGCGTGAAAGCAAAGTCCTACCAGCGGACGATGCCGTAACCGGGAAGCGCCAGGCGAAAGCTCTGCCGTTGGCCCCGGGCGCCCTGCTTCACTTTTGCATTTTGCATTTTGACTTTTGCATTTTGAACTCTACTCCGGTCTCCTCCCCATATCGTTCATCGTCCCGTTCCCTGAAGACCTTTAATTCTTTTTCCTAGCACCGCCATTTTTCCGCAGAGGTCGTAATGTCCGAATATCTGAAGCAGCTCATCATCCAGCTCCGCGCCATCTGGGACAAGCTGAACGCCACCCAGAAGGCCATTCTGATCGCCACTTCCGCGGTGGTGATGGCCGGCATGATCACCATCATCGCGTGGTCGGCTTCGGGGGGCGGAGCGGGCGGTAGCGATTCCGGGTATACCACCCTGTTCGTGAACCTGGAGCCCGAGGACGCGGCCAAGGTGACCGATGCGCTCAAGGAAATGAAGACGCCCTACAAGCTGGAGAACAACGGGCATCAGGTGACGGTGCCGAAGGAGACGCTCTACGAAGCGCGCATGCAGATGGCGCGCCTGGGACTGCCGCAAACGGGTGGACAGGGTTATGAGATTTTCGACAAGCTGCACTTGGGCATGACCGATTTCGTGCAGAACCTCAACTACCGCCGCGCCCTGGAAGGCGAGCTGTCCCGCACCATCGAAAGCCTGAAGGAAGTGGAAAAGGCCCGGGTGCATGTCACGATTCCCAAGCCCTCGCTGTTCACGGAGAAGAAGGAAGAAGCCACGGCTTCGGTGATCCTGAAGATGCGCGCCGGCGAAGAGATCAACGATCGCCAGGTGCGCGGCATCGCCCACCTTGTCGCCAGCTCGGTGGAAGGCCTTAAGGCCCGCCAGGTTTCCGTCCTCGACATCCACGGCAACATGCTGACCAAGGGCTTCGCCGACAACGTGCTGGCGGAACAGACCGACCACAACCAGAGCCTGCAGAACAGCGTGGAGCATGAGCTGGAGACCAAGCTCGACGATATCTTCCAGGGCCTGCTGGGACCGAACAAAACGCGCGTGAAGGTGTCCGCGGAGCTCGACTTCGATCAGGTGCAGAAGACGGTGGAATCGTACGACCCCAACACCAAGGTGATCCGTTCCCAGCAGCGCGACGAGAATTCCCTCAAGGGCACCCCCCAGCCCGGATCCACGGAACAGAAGGAAGGCTCCATCACCAACTACGAATTCGACAAGACCATGGCCAACATCATCAGCACGCCCGGCGCCCGCAAGCGCATCACCGTGTCCGTGGCCGTGGACGGCACCTACAAGATCGATCCCAAGGACGGCTCCCGCACCTACGTGCCGCGCTCCCAGGAGGATCTGGACAAGTTCACGGCCCTGGTCAAGAACGCCGTGGGCTTCAAGCCCGGCACCAAGGACGAGGTGTTCGTGACCAACGTGCAGTTCGACAACCAGTTCCTGGTCGAAGAGCAGATGGAGATGCAGAAGATCGAGAAACTGGAGCGTTGGGACTGGCTGAAAAAGTACGGCGTGGTGATCCTCATCGCCTTGTTCGGCCTTTGGTTCTTCCGCGGCCTTGTGAAAAATCTGACCTCCGCCATGAACCCGCCCATGCCCAAGTACGTCGGGCTCAATCTGGAGCCGGAAGACGAGAGACTTCCCCAAAATGTCCAAAAACAAAAGGATATTCTGGAGCGGGTTGAGTTCATGACGCGGACCGAACCCATCAATATCGCCAATCTCATCAAAACGTGGCTCCACGAGGAGAAAATACGGGACAATAATGGCGGGGGCGGCAAGAAGAAACAGCCCGCAGGCAAGGATTAAAAGACATG
>Ga0209515_10008814_pt1 | contig 11656 bp, 11 predicted proteins | sample Subgroupgradi54m_FD_187454 | JGI IMG/M metagenome (GOLD analysis project Ga0209515, IMG submission 187454) | Subsurface groundwater microbial communities from S. Glens Falls, New York, USA - GMW60B uncontaminated upgradient, 5.4 m (SPAdes)... ... | reverse complement strand
GTTCGAATCCTCATGGAATCACCTTACCACGTTTAGAGGCTTCGTGGTGTCCTTTCAACCCCCGCCCTCCAACATGAGAGGGTGCCCTTATGTAACGAATGCTTCGGGCGGGGTTCTGGTTAATGAAAAGCCCCGCGCGCGGCGCGCGGGGCAGTGACCAATTACTTTCTGCTCACCTTTTCAAGGCTGGCACGAGTGTATCAAGGTACTGTAGAAGTTCTTTGTTTATCCTTCTCACTAACCCTGGCCCTTTATAGACGAGGCCTGTATATACTTGAACCAAATCAGCTCCGGCTTGAACCATCATATTCCAGGCATCTTCTCCGGTAAAAATACCTCCGACACCGATAACGGTGAGAAAAGGGGCAAGCTCTTTTGTTTTATTCACAAGCGTTAGTGCCCGATCACGAAGCGGTTTGCCGCTTAAGCCGCCCACTTCACGTTGATTTTCGCTCACAAGGCCCTCGCGCTTCATGGTGGTGTTAGTAAGTACCAAGCCTTGCATGCTGTTTATCATCACGCATTCGATAATCGGCTCGAGCTTGTCGTCTTCGATGTCCGGCGCGATTTTGACAAGAATTGGTTTGATTTCGAGATTGGCCCGACCGACAATCTGGTTTCGGGTGAAGTTAATCTCTCGAAGGAGGGGGTTCAAAGCTTCCGGATCTTGAAGGGTGCGTAGTCCCGGAGTGTTCGGAGAACTGACGTTGATCACAAAGAAGTCTGCTTCTTCGTAGAGAATTTTCAAACCGTCACAATAGTCTTCCGCGGCTCTTTCAACCGGCGTATCTATTCCTTTGCCGAGGTTAATAGCGATGGGGCTGCGGATTCTTCTCGTGTTTCGTAGAGTATTTCGTAAGGTGTGAGCTCCTGGGTTGTTGAAACCCATTCGGTTGATGAGAGCTCTGTCTTCTTCCAGTCTAAACATTCTTGGTTTTGGTTTGCCGTCTTGGGGCAAGGGCGTAATACCGCCGAGTTCGAGGAAGCCAAAGCCCAAAGTTTCTAGAGCGGGTAAACCAATGCCGTATTTTGAGAAACCAGCGGCAAGGCCAACAGGATTTGGGAATGTAATCCCCATACACTTTCGTTCGAGCCGCTTATCTTCCACTTTTAAAAGAAGGGCGATAGCGAGACATAAGAGGCGTGATCGGGATATTTTTTCAAGTTTGTCTGTGACGAGGTCGTGGGCGTTTTCTGGATCCATCAGTTTTAACCGCGGCCAGAGGTATTTTTCATAGAGCGTGGTGTACATGTGTATTTTTTCGTTCGGGATCTTTTGGCATATTACGGTAGTGGTTTTTTAAAAGCAAGAAGGAAGAGGAGAGGGAATCACCCGCAACTTTTTTCTCGCCGTCGCTCGGAAAAGTTTGGGCACCAGCTCGTCTGTTTCATTTGCTAACGAAATATGACTATGCTGTTCGATTCCCCACGCAAGTAACTGTGTCGTCACGGATAAATTTTTTGCCGTCGCAAAAAATTTTCCGCGATCCTTACAGGATCTGTCCACTCATTGGATCTTTTGTCAGAACAAAAGCTCTCAATGAGTCTTGCGTCCCGATGGTCATCGGGGCTCACCCGCCTCGCCTGTTCCGATTGCTATCGGAATATGGCTGCGGCTCGGACCACTAGCAAAAAACCTGACGCAGGTCAGGTTTTTTGCTAGTGGTCCGCCCAGTTGGAATCTCGGCTTACAGCCGCAGTACAGGTTTCCTTACAGGAACCGTACACTCTTCACATTTTAAGAAAATGTTCAGAGTCTTGCGAAGCTGCAAGTTTTCGCTTCTCACCCATTTTCTCACGATAAGAATCGCTCAAAAATATGGGAGAACCTTTCCGATTCCTGCACGAAAGCAAATAAAATTGCTTTCTTGTGCGGAGACTCGAAGACTCGTGTCCGCCCAGCAGGAATCGGACCTGCGACCTTCTCCTTAAAAGGGAGCTGCTCTACCAGCTGAGCTATGGGCGGATGTTATATTAAATTGTAAACCTTAACCTGATAGTACGTTAATTTTTTTCTGTATACCTACCAAAACAGCTATGGGCGGAAAAATGTAAAAGCTAGAACAAAAAGTTCGAAAGAAACTATATCAGAAAAAGCCGGATTGTCCATTTAGGAGAAGTTTTTAGCTTTCTCTAGAGCGGTAAATCAAATGCCCAGAAACCGGCACCTGAAAAGAGGAGAGAAAGGGCAATAGCAAGAAGGACTATAAAAAAAGAAATAGTGCCTTTCACAACATCTGGGTTCTTGCGTTTTATGAGAATGACTCCGAGAAGGATAAGGATAGAGATAAGAGCAGCAATTTGGGTATAAAAACCAACAACGAAAGTCAGACCAGCCACAATTTCAAGTGTGCCAATAATTGTGTTGTAGAGCGTCCCAGGCCGCAGACCAATTTTTTCAAAAAGGCGGATTTTTTGAGCGCGCTCGCTTATTAGTTTTCCATACCCAAAGTTTAGAAAACAATACCCTAAAACGAGCCGCAAGATAAAAGGGGCGGCAAGGGCATAGGTTAAAAGATCTGGAAATGGATTGAGCATGGATATAGTGTAGCATTTTCAGTGCAGAAGTTGCAAAAAGACTTTGATGGGGCAGAATGGTGAAGTGAAAAAAGAAAAAACAACCGTGGTCCTCATTCTCGATAATATCCGCAGTGCCCATAATGTCGGCTCGATGTTTCGTACGGCTGATGCGGTTGGAGTGCAAAAAATATATGTAACTGGTGTAACACCAACTCCCGTTGATCGTTTTGGGCGAAAGCGGACTGATATCGGCAAAGTTGCACTAGGCGCAGAAGAGTCAGTACTGTGGCAATATAAAAAGGATACAAGGAAACTTGTTAAGCAACTTAAAAAAGACGGTTTTACTATCACTGCTTTAGAACAAGATGTGCGCTCGGAAGATTATCGAAAAGTGAAATACTCTGAACTAGTTGCTCTTATTGTCGGCAACGAAGTCTCGGGCATTTCTAAAGAAGTGCTTAAGCAGGCCGATCGGATTATTGAAATTCCCATGCGAGGAGAAAAAGAATCTCTGAATGCCGCTGTTGCCTTAGGCATTGTTCTTTTTACTATCGTTCAAGATTAATCTCGGAAATCTTCTTTTCATTCGAATCAAGAAGGCGGATCCATTCGCGCTTCAAGCGCCAGACATGACTTGATTGGCCAAGATATATGTACCACGTGGGATCATAAAAATCAGGATCTGATTTGTGCGCGGCTATGCAGTAGTCGTAATTCGCTTTCTTTTTAATATACGAAGCGCAGTCGTTGCCATATTTTTTTGTTACTTCAAGTTCTGTATCACTTGTAAGAGTAAGACAAGCTGGAAAGCGTTCGACGTATAAAAGGCATTCATCATTTAGAGCATTTGGACGTTCGGGCAGACCTTCGTAATAAATACGCGGACAGTCGTTCTGGAGTTGGGGGTAAAAAGTTTGGTATTGTTTCAAATAACCGACGCACTTGTTCGATTTAAAAGAGACACCCAGGGGTGATCGGCCGGTAATAACGTACGCCGAATCTCCCGGCTTCAGGAAAATCGCTTCGCCTTTATTAATGATGTTCCTGAAATAAATTGGCACGCCTTCATCAATTGAATACTCGACGCCGGTTATCATACTTCTCAATTTCAGTCCCGTAATGCCTACTTTTACAGTGTTTCGATCATTAGCGCGAATAAGTACATATTCATGCAATGAATCGTCACTTTCTTTATACACTTGGTTTACCCTTGAAATACTGATGTCTCCTTTATAAGTAGAATCGTCAGGGTTAGGTTTGTAGCCTGTTTCGGGATTACCAGTAGTATTTTCAAATGTCGGTGTTTTTGGGTAGGAGCTTCGAGGTTTTGAGGAATTTTTCGGCACCGGTTTTCCTGTGCCGCTGTAGTAATAATATTGGTCTTCGGTTAAACCCGGACTTGATGAGGCATCCCGGGGAATAATAATCTTGTTTGCTGGGGAGTCGAAGCCACCAGAGAAGAAATTGAAAAAGGAATTGCCTCGGCCGGTATCGGTGGAAGGGAATTGGGCGGTCTTAGTCGAAGTGCTGATCGAGGTTTTTTTGGAAAGGCCGCCCGAGAAAAAATAAAGTGCAACTGCGAGGACCATGAAAATAGAAAAAATTCCGAGAAAAAGAATGGCGTTTTTTGAATTCATACAGTGTTTGCTATTTCTCTATAATACTATGTTTCACTCTGGGTAAAAAGTTTTTGGTGCACAGGACAGAAGTGCGCACTGCGGCCGCCGACTTTTAGGCGCTTGATCATCCCACCGTCCTTTTTGGAGCACGATTTGCCTGTGCGGCGATAGGCATTGTGTTTATGTTGAAATTCTCCTCGTTCGCCATAAGGATTGCGATAGTCGGAAGTAGAGTCTCCCTGAAAATTGATGCCTTTTTTGAGCACCGTGATCATTCCTTTATATAATTCCCTAAGCTTTATTTTGGGGATTCTAGAAACAATAGAGAGGGGATGAATACCAGAAAGCCAGAGCATTTCGTCTGAATAAATGTTGCCAATGCCGGCGATGATTGATTGGTCCATGAGTACTTGTTTGATTTTTCCGGAGGGGCGTTTGAGGAGCCGGCTTTTGAATTTCCGAAATTCAAAAGCCGGCACTAAAGGCTCCGGCCCCACGTCTTTCAAATCTTCACTTTCAAATAATGCACTGGTCGACAGAAGGCAGACTTTCGCAAATTTCCTCATATCAGATAGCACAAGGTGTTTGCCATTTGATAGAGTAAAAACAAGTCTAATAAATCGGTTAAACGGATCTTTAAGCGGTCCGTCTTCCACCGGCATCCATGCTTCTTTTCCCCAGTTTTCTTCAATTTTCCCTTTTTTTGAATTTAGAATTTGTTTCGAATTTCGAATTTTGTGCTTCGGATTTTTTTTGTATGTTCCATACAAAAGATGCCCTGTCATCTTCATATGTACCAAAATGGTTTCATTGCTGTCGAGATTGATTAAAACATTTTTGGCGCGGCGCGTGACCGAAAGAATTTTTCTATTCTTTGCTTTTTTGCGAAAACTTTCAAAGTACGCCGTGTCTTTAATATTACTTTTGCCTTTGTGAAAAACACTTTTATATCCTGACCATGCGTCTCGAATGACCAAACCCTTCAACAGTTTGTTTAAAATAGTGGCAGTGGTATGGACTTCAGGAAGCTCGGGCATACAGGCAGTGTAAAGCTAAAAGCGAAAAAGGCAAAATTGGAGCCTTTGGCGAGCGGACCGGTGAGGATATCTTCACATCCAAAAGGGGTATTGTGCTATCATGTAGAGTAAGGTTTAGGAGGACTACCCGTCTACTTAGGCGTAGGAAGATATTTATTAAACTAATCATTAATATCCTTTTAATAGTATGACTATTCGAAATAGCATTATCGTGGGCATTATTGCCTTCACGTTATCTGTCTCGCCAACGATTGCGTTAGCAGAGAGTGGCGCCACACTAGCAGAATTACAATCACAAATCAGTATTCTCCTTGAGAAGATAAAGGTGCTCGAGGCGGAGATACATTTAAAAACTAAGGTGCCTTCATCAGGAGATTCGACACTGATTCCTCTTCCCGTGCCTATGCCGCCGGTGAACACTCGACCTCCCGCCGTGCCTCCGGGGACAGTCGATCCAAAAATACCGACTTACCCCTGTGTCGTTATTGAAGATAACTTGTACTACCAAAGAACAGATCAGGTAGTGGGAGGTCAGAAGGCAGGAGGAAATGTGTCGCGTGTCCAGGAATTTTTGCAAAGCCGTGAGCTGCTCAATCATGAACCCACCGGATTTTTCGGGGTAAAAACTGAAAGTGCGGTTAAGAAATTTCAGGAATCTGTCGGAATAACACCAACCGGTTTTGTCGGGTCTCTTACTCGAGCCAAAATCAAGGAAATTAGCTGTGGAGGCGAAACAGTTACTGGTACAAAAAAGCCCCTTCCTCCTCAATCATTGATTACTGTTCTTTCGCCAAATGGAGGAGAAACCTTGGTTAGAGGCACGAAAGAGATAATCAAGTGGCAGACCGCTGTTCGTTCAAGTTTAAATGTGGATATAGCTACGCGTCCCAATACGGTTACTATTAATCTTGTTCCGTATGCCTCCACTCCTCCTTGTCCTCCTGGTGCTGTTTGTGCGCTCGGTCGTCCTAATGTTACATATCCGATTGCTAAAGATTTGTCGCAAAGCGCTGATCATTATGAATGGATTGTGGGAAATGTTATCGAAAATTATACTTACCCTGTAGAGTATATCCGCCCAGGAGATGGTATGTACAAAATTACCATTTGTGAGACCAGCACAAATTCATGTGACACAAGCGACACCTCCTTCACGATTACTGGCCCAAAGATCCAATAAGCTGAGGTCAGAGACTTTACCGAGATGTTCGAGTGAGAGTTTTTTAGTGGCAACTTTTAGTACGAAATCAACTACTCTGCTGTCAGCGAGGATGTCTTTTTTGGGCAGTACCCTCTGGGGCTTATCCAGGTATTTTTTCAGTTCTTGTCGAATTACCGTAGTATCATCCTAAGGGATTTTAGGACTTTTTTTCTTTGAATATTTCATCTGTTAGTTTTTTTATTTTATTTTCTTCTTCTAGAGAGGTGTGTTGGGCTGACTGAGTAGACGGGTTCTTTATCCATTCGAGGATAAGATCATCTATTGCAAAATCTCGCAATGCCTTTTTGTCATTAATAATTTCTTCCAAATCTCTCGCCATATCCTCACTGTAACGTATGTGTCTTCGTGAGCTTTTATCTTTTAGCCACTGCACCCTCATTTCTATGTCAGCTTCGGTTAGCTCCGCTCGCGCTTTTTCCAGCGTTGGTTCATCAAGTCTGGCAGTTTCCGTTTTTACGTTTTCGAAATAATTTTTCCTTTTGGCATTTTCGAATGACTGTTCAAAATTTTTCATAGTTACTAATTAATCCTTTTTAATTCTTGCCTCACCACGCTTGCGTCATCCCATGCCTCTTTTTTACCGTTTGGCCCCATGATAAAAGGATCAGTGCCTTTGCCGGTTATGAGAACAATAACATCTTCGTTGCGGACTTTTCGAATGCCTTCTGCTTTGGCGAGAGCTGTCGCAATGGCGCGGCGGCGGTCAAGTAAAACCATCGGTTCGTGACGCTCAAAGCCTTTACGCATGTCGTCTAAAATAGTTTGAGGGTCTTCATCGTACGGATCTTCGTTCGTAAGAAGTATCTCTTGACAGTAGACATCGGCAATTCTTGCCATTTCTTTTCGTTTCCACTTGTCGCGGCCCCCGCCCGTATTTCCAAGAACGGCGATTTTGTATAAATGGGGGAAGGCCTCATAGAGGGCTTTTAAGGAATCTGGTGTGTGAGCGTAGTCAACAACAATCTTAAAAGCTTGGCCCGCTTCAATAAACTCTACGCGGCCTCTGATTTTTTCAACTTTTTCTAAAGCTTTTTTGATTACTTCCGGTGAAATATGCTGTGAGGTGGCAAATTTTGCCGCCGCTAATGCATTCATGATATTAAATTCTCCCACAAGCTTCATTTCAATCGGCATTTCTTTGAAAGTGAAAGACAGACCACTGTGCTTCACTTCATACGGTTTTGCCGAAGCCAGCGTAAAAGGAAGCTTATTCTCCACATGTACGGAAAGAAATTTTTCGCCTTTGGTATCATCGAGATTAGAAATAATTGAACGGGGGCGCTTGGGAGAATTTTTAAGAGCTTCCGCCAAAGCAAATTTAGCGGCAAGATATTTTTCAAAAGAACCGTGGGATTCAATATGCTCCGGTGCAATATTTAAAAAAACAAGAGCGTCGAGATCTATAAAAGAATGGCGAAATTGTTTCGAGCCTTCACTGGTCATTTCCAAAATTGCCCAGTCGCATTTTGCATTCACCGCTCTTCGCAAAAATTTCTGAACAAAAAATCGTCCCGGCATAGTCATTTTGTAGAGATTCGGCTCCTCTTTGTCGGCAATTTTAAACCGAAGAGTGCCTAAGAGGGCGGTTTTATTTCCTGCTTCCTCCAAAATAGTGTTGACGAGTTCTGCTGTGGTGGTTTTGCCCTTGGTTCCGGTAATGCCAACCACTTTAATGTGCGCCGAAGGGAAGCGGTATATGATCGCTCCGGCAAGCGCTAATACATAATGATATACCGGCTGTGCCGCTCTAAAAATTTTTGCCGGTATGATTTTCCGCCCGAAGCGCAGTAGTGAATCCATGCTGGAATAGTAGCCTTTATCGGAAAATTCGAGTAGTCTTGACTAAACTTGCATTCCCTGATATTGTACTGTTAGTTTTCCAAATTGTATCACCTCGAAATGAAGACAGGCTCGATCGGAATCGAGCCTGTACAGGGCTGTTTCTTCATGTACTGTGATTACGGAGGTAAAAAATGAACATTGACATGTTAGGTTGGAAACAATTCGTAAGAGTGCTTATCGTTCTCTGTCTCGTAATTGCCGAGAGGGTTCGTGGAGCAGAAACAACTGACTATGTTGTGCAGGTCACCGCTTCGGTAAGTGCCGCACCGCCAAGCATTACCTTGCTGTGGCCGGAAGGGTCGGCTCTCTCTTATGTGGTGTCGAGAAAATTCCGCGATTCAACTAATTGGAGCGCGGGGGTTAACCTCGAGGGCACTGCGGCAGGTTACACCGACACGAACGTGTCGGTTGGAATTCCTTACGAATATGAAGTGAAAGGAGGGACACTTGATCGCAGTGCTTTTGGCTATATCTATGCCGGGATTGAAGTGCCCGCCATAGAAAATCGGGGCAAAATAATTCTCTTAGTTGATGCTACTCATGCCTCGGATCTTTCAAGTGAACTTGAGAGACTTGCTATGGATCTTGTGGGCGACGGTTGGCGGGTCATTCGCCATACCGTTAGCCGTTCAAGTTCTGTCACCGAAATCAAAGCACTCATTATAGCGGACTATCTTGCCGATCCGGAAAATGTTAAATCGGTTTTTCTCATCGGTCATGTGCCCGTTCCTTATTCCGGCGTTATTGCGCCCGATGGCCATTCACCCGATCATTATGGTGCCTGGCCCACGGATGTCTTTTACGCTGATATGAACGGTGTTTGGACTGACACGACGGCAAACGTTACGGATGTAAAGCAAAACCGAAATCAAAACATTCCCGGAGACGGAAAGTTCGACCAGAAGAAAACTGATTCTGTTGAGCTAGAGATCGGGCGGCTAGATTTATCGAATCTGCCCGCATTCACACTCTCCGAGACAGAGCTTATCCGTCGGTATCTTGATAAGGATCATACCTTCCGGCATAAGATCACTGTAGTTGAACGTCGAGCGTTGATTGCTGATAATTTCGGCTCATTTTACGGTGAAGCTTTTGCTGCAAGCGGCTGGAGAAATTTCTCACCGCTTGTGGGTAAACAAAATATCATCTCTGTTGAAAGCGGAGAGTTTCTCACGGCTTTCTCCGGACATAGTTACCTCTTAGCTTACGGGTGCGGTCCTGGAACGTACACCAGTGTGGCTGGAATTGGTACTACAAGAGACGTAGCCTCATCGAACATTCAAGCGGTATTCACCATGTTATTTGGAAGTTACTTTGGGGATTGGGATTCGGAAGACAATATCATGCGCTCACTCATTGCCGCTTCGGGGACGAGTCTGACTTCATCATGGGCAGGCAGGCCGCATTGGTTTTATCACCATATGGCCTTGGGTGAGCCCGTAGGGTTCAGTGCCCTAGTGACGCAGAATAACAAAGAACTCTACAAGAAGCAGAACTTCGGTACTGCCGGCGTTCACATTGCTCTTATGGGGGATCCTAGTTTACGTTTGCATCCTGTCTCACCGCCTGAAAATTTTGAGGTGAAAGGACTGAATGCTGGAATAGGAGTCTCAATGTTTGCGGTTCTTGAGTGGTCACCCTCAAAAGAGGCTGTGCTCGGGTATAACATTTACCGAGCATCTTCTCTCAAAGGTTCCTTCGATCGCTTGAATAAAGCGATAGTTATAGGCACAAACTTTGTTGATGCGACCGTTTCGGCAGGATTATATGTCTATCAAGTTCGGGCTTTGAAGCTGGAAGTCTCGCCGAGCGGCAGTTATTACAACTTAAGTCAGGGGGTATTCGCTTCGATTGATGTTACGCAGAAAGGAGTAGTGCCTCTCATAGAGATACAAATTCAAAAAGCGCCGCCGGCGCCAAAAAATCTCGTTCTCACGAAGGGTCCAGGTTTAATAGGTAAGGGCATGGTGATCGAGGTTCCCAAAAAAACACCCTAGCTCTAGCTTATAGTTTCGAATCGTACATGAGGCGCAAGATATACCTTGCGCCTTTTTTATTTCCCTAAAATTTTGAGTGCCGCCTTGACACGGTCTCCGGTTTTTGTAATTTCCTTATCAATTTTTTTCAGTGAGTCGCGGGCTTCTTTTTCAGAGTAACCGAGAGATTTAAGTGCTTCCAAAGCATCGGATTCGTCGCGTAGTTCTCCTTTCATTTCTTCTTCGGAAAGCACGAGTTTGTCTTTCAGTTCTAAAACAATTTTTTCTGCCTTTTTGGTGCCGATGCCGGAGATTTTTGCAAGATATGACGGATCGCCTTTTGAAATAGCTTTACGTAATGTTGAGACAGCAACGAGATTTAAAATGGCCAATGCAGATTTTGGACCGACACCAGAGACGGTGATGAGGAGAGTAAAGAAGTCTTGATTTTCCTTATCCAAAAAACCGTAGAGATCGAGAGCGTCGTCTTTTACCACAAGATGTGTCCAGAGCGCCGTTTCGGCTCCGTTTTGGAGTGTGAGGAGCGTTTCGCCGGTGGCAAATACTTTATAACCTACGCCGTTTACGTTAAGAATGGCGTACTGTTCATTTATATGGGAAACGGTGCCTGTTAGTTGGGAAATCATATGCTCTATGATAGCATAAGCAAAAAGTGCAAAGCGAAAAGCGAAAAAGTATGAAAATCAAGGTAAGCTTGCAAATCATCTCTGCATGTAGTAATTTATCTTGGTAGCAGTTTTTCGTTTTTAGCTTTCAACTTTAACTTTCCTCACGTGGCTATCACCTCATCAGCAAAAAAGGCTATTCGCAGCTCCGCCCGAAAGCGGATTTTTAACGTTCGCCGCCAGAAGAAAATTGATACGGTGTTTAAGGATATAAAAAAGTTGGTTACTGCAAAGAAACTTTCTGAAGCCCAAAAGCTTATTCCTAAGGCTTACATGGCTATCGATAAGGCAGTAAAAAGTCACTATTTAAAAAAGAATACCGGCTCGAGGATGAAATCGAGACTGGTGAAGTTTGTGAATAAGCAGAAAGTATAAACAAAGAAATCGCGAAAGCGATTTTTTTGTTCTCGTGTCCTCTCGGCCGGAATTGAACCGACATTGCTCCCTTCGGAGGGGAGTGTCCTATCCGTTGAACGACGAGAGGAGAATAAAATTAATTTGTCAGCTTGTGCCCCCGACAGGAATCGGCGCCTACTGCGCCAGTACAGGTTTTCCATTTTCTCGCGATGAGAATCGCTCAAAAATATGGAAGAACCTTTTCGATTCCTGTGCAAAAGTCCGTAAAAAGACTTTTTCTGGTGCCCCCGCCAGGAATCTCGCTTACGGCGCGTGATTAGCGATTTTGAAGACAAAATATCGCCAATCTTTCGATTCCTGCACGCAGGCAAGCAGTTGCCTACTCTCGAGAACAATC
>Ga0209515_10008813_pt1 | contig 11658 bp, 14 predicted proteins | sample Subgroupgradi54m_FD_187454 | JGI IMG/M metagenome (GOLD analysis project Ga0209515, IMG submission 187454) | Subsurface groundwater microbial communities from S. Glens Falls, New York, USA - GMW60B uncontaminated upgradient, 5.4 m (SPAdes)... ... | reverse complement strand
TGCAGCCAAAATAGTTTGATTATTTTAGATGAAGTGGGGCGGGGCACTTCCACTTATGATGGGATTTCCATCGCCTGGTCTGTGATTGAATATTTGGCCAGAACAAAAGCGAAAGTTCTTTTTGCCACGCACTATTTTGAGCTAACCCAACTTTCTAAATCCCTAGAAAAAGTTAAAAACTACAATGTGGAGGCGAAGGAATTTAAAGACACCGTACTCTTCCTTCACAAAATTAGTCCGGGACCCGCGGACCGTTCCTATGGGATCCATGTGGCTCAATTGGCGGGGCTGCCGCCGGAAGTGATTGAAAGAGCTAAGAAAATTCTGGAGGGGCTAGAATTGGAGCACAATACTTTGTTAGAATTGAAACAGAAGGAACACACCGCTCAAAGAGAATTATTTTTATGATAGAAAACCGCAGAAAAGATATTCGATTCCCAGTCATGCAAAATGTAGGTGAACCCGTTTTGCTAAATGTGCAACAACACCATAAATCTTATTCCCTTCCAGGTTTCATTCTCAATCTCTCCGCGGGCGGAATGAAGATTATGACCTTGGGGGAGGAAGCTTCTCACTTAGAACAAGGAACCCGTTTTTTACTCGACTTAAAACTTCCCAATTTTGTGAGCCACAGCGTAGAAGGTAAAATTGTCCGCATTCAAAAAGTGGACAAAGTAAAACAGCACCAATCCAACGATGAGTGGTTCCTGGGACTTTCTTTCACAAAAATTAAACCTCAACACGCCCACCAAATAAACAGAATGGCTGAAGATTGGAGTATTTGCGAAACCAAACTTCAAATGAACCTGCCAGATGTTTGCTTTAAAGAGTGTTCCTACTGGAACATCTGTGAGAAATCTGTAAAACTTAAGAAATGATCGAAGTTCTTCCCGAAGAGGTAATCCGTTTGATTGCCGCAGGGGAAGTTGTAGAAAGACCTGCCAGCATTGTTAAAGAACTCTTAGAAAATTCTCTCGACGCTTCCAGTTCCCATATTACGCTAGAAATTTCCGGCAGCGGTAAAGGTTTAATTCGCATTACAGACAATGGAATTGGCATTCCTTCTCAAGAAATGACTTATGCTTTAGCCCGCCATGCCACCTCTAAAATCCGTTCCGCCCAAGACCTAGAAAATCTTTCCACATTTGGATTCCGCGGGGAAGCTCTGCCCAGCATTTCTCAAGTGTCTAAAATGAATTTAAGTACGCGCGCTAAAGAAGAAAATATTGGAAGCGAGCTTTTGGTGGAGGGAGGTAAAATTCTTTCTCAAAAAGAGTGCGGACGATCGCAAGGAACCACTATAGAGGTTCGGGAACTTTTTTTTAATACTCCGGCCCGTTTAAAATTTTTGAAGGCGGATGGAACGGAGAGGCAGCATATTTTACGAAGTTTTGAGGAAGCCGCTTTAGCGCACCCTTTAGTTTGGTTCGAGATTAAAAATGAGGGGGCAAAATCGAGCCAATCTTATCCTTCTAGAAATGAACGGATCGATCGCGTTCGAGATATTTGGGGGGAAGAGTTCAATCTGGAAAATTTAATTCCGCTTAATTTTATTCATCCCTTTTTAAAAATTACAGGGTGGGTTTCCAAGCCACAGTTTCACCAAGCGACCAAAGCAACCCAACTGATTTACATCAATAAACGACCTATTTTTTCTCGCTCCTTAACCCACGCGCTTTACGAAGCTTACCGAGACTGTTTGCCAGTGGGCAGGCACCCAGTAGGACTTATATTTTTGGATGTGGATCCAGCCCAAGTGGATTTTAATGTTCACCCTGCGAAGAGGGAGGTTCGGTTTCGGAGTGAATCCCAAATTCATTCGGCTTTGGTGCAGGAGATTCGCTTGAAAAGAAGTCAACTTTCGGATGCGCCTAATGTGTTTACCGCAAGTCATTCCGCACCTGTTCGTCATTCCGGCGAAAGCCGGAATCTAGTCAACGATCTTTCTCTTCTGGATTCCGGCTTTCGCCGGAATGACGATCCGGAAATTAGGGACGGAGCCCTATTTGCCCGAACAAATAGGGCTCCGTCCCTAATTTCCTCTGACACCATCCCTCTGGTCAAACAACCAGCTAAAGTATTGGGAGTGTTTCAATCGCTTTATGTATTGGTTGAGCAAGAAGGGAATCTTTTGATTGTGGATCAGCACGCGGCGGCGGAAAGAGTTCTTTATGAAAAGTATAAGAAATTAATTTTGGAAGCGCGGAATATTCCCACTCAACCGCTTTTAATTCCCTTATTTTGGAATGTGACTTTGCCCCAAGTGGAAATGATTCAAAATCAGCTAGAAACTTTTAAAAAACTGGGGTTCTCCATGGAATTATTTGGGGAAAAGGTGTTTCGTATCGTGGAGATTCCAGCTTTTATTCCGGAAACGGAAATGCAGGGAGTTCTTTCGGAAATTCTTTCTTCTTTGGAAAATCAATCGCAGATTTCTTTGGGGGTGGAAGAAAAAATGATGCACGCGGCTTGCCGAGCGGCGATTAAAGCGAACGATATTCTTTCTAAAGAAGAACTTTCTAAACTCTTGGAAGATTTAACCCAGTGTTCCAACCCACACACCTGCCCGCATGGACGACCCACATCACTCACTCTTAGCCGCAACGACCTCGACAAAAAGTTTGGCCGCACCTACTAAAGTTATCGCTATTGTAGGACCGACCACTTCTGGTAAAAGTTCCTATGCATTGGAACTTGCTAAAGAAGTTTCGGGGGAAATTGTGAATGCGGATTCTCGGCAAATTTATAAATATATTCCTATTGGGACGGCGCAGCCGGATTCTGATGCCAAAAATCTAGTTCCGCATCACCTCTACGGTTTTCTAGAACCTAATCAATCTTATAATGCTGGGGAGTATGCCAATTCGGCAAGAAAAATTATCCTCGACATTTTAGCTCGAAAGAAAACAGCGATTGTAGTGGGAGGAACGGGGCTTTATATAAAAGCGCTATTTGATGGGTTAAGCGCGCTCCCCCCTAAAAATGAGCAAGCGCGGAAAGAATTACAGCAATTGCTAGAAGTAAATGGAAAGAAATTTTTGCATGAAGAGTTAGAGAAGGTTGATTCTATTTCGGCTGGGAAGATTCCCTACCAAAATAGCCAGAGAACTTTGCGTGCACTGGAAGTTTATCGCATTAGCGGAAAACCAATTTCCCAATGGCATAAAGAATCGACCACGGAAAAGTTTTCCATAGAACCTAAGATGATTGGCTTATTTTTGGAGAAAGAGCAGCTAAGGGAAAGAATTAAAGAAAGAACAAAAAAAATAATCCCTGGTATGATTGAAGAAACAAAATGGCTTCTCCAACACAACTACCAAGCAAGCGACCCAGGCTTAAACAGCTTAGGCTACAAACACTGTTTCCAATATCTAGAAAGGAAAATAAGTGAAGATGAACTTTTTAACCAAATTTATTTAGACACTCTCCACTACGCCAAACGCCAAATGACTTGGTTCAAAAAAAATCAAAAAATCGAATGGCTTTCTATCCGGGTAAATTAGGGACAGCGCCCTATTTTTTATTTTCATCCGAGCGGTTATGAGCTAAAAGTTTTTTCTAAATAATTTTCCTTTGCCTTCGCATGTCTGAGCCTTGGCGTTTACGCCAAGGCGAGTTCGAGGGCCAAAAAAAACTTTTAGCGAATGCGAGTTGAAAATAAAAAATAGGGCGCTGTCCCTAATTTACCCACCTCGCACTATCAATTTGATATAATTTTTTGCGAATGGGACATTTTGAAAAAGTTTATTTGATGGGGGTCCATCTGAAAAGTGAGAAGAAAAATCAGGATGAGGCAAAGCGTTCTTTAGAGGAACTGGAATTGCTTACCAATACTGTGGGCGGAGTGGTGGTGGGGAAGAATATTCAGTCTTTGGAATCTCCCGTGTCGGCGACTTTGGTTGGAAAAGGGAAAGTGGGTGAGCTTAAAGAACGGTTTGAGAGAGGGGAATTTAATACTTTAATTTTTGATGAAGAATTAAAGCCCGCCCAGCAGAAAAATTTAACGGAGATGATTCCGGCTAAAATTTTGGACCGCACACGGTTGATTTTAGATATTTTCGCTAAAAGAGCGAGAACCAAAGAAGGGATATTGCAGGTAGAGTTGGCACAACTTTCTTATCTGCTACCTAGAATTACAGAACATTATGGCCGCTTCGAACAACAAGTGGGTGGAATTGGAACCCGGGGTCCCGGTGAAAGAAAGTTAGAAGTGGAGCAGCGCCATATTCGGGATCGAATGACCCACATTAAAAAAGAGATTGAAAATGTAAAACTGCATCGAGAAGTAGCTCGAGAAAGAAGGGTGAGCATTCCCTTACCCACCGTGGCTCTGGTGGGGTATACGAACGCGGGAAAATCTACCCTTTTAAATAAGTTGGTAGAACTTTATGGGAGAATGAAAGATCCCGTTTACGCGGATAACAAACTTTTTGCCACTTTAGATCCCACCACCCGCAGAATTCAGCTTCCCTCTGGCCGGTGGATACTTTTCACAGATACGGTTGGGTTCATAAAAAAACTTCCTACGCACCTAGTGGCCGCGTTCCGCGCCACTTTGGAAGAAACTCTGAATGCGGACCTATGGATCCATGTGATCGACGCCAGCGACCCCAACCGAAGAGACCACGCTAAAACGGTCATAGAAATTTTAAAATCTCTAAAACCTAACGATCCAACTTTTACTCAACGAATGATTTTAATTTACAACAAAATGGATCTTGTTCCTAAGGAGGAGTGGCCGCATATAAAACAGGAAAGTTCTAAAATTTTAGAAGAGGCGCTGGAACCTTTCGAACTTTCCGCGGTCAAAGGGACGGGGATAGAAGCGCTCATTCAATATGTAGAAGAAAAACTTTCAGTCGATATGATGAAAACAGAGATTGTTCTTCCCTTTAAAAAAATGAGCCTCTTGCCATCCCTTTACCATTTAGGGAAAATAGAGAAGATTGGAACGCATGCTCGGGGATTAAAAATTCAATTAAAACTGGAAAAATCCCACTACGAAAAATTAAAAAGGTTACTTAAATGACATTGGCGAACCGTATTACGATTGTTCGAATTGCTTTAATTCCCATATTCGTTATTCTTTTTCTTCAACAGAATAAATATCCAATCTTAAGCAACTGGACCTTAGGAGTTTTTGCCCTTGCTATTTTTACCGATTTTTTAGATGGGTTAGCGGCTAGATTAAAAAAACAAAAAACTCAGCTGGGAAGTTTTCTGGATCCTCTGGCGGATAAGCTCCTATTATTGGCGACCTTTGTTCTCTTAGCTTACAGCGGCCGCATAGAACTTTGGATATTTGTAACAGTTTTTTCTAGAGATCTATTGATCGTTTTAGGTTGGACCATCCTTTACATTCTCACCTCTTCTTCGGCCATTGAACCTAGACTCTTGGGAAAGATATCTACATTCCTACAGATGATCTCCGCGATTGCTCTCTTATTTCCTATTCCCAACATGATTTCCCATTGGATTGTCCACACCATGATTTTCTTTACGATTATTTCCGCGTTGGATTATCTTTGGAATGGTTCCAAAAGGTTGGATCTTATTCCTAAATGACAATTTATTTTATTTTAGTGGCAGCGAGTTATTTAAGTGGCTCCATTCCAACGGCTTATCTTTTAGGACGAGGATTTAAAGGAATAGATATTCGAGAACATGGCTCGGGAAATTGCGGCGCCACAAATGTCTTTAGAGTCATAGGGAAAGGCGCGGGAATTCTGGCGTTGTTCTTAGACACGCTAAAGGGGCTTATTCCCGTGTTTTTTACTTTGCGTTTTTTTCCTGGCCATTTAATTTTAGCCGTGGTCGTTGGACTGGCTGCCATTCTGGGACACAATTGGACTTGCTTTCTTAAATTCAAAGGCGGGAAGGGGGTGGCCACATCTTGCGGAGTTTTTTTAGCTCTGATTCCCATTCCAACTTTAATTGCCATGGGATTTTTCTTAATTGGGTTTATTTGGACTCACCATGTTTCGGTGGGATCTCTTTTGGGAAGCGCCAGCCTTCCTTTAAGCGCCTATTTTTTTAAGGAACCAAAGATTCTGATTTATTTTACTTGTGGTTGTGTTTTGCTTATTTTTATTCTGCATAAAAAAAATATTGAAAGAATTATAAAAGGGGAGGAATCGAAAATAAATTTAAAATGAAAAATTTGACGATTTGTATTTTAGGAGGAGGGTCTTGGGGAGCCACCATCGCGTCCCACTTGGCAAAGAAAAAATATTCCGTGCGGTTGTGGGAATTTATGGAATCGCAAGTGGAAGTTATGCGCCAGACTAGAACTCTTCCTTTTTTGCCGCAGATTAAAATTCCAGAATCGGTCTTTGTGACTTCGAACTTAAAATCCGCTTTGGATGAAGCCACCGTAGTTTTTTCTATTGTACCTTCGCAATTTGTGCGATCAACTTGGAAAAATGTAAAAAAAGAATCCCCTAAACTGGATCTCATTGTTAGTTTTTCTAAAGGAATAGAGTCCGAAAGTTTAAAGAGAATGTCTGAAATTATTCAAGAAGAATTTCCAGAATCAGAAGATAAACTGGCAGTTCTTTCTGGACCTAGCCATGCGGAAGAAGTAGCCATAGATATTCCAACCGCCGTTGTAGTTGCGTCCGAGGTTCGAGAAATCGCGGAGCAAGCCCAAGAAATTTTAGTTTCTCCTAATTTTAGAGTGTATACCAACCCAGACATTATTGGCGTAGAAACAGGCGGCGCGCTTAAAAATATATTTGCCATTGCCACGGGCGCCTGCGATGGGTTACATTTGGGGGACAATACGAAAGCCGCCCTCATTACTCGCGGGCTCAATGAAATGGCGAAGGTGGGAATTAAAATGGGCGCCATTCAAGAAACTTTTTTTGGTTTAGCGGGGATGGGGGATTTAGTGGTGACCTGCCTTTCCCAACATTCCCGCAACCGTTTGTTAGGGGAAAAAGTTGGGTCCGGTAAGCCTGTCGCGGAGGCTCTTAAAGAGATGACCATGGTAGCGGAAGGGTATCCCACCGCCAAATCCGCCTACCAACTTATTCAAAAGTACAAGTGCGATTGCCCCTTAATTGTCGAAATTTATCATGTTTTATATGAAGGGAAAAACATCCAAGAATCGATGCGCGATTTAATGACTCGCCCCCTATGTAATGAATCGGAAAATCTGGAGTGGCAATGAATAAAATAGATTTAATCGCGGCGCTCACCCAAGTTTTAGGCCAACGCCAAGAAGCAGAACGGGCGGTAAACAAGTTTTTTGAAGCGGTGCAAGAATCTTTGCGCAAGGGGGAAAAGGTAGTGCTCACTGGGATTGGCAGTCTTTATCCACGCATCCGCAAAGCCCAAAAAAGACACAACCCTAAAACAATGGAGATTGTGCAAGTACCACCTAAACGCACGCTAAAATTCGTACCCTCGGAAGAATTGTTTAAGTGAATGTGATATTATTATTTGTTTATGATTTCGGCGATTGAGATTAAGAAGGATTATCTTTCGATTGGGGAGGTGAGTGAGGCCACTCAAGTGGCTCCCTATGTGTTGCGTTATTGGGAGAATGAATTTCAACTGCTGAAACCGTCGCGGAGGGATTCTGGGCATAGAAAGTATAGTCACAAGGATGTCGAAAACATTTTAAGAGTTAAAGAGTTACTTAAAGAAAAAGGGTTTACTATTCGCGGAGCAAAAAAATTTTTAGTGCAGGACCATCGGAAAAATCAGGAACAAATTAAAATGGAATTAGGCGAAAATGGCGCGGCTTTTGAAACCTTGAAAGAAACAGGAAAAACAATAGAAGAGATTTTGAAATTATTAAAATGAAAATTAGGGACAGCGCCCTATTTGTTGGGCAAGTAGAGCGCTGTCCCTAATTTTAGATCGGGGTGTAGTATAGTGGTAGTACGCGCCCTTGGGGTGGGTGTAGTCCGAGTTCGATTCTCGGCACCCCGACACTTCTTGATCCTCACCCCTGGGGGAATTGGGGACAGTCCCTGAAGGGACAGTCCCCAATTTCTGGTTTTTTATGAGCGAAAAAATTCTGTTTTTGTACTCCTCTCCGAATGGGGGGCATAAAGAGTGCGCGAACTCTGTAAGAAAGGTGATTCAGCAAAATCACCCCTCCATTCAAACTTATAGTATCGACACGATTAGTTATTTTTATCCTCTCCTAGGAACTCTCATCGCAAAAACTTATTTGGAAGTTTTGCGCTATACTCCCCAAATATGGAACTATCTCTACGATAACCCAGATATTGAAGAGATGTCCAGAGAAATTCGGCAGCTTTTTAATCTATTTAATGCTCAAAAGTTAAAGTCCTTCTTAAAAGAGTTTCAGCCTTCGGCTATTGTTTGCACGCACGCGATCCCTTGCGGAACTTTGGCGCAACAAAAGAAAAAAGGGAATATTTCTTTGCCTTTGATTGCCATTATTACGGATTTCGCGGTGCACTCTTATTGGATCTATCCGGAAGTTGACCTCTACATTGTGGCAAACCAAGAATCGGTAAAAATTTTGACGAACCGCGGAATTTTGCCCAGTCGAATTAAAGTGTGTGGAATTCCTATTGACCCTGACTTTAGCAAAAATATAAAATCGACGGAGGCGAGAAAAAAATTAGGATTAGATCCGGAAAAATTTACGGTTTTAATTATGGGAGGGTCCCATGGGCATGGCCCTCTTCTAAAAATAGTTAGGGAACTCATTTCCATGCGATCGGACATTCAACTGATAGTTGTCGCGGGATTGAACAAAGATATTGAAATGGAGTTAACAGAGATGGCCGTGGAAGGGTCACTCTTGGTCTTTGGTTATACTCGCATGGTCTCTTTGCTGATGGACGCGGCGGATATTCTAATTACAAAACCAGGCGGAATTACCTCTTCGGAAAGCTTAGTGAAGGGGTTACCTTTAATTATTATAGATCCCATTCCTGGTCAAGAGGAAAGGAATACTCAATACTTGGTGGAGTCGGGAGCAGCGATTCAAATTAAGAATATAAGTGAACTTAAAGACACGGTTCGGAAGTTTAGAAAGGAACCGGAAAAAATCTTGAAATTAAAAGAAAACGCGCTAAAAATTGCTCATCCGGAGGCAGCGGAAGAAGTGACCAGAATGATTCTTGAGCTTGTTTGTGATAAGATATTACCTAACGGTTAAAGGACATGTGCAGGGAGTTGGGTACAGATACTTTGTCTTACAAGCAGCGCAGAAACTTCACTTAACTGGATGGGTGCGTAACTGCAGCAATCGAGATGTGGAGTGTGAAGTTCAAGGCAGCCAGGAAAATGTTAAGCAGTTCTTAAGTCAATTAGAAACTGGACACACTTGGGCAAGAATTGACAAAATAATCAAAGAAGAGTGCCAGCAAAAATCTTTGGAAAGGAGTTTTGAAATAGAATATTAAATGAATACCAGCTTAGATCCAACCTCTCTCTACTTTAGTGAAATAAGGAAAACGCCTCCTCTCGATCATAAGCAGTTCGTTAAAATTTGGAAAGTTTTTAAGGATGGCCAAAAAGCGCACCTGCGGTTTGATGCTCAAAAAAGCAGACTAAGTTCAAAACATAAAAATGAGCTTCACAAATTGATGCGGGAAGGGGAAAAAGCGAAGGCCGCCGTAGTCATAGGGAATCTGCGTTTAGTGATCCCAATCGCAAAACGATACTATCGTCCCGGCCTCGATTTTATAGATTTAATTGAAGAAGGAAACATTGGTCTGATCAATGCCTTAAAAAAGTTTAATATTCGAAAAGGGTTTCGTTTTTCCACCTACGCTTCTTACTGGATAGATCAATCCATTCGCCGTTCCATTCAAGAACAATCTAAAACCATTCGCATTCCGCCTCACGCTTGGGAAGCTTTGCGCAAATGGTTTAGAGAATGGGAAAATCTTTCCGGACAATTAGGAAGAAATCCCACGCTTTCGGAAATGGCGCAGCGCCTTAATTTAACGGCGCGCCAAGTTAAAGGAGTCATGGAGGCGGTCGAAGCCTCGAGAGGGATTGGATCCCTGGACCTTTCCATGGATGAGGACGACAATCTTTCCTTAAAAGATATGATTTCGGATGAATCTAAGTACGAACCAGATAAAGTTTTTTCTGTTTTAAAATTACACGATGAAATGGATGAAGCCCTTTCAAAATTGTCCATTCGAGAACGGGAAATATTAAATTTAAGATTTGGGTTGGGGGGCGGAGAATCGGAAACTCTGGATGAAGTGGGAAAAAAATATAAGATTTCCCGCGAGAGAGTGCGCCAAATTCAGGAAAAAGCCATGAACCACCTTCGCCAGATCGCGCAAAAAATGGGAATGTCATAAGGAGACCGCCATGGAAAAAGTAATGGATCTGAAATCTGCGATTAGAGATGTGCCGGATTTTCCTAAGAAGGGGATTTTGTTTAAAGATATTACTCCACTTTTAGGGAACCCGGAGCTTTTTAAAGATGTGATTGAACAAACAGCTTTGCATTTTAAATCTAACAATATTGAGAAGGTGTTGGCAATTGAATCCCGCGGGTTTATTTTTGGAGCCCCTTTGGCTTTGGAACTGAATGTTGGGTTTGTTCCTATTCGTAAGAAAGGAAAGTTGCCCTACAAAACCGCCTCGGCAAGTTATTCCTTAGAATATGGCACGGACACTTTAGAAATGCACGAGGATGCTTTTAAACCGGGGACGCGCGTTTTAATTGTGGACGATTTATTGGCCACAGGCGGCACAGCCAAAGCCACCGCGGAACTGGCAGAAAAAATGGGCGGCCATGTGGTAGGATTTTCTTTTCTCATCGAACTAGAATTCCTAAATGGACGGAAGAAACTTTCCAATTACGATATCTTTAATCTCATCAAATATTAAGTGATAAAAATCGTCGTTGTTGAAGACGAAAAACCGATCGCTAAGCTTCTAAAATATAATTTAGAACAGAATGGTTATATTGTTCTAATAGCGCAAGATGGAGAAGCGGGTTTAGCCCTAATTAAAGAATCCAAACCAGATTTAATTCTCCTCGATTTGATGCTTCCTAAAATAGATGGAATTGAAGTTTGTAAGATGGTTCGCCGCGATAGTTCCGTTCCTATCATTATGCTCACCGCTAAAAAAGATGAAACCGACCGAGTGCTGGGTCTGGAACTAGGAGCAGATGACTATGTCACCAAACCTTTTAGCATCAAGGAACTGATGGCCCGCGTGAAAACGATTCTTCGACGCTCCCAGGATAAAGCAAACCCTATTTCTACGATTCACTTGGGAGAACTAACCATTGACTTAGAACGCTACGAAGTCAAAAGAGGATCTAAAGAAATTGCTTTAAGTCCGAAAGAATTTGAATTTTTAAAAGTGCTCCTGCGCGCCCAAGGCAAAGTTTTAAGCAGAGAACACCTGCTCGAATCCATCTGGAACTACGACCAGGCCTCGGAAATGGATACACGCACCATAGACCAGCATGTGGCCCGTTTGCGCGGTAAACTGGGGGCAGAAGGGCAACATATCGTAACCGTTAAAAATGTGGGCTACCGGTTAAAAACGGACGGAAATTAGGGACAGTCCCTAAAGGGACAGTCCCTAATTTCCTAAAGGAATCCCTTGAATAAAAAAATTGCCGTAACCCTTTTTCTGGTTGTTGGATTTTCCCTCCTTTTTTTTCATCTTTTTAATCTTAGAAATTCAATT
>Ga0209515_10008812_pt1 | contig 11658 bp, 10 predicted proteins | sample Subgroupgradi54m_FD_187454 | JGI IMG/M metagenome (GOLD analysis project Ga0209515, IMG submission 187454) | Subsurface groundwater microbial communities from S. Glens Falls, New York, USA - GMW60B uncontaminated upgradient, 5.4 m (SPAdes)... ... | reverse complement strand
AAGCGTTTATTTTTTATTCCAGTTAGCAGTGAGAATGCGGGTGGCGGATCCGTTTTTTGTTTTCAGATTGGAGCAGGAGGCGGTATGGATGGAGACACCTCTGTTAACTGTCATATATCCTTTTATCTTATCTTCAACTGTCGGGTTGCAGCATTTGGCTAGTTTATAGAGAATTCCCTTTTGGCCCTGGATGACCGGCTCACCGGCTTTGAGGATCACCACCTCAACTTTTTTGCCTTGTTTAATTTTCGGCATCTCTTTCTCGGGGGTTTCTTTTCCGTCAGCGGCGAATCCGCCTTCGGCGGAGAAGTATGATTTAATTTTCTTCCTTGCCTCGGCTGTTTTTACGAATTTTAGCCAGTCAAAAGACGGTTTTTTCTCCTTGCCTTTTATTATCTCAACAACGTCGCCGTTCTTTAACTCGTGATGAAGAGGAACTATCTTGCCGTTTATTTTGGAGCCGCGGGTCATATGGCCGAGGTCGGTGTGGATGGCATAAGAAAAATCTATCGGTGTTGCTCCTTCGGGCAGGTCTTTGACCTCGCCCTTGGGCGTAAAGGCAAATATTCTATGCTTAAAAAAATCTATTTTCAGATTGGATAGGCCTTCTCCCGGACTTGCTTCTTTCAGAAAATTTTTAAGCTGATTAACCCACTGAACTTCTTTGATATTTGCCATGATGCCTTTTTTCTTCCCCCCTTCGCTGTAAGCCCAGTGGGCGGCGATGCCGTTTTCGGCGTACTCATGCATATTCGCGGTTCTTATTTGGATCTCAACGACCCGACCCTTCTCACAGAAGATCGTGGTGTGAAGGGATTGGTAGCCGTTGGGCTTGGGGAGAGCGATGTAATCTTTTATCAAGCCGGGGATGGGTTTATAAAATTTATGGATAATGCCGAGAGCTTCATAGCAGGACTTGATATCGGGAACGATAATGCGCATTGCTACCAGATCGAAGACCTTGTCTATGTCGAGTTCTTTTCGGAGCATTTTGCCATACAAACTGTAATAATGCTTGGCCCGGGAATTCATTTCCAAAATTGGAATATTGGCATCAGTCAGGTATCTTTTAACGATCGGTTTGGTCCGGTCTATATATTTTATCCGGTCGGCGTATTTTTCTTTGACCTTTTTTATGAGCTGGGAATATTCCAGGGGATAAACATAAGGGAAGGCCGTATCTTCAAGTTGGCCTTTTAAGCGCCCCATTCCCAGACGGGCGGCGATCGGGGCGTAAATTTCGAGGGTTTCAAGGGCGATTTTTTTCTGATTGGCCGCATCTTTGTATCTTAGAGTTTCCATGTTGTGGTAGCGGTCAGCGAGTTTTATCAAAATGACCCTGATATCCTCGGCCATGGCGAAAAACATCTTTTTCAATGAGTTGAGGTGGTCGGCGTTATTTTTCTTTTCGTTCGGGTTCCCGTCATATTCTATTTTCGAAAGCTTGGTCACCCCTTCGACAAGGAAAGCAATATCTTTGCCGAATTCTTTCTCGATATCTTTGTTGGCAATCGAGGTATCTTCGATAGTGTCATGGAGGAGTCCGGCGGCGATGGTGGCTGAATCCAGTCCCAGTTCAGACAAAAAATAGGCCACATGAAGCGGATGGTTGATATATTCTTCGCCTGATATTCGCTTCTGGCCGGTATGAGCCGATTTTGCCAGCTCAAAAGCTCGCTCTATGAGTTTCCGGTCCAGCTCCTTATAATTGGGATTTCCCAGAATTTTTTCGAGAATAGATATCATGTGAGGAGGTTCTTGTTAAAATAATCTTTTTCTTTATCATTTTCAATGTACAACAAAACCAGCGGCCTAAGCCGCTGGTTTTGTTTCTTCCGGTGCTTCGAATTCCGACTTCTTTTTCTTATTCTTTGTTGGATATTTACGGGGTGGTTTTTGTGGTTTTGATTTCCAAGTCTCGAGGGCTTCCAGAAGTTCGGCTTCAGATTCCGGTTTCTTGGACACGAGGAAGGTGCAGTCGGGCCAACGGGAGCAGGCGCAGAAGACCTTGCCGCGGCCGCGGGATTTCTTTTCGACGACGTCTCCGGTTTTGCAGTTTGGGCATTTGAATCCGGTCTTGTTGAGGATTTTTTTGATTCCTTTGCATTTTGGGTAATCCACACAGCCTAGGAAATAGCCGAAGCGGCCGCGGGCGACTTTCATAGGTTTGCCGCAGATCGGACAGCGCTCGTCTTTTGTTTTTTCTTCCAGTTCCTTGATCTTGGCCGCCTCTTCTGGGAGGGGCTGAGTGATCTTGGGGTCATCGGGGCAAGCCAAGTATTTGCCGTTGCGCCCGAACTTGATGAGCATCGGCTTGCCGCAATGCGCACAAGGGATATCGGAAATTTCGACGAGCTTCTCGACGCTCTCGATCTTTTCTTTCAAATTTTTGCTGAAAGGGACCCAGAATTCTTTGATGACCGGTACCCAGCCGAGTTTGCCCTCGGCGATGTCATCGAATTCTTCTTCGATGTGGGAAGTGAAGTTGATGTCGATGACTTCTGGGAAATTCTCAACGAGCATGTCATTGACCAGAAAGCCGATCTCGGTCGGATTATATTTCTTTTCTATTTTTTCGACATAGCCGCGATCTTGGATAGTGGCGAGCGTAGGCGCATAGGTGGAAGGCCGGCCGATGCCTGCGGCTTCAAGCGTTTTGACAAGAGTGGCATCAGTGAATCTGGCCGGCGGTTCAGTGAAATGCTGGTCGTGTAGAAGTTCGATGAAATTCAATGCTTCATTATCTTTTATGTTGGGAAGCTGGCCTTCGGCGTAATTGCCCTCTTCGTCTTCATCGCCTTCGTCGCGAGTTTCGGTGTAAGCCCGGATGAAGCCGTCGAATTTAATGACTTGGCCGTTTGCCCGGAAAACATATTTTTCTCCTGCTGAAATGTCCACAGCGGTTTGATCAAGCACGGCCGGCGCCATCTGGCAGGCCAGGGTGCGTTTCCAGATCAAATCGTAAAGCTTTCGCTGGCCAGCATCCATACTCGCGGGAAGCGATTCAGGTACTTGTGAAAGGTCGGTGGGCCGTATAGCTTCATGGGCTTCCTGGGCGCCTTTTGATTTGTTTTTATAGAACCGAGGTGCGTCAAGCGCATACTCCTTGCCGAATTTATTTTTGATGACTTCTTGGGCTTGGGCAAGCGCGATCTGGGAAATATTCAGCGAGTCCGTGCGCATGTAGGTGATAATGCCGGTCTCGTAGAGCTTCTGGGCGAGGGTCATGGTCTGCTTGGCTGAAAATCCGAGCTTGCGCGATGCTTCCTGCTGGAGAGTCGAAGTCGTGAATGGCGGCGACGGAGAGCGATGAGCTTCTTTTTTAGTAATTTCAATAACTTTGTATTCTGCGTCTTTGAGTTCACTGGTTATCTTTTTGGCCTCGGTTTCGTTTTTAATACCCAAACGATCAATTGTTTTCTCGCCGATCTTCACGAGTCGAGCTTTGAAATTTTTGTCTTCGTTCTTTTTGGCAAGTACGGCTTCAACAGACCAGTATTCCTGTGGCTTGAAATTCTTGATCTCACGTTCGCGCTCTACTATGAGCCGGACGGCGACGGACTGAACGCGGCCCGCCGAGAGGCCGGAGCGAATCTTCTTCCATAAAAATGGCGAGAGCTTGTAGCCGACGAGGCGATCCAAAATACGGCGGGCCTGCTGGGCGTCCACCAAATTCTGGTCAAGGTCACGCGGATTTTCTACGGCGTGCTCGATGGCATGCTTGGTAATCTCGTGAAAGACAACCCGATGGACGGTCTTGTCCCGGTGTTCGCCTTTCTTTTCACCTTCGTGCAGGCCAAGGGCGTGGGCAAGGTGCCAAGCGATGGCCTCACCTTCGCGATCAGGGTCGGTGGCAAGTATGACCGAGTCAGCTTTTTTTGCATCTTCTTTTAATTCGGCCACGATCTTCTTGGCTTTTGTGGGGATGACATAGGTCGGTTCAAAATCATGCTCGATATCTATGCCGAGCTTGGACTTGGGCAGGTCGCGGATGTGGCCGAAAGAGGATTTAACAATAAAATTTCCGCCGAGGAAGCGGGAAATTGTTCTGGCCTTAGTTGGCGACTCGACTATTATTAATTGCATAAAGTCATTTTTTAAACTTGTAAAGTTAAAAGCTCATGAGATACGGTATTTTCCGTTGCCTAAGTTTCTCACGAGCCCCCTTAACTCGAGCATAGTTAAAGAAACAGAGACAGATGACGACTCAATAGACGACCCTCTTATTATATCATCAATAAACATAACCCCGTTCTGGTTAAGAAGATCGAATATTTTTTCCTCCGTTGAATTACGGAATGACTTCTTAACTTTATTTGACTGCAAGTCTAAATTTTCTCTGTATTCACTAATGATATCATAAGCGTCCATAACAAGCTTTGCGCCACTTTGGATCAGGGTATTCGGGCCGACCGATCTTGGTGACAAAATACTGCCAGGAACAGCAAACACGTCACGGTTCTGGTCTAGGGCACATTTGGCTGTTATCAAGGCACCGCTTTCTTTGTCGGCCTCAATGACCAGCACACCTTTGGAAAGGCCGCTAATGATACGATTTCTTCTTGGGAAGGTCCACTCTGTTGCTTTGAAATCTGGCTGATATTCAGATATAAGTAGCCCGCTTTTTTCCAAGATATTTTCAGTCAGATGGATGTTTGTTTTAGGATAAATAACTTTTTCATTTAAACCAGACCCTAAAACAGCTATGGTTTTTCCGTCATTATCAAGTGCGGCTTGATGGGCAACAGTGTCGATACCCATAGCTAGGCCGCTGACTATTGTAAATCCTGCTCCGACAAGACCACCTACTATATTATTAGCGGCTTCTTTGCCGTAGCTTGTAAGCTTCCTTGTTCCAACGACGGCGAAGCAGTCGCTTTCGAGCAGGTCCAAATTACCCCGGCAGTAAAGTATTTTAGGGGCGTCATGTATTTGGGACAAAAGTTTTGGATATCGCTCGTCTTTTTTTGTTAGTTCTACTACGGCCTTCATGTCATATTCATTAGAAATTCCTAAAAGAATAGGGTTTAACTGGATTTCTGTCAATTTTTCATATATTCTTACGGCATGTATTTATCTGTAATTATCCCCGCTTACAACGAGGAAAAACACATCAAAAAAACTGTTGAGTCTATACACAGTTATCTCTCGTCGAGGAATGTTGACCACGAGATAATAGTAGCGACTGACGGCTCAAAAGACAGCACCAACGACATAGTCAGATCAATGATAGCATCTATTCCAAATCTTAATCTCCTTGATTATGTCCATAACAGAGGAAAAGGTTATGCGGTCAGGCAGGCGATGCTCAAGGCGTCGGGGGACTATCGCCTGTTCACCGATGCCGACAACTCTACGACTATAGACCACATCGAAAAAATGATGCCATATTTCAAGGAGGGCTACGGGGTAGTTATCGGTTCGATAGGACTAAAAGAATCTAGTGTATCCGAGGGAAGCGAGCCATTCTACAGGAGCTTATTTGGCAAGATGGGCAACCTATTCATCCAGATAATGGTTGTGCCGGGCATTCACGATACTCAAAGAGGGTTTAAAATTTTGACAGCCGAAGCGGCTAATAAAATATTTTCTAAGATGACCGTTGACCGCTGGGGGTTCGATATAGAGCTTCTGGCTTTGGCCCGCAAGTTCGGGTTTAAAATAAAAGAAGTTCCCATCCGTTGGCACAATGATCCCAACACCGCTTCTCATCCGCGTCTCTCGGCATACTTTCAAGTTTTATCGGAAACGGTTAAAATAAGATGGAACTTGATGACAGGAAAATATAAATAGTAATTTTTAGAACGCAGCTGGCTTGGCCAAGATTGAGGCAAAAGCGAGTATTGTGACGATCCATATTGTAATATGGTGAGGAACAAACGGAGCTTTTAACGAAAATATTGGACAAGAGCGTACTCGCCAATTAAGAGGCGAGAGCGGCCAGCAAAGTTATAATGTCAGAATTTAGACAAGATTTGGTTTCGGGTGATTGGGTTCTTATTGCTCCAGAAAGAGCCAAAAGACCAGGAACCATGAAAAAAGAAGATTCTTATCAGCCCAAAGAAAGCTGTCCTTTTGAGAATCTTGAAAAATCGGGAAATGAGATCCTTTGGCGCTATCCAGAGGGTGATAATTGGCAATTGACAGTGGCAAAGAATAAATTTCCCGCGGTTAAACCGGGTGTTTGTGCTCCTCTTGGCAAGATAGGTCCGGTTAGCATTCATGATGGTGTTGGCGCCCATAATCTTTTTATATTTAAAGACCACGACAAACAGCTTGCGGACTTCTCCAGCGAGGAAATGCGAACAGTGATCCGTGCTTATAAAAAACATTTCAAAGAGGTGGCAGATGAAAACTGTGGCAAATATACAATGATATTCAATAACTATGGCAAAGAAGGAGGGGCCAGTATCTACCATCCCCACAGCCAGATAATGTCGATGCCGATACTACCTCCCTATGTCGCAAGAATTCTATACGGAGCCAAACGATTTTATGAGGAGAACAATAAAAAGGTTTTCAGTGTTGTGATCGACTGGGAAAGAAGCGAAAAGAAAAGGATAATTTATGAGAACGAACTTTTTGTGGCATTTTGCCCTTTTGCTTCTCGCTTTCCTTACCAAGTATTGATACTTCCTAAAAACGGAGAGGCGCACTTTGACCAGATAACCGAAGAAGGAGAGGATTATTTCGCCCAAGCCCTATTGGCGGTTTTAAAAAAAATAAAAATTGCTTTGGGTGATCCTGCTTATAACTTTTTCATTCATACTTCTCCGGCCAAAGATGTTCTGCCCGAGATCCACGAATTTTACAGCTGGCACATGGAAATTCTGCCTAAGTTTTCCATGGCTGCCGGATTTGAGATAGCCACTCAAGTTGATATAAATGTTGTCGACCCCGATACTGCCGCCGAAAAATTAAGGAACGCGTAATATATGTTCAATATGATATCTTACCTTGGCGATCTCGCCCTTGGAGTGATAGACAAAACCGGTTATGCCGGAGTTTTTATTCTGTCTATGCTTGAAAGCGCCGCTATTCCTATTCCGTCTGAAATCGTAGTGCCTTTCTCCGGGTTTCTTGCCACTGTCGGAAGATTTAGTTTTTGGCTGGTTGTTTTTGTTGCAACCACAGCCAACCTGGCGGGCTCAATTTTTTTATATTGGATAGGATCGAAAGGCGGCCGATGGTTCCTGGAAAAATACGGAAAAATGGTATTTATTCACAAACATGATCTTGAAAGAGGCGATAAATGGTTTGCAAAATACGGCACCAAGGCAATATTTTTTGGAAGAATGCTTCCGGTTGTTCGAACTTTTATTTCTCTGCCGGCTGGAGTAGCGGGGATGAACTTGTCAGAATTCTCACTGTTTACTTTTTTAGGTTCTTTGCCATGGAATTTTTTTCTGGCCGCTATTGGATACAAGGCAGGCGAGCATTGGATGGTACTGCACAGCTATTTTAGAAAGTTGGATATTCTCATTGTGTTGTTGATAGGGGTTTTGATAGCGGTTTATTTATGGAAACACATCAGAAAAAAACAATAATCGCTAATTGGAAAATGTCGCCTGCAACCTGGGCCCAGGCCGAGGATATTTTGGATGCAGTCAACGAGTATTACCAAACAAGTGAAAGAGAAGAAACATCCCTGGTTATTTGTCCACCGTTTGTATTTATCGAAGAGGCGGCAAAAGTTTTAGAAACTATTCAAGGTGTCTCGTTGGGTGCCCAGGATATTTTCTGGGAAGATGCCGGGGCAGATACGGGAGAAATTTCAGGCCCGATGCTTTCAAAGCTTGGGGTAAGATACGTCATTGTCGGCCACTCGGAGCGGCGCTGGAAGCTCGGGGAGTCGGATGAGATTGTCAATAAAAAATTAAAAGCAGCTTTAAGGAACGAACTTATTCCGGTGGTTTGTCTGGGGGAGAAGGTCCACGACGACAATTTTAAGGAATTTTTGAAAGAGCAGGCCCAGTCCACTTTTGCCGGATTGAGTCATGACGAGCTGGAAAAATGCATCATTGCCTATGAGCCGGTCTGGGCAATAAGTTCAAATCCCGGAGCCAGGCCGGATTCTCCAGAAGAAAGCATCAAAGCAATTAAGACAATTTGGGGAGCAGTGAATAAGTTGGGTGGGGGAGAAACTTGGGTCCCGACGCTTTACGGCGGTTCGGTCAGTTCCCGGAATGTGGCTGAATTTTTGGCGCAAAAAGAAATAGACGGAGTCCTGGTAGGCGGCGCAAGCGTAAATAAAGAAGAATTTGTTAAGATACTATCTGTTGCATCTCAAACATGAATACCTTAATCCAGGCCGGAGACTTAAAGGATAAGAAAGTTTTGTTGAGGGTTGATTTTGATGTGCCCGTTTCTGATAAGGGACAGATCTTAGAGACATTTAGGATAGAAAAGCAAAAAGAAACCATTGATTATCTCGTTAACCAAGGCGCAAAAGTCGTCATGGTTGCCCATATCTCGTCGGTGGACTCTTTCAGAGATCTTATTCCCCAGCTTCACATACTGACTGGATATGAGATAAACTTTTTAAAGACCATAGAAGAAATACCTTCTTGTGTTGAACATTATGCCGGTCTCGCGCTTTTGGATAATATCCGTAAATTTCCCGGAGAAATGGAGAATGACGAAGCGTTTGCCTTAAAGTTGTCAAACGGATTTGATGTCTACGTTAATAACGCTTTTGCTGTTTGCCACAGGGAGCACGCCTCGGTGTCTGCCGTAGCCAAGCTGCTCCCAAGCTATGCCGGATTTCTTATTGAACAAGAGATAACACAACTCGAAGAAGCAATTAAAGCGCAGAAAGAAGGAAAAATTATTGTAATGGGCGGGGCCAAGGCGGCCACGAAAGTGCCGGTCATCAAGAATTTTCTCGACAAAGCGAACAAGATACTTATTGGCGGGGTCATTGCCAACGATATTTTAAAAGCAAAAGGCCAAGATGTAGGAAATTCTGTGGTGGACGATAATGCGGGAGAGCTTCTCACTGGCTTAGATTTGGCAAGGCCGGAGCTGGTTATGCCTAAAGACTACAACATCTCCGAAAACAAAATGCTTGATATAGGCCCTGAAGCCATCAAAGAATTTTCGGAAATAATAAAAAATTCCAAAATGATAATCTGGAATGGGCCGATGGGGATGTTTGAAGATGATAAGTTTGCCAAAGGGACAAAGGCAATTGCTGGAGCTATAGCCGATTCTTCTGCCAGAAAAGTTATCGGCGGCGGCGACACCATTTCTGCGGTTGACAAGTTTGGCCTTGGTGGTAAATTTGATCCCTCGACGAGCTCGGGACAAGCTTTCTTATCGACCGGTGGCGGGGCGATGCTTATGTTTCTGGCTGGGAAGAAACTTCCGGGCCTTGTGGCTCTTAACTATTATGCATAATCAAAAAATCACAAAAAATGTGGTCGTAATTTATCACAGCGAGTGTACTGATGGTTTCAGTGCGGCTTGGGCGGCATGGAAAAAATTCGGCGACAAAGCCGACTATATCGGAGTAAACCCCGGAGTTGCTCCCATAGACGGCCTTCAAAATAAGGAAATATATATGGTGGATCTGATCTATCCCATCGAGTATATAAACAAACTGATCTCTTTAAACAAAAAATTTGTAGCAATTGACCATCATGTTTCCAACCTGGAATCGTTTGGTTTGGTTAAAGAGGGCCTTTTCGATATTAAAAACTCCGGGTCGGTTTTAGCTTGGAGATATTTTCATCCAAAAATAAAAACACCGAAACTTCTTAAACATGTTGAAGATATGGATTTGTGGAAATTTAAAATATCCGGAACAAGGGAAGTGATCGCATATCTTGATACAGTTGATTTTGATTTTAAAAAATGGGACGAAATAGTTAAAGGCGCAGAAGATAAGCCGAAGTTCAATGAATATGTTCATAAGGGGGAAGTTATACTGAAATATCAGGACCAGGTGATAGAAAATATTATTGTCAATCATTCTGTGCTGGTTAACTTTTTTGGCCATAAAGCTTATGTTGTAAATTCTCCAGTGTTCAACTCTCAAATAGCGAATATCCTATATAAGAAGTTGCCGCCAGTAGGAATAGTATGGATCCAGGAAACCGATGGAGGGGCGCACGTATCTTTAAGGTCAGACGGCACGGTTGATGTTTCAAAGTTAGCCGCGAAATTTAAAGGAGGCGGTGGGCACAAACGAGCAGCTGGTTTTTCCGTAGAAAATGTTTCTAAACTACCATGGGAAATCATAAGATAATAATCCACACTGATGGGGGAGCAAGGGGCAATCCTGGGCCTGCGGCTGTTGGCGTTGTTATCGAAGGTCCAATGGGTAAAAAAGAATATGGCGAATACATCGGCGAGACCACGAACAATGAAGCAGAATATCGGGCAGTTATTTTTGCGCTTAAAAAATTGAAACAACTTCTCGGCTCCGATAAATGCGGAGAAAGCGAGGTCGAGTTTCTGATAGACAGCGAGCTTATCGTAAAGCAGTTGAACAAAGAATATAAACTTAAAGACAAAAATATCCAGAATTTTTTCATTGAGATATGGAATCTCACTTTTGATTTTGGCGAAGTTTCTTTTCGGCATATTCCCAGGGAAGAAAACCAAGAAGCCGACAGGATAGTAAATCAGGTCCTCGACAAGGAAACTAATAAACTACTATAAATCAAAAACCGCCCGAGGGCGGTTTTTGAACTCGCAAACAATAAGCCGAATTCTGTCGAGAGCAGTCATTTATCTGGGCCCGGCATTACTGCCGACCTCAAGCGGCCTACTTGTACTCCGATATTTCTATTGGAGTTTGGCCTTGCACCCCAGTAAGGATTTAGCCGTTTCACCCCCGATCTTTTACCCCGATCGGGATTAAGCTATAACTCCTGATAAATCAAGAATCTTGGGTTTAGCTTTCCTTTGCTTTCGCTCAGGACGTCTCTGTTCGCACCTCTTGCATTACTGCAGACGGGGATTACCCGCTACCGTTTTAAATACCTTTCGATAAGTAAGTGTTCGGACTTTCCTCCCCGATTTTAGTCAGGGCGACTACTTAGTTTACGAGATAGATACAGTATAACAGAAATCAGGGCTTCGGTCAAAATTCATTGAAATTTAATGAAGTTTGTGGTATTTTCATGCCAATTAGTTAGGATAAAACGTAGCTGCCCCCCACCAATTCAAGGCGAGAGCGGCCAGCGAGTTATATATGAAAAAAGCCGACCTTGTTTTCAATGTTTTACGCCTGCCAATGGATTTTGTCATGCTCTTGGCTGCCGGAGCCACGGCATATTTATCAAGGACCAAGATCATCGCCACCTTCAGGCCGGTGCTTTTTGAATTTAATCTTCCCCTTATCAAATACATTTATTTGGTATTTTTTGTTTCGCTTCTGTTTCTGGCCGCCTATGCCGTATCAGGTCTCTATTCTATGCGCTCAAGAATGGGCAAGGCCGAGGAATTCTTTAAAATCTTGGTTGCTTCTTCTGGCGCTGTCATGGCTGTCATCGTTTATATATTTTTAAGACAGGAGTTATTTAATTCCAGATTTCTGATACTAGGCGGGTGGTTTTTCGCCATAATTTTTGTGTCCCTTGGCCGTTTGGCTGTCAGGTATCTCCAGATATTTTTTGTCTCAAAATATGATTTTGGCGTTCACAAAGTAAT
>Ga0209515_10008811_pt1 | contig 11658 bp, 12 predicted proteins | sample Subgroupgradi54m_FD_187454 | JGI IMG/M metagenome (GOLD analysis project Ga0209515, IMG submission 187454) | Subsurface groundwater microbial communities from S. Glens Falls, New York, USA - GMW60B uncontaminated upgradient, 5.4 m (SPAdes)... ... | reverse complement strand
GAGCCGTGCCCGGTGGATTCGGCCGCAGCCTCGCGGTCGAGCACGAGCAGCCGTCCGTGCTGCGCGGCCGCCACCGGAATGGCGCGCGCCGCCGTCGCCGGGTCCTTGGTCACCAGCGTGCCCACCAGGCTGCCGCGGCCACGCGCGGCGAGTGCCAGCGCTTCGGCCAGCCCGTCGCAGGCCATCAGCGTGCTGACCGGGCCGAAGGCTTCGACGTCGTGCACCGCGTCGTGCGTCATCGGGTGGCGACTCAGCAGCAGCGTGGGCGCGAAGAACGACCCCTCGGCCACGCCGTCGCCGAGCGGCGCGAAGCCGTCGCGCTCGCCGTAGACGAGCTCGGCGCCTTGCAGCAGCGTCGCCACGCGCTCGGCCACGTCGGCCTGCTGGGCGTGCGAGGCCAGCGCGCCCATGCGAACGTCCTCGCGCGCCGGGTCGCCGACCACCGTCTTGGCCAAGCGCGCGCGCAGCCGCGTCGCAACGGCGTCGAGCTGCTGGCGCGGCACGATCGCGCGCCGAATGGCGGTGCACTTCTGACCCGCCTTGACGGTCATCTCGCGCGCCACCTCCTTGACGAACAGGTCGAACTCCTCGTCGTCGGGCGTCACGTCGGGCGCGAGGATGGCGCAGTTCAGCGAATCGGCTTCGGCGTTGAACGGGATCGACTGGCGCACGATGTTCGGATGCACGCGCAGCTTGGCCGCCGTGTCGGCCGAGCCGGTGAAGGTCACCACGTCGGCCCCGTCGAGCCGGTCGAGCAGGTCGCCGGTGCCGCCGATCACGAGCTGCAGGCTGCCCTCGGGCAAGAGCCCCGAGCGCTGCATGATGCGAACCGCGGCTTCGGTCAGGTAGCTGGTGGCGGTGGCCGGCTTGGCGATGCACGGCATGCCCGCGAGAAAGCTCGGCGCGAACTTCTCCAGCAGGCCCCAGACGGGGAAGTTGAACGCGTTGATGTGCACCGCGACGCCGCCGCGCGGCACCAGGATGTGCGTGCCGGCGAAGCCTCCCTTCTTGCCGAGCGGCATGGCCGGCCCCTCGTGCACCAGGTTGCCCGATGGCAGCTCGTTGCCGCCGATCCCGGCGTAGGCCGACAGCGTGCCGCTGCCGCCTTCGATGTCGATCCAGCTGTCGGCGCGCGTGGCGCCGGTGTGGGCCGAGATCGTGTACAGCTCTTCCTTGTGTTCGGTGAGGGTTTTCGCGAGGGCCCGCAGGCGCTGGGCCCGCTGCTGGAAGTCCATCGCCAGCAAGGCCGGCAAGCCGACGCGCCTCGCGTGGCTCACCGCTTCGGCGAAGTCGATCGCCTCGGCATGCGTGCTCGCCACCGGTCTGCCATTGACCGCGCTGTGCAATACCTGGGACGGCTTGTTGCCGACCCAGCGGCCGGCAATGAAACTCTGAAGGGTTGACGTCATGTGGGCTCCTGGGACGATGGAATGGGAGGACTGAGGAAATACTCTTCCGAAGCGTCATCCCGGCGTGCGCCGGGATGACGACAGGCCGATTCAGGGCTGGTACTTCCAGGCGCCGTTCTCGATCTTCACCGTCACCCGCCCGCGCTGGTCGAGCCCCAGGTGATCGGCGGTCGACATGTTGAAGATGCCGTGGGCGCCCGCCACGTCCTTGAGCTGCTCGAGCGCGTCGCGCAGCGCCGCGCGGAACTCCGGTGTGCCCGGCTGCGCCTTCTTCAGCGCCGCCGGCACGGCGGCGGCCATCAGCATGCCCGCGTCCCACGCGTGAGCGCCGAAGGTCGAGACCGTGCCCTTCCCGTACGCCGCCTCGTAGGCGGTCACATAGGCCATCGCGGACTTCTTCACCGGATGCGACGCCGGCAACTGGTCGGCGACCAGCACCGGGCCGGCGGGCAGGAAAGTGCCTTCGAGGTCGCGGCCGCCGACACGCAGGAAGTTGGCATTGGCGACCCCGTGGGTCTGGTACATCTTGCCCGCGTAGCCGCGCTCCTTCAGCGCCTTCTGCGGCATGGCCGCCGGCGTGCCCGAGGCGGCGATCAGGATGGCGTCGGGCTTGCTGGCGATCAGCCTGAGGACCTGGCCGGTGGCCGAGGTGTCGCTGCGCGCATAACGTTCGTTGCTCACGATCTTCAGCTTCTTCAGCTCGGCCGCCTTGCTGAATTCGTTGAACCAGCCTTCGCCGTAGGCGTCGGAGAAGCCGATGAAGCCCACCGTCTTGACCCCGGCGTTGGCCATGTGCTCCACGATCGCCAGCGACATCATGATGTCGTTCTGCGGCGTCTTGAAGATCCAGCGCTTCTTCGCGTCCTGCGGTTCGACGATGCGCGCGCTGGCGGCCATCGAGATCATCGGCACCTGCGCTTCCGACACCACGTCGATCATCGCCAGCGAGTTCGGCGTCGTGGTCGAGCCGAGGATGATGTCGACACGGCTCTCGGTGATGAGCTTGCGCGCGTTCGCGACCGCGGCGGTGGTGTCGCTCGCATCGTCGAGCACGATGTAGTTGATCTTCTGCCCGCCGACGGTCTTGGGCATCAGCGCGACGGTGTTCTTCTCCGGAATGCCCAGCGACGCCGCCGGGCCGGTGGCCGAGAGCGTGACGCCGACGTTGATGTCGGCTTGCGCGACGCCCGCCGTACATGCGGCGAGCAGGACGCCGATGGTTGTCTTGAACTTCATGGTTTGTCTCCGTGGTGGTTTGATGTCGGCGCCTTCACCGCAGGCAGTCCGCCGAGAAAAAGGTCTGCCACGATGGGTGCCATCGCGTCGTAGTCGAGCCGCCCCTGCGGCTTCATCCAGGTGAACATCCAGTTGATCATTCCGAACAGCAGCATCGTCAGCGGCTTGCTCAGCGCGGCCTTCTTTAGGTCCGGGCGCAGGGTCGCGACGACCTTGGCGAAGCCCTTGACCACGCAGCGCTCCTGGTCGAGCACGCGCTGGCGGTCCTCGGGGTCGAGGAACTTCACGTCCTCGGTCAGCACGCGGTGCGCGTCTTGCGCGCCCGCGTACTCCTCGACCAGGCTGCGGATCAGTTCGCGCATCTGCTCGTTCGGGCCGAGCTTCGTCGCCAGGACCTCGCCGACGATGGCCTCGAGGCGCGACACATGGCCTTCCGCGATGTTCACGAGCAAGGCGTACTTGTCCTTGTAGTAGTGGTACAGCGTGGCTTTCGACAAGCCGCAGGCCTCGGCCACCTGGTTCATCGACGTGGCCGGATAGCCGCGCCGCGCGAACAGCTGCGCGGCACGTGCCAGGATCATTTCCCGTTGATCGTCGTATCCGGCGGATCGGCCGCGTCCCATGGATTTGCCTTCAGCGTTCGTCGAACGAGAGCACCACGCGCTCGGTCAAAGGGTGGGCCTGGCAGGTGAGAACGAAGCCTGCGGCCACCTCGTTCTTGTCGAGCGCGAAGTTGCGTTCCATGCGCACCTCGCCCTCGATGAGTTTGGCGCGGCAGGTGCCGCACACGCCCGAGGTGCAGGAGAACGGCACTTCGAGGCCGGCCGCCGAAGCGCAGTCCAGGATGCTGGGCTGATCGCGCCGGAATTCGATCTCGCGCCGCAAGCCGTCGCGCACGATGACGATGCGTGCCTGTTCGGCGTCGCCCGGCTTGGCTTCGTGGATCACCGCGCCGGTGGCCTGCTGCGCCACGCCGAAGCGCTCGATGTGAATGCGCTCTTCGGGCACCGCGGCGGCGAGCAGCGCTGCTTCGGCCTCGTCGTTCATCTGGAACGGGCCGCAGATGTAGGCATGGGCGATGCTGGCCGGCGCGATCAGCGTGCTCAGGAACTGGGCGAGCTTGTCCCGATCGCACAGCCCCATGTTGATGGGCGCATCGGTGTGCTCGTCGGAAAACACGTGGTGCAGCACCAGCCGCGCCATGTAGCGGTTCTTCAGGTCCTCGATCTCTTCCTTGAACATCGTCGACCGCAGCGAGCGGTTCGCATAGACCAGCGTGAAGCGGCTGTGCGGCTCGCGCGCCAGCACCGTCTTCATGATCGACAGGATGGGCGTGACGCCGCTGCCGCCGGCGATGCCCAGGTGGTGGCGCCGCGCCTGCGGGTCGAGCGGAACGAAGAAGCGTCCCTGCGGCGCCATGACGTTGACCGTGTCGCCCGGGCGCAGATGCTCGTTGATCCAGTTCGAGAACACACCGTCCTTGACGCGGCGCACGCCGACGCGCAGATCGCCGTCGTCGATGCCGGCGCAGATCGAGTACGAGCGGCGCAGGTCCTGCCCGTCGATCTCCTTGCGAAGCGTCAGGTACTGGCCTTGGGTGAAGCCGAACACGGCGCGCAGGTCCTGCGGCACTTCGAACGACACGACGACGGCCTCGGCCGTGTCGGGCTGGACGCTGCGAACGCGCAGGGGGTGAAACATGACACTCATGGGGACTCGATTCCGAAGGGCCGGGATGACGCGGTTGTGGGCAATGTCTTCTCAATCTCTCAGATGGGTTTGAAGTGCTCGAACGGTTCGCGGCAGTCCAGGCAGCGGTACATCGCCTTGCACGCCGTCGAGCCGAAGGCCGACAAGCGCTCGGTGCGAGGGCTCGCGCAGCGCGGGCAGGCGATGGCCCGGTCGTTGCGGCGGCCGAAGATGCGGATCGGCACGCTGCCATCGGATGCGACCGGGCCCGGCGGAGCGATGCCGTAGTCGTTGAGCTTGCGCTTGCCTTCGGCGCTGATCCAGTCCGTGGTCCAGGCCGGCGCCCGCCTCAGCGTGGCACGCGCCGGCCCGAGCCCAAGACTCTCGACGGCGGCGAGCACGCTTTGTTCGATCACTTCGGTGGCCGGGCAGCCCGAATAGGTCGGCGTCAGCACGATCTCGAGCTCGCTGCCATGGTCGACCACGTCGCGCACGATGCCGAGCTCGCACACCGACAGCGCCGGCACTTCGGGGTCGAGGACCGTGCCCAGCACCTGCCACGCACGCTCGACCCGCGAGATCTGCACGACGGTGACGCTCACCACACGCCCCCGGGGAACGAGCGCTGCAGATGCTGCATCTCGGCCAGGATGAATCCCATGTGCTCGCTGTGAACACCACGCTTGCCGGTGCTGCGAAACGCCGAGGCTTGCGGCAGCGCGAGCTTGGCTTCGTCGAGGATGGTGCTCATGTCGGCCAGCCACGCATCCTCGAGGCTGGACCAGCGGGGGCCCATGCCGCTCGCGGCCGCGGCGTCATCGACCGCGTCGGCGTCGAACAGTTCGGGGCTGTACAACCAGAGTTGCTGCAGGGCCGCTTCGGTGCGGCGGCGCGATTCGTCGGTGCCGTCAGCGAGGCGCACCAGCCAGTCGGCCGCATGCTGTTGGTGATAACGCGCCTCCTTCACCGCCTTGCCGGCGATGCCGGCCAGCTCGGCGTCGCTGGAGTCGGCGAGGCGCTCCCACAGCAGCTTGAAGAAGGTCGACACCATGACGTTGCGAACCACGGTCACGGCGAAGTCGCCGCGCGGAAGCTCGACCAGCGTCACATTGCGGTAGTCGCGTTCGTCGCGCAGGAACGCGAGCTGGTCCTCGCCATGCCCGCGGCCTTCGACGGCGCCGGCATGGGTGAGCACCGCGCGCGCCTGGCCGATCAGGTCGAGCGCCATGTTCGACAGCGCGATGTCTTCTTCCAGCACCGGCGCATGGCCGCACCATTCTGCCGTGCGTTGCGCGTGGACGAGGCAGGTGTCGCCGATGCGCAGCAGGTACTGCACGGCGGGATCGGACTTGACTGCTATGGAGCTTTGCATCGCCTGCCTCACATGTGGTCGACCGAGCCGGGCAACTGGTAGAAGGTCGGGTGCCGGTACACCTTGTCCTCCATCGGGTCGAAGTACATGTCTTTGTCGCCCGGGTCGCTCGCCACGATCTGGTCGGAGCGAACCACCCACACGCTCGTGCCCTCCTGTCGGCGCGTGTACACGTCACGCGCGAGCTGGATCGCCATCTTCGGGTCGGCCGCATGCAGGCTGCCGCAGTGCTTGTGGTCCAGGCCCGCCTTGCTGCGCACGAACACTTCCCACAGCGGCCACTCGGCCTGGTTGGTCGCAGTCGATGGCGTTGTCATCTCGATTCCTTGGTTCGATGTGAGCGCCGCGTCAGGCGGCGAGTGGGTGTTGGGCCTGCTTGGCGGCATGCGCCGATGCGGCCTCGCGCACCCACGCTCCGTCGTCCCAGGCTTTCACGCGGGCCGCCAGGCGCTCGCGGTTGCAGGCGCCGTTGCCGCCGATCACGCGCCGGAACTCGTCCCAGTCGATCACGCCGAAGTCGTGGTGCTGGCGAGCCTCGTTCCATTTCAGGTCCGGGTCGGGCAGGGTCACGCCGAGCACCTTGGCCTGATCGACGGCGGCGTCGATGAACTTCTGGCGCAGCTCGTCGTTGGACACGCGCTTGATGCCCCAGCGCATCGATTGCGCCGAGTTCGGCGACTGGTCGTCGGGCGGCCCGAACATCATCACCGAGGGCCACCACCAGCGATTCACCGCGTCCTGCACCATCGCCTTCTGGGCCTCGCTGCCCTTTTGCATCATGGTCAGCAGCGACTCGAAGCCCTGGCGCTGATGGAAGCTTTCTTCGCGGCAGATGCGGATCATGGCGCGTGCATACGGTGCGTACGAACAGCGGCAGATCGGCACCTGGTTCATGATGGCCGCGCCGTCGACCAGCCAGCCTATGGTGCCCATGTCGGCCCAGGTGAGCGTCGGGTAGTTGAAGATCGAGCTGTACTTGGCGCGGCCGGTGTGCAGCGCATCGATCATCTGGTCGCGCGAGGTTCCGAGCGTCTCGGCGGCCGAGTACAGGTACAGGCCGTGGCCGGCCTCGTCCTGCACCTTGGCCAGCAGGATGGTCTTGCGCTTGAGCGTCGGCGCGCGGCTGATCCAGTTGCCTTCGGGCAGCATGCCGACGATTTCGGAATGCGCGTGCTGGCTGATCTGGCGCACCAGCGTCTTGCGGTAGTGCTCGGGCATCCAGTCCTTGGCTTCGATGAATTCGCCGGCGTCAATGCGCGCGTCGAAGCGCTGCTCGAGCACCAGCTCCTCGGCGCTGCGGACGGCCTTCTTGCCCTCGCCGTCCTTGCCCATCGTGTCCATCGCTTGGGTGTACATGCTGTGTTCCTTTGCTGCGGCGTCTTCACTTCGGCCGCTTGTCGATCACCCGCCGCGCCTTGCCGGTGAGCGTGCGTTCGATCGCATCGGGCGCGAGCACCGAGACCTGGGTCGAGATCCCCACCATGGTCTTGATCCGGTGCTGCACCCAGCCGGTGATGTCGCGCTGCTCTTCGGCGCCGACACCTGCTGCAGCGGGCTGCAGCTCGCAGCGCACCTCGACCTGGTCGAGCAGGCCTTCGCGGCTCACCACCAGCTGGTACTGTCCCGACAGCTTGGCGTGCTGCAAAACGATCTCCTCGACCTGCGTCGGGAAGAGGTTGACCCCGCGGATGATCAACATGTCGTCGCTGCGCCCGACGATCTTGCCGATGCGGCGGAACGAGCGGGACGTGGGCGCCAGCAGCCGTGTCAGATCGCGGGTGCGATAGCGGATGATGGGCAGCGCTTCCTTGGTCAGCGAGGTGAAGACGAGCTCGCCTTCCTGGCCATCGGGCAGCACCTCGCCGGTCTGCGGGTCGATGATCTCGGGATAGAAGTGGTCCTCCCACAGCACTGGCCCGTCCTTGGACTCGATGCATTCGCTGGCAACGCCCGGCCCCATCACCTCGGACAGGCCGTAGATATCGACCGCGTCGATCGCCGCCTTGGCTTCGAGCTCGCGGCGCATCGCCTCGGTCCACGGCTCGGCGCCGAAGATCCCGACCTTGAGCGAAGACTCGCGCGCGTCCAGTCCCTGGCGTGCGAACTCTTCGATGATCACCTGCATGTAGCTGGGCGTGACCATGATGATGTCGGGCTTAAAGTCGCAGATCAGCTGGACCTGCCTTTCCGTCTGCCCGCCGGACATCGGCACGACGGTGCAGCCCGCACGCTCGGCCCCGTAGTGGGCGCCGAGGCCGCCGGTGAACAGCCCGTAGCCGTACGCCACATGGACCATGTCGCCGGGCCGCCCGCCGGCCGCGCGGATGGAGCGTGCCACCAGGTGGGTCCAGGTGTCGATGTCATTCAGCGTGTAGCCGACCACCGTGGGCTTGCCCGTGGTGCCCGATGAGGCGTGGATGCGTGCCACCTTGGAGCGTGGCACCGCGAACAGGCCGAACGGGTAGTTGTCGCGCAGGTCTTTCTTGACGGTGAACGGGAACCTGGCAAGGTCGCTGAGCTGCTTCAGGTCTTCGGGGTGAACGCCTTTGGCATCGAACGCCCGGGTGTAGTGCGGCACCTTGCCGTAGGCGTGCTGCAGGGTGGTCTTGAGCCGGCGCAGTTGCAGCGCGCTGATCTCGTCGCGGCTTGCGGTTTCGATGGGCTCGACGTCGCCGGGCTGGGGACGCTTGACGGGCATGAGTGTCTCCTTGGAACGCCGGCGTCAGTCGCCGACGGCCGGTTTGCCTTTGACGGTGTAGGAACGGCCGCGGAACACCGCGATGCGCTCGCCACGTTGATTGGTGATGGCTGCGTCGTAGACGCCGGTGCGCCCGGACCTCGACACCTCGGCGCAATGCGCGGTCAGCACGTCGTGCAGGCGTGCCGGCGCGAGCAGGTCGATCGAAAAGCCCGACGCCACCGTCAACTCGTTGTAGGAGTTGCATGCAAAGGCGAAGGCCGAGTCGGCCAGCGTTGCGATCAAGCCACCGTGACAGGTCTCGTGTCCGTTCAGCATGTAGTCACGCACGGTCATGGTCGCGCTGGCACGGCCCGGCGCGATCGCCACGATCTCCATGCCGAGGGCCTGGGACGCGCGGTCGCCGGCGAACATGCGCTCGCGCACGAGCTCGGCGGTCAGTTGAGCACTGCGCTCAGACATCAAAGCATGCCGTTCGTGGTGATGCCACTGGCCACCTCAGCGATCGGTGAAGTTCGGCGCACGCTTCGCACCGAATGCGGCCACGCCCTCCTGGTAGTCGTGCGCAAAGCCGAGTTCGGCCTGCAGCGCGGCCTCTTCATCCAGTGCCTCGTTCAGCGTGAGGTGTTGTGCCGCATCGATGGCCCTGCGCGCCGCGACCAGGGCCTTGACCGGCATGGCGGCCAGGCGCTGGGCGAGGCTCATCGCGTCGTCTTGCAGCGCCGCATCGTCCACGCACTTCCAGATCAGGCCGATTCGTTCGGCATCGGCGGCACCGAGCTTGTCGCCCGACAGTGCGAGCCCCAGCGCTCGGGCACGGCCGACGAGCCGCGGCAGCAACCAGGTTCCGCCGGTGTCCGGCAGCAGGCCGATCTTGGCGAAGGCCTGGATGAAACTGGCCGACTGGGCAGCGACCACGAGGTCGCAGTTCAAAGCGAGGTTCGCGCCGGCCCCCGCGGCGACGCCGTTGACTGCGGCAATCACCGGCACCGGCATCGACCGCAGGCGCTGCACGAGCGGCTTGTACAGCTGGGTGATGGCTTGACCCAGGTCCTTGGGCTTGGCACCGGGCGATGAGTCCGGCGCCACCATCGGATCGGCCAGGTCTTGCCCGGCGCAATAGGCCCGTCCGGCACCGGTCAGGATCACGCAGCGCACGCCCGGATCAGCAGCGGCCTGGTCCAGCGCCAGCCGGAGCTCGGCGTGCATCGCAGAGGTGAAACTGTTGAGCGCCGAAGGGCGGTTCAGCGTCAAGGTGCGAACCGAAGCCGCCTGCGACACGAGCACCGTGGAATCCGGCATGGACATCTCCAGAAACATTTTCAACCGACCGTTCGGTAGATGATAGGATCGGCGCGGTTTTGATGCAAGTCAAGATTTGTTCAGACTAGCGCCATGCCTCAGTCACAGAAGGTGCAGCGTGCGCGCCATGCCAAGCGGGCCGTCATACCGGCGAACGCCGGTATCCAGTCGTTCAGCCTTCGCGCCGTGGACACGCGCGCGTGGGCCTTCGGGCAGTGGATCCCGGCGTTCGCCGGGATGACGCGGCTGGGCGTGGTTGCTCGCGCGCATCGGGCTGAGCTTCGTCGCTACCCAGCGTGGCTGAATCCAGGGGCTGACATTCGTGCCATGGGCCGAGCCCGAGGCGTAGGATGGGCGGGTTCGTGTCGCTTCCTCCGGGGGCACCATGACCGACGAAGAATTCTCTGAACTGCGCCAGCGCATGCTCGCGGAGATCGCCGCCCAGACGATTTATGCGTGCGCGCGACTGGGCAAGGCGGCGCTGGACCCACGGGTCATGGACGTCATGTCCCAGGTGCCGCGCCACGAGTTCGTGCCGCTCGAACTGCGGCCCCTTGCCTACGTCGACACGCCATTGCCGATCGGCTTCGAGAAGACCATTTCGCAACCGTTCATCGTCGCCGTGATGACCCACCTGCTCGACGTTCGGCCGACCGACACGGTGCTCGAGATCGGCACCGGGCTGGGCTACCAGACGGCGATTCTGGCCAAGCTCGCGAAACGGGTCTTCAGCATGGAAATCATTGAAGAGCTGGCCCAGCAGGCTCGCCACCGGCTGGCTCGACAGGGCTATGCCAACGTCGAAATCAGGATCGGCAACGGCTGCCACGGCTGGCCCGAACACGCACCGTTCGACAAGGTGATCGTCAGCGCGGCGCCCGACCTGATCCCGTCGCCGCTCATCTACCAGCTCAAACCCGGGGGCAAGATGGTGATACCCGCCGGCCTGCCCGATTCACAGCAGCTCATCCTGGTCGAGAAGGACGCCGGCGGGTCCGTCTCCACGAAGGACATCTTTCCGGTGCTGTTCTCGCTGCTCGAGGACGCCGAACCCGGCTGAAGCCCGCCGGAGTGCGCAATGCCTGCCGTACGCCGCGCCGTTGTCGACGGCCTGTTCTACCCCGCCGCACCCGAGGCGCTGCGCGCGCGGGTGGCGCACTACCTGGCCGGCGCCGGCGTCGCCGACGCCGCTGCGCGTGTGCCGCCGAAGCTGCTGATCACCCCTCATGCGGGCTACGAATACTGCGGCGCCGTGGCGGCACACGCCTATGCCCTGCTCGGACAGCAACGCGAGACCATCATCCACCGCGTCGTGCTGCTCGGCCCCGCGCATCGGGTCGCGATCGGCGGCTTGGCGGCCCCCGAGGCCGATGCGTTCGAGACACCGTTGGGCGAAGTCGCGCTCGACCTCGCGGCGCTCGCCAGTCTCGACGACCTGCCCCAGGTGGTTCGCAGCGACCGAGTGCACGAGCGCGAGCATTCGCTCGAGGTCCAGCTGCCGTTCCTGCAGATGCTGCTCGGCAGCTTCACGCTCGTGCCGCTGGTCGTCGGCGACGCCGAGCCCGAGGCGGTGGCGCAGGTGCTGGAGCGGCTGTGGGGCGGCGACGAGACACTCATCGTGATCAGCTCCGACCTCTCACACTACCTGCCGTACGCGCAGGCGCAAGCCATCGACCGCGCCACCGCGCAACGCATCCTGCGGCTCGACGCTGGCCTCGCCCCGCACGAGGCCTGCGGGGCGGCTGCCATCAACGGCGCACTGCTCGCCGCGCGCCGCCACGGCCTCGCGCCGCGCCTGCTCGACCTGCGCAACTCGGGCGACACCGCGGGCGACCGCGATCGTGTCGTCGGCTACAGCGCACTGGCGTTCGAGGAGCTGCAACGATGAGCGCGCGCGGACGGGCCGAGCGCCGGGCCGCTCCCAAGCCGGCCCGTGCCCCCTCGGGGGGCCG
>Ga0209515_10008809_pt1 | contig 11660 bp, 12 predicted proteins | sample Subgroupgradi54m_FD_187454 | JGI IMG/M metagenome (GOLD analysis project Ga0209515, IMG submission 187454) | Subsurface groundwater microbial communities from S. Glens Falls, New York, USA - GMW60B uncontaminated upgradient, 5.4 m (SPAdes)... ... | reverse complement strand
GCGGAACGAGCGAAGGTCGCCGTGAGCGGCCGTGATCGGCCGGCGATGCGCCGCCTCCTTAAGGAATGGGAACCAAAATTTGGAGCAGAACAGGTGCTGGGCTGCCCAGGCGATCTGACGGAAACAACAGGCATACGCCGAGCGCTCAGCCAGATCGAGCGGACTTGGGGCGGCTTGGACGTTCTCGTCCTCAACCTGGGTTCCGGCCGCAGCGTCGCCGGCCTGCCTGCGGCGGACGAATGGCATCGCGTGCTGGGGCTCAATCTCATTGCCGCCATGGAGACGCTGCGGTTGGCCGTGGACCTGCTCAGCCGTGGGACGCAACCGGCGGTGGTGTTTGTCGGGTCCATTGTCGGACTGGAATCGCTGGGCGCGCCGATACCTTACGGCGCGGCCAAAGCCGCCCTGCGGCATGCCATGAAGGCTGCCGCCCAGCAACTGGCGCCCCAAGGTATCCGGGTCAACATGGTGGCCCCGGGTAATATTAACTTCCCGGGTGGGACTTGGGAGCGCAAGCTGGCCGAGGCGCCCGAGGCCACGGCGGCGATGCTCGCGACGCAGGTGCCGCTGCGGCGATTCGGGACGGTCGAGGAAGTCGCCGCCGCGGTAGTGTTCCTGGCCGCTGGCCAAGCCGCCTTCATCACCGGAGCCTGTCTGACAGTGGACGGGGGGCAGACGAGAGTCTGAGACAGAATTTATGGACTCTCCTCCCACCAGTATCGCCAAAGTACGGGCCTTGTTCGAAGCTTCCATTGCCACCAAGCAACTGGTCCTGCGCGATTGCCTGCCCGACATCATACGGATCGCCGAGGTTTGTGTCATATCGCTGAGGGCTGGCGGGAAGATTCTCTTTTGCGGGAACGGCGGCTCGGCCGCGGATGCCCAGCACCTGGCGGCGGAGCTGCTGGTCCGGCTCCGTCCCCACGTCAACCGTGCGCCTATGGCGGCGATCGCACTCACCCTGGACAGTTCATCCCTCACGGCTTGCGGGAACGACTATGGCTATGAGTGCTACTTCGAGCGGATGGTGCAAGGGCTCGGCCGACCGGGCGATGTACTGATCGGCATTTCCACCTCGGGCAAATCCGCCAACGTGATCCGCGCGCTGCAGGCTGCCCGGGAACGGCAGATGCTGGCCATCGGTCTGCTGGGGTGCGGCGGTCAGCCGGCCCTGGCGCATTGTCAGCACGCGCTGGTCGTGCCCTCGGGCGAAACCGGGCGCATCCAGGAGAGCCATATCGCCGCTGGTCATGCGATCATGGAGTTGATCGAGGACAGCCTTTTTCCCGCGGCAACCGGGACCGTGGAGCTCTAGCGATGTCCACCGGACTGTTCATCGTGATCGAGGGTCCCAACCGGGCCGGCAAGAGCACGCTCATTCGGGAACTGGCCGCGGCGCTGGCGGCCTCGGGCCGGGAGACGGTCGTGACCCGCGAGCCGGGTGGCACCCCGATGGGGGAGGGGTTGCGCACCGTGCTCAAGAACGCGGCGATGGCCGGGGGCACCTTTGCGACGGCGTTGGTCTTCAACGGCGGACGCAAGGAGCACGCGGACCGGATAATCACCCCGGCGGTGCAGCGGGGGGCGGTGGTGATCTGCGACCGCTACTACATCTCCACGGAAATCTTCCAGGGCCTGCTGGCGGATGACGTGACCGTCCCAGAGCGGGAAATCCTGAAAAGCATCCATCGCAGCTTTCCCCAGCCCGACTTGACCGTATTCATCCTGCCCAACGCTGAGGTGATAGCGAAGCGGGGCGAGGGAAGTGAGATTGATCGATTCGAGGGCAACCCCCGGGAAATGGCGGCGTACGAGGCTTATGCCCGGGAATACGCCAAGATGCATCCGACCAGCATAATCCGCCCGACTCTTGCCACCGAAGGGCAGTCGAAGCTTGGCGAGCTTTTGGGTCATGCAGTGCTCACGCGTTGGATCCAAGCCCACCCAATGTCCGCTCTTTCCCGGTCGAGGGATTAATTATGAAAACTGCGAAACACATCTTCGATCTGCACGGCCGGGTGGCTATTATTACCGGAGGGGCCGGGTTGCTGGGCCGGCAGCATGCCGCAGCCATCCATGCTTTCGGTGGGATTCCCGTGGTGGCGGATCTGGACGAAACCCGGGCGAAGGCGGTTGCTCGGTCGATTGGCCGTCGGGCTATGGGAATCGCGCTCGACGTGACAAAGCCGGAATCAATCGCCGCCGTGCGTGACAACCTGCTGCGGCGGTTCAACCGGATCGACATTTTGATCAACAACGCGGCCTTGGATCCCAAAGTTGGGCCCAAGGGAGGCAAGAACCGGCTGGGACGGCTGGAGGATTTGGATCCAGCCACGTTCCAAATGGAGCTGGCGGTGGGCTTGTCGGGGGCCGTTTATTGCAGCCAGTACTTCGGCGCACAGATGGCCCGTCAGGGGAACGGGGTGATCTTGAACATTGCCTCCGATCTCGCGCTCATTGCGCCAGACCAGAGGCTTTATGCGAAGCAGGGGATGCGAGCCACTGCCCAGCCCAAGAAACCCGTTGGCTATTCGGTCGTGAAAAGCGGATTGCTCGGGCTGACTCGGTATCTGGCAACGTATTGGGCCGCGAATGGCGTGCGGGCCAATGCGCTCTGCCCCGGCGGAGTGGAGAACGGCCAGCCACCGGAATTCCTGGCCAAGATAAGGCAGCTGATTCCCCTCTGCCGAATGGCCCGGGTAAACGAGTATCAGGGTGCCGTGGTTTTCCTGTGTTCGGATGCATCGGCCTACATGAACGGCAGTGTGGTGGCGATGGATGGCGGACGATCAGTTTGGTGAAGCGATTCCTTATTACCACCGCGCTGGAGGAGACCTGGCGCGACGATGAGCCGGTGCTGTTTCTGGGCGAATGGTGCCGGCGGTATTCCCGCAGGAATCGTTGGGCACCAATGGAGGCCGAGGTGCTGCCCTATCACTGGGATGACCGTGCCAAGCTTTACGCCGACTACCAGTATCTCCAGGAATTCTATGAACGCCTTCTCTTCGAACTGGCCGGGCGTTTAAATCAGATTCATCGCGTCGATCATGTGCTGCGCTACTGGCGGATTTTGCTGGGTCCGTGGTTGGGGTACTTCATCCAGATATTGTTTGATCGCTGGGCCACGATCCAGAAGGCCGTGAAAGAAACTGATATCAGCGAGACGGTCATCATGACCTGCGCGGATGGGGTTCATACACCACACGACATGTCGGATTTCGGGCACCTGTTGACGGAGGACGAATGGAATCACCAGCTCTACGCGATTATCCTCAAGGAATTCACGACGGTGAAGTGTGTGGAACGTGCTAGCCTGGGCCCAAAGAGCGGCTCTTGCGGTGAGCAGCCGGTCGGCCTGAGGCGTCGGTGCCAGCGGATGCTTGCGCAATGGTACTCCGGTGCAGCCGGCATGCTTGCGGGGCAGCGCGATGCATTCCTGCTGGGGACTTATTTGCCCGTGATGGACGAAGTAAGATTACATTTACGCTTCGGGCAGGTCCCGCAATTGTGGCGGCCCGTTCAGCCGATCCGAGGCGTTTTCGATCCGCAGCAGAGAGTATGGACCCTCGCTGGAGAATCGCGCTCCGGGTTCGAGGCCTGTGTGCGCCGCCTTATTCCGCATCAGATTCCCGTGCTTTACCTGGAAGGCTACGCGGATCTCATGCGACAAACGGACAGCCTGCCTTGGCCAAGGCAACCCAAAATGATTTGGACCACAAGTAGTGAGATAGCAGACGATGTATTCAAGGCATGGGCGGCGCAAAAGGTGGAGAGTGACTCCCTGCTCGTGATTGGCCAGCATGGTGGGCACTATGGCATCGGGCTTTGGTCGTATACGGAAGATCATCAAATCGCCATTGGCGATCGCTACTTAACCTGGGGTTGGACCAATTCCGCGTGCGATAAGCTTGTGCCGGTGGGGCAGTTGAAGGCCAGACATCCGTTGGGCGTCCGGCATGCGAAGCAGCCCCGGGCCTTAGTGGTGACGGCGGTTCATCCGCGCTACAGCTACTGGATGTACAGTACACCAATCGCTTCCCAATGGTTGGACTACTTTGATGATCAGTTCAGTTTTGTGGAGAAATTACCCCCATCAATCCAGGCGGCTCTCACGGTTCGCCTGTATCCAGAGGATCTGGGTTGGGACCAACTCGCCCGTTGGCGTGACCGGTTCCCAACGCTGCGCCTGGATGAGGGCGGGTCCAGCATCATGGAGGAGATTCGCCAGAGCCGACTTTATATCTCCACATATAATGCCACGACCTTTCTCGAGTCGTTCACCATGAACGTGCCCACGGTTATCTATTGGAATCCGCGCCATTGGGAGCTGCGCGAGTCGGCGCGGCCCTATTTTGAGGCACTGAAGCGGGTCGGCATCTTTCACGAGACTCCCGAATCGGCCGCCCGCCACGTGGCAAAAATCTGGGACGATGTGGATGCCTGGTGGGATACCCAGGCGGTTCGGGCGGTTTTGGAGAACTTCAAGGCGCATTATTGTCACCTGCCGGACAATCTTCTGGATCGCGTCGAACTTGCCCTGCGGAAGGTCATGGCTGATTCACGGAACTGATCCTATGCCTGCCTCAATTCGCTGGCGCTTTGCGTTTACCCTTGGGGCCAACTTATTCCGCGCGCTGCTCGGTTTTCTCACCGGCATGCTGTTGGCCCGGTGGCTGGGACCGAAGACATACGGCAACATGGCCTTTTTGCTCGGCACCTTTTTGGCCACGCGGCAGTTGCTGGACCTGGGTAGTTCGTCGGCCTTCTTCACTTTCCTGTCGCAACGTACCAGATCACGCCGCTTTGTCGGGGCATTCTTTGCCTGGCTCGCCGTTCAGTTTCTCGTTCCCCTTCTTATTATAGGCATCCTGTTCCCGTCGCGCTGGATCGAGACGATTTGGCATGGGGAAGAACGTTGGTTGGTCCTCCTCGCTTTTGCTGCCGCTTTTATGCAGAACAGCGTCTGGCCGGTCGTGCAACAGGCCGGAGAGTCCCAGCGTCGTACGGTTTGGGTCCAAGGCATCGGGGTCGCGGTGGGCAGCGTCCATTTTGTCGCTGTTGTCCTGCTCATGTACTTCAGAGTTCTGGGGCTCTACGCCATATTTATCGCGATCGCCTTAGAATACCTGGCGGCTGCGATCGTAGCGCAACGGCGGTTTTCCTATGCCGTTGTCGGTGAGGCGGAGGCGGAAGAGGGCACTGGATGGAAAGCCACGCTGGGCATGTACTGGCTCTATTGTTTTCCGCTAGTGCTCTATTCACTGATCGGATTTGCTTATGAGTTTGCCGACCGCTGGTTGCTGCAGAGTTATGGGGGGTCGGTCGAGCAGGCCTATTATGCGGTGGGTTCGCAGTTTGCGGCCATCGCGCTCATCGCCACCACTTCCATCCTTCGCATCTTCTGGAAAGAGGTGGCCGAGGCCCATGCCCAGAAGGACCATGTCCGCACCGGAAAACTCTATAAGAAAGTGTCGCGCCTCTTGTACTTGGTCGGGGCGGTCATAGCGGGATTTCTCGTTCCCTGGTCGGAAGAGCTGTTAAGGCTGATCCTCGGAACGGCATATGCGGGAGGAGCCACGACTTTGGCGATCATGTTTGTCTACCCCGTTCATCAATCCATGGGGCAGATTGGGGGCACTATGCTTTTAGCCACCGAACGCGTATCCCTGCAGGTGGGCATCGGCATCGTTTTCATGATCGTCAGCATGGTGGCCACTTATTTTGTCCTGGCTCCTCGCAGTCTGGCTGTTCCCGGGTTAAGTTTGGCCTCAGAAGGACTCGCGATCAAGATGTGCGTGATGCAGGTTCTGCAGGTCAATGTAATCGCTTACTGCATCGCGCGCGCATGGAAGTGGCCTTTCGATTGGGTCTACCAGCCCATCAGTCTGCTAGGCTGTCTTAGCTTGGGCTGGATCGTCCATGCCACAATGACGAAACTCGCCGGCGGGCTCTGGCCATTGCCGGTGCTGATGGCGGCGGGCGGCCTGCTGTATTTGATCCTGCTGGCAGGGTTTGTCTATGCCATGCCCTGGCAGACTGGATTGACGCGAGATGAGCTCGCGCATGATGTTCGCTCCGCCCGTGAATACGGATTGAGATTAATCAAACTCTAATTGAATTAGTTCCCCCGATGCCGATATATTTCCGCCCTATCGCCCTGTCCGTTTCAGGCCCCGCCCAATGACCCGGCTCAAAGTAGGCATCGCAGGTTTTGGGGTGGTCGGAAAACGACGCAAGGAATGCATCGACCGTCACCCCAGCCTGTCCGTCGTGGCGGTATGTGACCGCAATTTCAAAACGGAAGGCACCAACACCGAGGGCCTTCGCCATTACCAGGACCACCAGCGGCTGCTGGCGAAAGAGAAACTGGATATCCTGTTTGTTTGCCTGACAAACGACATTGCCGCGGAGGTTACGATTGCTGGCCTGGAGGCCGGCCTCCATGTTTTTTGCGAAAAACCGCCGGGCCGAAATGTTGCGGATATCGCCCGCGTCCGCGCGCATGAGGCGCGTCATCACGAGCTGAAATTAATGTACGGATTCAATCACCGTTACCATGAATCAGTGCAGGAGGCGCTCCGTATCATGCGCTCCGGCGAACTCGGCAAGGTGATCAATATTCGCGGGGTGTACGGCAAATCCAAGCTGATAACCTTCAATCAGCCCGATTGGCGGACCAAGCGGGAGATTGCCGGGGGCGGAGTGCTGCTCGACCAAGGCATCCACATGGTCGACCTCATGCGCCTCTTCGCCGGGGAGTTCACGGAGGTGCACAGTTATATCTCCAACTCGCATTGGGGTTATGACGTCGAGGATAACGCCTATGCCCTCATGCGAACGGCCAATGGTGTTGTCGGCATGCTCCACTCCTCGGCCACCCAGTGGCGGCATCGTTTTCACCTCGAGATCAATTTTGACCGCGGGAGTCTTGTTTTGGGGGGGATTCTCTCAGGCTCAAAGAGCTATGGCGACGAGACCCTGGCGGTAATCCAGGCGGATCCCGACAAGGATAACGGCGATCCGAAGGAGCAGACGACGCGCTATAACCGTGATCCTTCCTGGAGTGAGGAGATCAATGCGTTCGTCCATTGCATTACCACCAACACCAAGGTTGAGAGCGGCACCTCGCTGGACGCTTTACGTACGATGCAACTCGTCTTTAAAATATACTTTAACGACAGCAACTGGCGCACCCTTTACAATATTCCCAATCCAGAAATCCATGAATAACGTAGATCGTATCTTCACGCCCGATCCCATGGCTTTCGCATGCGCTGTTGTTACTAGAGACGCGCCTCGGGTTCGATTGACGGTCGAATGCCGGCCAAATTAATTCGGATACGCTAGAATTCCAGGGTCGGGAAATAATTCATCGATCCAGTGATGCGCAGTGTTTCATCTAAAACTACTTCACTCATGCTTAAACAAAAACTAGCTTCCCGAACTTTCACATTAGGGACATGGATTACCATCGGACATCCCGCGATTGCCGAAATCATGGCGCGAGCTGGATATGAGTGGGTGGTGGTCGATCTTGAGCATACGACGATTGCGATCGATACGGCCGGTGAAATGATCCGCACTATCGACCTTTGCGGGTCAGTCCCACTGGTTCGATTGACCTCAATCGACGCTGACCAAATCAAGCGGGTGCTGGACGCCGGGGCCCACGGCATTGTGGTGCCATCGGTCAACACCCCGGAAGAGGCGGCACGTGCCGTGGCGTCGACCCGCTATGCGCCCGAGGGCACGCGCGGTGTGGGCCTCGCGCGAGCACAGGGTTATGGGGCGCGATTCAAAGAATACCTAGAATGGCAGAAAAACGGCCCGATTGTAATCGTGCAGATCGAGCACAAGGATGCAATCGAGCGTCTTGAGGAAATTCTCTCAACTCCCGGGGTTGACGGTTTCATCGTCGGTCCCTACGATTTGTCTTGTTCGATGGGCATGCCGGGAGAGTTCGAACGCCCGGAATTCAACGCGGTGATCACCAGTATACGTGAGATTGCCCGAAATACAGGTCGGGCGGGTGGCCTGCATATTGTAGAGCCCGATTTGCATCGTTTGGAGCAGGCGGTGCGCGATGGATATAACTTTGTCGCCTACAGTGCTGATCTTCGGATTCTTGATGTCGGCGCACGTCAAGGTCTCGCAAAATTAAAGGGTATTAAATTATGAATGCTATCGGTATTATCCCAGCCAGACTTGGCGCAAGTCGTTTTCCTGGCAAGCCGCTGGCGACCCTGCTTGGCATGCCGATGATTGGTCATTGTTACCATCGCACGCGTCTTGCCCATGGATTGACCGGAGCCTATGTGGCAACATGCGATTCCGAGATCGAGGCATATGTCAAATCGATCGGCGGGCCGGCAATTATGACCTCGACCAGTCATAAACGGGCTACGACTCGTTCGGCCGAGGCGGTAGAACGCATTGAGCGTGAGTATGGTGTCCGACCCGACATCGTCGTGATGGTGCAGGGGGATGAGCCCTTGATTGCTCCAGAAACAATTGCCCAAACGCTGGGTCATTTCTCCGATTCCAATGTGGAGATCGTGAACGTAATGTCCCGGATCCGCACACTTGAGCAGTTCGTCGACAAGAATAATGTTAAGGTGGTCGTAAACAGAAACAGTGATGCCCTCTATTTCTCCCGTGAAGCAATTCCTTCACCTTGGCGTGGGCTGTCCGACGTCCCGATGTACATGCAAACAGGCATCATCGCCTTTCGACGGGAGGTGCTCACCAGATTCAATCAAACTCCTGAGACGCGGTTGGAGCAAATTGAGTCGGTGGATATGAACCGTGTTCTTGAGGACGGTGGGCGGATACGGATGGTTCTCACAGAGGACATCACCATCGGAGTAGACACCCCCGAGGAGCTAAAAGAAGCAGAGAAATTACTACTTACCGACAAGCATCTCACTCGATATCTCATCCGATGAAAGAAAATGAAATTCGGCCCGAAGCTCTACTCACCCGATACCGTGAATTGAGCGCACTGGACGCTGACAAGTGCTTTTCCGGCAGCAGCCGGCATGCGGTAGCCTGCGTGGCCTGCGGAGGACCGGACTCGACACCGGAGTTCACCAAAAACGGGTTTGCCTATGCCGAGTGCAATGAATGTGGCACCTTATTTCAGAATCCCAGGCCACCGATCGACGCCTTTGAGGCATTTTACCGCGAATCGGCGTCATCCCGTTATTGGGCGGAGGTCTTCTTTCCGGCCGTAGCGGAGACCCGCCGGGATAAAATATTCCGGCCGCGGGTCAGCCGTTTGGCAAAACTGTGCGCGGACAAGGGAATCACCGCTAGCCGGTTGATCGACGTTGGAGCGGGCTTCGGAATTTTTCTGGATGAATGGTGCCGGTTAAATCCACACACGGAGGGCATTGCCATTGAACCCTCGGCCTCAATGGCAGAAAAATGCCGCGCACAAGGGCTAAAGGTTGTGGAGGACATCGTCGAGAATGTCGTTGATCACAAGGATTCGGCCGACTTGGTTACCTGCTTTGAGGTCTTGGAGCACGTCTATGATCCCCTAGGCTTTCTCAAATCACTCAAAAACCTGACGCGCCCCGGAGGCTATGTTTTTATCAGCACTCTTGGGATCGATGGATTCGACCTTCAGGTCTTGTGGGATAAATCCGAACAGATAGCGCCGCCGCACCATATCAACTTTCTTTCCATCAATGGATTTGAACAGCTCTTTAGGCGGGCGGGGCTGGTGGAAGTCGATGTCAGCACCCCGGGTCAGCTGGATGTCGACATTGTGCGCAACGCCGCGAAGCGGGATGCAGCGGTGTTGGAGCCACACAGGTTTGTTCGTACCTTGCTGCGCGACGAGCAAGCAGCCAATGCGTTCCAAGTCTTTCTAGCTGCCCAGCGCAAAAGCTCCCATACTTGGGTCTTGGGTCGTCGTCCGCACAAAGGGGATTCAAAGTGAGGCCATACATTAAAGGTCGGTATCGCCGGGATCGACGCGTTTGCCGATTGCATCCTCAAGAATCAGGAGGTCGCCAGCGGGACTCCGGGAGACGCATTGCGTACCATGCAGTTGGTGTAGCGAATTTATCATGCCGATCCTGCCTGGCGACAAAAGTACAACATCCAAGATCCATCCAATATTAATGAATAACATTGATCGTATCTTCACGCCCGATCCGGTGGCCTTTGCGGGCGCATACCTCGACTATCTCCGCCAGGTTCTGCTGCGGATAGACACCAGGGAAATCGGGCGTTTTATCGAAACGCTGCTCGATGCGCGGGCCCGGGGCGCCACCATATTCTTCATTGGCAACGGGGGCAGCGCCGCCACGGCCAGTCACTTTGCCAACGATCTGGCGATTGGGACCAACGATTACACCAAGCCGTTTCGCGTCATCAGCCTCACCGACAACGTAGCCGTGATTTCAGCCATCGGCAATGACTTCGGTTACGAGGACATTTTCTCCCGGCAGCTGCAGGTTCTGGGCAAGAAAGGTGATGTGCTGGTGGCTATATCCGCCTCGGGGAATTCCCCTAATTTGCTTAAAGCGTTCGATTATGCCCGTACCGCAGGCATTAAGACCGTGGCGTTGACGGCATTTGACGGCGGCAAGATGAAAGCCGTCGCGGATGAGGGTGTTCACGTGCCGACCGAACCGAAGGAATATGGACCGGCAGAGGATGCCCACATGGTGCTGGATCACCTCGCTGCGAACTACCTAATGCGGGTGATCAGGCAAAGCTGACATATTCATCGTGGGAAAGCCACTCGCAGACAGGACAGCGCTCGTAACCGGGGGGACCCGCGGGATTGGCGCGGCGATCGCCCGACGGCTGGTATCCGACGGTGCCCGGGTCTGGATCACGGGCGTGGCACAGCGGACCGACGGCTTCGGTGAAATGACCTACCGAGCAGTGGACCTGTCCGACCGGGCGGCGGTGGAGTTATTTGCGGCCGAGGTCGAACAGGCGGGGTTCGACATCCTGGTCAACAACGCGGGGATCAACACGAACAACCCCTTCAGTGCCATCCGGACCGGCGACTACGATAGCATTCAGGAAGTCAACGTGCGCTCGGTGTTCCGCCTGTGCCAGGCCGTCCTGCCCGCGATGCGGCGCCGGCAGTGGGGCCGCATCGTCAATATCGCCTCCATTTTCAGCGTGATCAGCATGGAGCACCGCGCGACCTATTCGGCCAGCAAGTTCGCCCTCGATGGCCTGACCACCGCGCTGGCGGCCGAAGTGGCGGCCGAAGGAATTCTCGCCAACTGCGTTTCCCCCGGGTTTATCGACACTGACCTGACGCGGAAGAATCTTGGTGAGGAGGGAATACGCGAGCTGGTGGCCAGAGTGCCCATCGGCCGGCTTGGCCAACCGGGTGAAGTCGCGGCGCTCGTGGCCTGGCTGGCAGGTCCGGAGAACACTTTCGTCAGCGGCCAGAACATTGTCATTGATGGAGGTTTCACCCGTGTCTGAAAAATTGGTTATTCAATCCCACAAGGGGCCTTATTCGGTCATTTTCACCGATATGCCCTTTGCGGACTGCCGGCCGGCCGCCCCGGGGCAGTGCCATTACATCATCGATGCCCGTGTGGCGGAGCTTTACCGGGCGCAGCTGGCCGGCGTACTGGCCTCCCCCTCGGCGCTGCTCATCGAGGCCCGCGAACTCAACA
>Ga0209515_10008808_pt1 | contig 11661 bp, 9 predicted proteins | sample Subgroupgradi54m_FD_187454 | JGI IMG/M metagenome (GOLD analysis project Ga0209515, IMG submission 187454) | Subsurface groundwater microbial communities from S. Glens Falls, New York, USA - GMW60B uncontaminated upgradient, 5.4 m (SPAdes)... ... | reverse complement strand
GTCCTTCGTCATCATCAATTTGATTCGGTGATCCCTGTCCAACGACGTGGCCGTTCACGTAGCGAGATGGAAGGCACGATGGCGCTCAAGCGAACTTGTTTTGTCGTCAGCGTATTTGTGGCCGCGAGCCTGGCTTCAGGGTGTGTCGGTCGGTATAAGTCGGATTTTCCAGTCGTCGTGGAAAACAGGACCGCAAACACCATTCAAGCTCTCGCGAACGGCAGCAACGTAGGCGAGGTCGCCGCCGGCCAGACGGGGTCGTTCACTCTCCAGCTTCCAGAGTCCAATAACAACGTCTTCACGAACGGGGCTGCTCCAACCCCTCAGGCAGACGTCACGTTTACGGCAAAGGACACGAGGACTGGGGCGCTCTCGTCGGAAAAAATCCTGACACTCTCCCAGAGCACGCCGACGTACGTGTCGTTCAGTGCGACCGATTTTCCGAGCACGGGGCCGACGATCGCGCGGTTCACGTTCTCTCCGACCAACCCGACGATCAATCAGGATGTTTCGTTCAACGGCACCTCGTCGACAGTGAGCAACGGGACGTTTGCCTGGGATTTCGGAGACGGGCAAACGGGCGCTGGCGTCACGCTCACGCACCAGTATTCGCGGTCGGGGACGTTCACCGTCACCCTCAGCGTGACAAGCGACACCAGGGCGACGTCCACCTCCTCGAGGACGATCAACGTGTCAGCCACGTTGCCGCCGACGACCGCGAATTTCATCTTCTCTCCGACCAACCCGGCCATCAATCAGGACGTGGTCTTCAATACCGGCGCCCAGGGTCCGGGCGGCATCGTGGCCGGGATCTTCGCGTGGGATTTCGGAGATGGCGGGACAGGCACTGGCGCGACGGTGACACATCGGTTCACGCGCGGAGGGACCTTCACGGTCACCCTGCGAGTGACCGCCGACACGGGACTCTCGGCCACGACCTCGCGGCCGATCACGGTGTCGGCCAACTTGCCGGCAGGGTCAGCGAATTTCACGTTCTCTCCCACCGATCCTCAAGTCGATGACGATGTGTTCTTCAACGGCTCGTCGTCGACGCTGTCGAGCGGAACGTTCTCGTGGGATTTCGGAGACGGATCAAACGGGTCCGGTGTCGCGCCGGTTCACCGATTCTCGCGAGCGAGGACGTACACCGTTACGCTGACGGTCGTGAACGCGCTCGGACAGTCGGCGACGACTTCCAAGACGGTCACCGTCTGCCCGGGCGGTGGGTGCGTTGTGCCATAGGCGAGACTTCAGGGGCGCGCGCCGTCGGGGATCGCGCGCAACGCCTTGAGGCGGGACTTCGCGGGCTCGAAGACGGGATTCGCCTCCACCGCTTCCGAATAATACCGGTCCGCTTCGGCACGCCGGCCTGACGCTTCCTCGACGAGCCCGAGGTGATATGCAATCCGCCAGCGGGGCGCGCCCAGTGCTCCAGCCATCGCCAGCTCATTTCTGGCTTCCGCCAACTTTCCATCGAGGTACAGCGCGGCAGCGTAGGTTTCGCGCAACCCGGAGTGATCGGGGGCCAGCCTGATCCGTTCTTCGAGAAGGCGTAACGCGAAAGGCACATTGCCTTCTTCGATGCCGATTCGCGCTCTGAGGACTGCCGCGTCCGGATAGCTTCGCGGCTGTGCGAGGATCTGATCGAGAAGTTGTTGCGATTGCGCCGGGCGCTGCTCGTCGTACGCGATGATCGCATTGGCCATGAGCGTCGGCACATGTCGTGGGCACACCACGGCGAGTCTCTCGATCTCCCGCCGAAGCCGCTCGCACTCCGAGCCTCCCCGCTGGACGTCACCAGCCACGCAGCCTTTCGCGCGAAGATCTTCGAGCGGCTGAAGCAGGCTGGCGAGCTGGGCGTCGGGGTTGTAGCACTCCTGACGCACGAGCGGAGACGTGGTCGCACACGCACTCGTCATGAGGCTCATGACGAACGCAACACACCACCGCCGTTTCGGGATCATCGAGTGTTCCTTCGCATCATCGACCTGAGGAACGCAGCACGCTGTCGGCGACCTGAATCATCTGGTACAGCACGGGCGCGAGCGTCGACACGAAAATTCCAGGCAGAAAACAGACGACAAGGGGGAAGACCAGCTTCACCGGCAGCGCCTGCGCCTGCAGCAGCGCATTCTCGCGTCGCCGCTGGCGGAGGTCTACGGCCTGGTGCTGCAGCGTCTCCGCCATGCTCGCGCCCACCTGTTCCGCCTGGATGAGGGCCGATGTGAAGCTCGTCAGCGATGGGACGTCCACCCGGCGAGCGAGCTGACGCAGCGCCTGCGTCCGCGGAATTCCCGCGACCATGTCGTGCTGAAAGTTGAGAAACTCGGACACGAGCGCCCGGTCGCTGCCCTGAGCCCGAATGATCTTCGCGAGCGCGGCATCGAACCCGAGCCCTGCTTCGGCCATCGTCGCAAAGAGCTCCAGCGCCAGAGGCAAATCCTGCTCGATGGCACGAACGCGCGACCGGCGCGCGGTTCGGACGGCGAGGGCGGGGGCGAGACCGGCAACACAAAAGAGAATCCACGACCCGCTTTGCAAAACCAGGATCAGCATGTCGCCGGCGCTCCCCGGCACGTTCGCCACCATGTCGACGAGCGGCCGGAAGAGGATCAGTCTGTAGATCTGGCTGACCACCACACCAACGCCGACGAACGAGGCCGTCGCCATGACAAAGACCCCCGGCGCGTTCGGACGGCGATACCCGGCGCGCGCCAGCCATCGCGCGAGCGCGCTGTCCGACCCTGAAGCCTCGAGGCCCGGGGCGGCACCCTGCTCGTCCTCCGCGTACAGGCGCCGCAGGGCGCGCTGTCGCACGCTCCAGCTCTTACCTGCCATGTACGCCGCGACGAACGTCGCGACGACGATGATCACTCCGACGATATTCAGCACGGAATCGACCCTCTCAAAAAGTGCTTCGCGTGAGCCTGGACATCCACACCAGGCCGACTGCCTGCAGCGTGATGACGCCGGCGACGAGCGCCGTGCCGACGCCGGTCCTGACGAATGCTTCCAGGCGATCCGGATTGGTGCGCCACATCAGAAACGCGAGTGTGTACGCGATGAACATGACGACGCCCACCGACGCGTGCGATTCGACACCCTGCGCGCGAACGCGGCGCGACAGCTCGATCCGATCGCGGACTGTTTGTCCAACCGTCGAGAGCGTCGTCGCGAGGCTGCCGCCAACCTCCCAGTGGATGGTGAGCGACGTGGCGAACAGCCTGAACGTTTCCAGCGGGATGTGCAGTTGCAGGTCGCTGACGGCCGTGCGCGGATCGTCGCCGAGGCGGATACGTCCCGCCACTTCCTGGAAGTACGGCCGGAGTGGCGGTCCCACTTCTTCCAGCGCCGACTCGAAGGCGGCAAGTAGACTCGCGCCGGCCCGAAGCGACCCGACCATCAGGTAGATTGCCGCGGCCAGCTGCGACTCGATCATCGCCGCCTGCTGATCGCCGACATAATCCTCGACCAGGTACGCCAGTACTCCCGCCAGGATTCCCGCGGCGGCGGCCACCTCCACCGGCAGACCCACGATGAGCCACAATGCCGCAGTCGTGACAAGACCAGCCGAGTACGCGGCGAAACGATAGCGCGGCGGAAACGATCGAATGGTCCTGGACGGCGGCTCTTCGCGATGCTTCGTGCCGGCGGTGCTGCCGATCAGCGATGCCAGTCGATCGGACGACAATCGCCGGGCGCGATGCCGGAACCACAGGTAGAGGGCGCCGGCCGCGAGCAGGATCCCGATTGCCGCCGCGGTCACGGCTCGGACTCCTCGGATCGCTGGAAGAGCGTCGCGGGAATCTGGACACCTTCCTCGCGCAACTCGTCGACCATGCGCGGCACGACGCCCGTCGCGGTGAAATGGCCGACCACCCGCCGGCCCTGCTTTCCGCGCCTCCGAAAGCCGAAGAGCTCCTGCATCATCGGCGTCAACCCTTCGAGGCCGGTGATCTCCGCCACCGATTCGACCCGCCTGACGCCGTCGTCATATCGGCGGACATGCACCAGCAGGTGGATGGCCGAGACGATCTGTTCGCGCACGGCGCGCGACGGCAGCTCGATGCCCGCCATCAGCACCATCGTCTCGAGCCGCGCCAGGGCATCGCGCGTCGAGTTCGCGTGAATCGTGCCTATGCCGCCGTCGTGGCCAGTGTTCAGGGCCTGGAGCATATCGAGCGCCTCAGCTCCGCGCACTTCACCGACGATGATGCGATCGGGGCGCATGCGCAGCGCGTTGATCACCAGATCGCGGGCGAGAATCCGGCCGCGTCCCTCGATGTTCACCGGCCGCGTTTCCATGCGCACGACGTGTTCCTGGTCCAGGCTCAGCTCGGCGACGTCCTCGATCGTGACGATGCGCTCGGTCTCGGGAATCGCTTCGGCGAGTACCCCCAGCAGCGTCGACTTGCCAGCCCCGGTGCCGCCCGAGATGAGGATATTCTTGCGCGCGCGAACCGCGATGACCAGAAACTCCAGCATCTCCGGCGATAGCGTGCCGATGTTCAGCAGATCGTCACGCCTTAGCCGCCGGCGGCCGAAGCGGCGAATGGAGATGGTCGGTCCATCAATCGTGACCGGGGGGAGCGTCGCGTTTACGCGGCTGCCGTCCGGCAGCCGGAGATCGGCCATGGGTGACGCGGTGTCGATCCGGCGGCCGACACGCGCGGCGATGCGCTCGATCACGCGCACGATATGGTCCGCGTCACGAAACCGGACGTCGGTGCGTTCGAGGCGGCCAAAACGCTCGACGTACACCTGATCGGGCGCGTTGACCAGGATGTCGCTGACCGCCGGATCGGCGAGCAGCGGCGCAAGCGGACCCATCCCGATCGTCTCGTCGGTCAGCTCCTCGGCAAGCCGTACGCGCTCGGCCTCGTTGAGCCCGACATCCTCGGAGGCGATTGCGCGGGCGGCGAAATCCTGAACGGCAGCGGCCACGTCGGCGCCGTCGCTCTCGAGCAAGCCCCGCTGCCCGATCTCGTCGAGCAGGCGCTCCTGGAGGGCGGCCTTCACTGCCAGATAGTCGGCCCGTCCGGGTTTGTTGCCCTTGACCTCCGGGGCCGCTTCGTCGTTCGTGAGGCGGCCCGCCCTGGCGGCGACCGTTTTCAAGCGCGCGGCAGCGTCGCTCGACAACCGCGACAGCCGGCGGCGATCGATGTCGGTCACACGATCTCCTTTCGCTCGCCCGCCTTCACCCGCCGCTCGACGGACGCGTGCAACGGAGCCGATTGGCTGGCGGCGTCAACGGCGAAGACGTCGAGATCATCGACCACCTGGTTGATGGTCCGTCCGAAGCGTTCCCAGCGCCTCGCGTGCAGCACGTGCGGGCTGCCGGTGTTCATCGATGCGAGCACCCGGTGTTCGTACGGCACGACGTAGTCGATCGTGCGATCCAGCCGATCCGCGATGTCGGAGGGCCGGAGGTTTCCGAGAAACGGCTTGTAGTTGTAATTCAGCACGAGGCGCTGTCGCGACGCCTGAAGACCAAGACCCTCGAGCACCGGCAGCAGGCGGGCGATCCCGGCGACGGCGGGCGCCATGCCCTGCACCACGACGAACGCGACGTCGGTCACATCGAGAATCGTCATCAGGACGCTGTCCAGCATCGGAAAGGTGTCGATCACGACGTACGTGAACGAGCGGCGCGCCATGTTGATGATCCGCGAGATCGCGTCGTCGTCGACTTCGGCGCCCTCGAGCGCGTCGATGGGCGCGGCAAGCAGGCGCAACCCGCTGGCGTGCCTCAGCGTCAGATGACGCAGGAGCGTTTTGTCGAGACGATCCCGCTCGCGGATCGCATCGACGATGCTGGTGCTTGGCGTCAGATCCAGGAGCATCGCGCAGGTCCCGACCTGCAGCGACGCGTCGATGAGCAGGACTTCGTCGGGATGCCGAAGCGCCAGGCCGCAGGCGACGTTGACCGAGAGGGTCGACTTTCCGACTCCACCCTTGTTGCTGAGAAATGCCGCGACGCGCCCCTGCGCTGCCGGTGCCGCGCCCGGCAGGCGCGAGAACAGCCGGTCGAGCACGGCGCGCAATTCCGTCGTGGACAGCGGTCGCCTGAGAAAATCGCGCACCTGCGCGCGAAGCAGCTCGATGATCGTGGCGCCCTCGGACTGTCCCTGCTCGAGCCGGTCCGGGTTGAACGCGCCGGCAATGGCCGATTCCGGCGCCAGCTCCTGGAGGTCTTTCGAGAGGGCAGCCACTTCGGCGACGTCGCGGTCGATCTCGATCAGTATGAAGGTCGGCTGACGGCGTGTCGCGACTTCCACCGCTTCACGATATGTGTCGGCAAAGTGGATGACGCCCTGCCTGTCGGGCACGCGCGAGAGCGCGTTGCGAAACTCCTCCTCGAGGGAGCGATCGCTTCCGACGACCAACACTCGCAGGCTTTTGTCCGTGTCGCTCGATTGTCCTGCGCTCATGACTGGGCTGAATCACCGGGCCAGGACGGGGACCAGCACCGGAGCGTAGTTGAGGCGTCCGGCGCCGACGAGATTCTTGCTCATCAGCTCCCGGACATCGGCCGGCTGCGCGTTCACCGGCAGCGGCAGGCCGCCGACGACGCGCGCGGTCGCGTTCGATTGGACGACGATCGACGGAGCGCGAACGATCGTCGCGAGGAATGGCGTCGCTGGTCCAGGGGGACAGGGAGTGTGAGCCAGACTGGCTCGCGCAAACCCGATGATCCGATTCGTTCCCGAAGCCATCAGTGAGTACACAGGACCGTACCCCGCGAGGAGATTGAACGACGTGCACGTCCTCGCCGAGGGTGGAGTGAGAGCGGCTCCGACTGTACTAATCGCGTTCGCATTGCCGACAAACCGACCGACCACCGAACCGACGGCGCAGAGCGCGGCGGCTGGAGCTCGACGTGTGATGACGCCGGTGACGGGATTGACGGTCACGTTAATCGTCACCGGGGCGGCCGGGTTGGGGCCCTGGATGCACGTGTCCACGAGCGCAAACGGTGTCGCACCCGGCTGATTGGCGTTGGCCTGCGGAAGGCCGACGTGCAACGCCGGCCGGGTTTCAGCAATCGCGGTCGCTCGGACCGTGAGACCGTCTCGGCGAACCGAGTAATTCGAGACCGGGTCGTCGCCGTGAATGGTCGTCGCTTTTCCAAACGTGAGCGGCAGCGACGGTCCGCTGGAGGCGACATCCGGTTCGGTTTGACTGTCGAGATCCTGGAACTCATTCGAGCGGCGTAACCTCACGAGAAAGGCATTTGCGTCGGCCACGCCGGGGTTGAAATCGTTTCTCGCGTACGAGCCGCTTCCGTTTTGCGGCTCGGTGCACACGATGTCCTGCAGCTCGTAGCGTGCGTCTTCGGACGGAGCCGGATCCGACGTGTAGCAGAATCGCCCGCTGACCATGTCGCCGTACACCTGATTCTGCTGATTGAGCTGGAGGTCAGGCTTGTAGACGTGAACGTCGGGCACGCTGATCGTCTGGAGCCCATGGAGATTGGTGACTCCTTCGGTGAGATCGATGACAGGACCGGCGCCGAACTGATAATCCGGATCCCCGTTCGTCGAATCGAGGTCGTCGTCGAACACTCTCTGCACGACCACGTTGGCTGCAGAGCGGTCGCCCGTTCGCAGCCCTTCGAGCGCCGCGGCATCCGCGGCGTTCTGCATCTGGCCCTGGGTGACCCGCGCGTAACCGACGTCGATGACCAGCGAGAGCATCGCGGACATCGCGAACACGATCAAGGCAATCTGCACCAGCACGTCATCGCCTCGGAACGGCTGTCAGCGCTCGTTTCTGTCCCATGATGGTTTCGACAACGCTGAAATCCTTCGCATTCCCATCGGTCGCGACGCCAGGCTCGCCCGCCCTCAAGCCTCCATCACCCGGCCGCGTGAACGGGCTGACGGGACTCAGGTCTGGCGTCCGGCTGTTGATCGGATCATCCGGGCGGCCCGACCGCGGAATCGTCGTGAGCTTCGCGTCGACAGCCATCGCCTCGGTCAGGAGCGCGACCTCGTCGGGATCGATCGCGATGACCGCCTCCTGCACCGGACGCACCCGCGTGGCGCTGCCTTCGGTGAGCGAGGTCTGATAGATGGGTATCCCGCGGGTGGTCATCGGCTGGACGATCACGGCGCTCTGGACGATCACGCGTACCGTCGCCTGCTTGTCCCAGTTGGACAGTCGCGCTTGAAGCGCAAGCTGCTGGCCGTACACGCCGGCAAAGTTGAACGTCTGGCCGCCTCCGCTTTGACTTGCGTCGATCGGCATCGTCGCCAGGAGATCGAAGCGGTCGCCGGAATGGAGCCCGTACAGGCCGTCTACTTTATCGGCCGAGATCCGTACGGCCCGCTTCCCGGCTGGTATGCCGGCGACGATCCCCTCTCGCGTCCCTCTTGGCAGGAAGTCGGACTCGGTGAAGACGTACCCGGGTGCTTTGTCGTGATCGAGCACGCGACCGATCACGTCGGAAATATTGACAAGCATCTCCCTCGTGACCGCGCGAGGCGGCAGATAGATCATCGCCAGGCGGCCATTCGCGGGATCCCAGAGGTGATCACGCGTCACCCTCGTGTACGCCGGAATCGTCCTCGCAGGCGAAGGCACGGCGATCAGTCCGGCGGTGGATCGTTCGTTCGATCTGAATTTCGACAAGTCGAGAAGGCCAAACGCCAGCAGCAGCCCGAAGATCACCACCACGGACGCGACGACCGCGAGCGCGATCACGGGACCGGTAAACGGTGACGGCCCGCCTGGCCGGCGCTGAGGAGAGCGACTCACTCGATCGCCTCACGGCGGTAAATCGCCTGCGCAGAGATCAGCTTTCGGAACGGCCGGACGGTTCTGCCGGCCAGCGCGAACTGCCGGCCCAGCCCAAACGCGCCGGCGTAAGGGCCGACCGCACCTGGATCATCCACAGGCGCGCCGGGAGCCACGTTGTTCTGCTGAACGCCGCCGTCATCAGCGCTAATCACGCTGGAGATGTTGGGCGGAAGCGGATCGACGTCGGTCGGCGGAGACGATTGAAAGCCACTCAGCGTCGCCGCCTGGTAGGGATAATTGATGCGCACCGCGGCCAATCCACGGTCGGGAAGCGGGTCAGCGGCCAGCGGACCGCACTCGTCCTGGCCAGCGAGATAGACGAGACTGAAAGGACCCCTCGAGGGACAATCCGCATCAACCGTGGCTCGAATCTCCTGCACGACCGGCACCCACGTGATGGATTCGACGCCGTTGGGACCACGCGAGTCGACGAGCGGAATCGCAACAGTGAGGCCCGTCGGACTGGCCGGACCGTTCGGACCGATCGCACTGCACCCCGCGCCGCTCCCGTCGCTGAGCAGTGCACCCGCGTACCGCAGGAGGTTTGGTCTGGAAGGCTCGGTAATCATCAGCGACCGAAGCGCTCTGTTGACCACCGGCATCGCGGCAAAGAACCCGTCCGGATCGAGCGCGACGGCCGGATCGTTCAGATCGACGACCAGGCATGCAGGGTCGAAAATCCGCGACCTGAGATCGATCAGGCAGTTCGCGTCAGCGGCCGGATCGCATGACAGCGCGTATTCGAACGTCACGTCGGCCCTGATCGGCGCCACGGCAAGCTCTCGAGCGGCAACACGCGCAACGTCCTGCAGGGCGTTCGCATCGAACATCAGCCGTCCGAATTCAATGCCTCCCGCCAGCAGAAGGTACAGCACCACCGACACGAGCGCGAACTCGACGAGCGCGGCGCCACCATCCGGGCGCCGGACTCCAGTGCTCATTTGTTCTTCGTCTCGAGGACCAGCGACGAAAGCGTTCCATCACCACCGACGCTGTCGCCCAGCCGGCTTTGTCCGTTGGCCTGGGTGATGGCGTTTACATCGAGACCGATACCGGTCGCCGAGTTCCCGCTGTCGAACCCCGGTGTGTTCGCCGAGGTCTCGATCGTCTTGCCGGCAACGATGGGCGCGTTATCGTCGGCGTGGGCGCCCGGCATCACCGCGGCCGCTGTGCCGATCATGTCTGTCACCTTGTGGCCGAAGACCGACACCGCTGCCGCGCCAATCAGCGCAACCCCGGCAACAATCAGCGCATACTCGACCAGCGCTGCGCCCTTTCTCTCCGATAACAACCGCCTCACGAGCTTTGACATCACACCCTCCTGTCTGATTGCGTTACGGTGTTGGCGAGGCTGCAGCCCCACCTATGACGGAGCGGATTAATTCGTCTCGACCTGGAAACGCCCACATTGCGACACCGGAAACAGGCGTCCGCACCACGACCGGGTTCACGACCACGATCAACTCGGTGTCCTGATCATTCCGGTTGAAGCCCTGGAACAGTCTACCGAGAATCGGCACGTTCCTCAGACCAGGCGTCGACGCCGTGTTCGTCGACGTGTTGTTCGATGTGAGGCCGCCAATCAGCAGCGCCTGGCCATCCTGCAGCCTCGAGCTCGTGCGCAACGCGCGCGTCTGGAACGCCGTCGTCGGCACGGCGGTGCCCGTGGACTGACGAATCGAGTCGGTCAGGACGGCGTCCGGAGTCACGACCAGCGGCTGCACATCGAGCGTGATTGTTCCATCGTCACCCACGAGTGGTCGAATCTGGAGTTGCACGCCGAATGGAACGAATTCCACCGAGCTGAACACGCCGGGCGTGGCAGCGGCTCCGCCGGTGGTGGCGGCTGTTCCGAACGCCGGCGCGAAGGCCGTCGGCACGGGTACTTCGCCTCCGACCTGCACCTGCGCCAGTTCTCCCGACAACACCGTCAGCGACGGTGACGACAGAGTTTGCGCGATCCCCTCGCGTTCGAGTAGCGACAAGACGGCGTCAATGGCCGCGTGACCGCCCGAATACTGGAGCTCGTTCAGCAGTCCGCCATTCAAAAACGAGAGGACGTTCTGAATCGCAGCGCCAGCGATGCCGACGCGGGCGGCCTGGTCGCCCTGGACGGTTGTACCCGACTGCGCAGGATTGAGCGACGGCTGACGAAAGTCCGAGAGCAACGCCGCTGAATTGACGTTCAGCGAGCGCAGCTTCGTTCGATTCACTTCCTCGAGGCGGATGTCGACCCGGACCTGCGGCAGGTCAACCACTTCAATGAACGAGAGAATCTGACCGCCCGCCGCTTCGATCGCTTTGGCCCTCCCGAGATTTGTCCTGATCTGATTCGTGAGGCGGCTTCCCCTGGCGCCGCCAAACAGCGACGACGTGGCCCCGCCGCCGCCCAATTGCGTCTGACTGCTCTGAGCCTGCGCCTGCTCCGCGAGTGCACCGGCCTCGTCTGCCACGACGCGAATGTCGGCGGCGGAGATCGTCTGGCCGGCAAACAACTGTGCCGACAACACAAGCACGCGCACGAGCGCAATCTGATTCGGGACGCGTCCTTCGAGCACGAGCGCGTCCCTCGAGTCGTCGCGGACGTTGCCATGAAGCACGCGCCGGATCGTGACATCCTGGCCGCCGATCGTCCGGATTGCCTCACGGATCTTCTGCTCGGGGAGCGGCGGCAGCGTTTCGAGCTGGATCAGGTTGATGACGGTGCCGGAGGGCGGCAGGGTCCCTTGGAGAACACTCCCAGGAGCGCCCGACGATCCGGAACCCGCTGCGGCCGCCTGCGGCGTCGATGGAGCATTCTGGGGTGCCGCGCCGGGAGCACCTGGCGCAGGAGCACCCGCGGCGGGTGCTGGCGGGGCA
>Ga0209515_10008807_pt1 | contig 11661 bp, 12 predicted proteins | sample Subgroupgradi54m_FD_187454 | JGI IMG/M metagenome (GOLD analysis project Ga0209515, IMG submission 187454) | Subsurface groundwater microbial communities from S. Glens Falls, New York, USA - GMW60B uncontaminated upgradient, 5.4 m (SPAdes)... ... | reverse complement strand
CCCCTTGCTCCTCCATCTGTAAATAAATTTAACTTTTGAATTTTGCCCATATTAAACCTAAGATAAATGATAACAAAAGCTGGCCTTGTTGGATAGTAAGAAAATAATGATCAAAAGAACCAAGAATTAAAACTCCGAAAAAAATTATAATTTTATAGTTAATTAAATCACTTTTTTCAAAAGCCTTTTTAAAAGTTTTAGCCAAAAAACCAATAAAGTAAATAAGTCCTAGTATTCCAGTCTGTGTAGCAACTAATAAAAAGACGTTGTGAACAGGCTGAAGATAAAAAGTTACATTATTTGTTTTTTGAAATTGTCCAAGTTCAAATAAAAAATTATTTAAACCGATTCCAAAAAATGGATGGTTTTTGATAATTACCAAAGAGCTTTTCAAAAGAGCTTCTCTTTGAGAAAATGACTCATCGTAAAGACTGAAGTTTGAGAATCTTGAGATAATAGGCGTATAAAAAATAAAAAATATAACAATAGAGGTAAATATTAAAAAAGGGGATATATTTTTTTTCAGGAAATTTTTTCCTGCTCTTGATATTAAAAAAATAAATAAAATAATTAGCCAAAGTAAAATTGCGATTCTACTAAAGGTTAATATCAAAATCAAAGTGCCGCAGGTTAAGGAAGTAAGATAAAGAACTTTTTCCAACTGTTTCTTTGCTAATCCTAAATTGAATAAAATTAGAGTCATTCCTATAAGAAGGTAGCATCCTAAAACATTTGGATGGGAAAAAGTTCCATAAACCCGTAAAATAAGATCCCCATTTATAGATGCATTTGCTACTCCGGGAGTCTGCCCATTAAAAGTTCTCTCTCCAAAAAAATAAAACAATCCTCCTATCGAACTCTGTTTCAGATATTGGGCAACTGAAAGTATTGACTCAAAAATTATTGCAGCTGAGAAAACAAATAATATTTTTCCAAAATTAATCTTTGTTACAAAATGAGCGGTATAAACTCCAAAAAATATAAATTCTAAAAGTTTTAAAAGACCATACAAACCAGCTAGTGGATTCTTGGATAGTAAGATTCCTATCAAAATAGTAAGAGTTAAAAATAATGAGCTTGAGGAAAACCAAGAAAACTTTTTAAATAACAACGGAGAAGATCTTAGCTTAAAAGATGCTATAAAAAAAATAAAAAGAGCTAATATTAAAATATCTGTTAAGTAGAGGGTAGGGGATAGATAGTCTGTTCTTATACCTAAAACGTATGAAAAGCTTGGCCAAAAATGCCGGCCAAATTGTGTTGGGGCAAAGAGCAGGGTTAAAAAGAAAAGCGCATTTTCTATTTTACTATTTTGGGCGAATAATAAGAACCCTGTCCCTTCCTTCACCGACCGATTCGGAGATAACCTCTTCATCATCCTTTAAAGTAAGATGGACAATCCTTCTTTCCCAAGCTTTAAGCTCAGGTATTGTAATTTCCCCTCCTTGAGTTATTGCCTTATCCTTAGCATCCAAAGCAGCATTTCTTAACCATTCTTCTCTATTTTTCTTATAATCTCCAACCTCTAGAGAGATTCTTAAGAATTTATTTAATTTTTTTGAAATTGCAATAGAAAGAACAAGCTGCAGAGATTCTAAAATATCCCCATGTCTTCCAATAACAATGCCGCTGTCTGGAGTATCAAGTACGATATCTACAGTTTCATCGCCAAAATTAATTTCTATGTCACCTTCTACTGAAAGCAGCTTTAGCAGTTCTTCTGTCGTATCTTTTATAATTTTTTCCTCTTTCTTAGTCATATTATTTTATATTTAAAAATTTAAGTTCCTTAAGACCTCCCCAGCCTGAAATTTTATATTGCTGTATGATACCAAAAATAGTGAAGGTATTCCAGTAAAGAGAGAGTCCCAGCGGAAATGTATAAGAGAAGAATCCAATCATAGCAGGAAAAATGTAAAGGGATTGGGATTGAAACGCACTTGCAAAATCATCTTTTTTCTTTTCTCCTGTCTTGCCCGAAGAAAGGCTTTTATCTTTGTCCTTATTTTGCGGAATCATCATCTTAGATTGGATAAACTGAAATAAAAATGTTAAAAGAGGAATTATTAAAATAAGGGGTCCTATTTTTGAGATTAAACCTGCAGGATTTTGACCAAGCGGAATACCAAGAAAATTTGGATCCCATGACTCAGAAAGTTTTAAGAAATCAAAATAGACAATTTTATTTATGCTTCCGGCAACATCTTTTGCTCCCAGACGAACTATCTGCTGAAGAACCGAATAAAGCCCCCATATAATGGGTAACTGCACAATCAAAGGAAGACAGCCGGCAGCCGGATTTATACCAAACTCCTTATACAATTTCATCGTTTCAGCCTGAAGTGTTTTTGCATCATTTTTATGCTTTTCCTTAAGCTTTGATAAATGAGGGTTTATCTCTTGCATTTTTTTCGACGCCTTAAGTTGAGAAGTTGTTAAGGGGTACAGAATAAGTCTTATTGCTATTGTCAAAATTATGATGGAAAAACCAAGAGCATACGGAAAATGAATAAAAAATAAAATTTTATAAATTCCTATTAATATATTGATTATTGGCCAAACTAAAACTGTATTAAATAGAGACGGATTTGTCATTATATTACTTATAAAAGGGCTGGCAGGAGATAAGTCTTTTAAAAGATAAATAACTTCCTTTAAAGATTCCTTTCTCCTCTATACTCAACCGAGCATATTCAGAGCATGTTGGATAAAACCTGCAAGAACTCCCAATTCCCAAAATATTTCTTAAAAGAACCGAGAAGAATCTCTGATAACCAATAATTAAAAGTAACATTATGTATTTCATATAATTTTTTTAAATATTTTTTTTATCGATTCACAAATTTCTTCCATCTGCCTGTCTTTTATATTAGGTCTTACTATCATAAGTATGTCTTTTCCCGCTGGTACATTGTTTTCGTTTTCCTCAATACAACGGCGGATTTGTCTTTTAATCTTATTTCTTATTACTGCTCTCTTATCTATTCTTTTAGAAACTATAATTCCAAATCTCTTAGATTCCGTCTTATTCTCAGCGATTTTTATCAAAAAAAAATTAGAAGATATCTGATTTTCTTTTGCAAACCTTACATTCTTGGGCAGCCGGAACCTTTTTTTAAACATCGAGACCTAAACAGCAATTCTTTTTCTACCCTTTTGTATTCTTCTCTTAATGACTTTTCTGCCTGAGTGTGTTTCTTTTCTATGCATATATCCATGTTTTCTTTTTCGCTTAATTTTTTTCGTTTTTGTGAGTCTTTCCATAAATAATGTCTTCAAGTATAACAAAAAAGGCAATTTTTTAATAGTGGGAAAAGGACATAGTTTTATCTACTTTATTCTCTTGACAAGAAGTCGGGAACATCGGTAGACTAGTTCTTACCCCTAAAATTGCCCAAGGGAGAAATTATGAATGACATCCAAGAGCTTTGGAAAGCAATACTCTCAGAAATAGAAACAGAAGTATCTAAGGCAATTTTTTTAACTCTGTTTAAAAAGACGTCTCTTCTGTCCTTTGAGGGTGAAGTGGCAACTATATCGGCGCCATCCACTATGATAATTGACCTTCTTCAAAAAAGGTTTTATCAAATCATTAAAAAGACTGTAGACAAGCATACGGGCGTAGAGGTAAAAATTATTTTTGTTCCAAAAGCCGCCATTATGGAAAATATCACATCTCCGAAGACCGGTCCTCTTTTTGAAGAATATGAAAATCCGGCCAAGCCTATCGGACATCTTCCTAAAGTTAGAAAAGACTACACCTTCCAAACCCTAGCAGTTTCCGGAAGCAATCAGCTTGCATATGTTTCTGCTCAGGCTGTTGTAAAAAAAATTGGAGAGGTATACAATCCTCTTTTTATTTACGGTCCTACAGGAGTAGGAAAAACACACTTGATGCACGCAATAGCAAATAAAGTGTATGAAAAAACACCCAACAAAAAAATCATCTATATGACAAGTGAAGACTTCACAAACGAAGTTGTTGAGGCAATACGAACAAATGACACGGCAAGAATGAAAAAAAAATTAAGAAATGTTGATCTTCTTTTAATAGACGACGTTCAATTCATAGTCGGCAAGGAAAGAGTTCAGGAAGAACTTTTTCACACATTTAATACTCTTGTGGATAAGGGGTCGCAGATTGTTCTATCATCCGACAGACCCCCCTCTGAGATTAAAAATATCGAAAAGAGGCTCTCCTCAAGATTTGCCGGAGGACTGACCGTTGATATAGAGGCTCCTGATTTTGAATTAAGAACAGCAATTCTTCTTATTAAAGCTAAGAAATTTGAATTTGACTTGCCAATTGAAGTGGCTAAGAAAATTGCAGAAAAGATTTTAGATACAAGAAACCTTGAGGGAAATCTCTTGAGAATCATGACAGAGTACCAGACAAAGGGAGATGGCATGGAAACAATAGCTGAGAAAACATTGAATAATGGAAAAGAAGAGGAAAACCATTACCACCCAGATGAATTAATAAAAAATCTGTGCGCTTTCTACAGAATTAAACCCACCCAAATAAAAAGTGCCAAGAGAGATGCCTCTCTGGTTAAACCAAGACAGGTTGCTATGTATATTTTAAGAAAAGAATTTGGACTCTCTTTTGTCGAGATAGGAAATATTTTAGGGGGAAGAGACCACACTACAATAATGTATGGAGTGGATAAGATGGAAAATCTCCTCACAGAAAAGAAGTTCTCTGAGGAAATGACGAGGATAATTAATTTTAATCGGGGACAAAATGTGGATTAAACCAACTTCATGCTTTTTATCTTTTTATCCTCTTTTTTATAAACAACTTATCCACACGTTTACCAATCTTAGTCTCTTGCTTTTTTCCACTTTTCCCGATAGACTACTACAACTACAAATTTAGAATTATCTAGTATGAAAGTTTCTTTTCTTTCGGAAAATATTAATAAAAAAATTTCCTTTGTAAATCACGCCGTTTCAAATAGGTCCCAGCTCCCAATTCTCTTAAATCTTCTTCTTTTGGCAAAAAAGGGAAAATTTTTTATAAGCGCAACCGACCTTGAAATAGGAATAGAAATAAGCGTTGCGGCAAGCATTGAAGAAGAAGGGGGAATAACTGTTCCCGCAAAAACCTTTTATGAACTTCTGGGAAATATATCTAAGGGTAAAGTTACTCTTTATACAAAAAACAACAGCCTTTTTTTTGAGGCAGATAAAATAAAAACAGTTTTTCAAACCATCTCCTCAGACGAATTCCCAAAAATTTATGAGGAAAAAGGCGATAAAATAGCAACCATAGACAACAGAACACTAATCAATGATTTGCCAAAGGTTGTTCTGGCAGCCTCCTCTGATGCGGGAAGACCTGCCTTGTCGGGTATTCTTATAAAAAAAGAGGAGAAGGGTGGCGGGTTTTTGATGGTAGCAACAGACGGATACAGATTATCTCTTAAGAGGGGGGGAGTCAGTGAAAAACCGGCCGGAAAAAAAGATCAAGAGCCTTTCTTGGTCCCGGCCCGATTAATAAGAGAGCTGGTTTCGGTTAAAGACTGGGCAGGAGACATAGGGGTATATTCCTCCACCGGGAATAATCAGATCCTTTTTTTTCTGGAAGATGCGGTTTTGGTGGGGAGATTAATAGAAGCCGAATTTCCAAATTATGAAAAAATAATTCCTTCAGATTTTTCAACTCGGGTGACTACAGATAGAGAGGAATTTCAAAAGGCAGTAAAAACCTGTTCTATCTTTGCCAGAGAGGCAGCAAATATTGTGAAGTTTTTTTTAGAAAAAGGCTCTTCGGGCAAGGCAGGAAAAATCGTTGTTTCCGCAAGCGCTCCGTCTTTGGGCGAAACATCTGTTGATGTTGAGGCAGTTATTGAAGGAGAGGAAAATGAAATCGCTTTTAATGCAAGATATCTTCTTGAGTTTTTGGGAAGCGTTGCTTCTGAGAAAATTATTTTTGAAATGACAGGCCCCTTAAATCCCGGAGTTTTTAAACTGGATGATGACAAAGACTTCCTCCATATAATAATGCCCATTAGAGTCCAGGGATAAAAATGTCCTACACTCCTCCCTTTGGAAACGCGGTTTTTATTTTATAAACAACGGGTTTTTCTAGGTAGGCCCCGCTTGCAGATATTGTATTTTGAAGTACAGTAATTGTTGTGATTCCATCTTTTCCTTCGTTCCACCACCTATTTGCAGAAATGATTATTGTATTGAGATCTTCGCCGCTTCGTATGTTTGTTTCGACAACTGGATCAACTGAATAAAAAAATCCTTCTGGTTTAACCGGCATATTAAATACAATTGACACCTGTCTTATCGGAAGATATTCTTTTGTTAAGTCTTGTACGGGTATTATCTTCGCAATACCGAGGACACTCATTTTAGTAGGGATTAGTGTAGCATTTATGGCTGGGGGTGAGCCGCCTTGCCCTGACTGTTTTCCTTTTTCATTTTTTTTTGAAAAAAACAAAAGAAAGATAATAAGCACAATGACTATAGCAGACAAACTTAACAAAAATAAAATAGATATTTTTTTACTCATCTTCTACAACCAAAATATAATGGAGCATCTTTCCAATCACTGCTTCCTAGAGCAAACTCAACATGAACATGATCGCATCCATTATCGCATATTCTTGCTCCAATTTCACCCGAGAAATGATCGCCCTGATTGCCTCTGCGAGGTTGCGTATGGTGAAACCCGATAAGGTACTGCTCATGAGTTAACTCATCGACTCCTGTATAAGTTTGAATTGCTTGACCAGAATATCCTATGATTTCTGGTGGAGCAAATGTCCATTTTATCACATCTCCGTTAATCTTAGGAAGGTAGATGGATTTGCTCGCTGTATCAGCCGGTGCAACATCCATTGCATAATATATCCCAGGATAATTGCAGTACTCTGGGTGTGGATAATTTAGACCACAATGTCCACAGCCATTTATTGGTATATTCTTGCTCCCGCAAGTGACAACCCCGTTTGGAATAGGACAGTTATCTTGGGTTGAGCTAGGTAATGGGAGTGGGGTTGGTGCAGGATTTGCTGAACCGGTTCCGCCGGTTGTGGCGATTATAATAACAACAAATAATATTATAATTACAAGAACAACTAAAATAACTATTAAAATTGGAACCCATGTCTCGCTTGTTGCAACCGCCTCCGCAGCAGTTCCCGCAGCTCTGGCTAAGCTTACGGCAGTTTTAATATTTCGGGCTGTATCGACAGCGCTGTTTATTCTGTCTACTGCTCCTCTTTTTCGATCTTCTGCCATAATTTAATAATATCAGAACTAGGGTTTGTTAAAAACTGGCGGCGGCGGTGATTGCGGGGGAGTCGTTTGAACATCGGGAGAATTTTGACTCGGAGACGGAACGGTGGGATTTTTTTCCACTGCGTTTTGTGGTTCAAAAGGCAAGTTGCTTTGAGGCGCCGCTTCGGCTAAGGTTTGATCTTGCTCTCCGGCAAGCTCCTGCGGATTTGAAGTAATTATACTATGCTCAAAGGGAGCTGCGATAACTTTCATAACCACATGGCTTTGCCCGGCAAAAAATAAACCTTCTCCAACATCCGAAGACAGTAATAGCTCTTTTTCTCCTTCGGATAGATAAAATGTCTTTGATATTAGATCAACTTCGGTCGGACTTTGTTTTAAGAGCATTTGAATTGAAGAATTTGATAAGACCGCTTTCCCATAATCTGTAGAAAGGAAGTCTTGTACGTCTTGAGTCGCAGTTGTTAGAGCAAGATAATATTTTCGGGCTCTCTTTGCAATCCCATACACAAAAGAAGCAGAATCTTCATATTTCATAATGTACCAAGCTTCATCTAAGATAAGAAGTCTTTTTTTAAGACTTTTCCGAACGCGCGTCCATACAAAATCCAAAATTATATGCATTGCAATTGGCCGCAGTTCTTCCTCTAAGGCTTTTATGGAAAAAACAGTAAAGGGATTCGTTATATCAAAGTTTGACTGCTGATTAAATATTCCGGACAAACTCCCTTTTATAAATTTTTCAAGACGCAAAGCAAGATTTTTAGCTGTTTGATCTTCCATGCCGATTAAGACCTTATATAAATCTTCCATCAACGGCGGTTGTTTTTTTTGAGTTGCGGGATCTGCGGTTATCCCCTTTTGTCTATAAGTTTCAACCATTGCTCTATCAAGTATCGCATCTTCCCCCGCATCAAGTTTTCCCATAACAATTCCTAAAAGTCCGTGGAGAGATAAAATTTTAAGTCCCAATTCGTTTTCTCCTTCCTCATAAAGGCCGGATAAATCAAATGGGTTTATCTTAACAGGTTCAGATGGAGTAAAGGAGACAAATTCTCCTCCCAGTGTTCGGGCTAGTGCTTCATATTCTCCCTCGGGATCTATAATTATTACCTCTGTCCCAAACATGAATTGCCTTAGTACCTCAAGTTTAATAAGATATGATTTTCCCGCACCGGATTTTCCTAAGACTACTTCGTTTGCATTCTCTAGGGAGTATCTGTCAAAAATAATTAAAGACCCATTTTGTTCATTAATTCCATACATGATTCCCTTATCTTGTGTAAGTGTCGCAGAGGTGAATGGAAATGTTGAAGCAAGAGAGGTTGTGTCCATATTTCTTGTTATATAAAGCTTATCCACTCCAATTGGAATCGTAGATTTAAAACCGTCTTCCATCTGAAGGGTCGTAGTTTTTGTTATAAGAAGAATCGATGAAAGAGTAGACGCAAGATTTCTTGACGCATCTTCCAAATCGGCAAGGGTTTCGGAAAATAGAGTTATGTAAAGACTAAACTGGAAAAATCTCTCGACTCCTTTTGCAAGTTGTTCCTGAAGTGAAAGAGCATCCTCTAAGGCAGCCTCTACCTTTGCATCAATAATTTTTCCTTCTTCTGCTTGGGAAGATATAGTTGCCTCCATTTCTGCAATTTTTCTTCGAATATCAGATAAAACATCGTTTGATGCTGTAGGATAACAAAACATTGAAATATTCATTGAATGATCAAAATCAATTAAAGGAGACAGCCAGTTGGGAGAAACAAAGCGAGGATAGCCAATGACAAAAAAAGTTTTATAAAAAAAATCTCCAACCCTAATGTAGTTAAAGTCAACTTCAACAGAAGAAGGAGCGATCACATCCGCAAGCGATGTCGTTCCTTTTTCAAGCTTTGCTATTCCCTCAAAAGCTGTAGGGGCAGGTATGGAAATTTGCTTTTTCCCAAATAGTTTCATGCAGAGTTCCCCCCTTTTACGATTGGAGTTTTCATATCATCTGTGATCTGATTCGTTTCGACGGTGTCTCCATTATAGATTTCGTAAAACAGCTTAATGAGCTCTTCTTTCCCAAGAGGTTTTGCACGTAAGTTAAGTCTTGCAATTTGAGACAAAACAGATTCCGCTTTTGAGTGAAGAGAAGCCTCCGCAAGATTTAAGAAAGAATCCGAAGATGCCATCACTCCCTTTTCAAGATATGAGTAGGGAATCACTATGTAAAATTTTTTATCCAGGACCGTATTTACTTTTACCAGCTCTCTTACAAAATCTCTATAGAGCTTAATCTGCGTTGAGAGAGACTGATTTTGGGTTTGTGTGCTCTGCGCTTCTAAAAGTTTTAAATAAGATGATATATCAAGCTTCCTGCTTCTTATAAAGATTTGTATGGGGAAAGACAGAGAATTAAGCAAAGAGGCATAGGAAAAAATTTTGCCGTCCTGCTCTTCCTTGGAAAAAAGAGCAAAATTAGTCGCATTCACTTCAATAATAAGACAGGCATTTTTCCCCGATAGAATAACTATATCTTCTTGAATATTTTCAATTTCTGTAAATTTTTGAGTAGTCGCTTTTTTTCTTTGGGCAGATTTTATCATGTTTCTTGCTTTACAGGATTAAAGAGAGATCTTCGCAGTTCTTCTCTTGTGTCCAGAGAAATAACTTCAATCGGCAATAGGATTTCACCTATAACGTTTAACTCAATTGTGTCAAATTTATTCTCTGCCTTTGGATCTTCAAAAGACACTGTGTATACGCCGTTTGCAAGAGGAGTTGCGGATATAAATTGACCAAGAACATTTGTTTTAAATGCCCGTACGGGATTCTCAGCTTTATCTTTTACTTCAACTAAAATATTTGGAAGAGGATTGTCTCTTGGGTCTTTTATAATTCCTGCCATCAAATTTGGAAAGTCGGCAGTCAGCGGCAATCCCAAACTTTTTCCCAGTGTTGTTGGAACTTTTCTAACTGTTTGAGTTTGGACTCTGGGCTGAGCAACGCTTGGGGTAAAAACATTTTGATCTTTCATTTCAAGTTTTTTCCTCAGCTCAATTATTCGATTTTCTAAAATTTGCTTTTGGGATTGAACCTCTTGCATTAACCTTTCAAGTTCTAATACCTTAGCATGAGCAGCTTCATATTGCGCAGAGCCCATCTTCTGAAAAGTTTGCGCAAGCTTTGCTTCTTCCAGCTGTTTTTTTAACATCTCTGCTTCGGTTTCAAGATTATCTTCTTGATCTCCTTTTTCGCTGTCTGTTTTTGGTGGCGTTTTTTTTTGCAATTGCGCTTCTTCCGGTTGTTGATAGGTTGCTGGTTGTTGATCTTGATTTATCTGCCCTCCGGTAAATAGAGAAGAGAGTGAATTTAGGAAAAAAGATTCTTTTTCATCAAGTTTATTTTTCGGCTTTTGAGGAAGCGATTTTAAAAAATCTTTTAGTCTTCTCGTTCCATCCGGAGAAGCTTGTTGCGAACCCGGAGTCTGTACTGGCTGTTTTTTAAGTTCCGGAAACCACATATGACCGCCAACTTTTTGATAGACATATTGAGTAGAACTAAAAAGAGCCCTGAAGTAATTTGTAACCATAATATCAAATGGCCTTCCTTCTATCGGAACGAATGCGGTTGCAACACCGAGTCCTATGAAAATTGCGGCAAAAGGAAGTTTTATAAGAATGAAAATAGGAAGAATAAATGTTATCCAGCCTAAGATCGCTCCTGTGGCAAGATATGCAAACTGTTTGATTGTCATATCTCCAATCAGCTTAAATTGAAAACCTGTTATGTCTTGTGGAATTGGGTGATTTTCCATACCAAAATAGTGTATTATGTGAAAAATCCGAATGCAAGATTATCAAAGTATGTCAAAAAAAGATAAAAACGAGGCTAGCGTGAAAAAAATTTTACGGACAATTTCCAAACCCGAATTGTTTAATGCAGGGGACTTGGGTTATATCGCTTATTATATTTATAATTGCAAAAGAAAGAAGAATTACAACAAGACCAATTATCGCATAGGTTAATGTATTTCTCGCATCTTCTACTAATTTTTCCTGTCCTCCAGATCTTAAAAATTTTATTCCTGCAAACATAATAAGAAATATGGCAACAACCGCTGCAAAAATTAACGCCCAGTTTACAATATTTTGAAAAACAATAGGAATGCAGTTTAAAGTTGCAACTCCATCTGTAGTAACACAGTTTCCCCAGCTTCCGCTACTTCCTCCAGATCCGGGCGGTAAAACATTATAAGCTAGAATTCTTATCATAAAATAAGATTAACAAGTAATTTTTAAAAAGGCAATAGAAGATTAATGCGTATTAAACAAGAATAGAAATGTCCCCTTTCGCAAGAATAGAAACGTCACCCTCTTTTGAAGAATAAATCAGTTATGATTTTATTCCTGCTCTTTTTGT
>Ga0209515_10008806_pt1 | contig 11663 bp, 9 predicted proteins | sample Subgroupgradi54m_FD_187454 | JGI IMG/M metagenome (GOLD analysis project Ga0209515, IMG submission 187454) | Subsurface groundwater microbial communities from S. Glens Falls, New York, USA - GMW60B uncontaminated upgradient, 5.4 m (SPAdes)... ... | reverse complement strand
GTCTCCCTCCTGATCACCGTGGACTGCGGCGTCAGCTCCGTCGCCGAGGTGGCCCAGGCGCGAAGCTATGGCATGGACACCATCATCACGGACCACCACATCCCGCCCGCTCACCTGCCCCCTGCCCTTGCCATCGTCAACCCCCGCGTGCCCGGGGCCAACTACCCTTTTCGCGACCTGACAGGGGTTGGCCTGGCCTTCAAACTTGCCCAGGGGCTCTCCCAGGCCACCGGCCAGGCCTGGGACCCCAGCCTGCTGGAGCTGGCTGCCCTGGGCACGGTGGCGGACCTTGCGCCCCTCCAGGGAGAGAACCGTTACCTGGTCAAGGAGGGCATTGCGCAGCTTCAACGCACCCAGCGCCCGGGCCTTCGCGCCCTGTACCAGCAGGCCCGCCTTGACCCTCAACGCATTGACGCCGAGGCCATTGGCTTCATCCTCTCGCCACGCCTCAACGCGGCGGGCAGGCTCGATCATGCCTGGACCAGCCTGCGTCTTCTGGTCACCGATTCTGAAGAGGAGGCCAGCGGGCTGGCCCAAGAGCTTGAGGGGATGAACAGGCAACGCCAGCAGCTCACGAGCCAGTATGTGGAGCAGGCTCAAAGGCTGGTGGCCGGGCAAGAGGCGCAACCCCTCCTGCTGGTGGAAAGCGAGGAGTTCACCCCCGGGATCGTGGGGCTGGTGGCCAGCAGGCTGGTGGAGGAGTACGCCCGGCCCGCCGTGGTGGTGGCCTTGGCGGGGGATATGGCCCGGGGCAGCGCTCGAAGCGTGGAGGGCTTCAACATCGTGGCTGCTCTGGATCGGTGCGAGGCCTTGCTGGAGCGGTACGGGGGGCACTCCCAGGCGGCAGGCTTCGTGGTGCGACGCGACCGTCTGCCTGCCCTCCGGCGTCAGCTCCTTGAAGCCGCCCAGGAGGTGCTCGCCGGCACGGTCCTGACGCCCACCCTGGAGATCGACGCCCAGGTCTCCCCGCGAGCCCTGCTCGGCGAGACCCAGGGCTTCCTGCGCTCCCTGGAGCCCTACGGCGTGGGCAACCCCTCTCCCAGGTTCCTGACCCGTCACCTGGAGGTCCTGGAGACGCGACGTGTAGGGAAAGAGGGGCAGCATCTGCAACTGAAGGTGCGTGAGGGCGGGCTGGTGATTGGCGGAGCTGCGGCGGAGCACCAGAAGAAGCTGACATGGGATGCCGTGGCCTTCCAGCAGGCCGGCCGCTGGCAACCTGGCGCCCAACGGGTGGACCTGGTTTACACCGTAGGAGAGGACACCCGGTGGTCTGCCCAGGGCCTGCGGCTCACGGTGCTGGACTTCCGCTGTAGGTAGGGCAATCGCCCTAGCTTGTAGGGGCGAGGCATGCCTCGCCCCTACTTATTGACAGGACAGGGGGTATGGGGGTGTTCCCGGCTTTGCACGATAAGTGCGTCTAAACGACTGCTTTCCGCGCAGGGGAAGCGGGGCTTTAAACAAGGCCAGTCGAATCACTTAGCTTAACTTCAGAATTGCCTCAAAGATTGGCGCGACACGTACACGGGCATCTGTCCCTTCGACCATGATAGTCCCCTCTTGTCTGAGAAGGTCAAAGAAGCCAGCAAAGGCCTTTTGAGCAAGCCTGTTGTGCGCCAGGAAGTCCGCCATGAAGTCGAAGACGGTCGCTCCAACGATCTTGAGAGTCCCTGGGTCTATTCGCACATATATGTTGCCCATGATCTCTTCCGTTAAGGCATACCTAGGCTTTTCGCCTATCGTAGCGAATAGTGTATCGCCGTCGCTGTCGTAAGCGAACTCCACTCCCTCTTGCTCAATCCGAGTTCCCAGATCAACGTTGACCCTTGCAACCTCCTCCATATCTACGGGCAGGGGCTTGGATCTATGAAGATCATTCATTTAAGCTCCTCCTTCCCCAGCATCTTTTAAGGACGACAGTTCAGCCAACTCCGCTACGATTCTCCGCCTGTACTCTGCCTCCGCGACCCGTACGCCATTAAGGTGAACATACCTTCGCTCTAGCAATTTCAATCTTGGCAGTCGACTCCGACAGAAATAGCTTGCCACGAGGCCAGAGCCCTTCTCCTCAGGGTAGTAAACGATGGCCGTAAGATATGTGTTGGCATGGATACCCCTTCCAAGACCAAATCGGTAAAGATGGAGACTTGGTCCCGAATCTGCAATGTAAATCTCATCTGGGTCGCCAATTAGTGTCTGCACGTCCTGAATGTATTCCGGCATCTCAGCGTGCCTGTCTTTGTGCAGATCATACGTCTTTATAGTCATTCTGACTGGGCGCCCGCGCCAATCAGTAGTCTCGAAAATGTATCTCAAGGGTTGATCCATACTCCCTAGACCTTCTCGGCGAACCTTCACATGGCAGCCGACTAGGAGTACATCGAGGCCAATTGAGTTTTCTGAACTAACGTCATTATAGCATTTCACCGGGGTCCCTTTTCCCCGGCCTTGCCCAAGCTGACTTTCCGTGCAGGAGTCAGTTATCGTGCAAAGCCGGGTGTCCCCCATACGTAAAACCGTCCCCCTTCCTTCCAGGAAGGGGGACGGGGGGATGGTCGAAAGGGGGTTTTCCCATCCCCCCGCTAAGACCCGCCCCGCCGACCCGGACGACCTCCCGGGCGAGGGCCCGGCTGCCGGGATGCCTCCTCAGCCACGGGAGGGCGGCCCCATTGGGCCCGGTAGGCCAGCAGAGGAACGGTGATAGCCATGATGACCAGCGAGAGGAGCTGGGCCTCCTGCAGGCCCCCGAACCAGACCTTGTCGTCCCGCACGAAGGTGATGAAGAAGCGTCCCAGGGAATAGAGCATGAGAAAGGCGACAAGGAGCATGCCATCGGGCCGCAGCCTGGGGCGCACCCCCCAGTAGAGGATCCCCGCCACAACCAGGTCCCAGATCATCTCGTAGACCACGGCGGGGTGCATCGCGGGCGAGGGGATGCTGTTGTAGCAGAAGCCGGCAGGGCTATTTGGATGGGTGTAGACAAAGCCCCAGGGCATGCTGGTGGCCAGGGCACAGTGCTCGCCGTTGATGATGTCTCCAATACGCCCAATGGCCATGCCTATGAGAACGGCGGGGGCCACCACGTCGGCCAGCTTCCCCGTGGGGTAGTGAGCGATTCGCGTAAAGATAACGCCCCCCGCCAGGCCACCCAGGATCGCCCCCATGATGGCTATGCCCCCCTGGTAAACGGCCAGGATCTGGAGGGGGTTCTGCTTGTAGAGGTCCCACTGGTCGATAACGTGAAGCAGACGGGCCCCCAGAATGCCGCCCAGCACTATCCAGATAGCCGCGTCGTACACCACGGTAGAGGGAAGGCCCGCCTTGGGGGCCCACCGCGCCGCCAGGAAGACGGCCACCAGCACTCCAACGAGGGTGAAGAGGCCGTGCCATGTGAGGAGCACAGGCCCGATCTGGAACACGTTGGGGTCAAAGGGAATCTCTATCACAAGGAGAACACCTCAAGAGGGGCTAGCGCTCGCCCCATTGTAGGGGTCTGTGTCGAAACCTGTCAACGAAGGCCATCTCTGCCTTTGAAGATCGTCCAGGCCCGCTTTCCCCTGCCAGGGTGGGGCGCCGCCTATGGTACAATGGCCGCAGGGTGAGAAGGTCTGCGATACCAAGGGGGTGCTCCCTGTGAAGGCCCTGGTGGACTCCTTCCTGGACTTCCTCAGAGTGGAACGAGGGGCCTCGGTCCACACCATCGCCGCATACCGTAACGACCTGTACCAGTTGGTGGGCCACCTGACCGGTCCCGGCTCGCCCTCCACCTGGCAGGCGATGACCACCCAGGAGTTGGGGGCTTACGTCAGGGCCTTGCAGGACCGTTCCTATTCGCCCAGGACCCTGGCCCGAAAGGTGGCCGCCTTCAAGTCCTTCTTTGGCTTCCTCAAGGAGGAGGGACAGGTAGCGCGGGACCCTAGCGAGGGCATCGTCTCGCCCCGAGTGGGGAGAAGCCTCCCCAAGGCGCTCTCCCTGGATGATGTCTTGCTCCTCTTGGCCCAGGCTGGCAAAGCCCCTGGGCCCCAGGGGAAGCGGGACTGGGCCATGCTGCAGGCCCTCTACGCCACGGGCATGCGGGTCAGCGAGCTGGTGGGGCTTAACGTGGAGGACGTGGACTTGAAGGAGCGGTTGGTGCGCTGTCGTGGCAAGGGAGGCAAGGAGCGACTCATCCCTCTGCACCTGCAGGCCGTTGAGGCGCTGGCGGAGTACGTCCGAGACTATCGCCCTCGGCTCCATCCAGGCGCCAGGCAATGGGCCCTCTTCCTGAACCGCCGGGGGCAGCGGCTAACGCGGCAAGGGTTCTGGCTCATTCTCAAACAGCATGCACAAGCTGCGGGCGTCCAGGCATCCATCACGCCCCACACCCTGCGGCACACCTTCGCAACCCATCTGTTGAGGGGCGGCGCGCCCCTGCGATACGTCCAGGAGATGCTGGGGCACGCCAGCATCGCCACGACCCAGGTGTATACTCACCTGGCCAACGACTACATTCGGGAGGAGTACGAAGGGGCTCATCCCAGAGCCTAGGAGGCTGCGGAAATAGGGGAGTCCAGAGGGACGCAGCCCCGGAGCCTGCCCTGAGCGAAGCCGAAGGGGCAGGGGTATGGGGGTGTCCCCCCAGATACAATTTCCTCCCCCTTCCTGGTCAGGAAGGGGGAAAGGGGGATGCCGAAGGCCCCGCATCTATCGGGGGTCGTCCGCCTTAGGCGGATTCAGCGCCCTGCGCTGGAGAAAGGGGGGAGCATGCCGGTCATCACCATCAACGGACAACCGGGCAGCGGCGCCCGTGAGGTCGGCCAGGAGGTGGCGCGGCTTCTGGGGATCGACGTAGTGGACCAGCAGATCCTGGTAGAAGGGGCCCAGCGCTTGGGGACTCCCCTGGAGGCCATGCCGGAAAGGGAGTTCTTCACCCTCACCTTCCGCGATCGGCTGGGCCGGCTCATTGAGCGGGCCCTCAGGAGATCGGCTTTCGCGTCGGGCGCCGACTTCTCCGCTGACGTGGAGGTGTTCCTGGCCCGCCCCTACGCCGAGGCTGCCCGCTCCCCCGCCGGCCCTGACGAGGTGGTGGATGACGCCAAGTTCATAGCCGTGACCCGCAGCGTCATGCAGGAAATCGCCAACCACGGGAACGTGGTCTTTCTGGGGAGAGGCAGTAACATGCTCCTGAGAGACCTCCCTGGATGCCTCCACGTGGGGTTTGTCGCGCCCTTGGAGGTTTGCGTGCGTAATATGATGGAACGGGAGAGCCTGGATCAGGAGAGGGCGAGGCACATGGTGGTGGAGGAGACCCGTGATCGGGCAGCCTACTACCACAAGTTTTTCCGGGTGGACCCCGACCACCCGACGATGTACGACATCATGTTCAACATGCAACACGTGGACCGGGCCGCCGCTGCCGGGCTCGTCGTGGAACTGGCAAAGCGCACGAGGAGCTAGAGGCAGCAGGGCCAGGGGTGAGGAGAAAGGCCAATGCCAAGTAAAGGAAAGAGAACAGCAGCCCGCCAGGCTGAGCTCAGCCAAAGGAGGCGCAGGAGCGACCGGCGTCCCCTACTTGCTCAGCCCTTTCAGGACCGAGCAACTGTGCCCGCGGAGGTCACCGAGGGAACCCTGGCAGGAGCAGCCGTGGAGGGCGCCAAACCCTCGCTGGCGCCTTCTCCTGCGCCGACGCTTCGGGCCCCCCAGCTTCAACAGATCCACCCCTTCGTGGTCCGGGAGCTGCGCAGGATCGGCCTCCTCACCGGGCTTCTTGTCGTCATCCTGGTGGCGCTGACTTTCCTGCTCCGCTAGCAGGGGTGTCCCTGAAGTTCGCGCAACTGTCATTGCGAGGCCCGAGGAACGAGGGCCGTGGCAATCTGGGGTTGGGGCGGCAGGGTTCCTCTGCTCATGGCTGTCCGGAGTTCCCCCCCACCAGATTGCCACGTCGGCTTCGCCTCCTCGCAATGACAGCTTTGAAGCGTTCTTCCAAGCCGCCACACTGGCGGCCCAGGTTTTCTCCCACGCCCCACAAGGCGCATCGCCTCTGCTGCTACAATGAGGGTTGATGAGCACACCCAGCGCCCTCCAACAACGACTGCCCTCGGTACCCCTCAGTCCCGGGGTCTACCTCTTTCGGGACGCCGCGGGAAAGGCCCTGTACGTGGGAAAGGCGGCCATCCTGCGCCAGCGCCTGCGCAGCTACTTCGGCGCGCCCGAGACCCTGGAGCCCAAGATCCGCCGCATGATGGCCCAGGCCGCCGACCTGGAGTACATCGTCACCGATTCGGAGAGCGAAGCCCTCATCCTGGAGAACACCCTTATCAAGCGGCACCGGCCGCACTACAACTCCCGCCTGAAGGATGACAAGACCTACCCTTACATCAAGATCGACCTGAAGGAGCCTTTCCCCCAGGTCTACTTCACTCGCCGCGTCCAGCCCGACGGCGCACGCTACTTTGGCCCCTACGCCAGCGCCAGGTCCGTGCGGCGCACCATGGACCTCTTGAAGAAGCTCTTCCCCTACCGCTCTTGCACCAAGCCCATCACAGGCGTAGACCCCCGCCCATGCCTGGAGTACTACATCCACCGGTGCGTTGCCCCTTGCATCGGGGCCGCCAGCCAGGAGGAGTACCGGGCGACCATTCAGCAGGTGGTCCTGTTCCTGGAGGGCAAGGTGGAGCCGGTGGTGCGGAACCTGCGACGCCAGATGGCCTCGGCCGCCCAGGGCCAGGAGTACGAGCGGGCGGCCATCCTACGGGACCAGATTCGCGCCATCGAGCGAGTGGCCGAGGAGCAGAAGGTTTCGGCGGCGCGGGAGGAGGACGCCGATGTCATCGGCCTGGCCCTGGCGGAGGACATGGCCTGGGTGGAGGTGTTTCCCATCCGACGCGGCCAGGTGGTCGGGCGCGACCGCTTCGTCATGGAGGGGACCCAGGAGGAGCCCCCCAGCCGGGTCCTGGCCAACTTCGTCAAGCAGTATTACGACGCCGTCACCTTCATCCCCCCCACCCTCCTGCTCCAGCATCCGCTGGAGGACGCCGAGGCCATTGCGGCCTGGCTCGCCCAGAGGCGCGGAGGCCGGGTGTCCGTTCGCGTGCCCCAACGGGGCGAGAAGGCAAAGCTCCTCCACATGGTGGCCCAGAACGCCGCTCAGGGCATGGAGGAGCAGCGGGCCCGCAGGCTGGCCGACGCCGATGCCCTGGAGGGGGCCATGGCGGAGCTCCAGGAGGAGCTGAACCTGCCTCGCCTGCCCCGGCGCGTCGAGTGCTACGACATCTCCAACATCCAGGGCGCTCACCCCGTCGGGAGCATGGTGGTCCTGGTTCAAGGCAAGCCTGCCCCCGTCCACTACCGCCGCTTCCAGATCAAAGGGGTCGAGGGCATCGACGACTACGCCATGATGCAGGAGATGCTGCGCCGCCGGTTCAAGCGTTTGGGGGCGGCGCGCCAGCAGGCCGCATCGGACGGCCAGGGCGAGGAGGTTGCTGCGGAGGCAAAGCAGAACGGATGGGGCGTGGTGCCCGACCTCGTCCTCATAGACGGCGGCAAGGGGCACCTATCAGCGGCCCTTCAGGTGTTCCTGGAGCTGGGGATTGACTTCATCCCCCTGGCCAGCCTGGCCAAGGAGAACGAGGAGCTGTTCACCCCCCAGATGTCGGAGCCGGTGGTCCTCCCCCGTAGCTCCCCTGCCCTCTTCCTGGTGCAGCGCGCCCGGGACGAGGCCCACCGCTTCGCCATCACCTACCACCGCAACGTGCGCTCTCGGGAGAGCATCCGCTCCGCCCTGGACGACGTGCCAGGCATTGGTCCCAGGCGCAAGAGGGCGCTGATGCTGCGGTTTGGAACGGTGAGGGCCATCCGAGAGGCCGCTTTGGACGATCTGGCCGCGGCCCCAGGCATGACCCGAAGCCTGGCCCAAAAGGTGAAGGACTACCTGTAGCAGGTGCAGGGCGTGCCCTGCACCCACAATACGGGAGATCGTTTGTGGGCAGGCGATCAGGTAGAGGCCGTCAGGAGGGTGCAGGGAACCGTGGGTTCCCTGCCGGGGGTATGGGGGTGTCCCCCATAGCCAAAACTTCCCCCCTTCCTTCGAGGAAGGGGGTTGGGGGGATGGTCTGAAGGTCTTTCAAGACCCCTCCGGTGTCCTCGGTCGAGGGAATCCTGACCGCTCGCCGTTAACCACCTGCCGTAGTGTGGGTCCAGGTCGAAGACACTCGACTTGTCGGTGGCACGCCCTGCCCGTGGCTAGCGGCGCTTCATGCCCTGCAGCAGGCCAATGGCCATGTCCAGGGTCTCGTCGCTCAGGGGGGCCACCAAGCGCATCTCCCCCACCGTGATCTCCAGGTTGGGCGGTGTCTTTGCAGGCCCTCCCAGGTCCCTGGAACGGGTCTGTGCGTCGGCGGCGAACGTAGCCGAAGGCTCGCGGGGAGTTGGCCGCTCCTGAAGGCCCTCGGGCTGAGTCCGTGGCCTGCTCTCGGCCGGCGCGATGCCCTCCTTGGCCAGGGTCTGGGTCAGGCGGTCGGCCACCTCTGCGGTGGAGGGCCTTCGTCTAAGGGCCGCCGCATCGGCCAGGTGGCTTCGAATGAGGCCCACCTTTTTCACCACCTGATGCCGTTGGGTCTCCGTCAGCTCCTCCAGGGCCACTGTCAAGGCCGCTTGGTCCGGCGCTTCCCCCTGGAACCTGCCCTCCAGCAAGCGAAAGAGGGCCACGTTGCGATAGGCCTCTCCCTTGGCCCGGGCCATCTCCTTGTCATCGGTGGGAAAGGCAAGGCGCTGTGCCAACGGGGTGAGACGCCCCTCTCCCCTGCCCTCCACCAGTCCAAAATCGTGAAGCGCCGCCAGCTTATGGGAGAGCCATCCACTGGCCTCGCTCTGGTTGAGGGCCACGGCCACGCCTCGCCGGCTCACCTGGCCCTTCATACGGGTGCCGACGGCCTTAACGATGCCGATGGCCTCGTCCAGCGGGATCTCCGGGTAGGAGTAGACACCTAGCTTACCCATATACTAACCCCCCAAGCCAACGTGGATTTTTGCTAGTCCTCTATCGCAATACTATCGCAATATCGTCGCATTGTCAAGAGGTCGGCCCGCACGATGCTAAGTCTCTATGGTTTCTCCTGCTTCCCGCTGCATCTCCGCCTCCTCCAGAAGCCTCTGGATCAAGGGCTGCAGCTCTAGGACCCTTGGGTCCATGGTTGAGAGACTTACCGCACGCAGCAGGACCCCCGAGCTAACGGCCGTGGAGACGGACTGCCCCAGGGGTGGCAGCGAGACTCCCAAGGCCCGGGCCACCAGCGCCGCGCTGCCCATCCCTTTGGGGTTCAGGTAGCACTTGGTCAGGGCCCGGCGGCCCTTGTGGAGGAGGGTCACCCCCCTTAGGGTCTGCCGCAAGGTCACGGGGACGGACCGCTGGGGCATGGACAGCAATTGTTCAGCATAGTCCAGGGAGTTCTTGCGACTTATTGCCATGCTGTGTCCCCTAACCTGCCATGCTATTGCGATTCTGTGATCGCATTATTCTGCTTGGGTGCGATGGCCGCGCCAGCCATCCAGCCTATTGTAGCAGGGCACACCCTGGCGGGTGCGGGGTGAACCCTCCGAACTCCAAAATCAACTCATGCCAGAATCCACGCATCGTTACGTGGGTGCAGGTCGAAGACACTCGACTTGTCGGTGGCACGCCCTGCCCATCATTGACAAGGCGGAGGCCCGATGGTATACATCAAGAGCCTCTCAGGGCTGCAGCCCTGGGCCGATGGCGCCTCGCTTGGGGGAAGAAGCAGATGATTTGGGTCCGGCGGTTCTTTGCTGTCCTTCTGGTCCTCCTTTTCCTCCCCCTCTTTTTCTTGGCCCTTCTACTTCTTCACATCAACGCCACGGTGTTGTCCGCCAACTTTTACATTCAGGAGCTGCGCAAGGCCGATATCCCCGCCTTTCTGTACGACAAGCTCCTCCCGACAGCGTTCGACGAGTCCGTCGCCCGATCCTGGGACCTTCCTGTGGATTCAACGAAAGTCCGCGCCAAGGCGATTGGCGCGCTCCAGGAGGTGTTCCCGCCTCAATGGCTTCAGGACCGGATGGAGTCGGCGGTGAACCAGGTGGCGCCCTATGTCACGGGCGAGACGGAAGGCTTCACCATCGTCGTGCCCGTGAAGGACCGGCTGGTTGCGCTGGGGGAGGTGCTCAAGAGGGAGACGAGCGACAGCGACACCTATGACCTGGCGTTTGAAGGCGTGGTCGCGCCAGCCCTAAGGGACGGCATCAAGGGCATGGGGGACCTGCCTTTCGGGATTGTGCTCCCGCCTGACGACGTGGTGGCGGCCGTGCGCGAGGTGGTGTCTCCCCAGTGGCTGGCAGATCGGGTGGCCCACGTGGTGGACCAGCTGGTGCCCTATTTCACGGGCGAGGCCGACCACTTCGCAATCCAGGTCCCCGTGGCTGACCGCATCAGGGCCCTGGCGCCGGTGTTCAAGGAGCTTCTGGTCCGCGCCCAGGTGTACCAGGTGTTGTCGCACCCCGAGACGGCCAAAAGCCTGGACAAATTCCTGGCAGGCTTGGGCCCCCTCCCTTTGGACCTTAAGCTCACCAGCGCTGACCTCCTGCCCGTGTTCCAGGCGGCGGCGCCCCCCGAGTTTCTCCAGCAGCAGGTGGAACAGGCCCTTGACGCCGCGGTGCCCTATGTGACCGGCGACCGTGACAGCTTTAAGGTGGTCATCCCGCTCAAGGAGCCCTTGCAGAGAGCCGTGCCCTCCTTTAAGGACCTCCTGCGGAAGCTGGGGGCCTACAACGTGCTGGTCAACCAGGTGCTTCACACCCTGGTGGCGGCGGCGGTGCCCCGGCCCATTCAGGTCGTCGGCGGCGTCACCATAACCTCAGAGGACGTCGGGGCCACCTTAAAGGGGGCGTTATCACCCCAGTTCGTGGAGCAGCAGGGAGGCTCAGTCATCGACGCGATGGTCCCCTACCTGACGGGCGATGCGCCGAGCTTCAGGGTGGTGATACCGTTGGCCGGGCAGAAAGCGGCGGTCTCATCGGCCCTGGAGGACCTGGCGGTCGAAAGGCTTTGGCAGGCTATCGCCCCTCTGCGTGCCTGCACGGTGCAGGAGGCAGTGAACCTGGCCCTCCAGGGTTCCCTCAAGGGCATCCCCGCCTGTCGCCCTGTCGGGTATAGCCTGAGTCAGATCCAGGCGGCTTTGGGGATAGGAGGGCCTTCTCTCACCCAGCGCCAGCTGGAGGCGGTCCTGGGCGTGGACCTGACCGTGGCTGTCCAAGGGGTCACCCGCGACAACCTGAAGGGGCTGTTGGGGACAACCCTCACCAGCCCGGTGCGGCAGGTGATGAGCGCCATCCCCGACCAGTGGGCCTTTACCGACGCCGACCTCGGGGCCCTGGGGGGCCCAGAGCAACAGCAGTTCCTGGACAAGTTCCGGGAGCAACTCAGCAAGGGATTCGTCTACACCGATGCAGATCTCCGCAAAACCCTGGCGGGGCTTGGAGGCGGCTCAGGGGCAGACGTGCTGGATGAGGCGCTGAAGTGGGGGCGCGAGGGCTTCACCTACACCGATGCCGACCTCCGGCTCGACCTGGCGGGCCTGGGAGGCGCCGCCTCTTCAACCGTTGACCTGGACGATGTGCTCAAGGTCACTCGCCAGGGCTTCACCTTCACCGACGCCGACCTGCGGCAGCAGCTT
>Ga0209515_10008805_pt1 | contig 11663 bp, 8 predicted proteins | sample Subgroupgradi54m_FD_187454 | JGI IMG/M metagenome (GOLD analysis project Ga0209515, IMG submission 187454) | Subsurface groundwater microbial communities from S. Glens Falls, New York, USA - GMW60B uncontaminated upgradient, 5.4 m (SPAdes)... ... | reverse complement strand
CCCGGTCAACAAGACAGTCGGTTTCCCGCGCGTGTCCGCGGCGTTCGACTACCATCATCCGCTCCGGTTCGAAGACGAGTTCGACGTATCGATTCGCATAGTCGCGATGAGTGACAAGACGATCCGCTACACGTGCGAGCTCACGCGCGACGAGGTGAAGATTGCCACCGGCACTCTGACGATCGTCTGCGTCAGCACGCGGCCGGGCGAGCCGATGAAGGCGGTCTCGATTCCCGCCGAGATCGTGGAGCGGTTCGTGGTGGAGGGGTAACGACGTGTCCGCGGACGGTCGAACGAATCCCGATGTCGTGGTGATCGGAGGCGGCCCCGCCGGCTCGACGGTCTCTACGCTCCTTGCGCAGCAGGGCGTCCGTGTGGAGCTCTTCGAGCGCGAACGCTTCCCGCGTTTTCATATCGGCGAATCGCTGATTCCCGAGACGTACTGGGTGCTGAAGCGGCTCAACATGCTGCCAAAGATGCAGCAGAGTCACTTCGTCAAGAAGTACAGCGTGCAGTTCGTGAACGCGATCGGCCGGAACTCCGCCCCCTTCTACTTCTGGGACAACAAACCGCACGAGTGCTCCCAGACCTGGCAGGTGGTCCGCAGCGAGTTCGACCAGATGATGCTGAACAACGCGCGTGAGCACGGCGTCGCCGTGCACGAGGGTGTGCGCGTGCACGACGTCCTGTTCGAGGGCGACCGCGCGTCCGGCGTGAGGATCAAGGACGGGGACGGCTCGTTCCGCGAGGTGCGCGCGCAGGTCGTGGTCGACGCCAGCGGGCAGAACGGGCTCATCATGAACCGCCTGCGGCTTCGCGTCTGGGATCCGACGCTGAACAAAGGCGCTATCTGGACGTACTGGGAAGGCGCGTATCGCGATACCGGACGCGACGAAGGCGCCACGCTGGTCATCCAGACCGGCAACAAGAACGGCTGGTTCTGGTACATCCCGCTCCACAACGACGTCCTCAGCGTCGGCGTCGTGGCCCCGTTCGACTATCTGTTCAAGGGGCGCACCGACTACGCGCGGACCTACCACGAGGAAGTCGAAAGGTGCCCGGGCGTCAAGGAACGCGTGGCGAACGCGAAGCGCGTCACCGGGTATTTTGCGACGAAGGACTACTCGTATCGCTCGAAGCAGGTGGCCGGTGACGGCTGGGTGCTCGTCGGCGATGCGTTTGGCTTCCTCGACCCGTTGTACTCGTCCGGCGTGCTCCTGGCGCTCAAGTCGGGAGATATGGCCGCCGACGCGATCGTCGAAGGGCTGAAGACGGGAGACACATCCGGCGCGCAGCTCGGGAAGTGGGGCGCAGGATTCAACGAGGGTGTCGATCGCATGCGGCGCCTCGTCTGTGAGTACTATGACGGCTTCAGCTTTGGCGGCATGGTCCGCAAGTACCCGCACCTGCAGGGCACGCTGACCGACCTCCTGATCGGGGATCTCTTCACCGATCGTGTGGATCAGGTGTGGGGGCCGCTGGAGTCGCTCTATCCGCCGGGGAGGGCGCCGGTGCCGCGCTGGGACGCCGGGACACCAGCCGACCTCGAGCCGGACAAGGCCAACGATCTCGTGCTTCCCGAGGGACGCCGCCCCTGAAGACGACACGAGCCGCCGTGGCTTACATCGCCATGGTGCTCGGTGCCGTGGTGATCCTCCTGCTGGTACGCCGCATCGGCGATACCGTCTCCGCCCCGGCGCCGGACGTGGCGCGCCTCACGACCGCCGCCTCCACCTCTGCCGCGCAGAGCGTCCTCCTGCACCTGCTCGTCGCGCTCACCGCCGTGGTCGTCGTCGGCCAGCTGCTCGGCCGCTGGTTTGCCGCGATCGGCCAGCCGCCTGTCATCGGGGAAGTCGTCGGCGGCGTGCTGCTCGGGCCGTCGCTGCTCGGTGCGATAGCCCCCGCGGCCTACCGCTTCATTCTCCCGCCCGACGTGATGCCGTACCTCGGCATCGTCGCGCAGCTCGGGGTCATTCTCTACATGTTCCGGGTCGGGCTCGAGCTGAACCCGGACCTGCTGCGCGGGCAGGTGCACGCGACCGTGGCGATTTCTCACGCGAGCATCGTCCTCCCGTTTGTGCTCGGCGCCGTGCTGGCGCTCTACCTGTATCCCCGCGTCTCGACACGCGACGTGCCGTTCTTCACCTTCGCGCTCTTCCTCGGCATCGCGATGTCGATCACCGCGTTTCCCGTGCTCGCACGGATCCTGTCCGACCTCGGGATGAGCCGTACCCCGCTCGGCGTTGCCGCGCTCACGTGCGCGGCGGTCGACGATGTGACCGCGTGGTGCCTGCTGGCGCTGGTCGTGGGGCTGGTGCAAGCCACACCGGGCAGCGCGCTGCTGGTGACGGCGCTCACGCTGGCGTTCATCGGCGTCATGTTCGGCGCCGTGCGTCCAGTCGTCGCGCGGCTCGTGCGTGCATCCGGGGATCGGGAGCCGTCGCGCGGCATCATCGCGCTGACGCTGGCGACGCTGCTGTCAGCGACGCTCGTCACCGAGGCCATCGGCGTGCACGCCATCTTCGGCGCGTTCCTGTTCGGGGCCGTCCTCCCGCACGACAGCCGGCTGGCCCGCACCCTCACGCAGAGCCTGGATCATCTCGTCGCCATCGTGTTGCTGCCCGCGTTCTTCGCGTTCGCAGGCGTGCGCACGGAGATCGGGCTGCTCTCTGGTTGGGATGCGTGGCTCGCCTGCGGCCTCATCATCGCAGTCGCCACCGTGGGCAAAGTGGTCGGGACGCTGCTGGCGGGGCGCGCCACCGGGTTGGACTGGCGTCAGGCCGCTGGCCTGGGCGTGCTGATGAACACACGTGGCCTGATGCAATTGATCGTCCTGAACGTTGGTCTGGACCTCGGCGTCATCTCGCCCGCGCTCTTCACGATGATGGTCATCATGGCGCTGGTGACGACGATTGCCACGACGCCCGTGTTCAGGAGGATCGTCCCTGTCGAAACGGCTGTTCAATCCGTATAGCACAGTCACGTTTTAGCCACGAAGGTCACGAAGACCACGAAGGGGTGCGTTCGACCGGTCGAACAATCGTCTTTGCGACCTTGTGTCCTTTGTGGTTGAAAACCGTGGGTCGTGTCTGTGATGTGCTGTGCCCGCCGAGGCGTAGAGCCGGCCGTCCGACGCGCCGATGACGACGTTACGTGTGGCCAAGGCGCGCTAAGATAGTCCACTCTTTTCCAATGCGACCCCTCCTCCTCGGATCGGCGGTGCTCGCGCTTGCACTTGGGGCGCAAGCGATCGCGGCGGATTGGCCCCAGATCCTCGGTCCCGGCCGCAACGGGGTCTACGGCGGACCACCATTGAGTGAAACATGGGGAGGGACCGGCCCACGCGTGGTCTGGCGTCGGCAGATCGGCCAGGGACTCAGCGGGCCGGTCGTCGTTCAGAATCGCGTCATCCTCTTCCATCGCGTTTCGAATCGCGAGGTCGTCGAAGCCATCGATGCCGCCAGCGGCAAGACGCAGTGGCAGTACGGGTATCCGACGTCCTACCGGGACGATTTCGGCTTCGACGAGGGCCCACGCGCGGTGCCTGTGGTCGCCAATGGCGTCGTGTATACGTTTGGGGCCGAGGGGCAGCTCCACGCCGTGGATCTCGCGAGCGGAATGAAGATCTGGAGCGAGGACACCATGCGCCGGTTCGGCGTAGCGAAAGGCTTCTTTGGCGCTGCCGGTTCGCCGCTCGTCGAGGACGGAAGAGTTATCGCAAACGTCGGCGGAAAAGATGGCGGAATCGTGGCGTTCGACGCGAAGACCGGAAAAGTGCTCTGGACCGTCACCCAGGATGGAGCGAGTTATTCGTCGGGGATTGGCGCCACGATCGCCGGGCGCCGCTACGCGGTTTTTCTGACGCGCAACGGGCTTGTCGGACTCGATCCCACGACCGGTCAGGTGCGATTCGAGCGGCCGTGGCGTGCCAGACAAGCCGCATCGGTGAATGTGGCGACGCCGGTCATAAATGGCGATTCGATTTTTGTTTCGGCCGAATACGGGCCTGGCGCGGGCGTGCTGCGGTTCGACGGATCGAAGCTGACCGACGTCTGGTCGTCTGACGAGGTGCTCTCGAATCACTACGCGACGAGCGTGTATTCTGGCGGATCTCTCTACGGCTTTCATGGCCGGCAGGAGTTCGGCCAGAGCTTCCGCGCCGTGGATTTTCAGACCGGCAAAGTCCGCTGGAGTCAGGATCGATTCGGCGCCGGAAGCGTCACGCTCGCCGGCAATCGTCTGCTGATCCTCCGCGAGAATGGCGAGATGGTTCTCGCTGCCGCTTCCCCCGATGGTTTCAAGCCGATCGCGCGCGCGCAGATCCTTCCAGCAACTGTGCGGGCGTACCCTGCGATCGCCGACGGCATGGTGTACGTCCGCAATGACGACACGCTGGTCTGTCTCGATTTGCGGAAATGACGAGGTTCCTGGTTCTGCTGTTCCTGGCGCAGAGTCCGCAAGCGACACTGAATCGCGCAGAGGCCGATTTCGAAAACGGGCGCTTCGCCGAATCCGCCGCTGTATTTGACAGCCTGGCGAAGGCCGATCCCGATCAGGCGCCCTACCTCTGGCAGCGTGGCATCGCGCTGTATTACGCAGGCCGCTACAACGACTGCCGCCGCCAGTTCGAGTCGCATCGAACCGTGAATCCGAACGATGTGGAGAATGCCGCGTGGCATTTTCTCTGCGTCGCGCGCGCCGAGTCGCCGGCGAAGGCCAAGGCGGCGCTTCTGCCTGTCGGTTCTGACGCGCGCGTCCCAATGCGCGAGGTCTATCAGATGCTCCGCGGGACGCTCACGCCGGAGCAAGTCCTCTCAGCCGCGGGGTCTCAGCCTGATGCACAGTTCTACGGACATCTTTACCTCGGTTTGTATTTCGAAGCGCTGGGGATGAAGGACCGCGCGCTGGAGCACATCACGATTGCCGCTGCCGATCGATTTGAACGCTCTGGCGGCTACATGCACATGGTCGCACGCGTGCACCTCCGCTCCTTGACGGTCCGGTAATGCCTCACGCCCGCAGGTCGTAACAGAGTAGCCGCTGGCGAGGCGCCGCTCCTGCGACGCATCGTGCCGGCCCCCGCCGCGGTTGACCACGACGTGCGGGCGACGAGCCGCTGAGCGGCACGGTCAACGCCCAATTCCCAACTTCCAACTCCCAAGAAGACGTTTTGGGAATTGGAGCTTGGGAGTTGGGAGTTTGCTCGATTATCCGAAGACGTAGAGCCGGCCGTCAGACGTGCCGATGACAACCTTGCCTGCGGCCACGGCGGGGGACGTCGTGATGCCGGCGCCGGTATCGAACTCCGACAGCTTCTTCCCCGACATCAGATCCAGCACGTAAAGCCGGCCGTCGCCCGAACCGATGTACACGCGGCCGGCGGCGACGACCGGCGAAGAGTCGACGCGCGCGCTGGTGGGGAACGCCCAGAGCTCTTTTCCCGAGGCCGGATCGAGCGCGTGGACGATCTTGTCGCGCCCGCCCAGGACGAGGCGTCCGTTGCTGAGCGCCGCGGACGAATAGTACGGGAACTGCCGGTCGGGATCGCTGTAACGCCAGAGGATCTTGCGTGCCTTGAGGTCGAGTGCCAGCACTTCCTGGTTGAACGTGCCGAAGTAGGCCCTCTCTCCGTCGATCACCGGCGAGGCGCCGGTATATGCGCCGGCGGCGATCTGGAACATCTCGCGGCCGTCGGTGATGCGTATCGCGCGGAAGATGGCGTCGCACCCGGCGATGTAGGCGAGACCGTCCTTGACCGCGGGGGTCGCATGCACCATGCCCTTCGTCAATACCTTCCAGCGCAGTCCGCCCGTCGCGGCGTCGAGCGCATACAAGTTCCCGTCGTACGACCCAATCAGCACGAGATCGCCGACGAGCACGGGAGACGATTTGATTTCCGTGCCGGTCCTGAACGTCCAGAGCTTCATACCGTCCCGCCGGCGCACGGCGTGGACGAGACCGCCGAGATCGCCGACGTAGACGGCATCGGCGCCGACGGCCGGCGACGACTCGCCGATCAGGTTTCCCGTGACATATTTCCAGCGGAGCGCGCCGGACATGAGGTCGAGCGCGAGGAGGTCGCCGTCGCCGCCGCCAACGTAGACGACTCCGCCGGCAATGGCGGCCGACGACTCGATGACGTCGCCCGCGTCGTAGGTCCAGAGAACCTTGAGTGTGGCCGGAGGAGTGCTGGCCGAGACCCCGGTCTGCGTCAGGGAGCCTCGGAACATCGGCCACGCGTCGGCTGCTGCCGCCGCGGCCGCCGGCCGCTGTTGCGCCGCGAGCGCTCCGACGACGGCCGGGATCAACAGGCTGACGACGAGCGCAGCGTTGATCCGGCGTCCGACGAGCAGGTTCATTTCACGGCGAGGGCGAAGAGCTGGCTGCGGTCGTTCAGGAACAGCACGCCGTTGGCGGGCACGACCGTCGAGTAGACGGCGCTGCCCATATTCATCTCTGCCAGCACCTTCTTCTCCTTGCCGTGCTGCATGACGACGACATCGCCGTCCTCGTCACCGAGGTAGACCTTGCCGTCCACCACGAACGGCGATGCCCAGACGGACGCGAGTAAGTCGTGCGTCCAGTACTCCTGGCCGGTTTTCGCGTCGAGGCAATGGAGGTAGCCGCTGAAGCTCGCGATGTAGACGAGGCCGTCGGCGATCGCGGCCGTCGAGATCGCGCGGCGGATCTTGTCGTAGTGCCAGACGCGGCCGGTCTGAGTGATGTCGCCGCGCTTGGTGGCGTCGATCGCGTAGAAGTGGCCGATGCCTTCGCCGTGCTCCGGATCCTGTCCGTTGGCGATGTAGACGCGATCCTCGTAGATGACCGGCGTGCCAATCAGCTCGTTGCGCGTGCGCGGCCAGACCGAATCCTTGGGATTGGTGTCGAACTCCCAGAGCTTCTTACCGGTCTCCGGCTCGTAGCCGCGGACCCAGCCGTCACCCTGCGCCGACACGACCTGGAGCACGCCGCCGATGCGTCCGACCGCGGGCGTCGACCACTGGCCGTGGAGGATGCGATCCTCGACCGAGTTGTCCTCCCAGACCAGCTTTCCGGTGGTCTTGTTGAGCGCGATGATCGACGGCGCGCGCGGCGACGGGATGTTGACGTGGCTCTCGTCCATGCCGTTCGACGTACTGACGTAGATCAGATCTCCCCAGATGACCGGCGAGGAGTTCGACATGTTGTGCGGGTACGACCCGACCTCCTCCATCATGTCGAAGGCCCAGATCACGTCGGCGTCGAACTGGCCGGTCAGCTTCTCGTCCTTCACCGGGCCGTCGTTCTCGTTGTCGCGGAACCCCTGGATGTCGAGGCAGAAGAGCACGCCGCGGTTGCTCACGTAGTACAGGTGCTCGCCTTCGACGAGCGGCGACGAGGCGACCCCCTGGTACGGCCAGTCGTTGGCGCGCCCCGCCTCGAGCTTCACGTGGGTCTGCTGCCACAGGAACTGGCCGTCGGACTCGCGGAAGGCCATCAGCACGCCACGGTCACCCGGCTGTTTTGGATCGCGCACCAGCTCGTTATTGGTGCCGACGAAGACCATGCCGCCCGCGACCACCGGGTTGCCGTAGCTTTGCGATCCGAGGTCGGCCACCCACTTCACGTTCTTCTTCGTCTTCACGTCCCACTCGGTCGGCAGACCCTTCATGTTCGAGACCATGTTCCGATCGGGTGTGCCGCCCCACATGGGCCAGTTGCCGCCGCCGGGATCTGAGGCAGCGAGTTGGGCCGGCGAGAGCGCGGCGCATGCCAGTACGGCGAGGAGCAGGAGTGCCGGCGAGCGGAAAGAATGGATAGTCATGGCTGATTCTGGGTGATCGAGAAGTTGTCCAGGTACACGCCGAACTGCGCGTCGAGGAAAAGGCCCGGCGCCCCCTGGCGGTTGCCGATCGGATCGGTCTTGTCGATGAGCCACGCCGCCGGCTCCGTCTCACCAACCGGCCAGGCCTTGCCGCGTACGCGGACCAGCCCGTTCGCCAGGTTCTCTACGCGCAGCTTCAGGCGGTACCAGGTGTCCGGCTTCCAGGCAAACGGCGCCGTCACCGTGCGCGCGGTCTCCGGCTCCCACGGTTCGAGCTTCAGCCGCTGCGCGTTGCCGTAGAGTATGAGCGAGTAGCGCTGCGCCGTGATGCCGACGTCGCCGATCTGCCGCCGCTGCATGCTGGCTCGCACGTCGGCCTCGAACGTGTAGTTGGACCAGGTGACCGGCCCGATGAACACACGCGCGCGCTTGAGGATGGTGTCGGTCGGCGCCTTCTGCAGCACCTTCTGCCCATCCAACGTCGTCACCGACACCAGACCTCCCGCGGCGTTCACCCATCCGGCCGGCACGGCCTTGTCGGCGTACGACTCGAACGTTTCTTTCCACGGCATCGGCCGCACGACACGGGCGCGTGCCTCGCCGGTCAGGCTGCCGACGGTCGCCTTGATGCCGCCGGCCTGCTCCGCGGGACCGGGGCCGACCGTGAGGGCGCCATTGGCTATGGTGCCCGTCAACCCGTTGAGCGTCCAGGTCGCGCCGGATTCCTCGCGGATGAAGCGCCCCTTGTCGTCGAAGAGGCGCGCACGCAACTTCATCGATTGTCCGGGCGCGAGAACCATCTCGGTCGGTGAGACCTGTAGATACGAAGGTGTTCCCGTACCGATCTGCGCCGGCTCGTCGACCGCCGTTCCGGACGGCGTCGTGGCGCGCCGGGCGCCGACGGCGTACACCGCGTCGCTCGACACGAAGAAGATACGGCCGCGTGAGATCGCGGCGCCACCCAGAATCTGCTCCGGTGTGCCTTCTGAACCGCAGCAGCTATGGGTACTGTTCGGGAGCGCCACGGCGCTCAGGATCTTCGCGCCGCCGGCGCCGGGCCGCACGATGAAGAACTTGCCGCCGTCCGTGCCGACGTAGATCTTGCCGTCCGCGAACACCGGCGGCGCCTTCTGCAGGGTGCCGAGCGCCTGCGACCAGAGCGCCTTGCCCGTGCCGACCTCGAAGGCGTGCAGCGTTGAGCCGCCGTCGATCTGATAGAGCCGCTGCCCGTCGACGATAGGCGGGGAGAAGGAGAACTCCATCCCCTTCAGTGCCCACTGCGTCGTCTTGATGTCACCGGTTTGTGAACCGTCGATCGCGGCAACCAGACCGAGCTCGTTGCCTTCGAGGTTCTCGTCGCCATGAGACACGATGACGCTGTTGCCGGACACGGCCACTCCGGTGTTGATCGAACGCTTGGACGCGACGAAGCTCCAGACTCTCTCGCCGGTCTGTGGCTTTATGGCGTGGATCGCGCCGTCGCCGAGGCCGGCGATGAGCAGGCGGACGCCATTGATCGTGGCGATGAGCGGTGACGCATACGCCGTGTCGTACGGCCGCCCGCCCGGGTTCGAGACGTAGACGACGTCGCCGGTCCGCTTGTCGAGCCCGAGGAGGCGATGGGTGCGCGCGGCCGACGTGCCCCAGTTGGAGATGGCAGCGCTCACGATGACCAGGTCGCCGTCAACCACGGGCGACATCGTCCGGCCGCCTTGCGTGGTGAAGGCGGCCCACTCCTCGCCCAACGAGCGTTCCCAGAGAAGTTTGCCGTCGCGGTTGAGCGCGATGGCCTGAGCGCCGGCGCTCAGGGCGTAGATGTTACCCGTTTCGGGATCGGCTGCCGGCGAGGCCCAGCCGATCCGGTGCGGCGGCGCGTCGCTCTGAAACAGATTGAACTTGTACTCCCAGATGACTTTGCCGCTGTCGGCATCGAGCGCCATCACACGCTCTTGCAGGTTCGTGCCGCGGCCAGCGGGATTCTGCACGTAGACCCGGTTGCCGACGACAATCGGGGCCGACCGGCCGCCGTAGGGGGCGCGCCACAGGAAGTTCGCGCCATTGAGCGCAAACGAATCGATGAGCCCCGTCTCGCGGGAGATCCCGTCGCGGTTCGGGCCTCGCATCTCCGGCCACTCGCCCACCGGAATCCGCCGCGGCCCCTGTGCCGACCCGGAGACGCCGATCAATACGATGAGCGCACTGAGCAGCCAGCATTTCTTCAACATAAGGACGTCCTGTCGATTGCCTGTCGCTGCGGGGAGGCAGCGGTCGTATTCTAACCGCCTTGGGAAAGGGTACTTGTTTAAATACGGACGCCGCCGACCGCGTGTTTACGACGGGCCTCAATCGAACAACCGTCGCTGGCGGGCGGCGTTGGCGGTATTCTACCGTCGCGTTTTCTGAGGTCCACGCCATGCCCACCGCTCGAGACCCGATACGGAGTGTTCAAGGGGAACTGATGCTCGGACGCACGCTGTTGAGCGCGCTGGCGCTTGTGACGGTCCTGAGCATCGGCGCCGGGGGCCAAACTGTGTCTGGCGACTGGCCCCAGTGGCGAGGACCGGATCGAAACGGGCTGTCGAAGGAAACGGCGCTGTTGACGCAATGGCCGGTATCGGGTCCGCCGCTCGTGTGGTCGGCCGCGAATCTCGGCGCTGGCTACGGCTCGCTCGCTGTCAGCGCGGACCGTGTCTTCGTCCAGGGGATGCGGAACTCCCAGAGCGTGGTGTCCGCGCTCAACCGCGCGGACGGCAAGCTGGCCTGGGTCAGGGTCCTGGGGCCCACGGCGGACAACGATCGTGGCCCCGGCCCCCGCGGGACGCCCACCGTCGATGGCGACCGCCTCTACGTGCTGACCGAGAGCGGTGACCTGGCCGCGCTCCGCTTTCAGGACGGATCCGTCCTGTGGCAGCGGAACATCCTCAAGGATTTCGGCGCGCGAAACATCTCTTGGCTCATCAGCGAGTCGCCGCTCGTGGACGGGAATCAGCTGATCGTGACCCCGGGCGGCCGCAATGCCGGCATGGTGTCGCTCGACAAGCTGACCGGCAAGACGATCTGGGCCAGCAAGGATCTCAGTGACGAGGCTGGCTACGCGTCGGCGGTCGTGGCCGATGTACAAGGCGTTCGGACGATCATGACGCTGACCGCCGAGGCCGGCGTCGGTGTTCGCGCGTCCGACGGAAAGCTCCTGTGGCGGTATACGCAGGTGGCTAACGGCACTGCCAATATCGCGACACCGATCTTCGCCGACAACAAGGTGTTCTACAGCTCGGATTACGGCACCGGCGGCGCGCTGCTCGGTCTCCGCGCGGAGCGCGGGGAAGTTCGGGCGCAGGAGATCTATTTCACGCGCGAGATGCAGAACCATCACGGCGGCGTCCTGCTCGTCGGCGGGTACCTTTACGGCTTCAACAACTCGATCCTGACCTGCCTCGAGTTCGCCACGGGCAAGATGATGTGGCGTCATCGCAGTGTGGGCAAAGGGTCTCTCACCTTCGCCGACGGCCACCTGTACATAGTGAGCGAGGACAACGTCGTAGGATTGGCCGAGGCGTCCCCGGCCGCGTATCGCGAGAACGGGCGCTTCGAGATCAAGGATCAAGGCTGGCCGAGCTGGGCGCACCCAGTCGTCAGCGGCGGGCGTCTCTACATCCGGAACCAGGGCACCCTGGCCAGCTACGACGTGCGGGCCAGATGACACATTCTTCTTTCGCGCAAAGGACACCGACATGCGCCGCATCCTGATGATCGTGATCCTTGTTGCCGGCGTGGCTGCGCTGCTCCAGGCGCAGGCCCGGTCGACCGACTGGACCCAGTGGCGCGGCCCGAACCGCGACGGCGTGATCCCGTCGTTCAC
>Ga0209515_10008802_pt1 | contig 11665 bp, 12 predicted proteins | sample Subgroupgradi54m_FD_187454 | JGI IMG/M metagenome (GOLD analysis project Ga0209515, IMG submission 187454) | Subsurface groundwater microbial communities from S. Glens Falls, New York, USA - GMW60B uncontaminated upgradient, 5.4 m (SPAdes)... ... | reverse complement strand
CTACATCGACGCCAAGGGCCGGAAAATCCGCCGCCCTGAGCGGGGGCATGCCCCCGCTCAGGGCACAGAAGTGTCACCTATGTAACCGGTCTGATCTGTTACCCAGCTTACCGGTCCGTACAGGTCCCCTCCCTCTCCCGCCAGCGGGCGAGGGCAAGATCGGGGCGGTAAGATGTGTGCATCCCGTAGCGCCAGTGGGAAAAAAGGGGGGGCAACACCTTTGATTGAACAAGAACGTATCTACGCCACCCGCACTTTGGCGATGAAGGATTCGACCTTGCCGCGCAGCACCTCGGCCTCTTGCGCCAACTGGCCGGCGGCGGACAGCACCTGACCGGCGGCTTGGCCGGTTTCGCCGGCGGCTTCGGTCACACCTGTGATGTTCTTTGAAACCTCCTCGGTGCCGATGGCGGCCTGCTGGGTGTTGCGGGCGATTTCCTGGGTGGCGGCGCCCTGTTCCTCGACGGCGGCGGCGACGGTCGAGGAGATTTCATTGATCTGGGTGATGATGGCGCCGATTTCGCGGATGGCGCCGACGGCGTCACCGGTGGCGGCCTGGATGCCGGACACCTGACGGGAAATGTCGTCGGTGGCCTTGGCGGTCTGATTGGCCAGGGTCTTGACCTCGTTGGCGACCACCGCGAAGCCTTTGCCGGCGTCGCCGGCGCGGGCCGCCTCGATGGTGGCGTTAAGGGCCAACAGGTTGGTCTGACTGGCGATATCGCTGATCAGCTTGACCACTTCACCGATCCGGTCAGCAGCCTCGGCCAGGCCCAGGACGACGGCGTTGGTGCGGGTTGCGGCCTCGGCGCCCTGTTCGGCGATCCGTGCCGAATGGGCGACCTGACGGGCAATCTCGGAAATCGACGACGACAGTTCCTCGGCGGCCGAGGCCACCGTCTGCACGCTGGCTGACGCTTCCTCGGAGGCGGCCGACACCACGGTGGCCTGGCGCGATGCCTGTTGGGCGGCGCTGGACATGGCCTGAGCGGTGGCCTCCATCTCGGTGGCGGCCGACGACACGGTGTTGACCACGCCTTTGACCTCGGTGTCGAAGCCATCGGCGAGGGCGTTCATCGCCCGATGCTTTTCCTCCTCGGCGCGGCGCTTCTGGACCTCCTGCTCTGCTTGCAGGCGGTCCATTTCGAGGGCGTTGCGCTTGAACACCTCGACGGCGCGCGCCATGTCGCCGATCTCGTCCTTGTTGTCGAGGGCCGGCACCGGCACCGCCTTGTCACCACCGGCCAGACGGGTCATCGCCTCGGTCATGGCGCGCACCGGGTTGACGATGCCGCTGGCGATCGCCCAAGCCAGCAACAGGCCACCCAGGCCGGCGATCACGGCGATGGTGACGGCGGTGCCGCGGCTGGAGTCGATACTGTGTTCAGCGCCGGCCTTTTCCGCCGCCATGCTTTTCATCTGGTTGGTCCGCACCTGATCGGACAGGGCGGCAATCTCGGACGCGGTGCCGGCCATGGTCCTGGTGACCAGGGTATTGGTTTCGGCGATGACGGCGGCGGCTTCGTTGAAGACTGTCTTGTACGCGCTGGCTGCCTTGTCGATCTGTTCGGCGATGGCCTTCCGTCCCGGATCGGCGGTTTCCGCAACCAGCGCCGTCGCCGTCGTGTCGAAGGTCTCGATCTGCCGGTTGGTGGTCTCCAGCAATCTGGCGTCGGGAGCGGACAGGTAGCGCACGGCATTCAGGCGGGCCAGCATCAGCGCTTCCTGGGCGAGACCGGCCAGCGCGGCGGCCTTGAAATCCTGTTCCGCCATGGTCGCGGCGATGATCTCGGACAACTGGGCGCGGGCCTTCTGGCCGACCACATTCATGCCCTCGTTGACCAGCTTGTCCCGCTTCTGGCGCAGCCCGATCAGCTTGTCCAGATTGCCGGCATAGTCCTTGTATAGCTGGCGGATGCGCTCCAGGTCCGCCTTGCTCTGGGGATGGTCGGTGCCGGCGATGGCGGCGTCCAGCGCCGGTTCGAGATCACGCTGCAACTGGCGGATTCGCTCCATGGCCTTGTCATCCCCCGTGCTGCCGGTAAAGACCAGCACGTTGCGGCGCAGGCCGACAATCTGCCGGTCGATCAGGGTGACGTTGACGGCGCTCGCGCTGACCGCTTCATAGGTGCCGAAAGACTCGGCCGACCGGCTCAGACCGCGAATGCCGACCACGGCAATCACCACCAACAGGATCAATACTGTAATGAATCCAGCATAGACCCGGGTGCCGACTTTGAAGCGCCCCATAAAAGCAGCCATAATCTACGTCTCCAACCTTAGCTCGTTCGCGCATCGTACGAAAGTATGACGAATCTCCGGGCTTTTGTATCCTGCCATTCGTATATGCGGAGTTGCTTTTATGTATGATCGCGCGGCCGGCTTCCCAGCACGGCCGGTGTCCCGTATCCTGGCGGCGGCAACGGGAGGACGGGATGCTGCCCAGCACAGTCAGAATGGTCGAGGTCGGGCCGCGGGACGGCCTGCAAAACGAGCCGAACATCGTGCCGACGGCGGTCAAGGTCGAATTGATCGACCGGCTGTCGGCGGCGGGATTGCCGGTGATCGAGGTGGGCAGCTTCGTGTCCGCCAGATGGGTGCCGCAGATGGCCGATACCGCCGAGGTGCTGGCGCGCATCCAGCGGCGGCCCGAGGTGTCGTATCCGGTGCTGGTGCCGAATCCGCAGGGGCTGGAGGCGGCCCTGGCCGCCGAGGGGGTGGCCGAGATCGCCGTGTTCGGTGCGGCCTCCGAGGCATTTTCCCGCAAGAACATCAACTGCTCGATCGCCGAGAGCCTGGAGCGCTTTCGCCCGGTCGCCGCGACCGCTCTGGCGCGGGGCTTGCGGGTGCGCGGCTATGTATCCTGCGTGCTCGGCTGTCCGTACGAAGGCGCGGTGGCGCCGGTCCAGGTGGCCGAAGTGGCGGCGGCGCTGTTCGCGATGGGGTGCTACGAGATTTCCCTGGGCGATACCATCGGCACCGGCACGCCGGCCCAGGCCCAGGCGATGGTCGAAGCGGTGGCCGAACGGGTGCCGCGCACCGCCCTGGCCGCTCATTTCCACGACACCTACGGTCAGGCGCTGGCCAATCTTTATGCCGTGCTCGAGCGCGGGGTGGCGGTGATCGACAGTTCGGTGGCCGGGTTGGGCGGCTGTCCCTATGCCCGGGGCGCGTCGGGCAACGTGGCCAGCGAGGATGTGCTGTACATGCTCGATGGATTGGGTATCGCCACCGGCGTCGACTTGGCAGCTCTGGCGGCCGCTGGACGCTTCATCTCGACGGCGCTCGACCGCCCCTCGGCCTCGAAAGCGGCACAAGCCTTGGCCGCGCGCTATCGCGACGATTGAAGTTGCGCGGATATTGGTGGAAGATTGCCCGACCGTGACGGAAGGGGTGGGCATGCTGGGCTTCATCGGCAGACGGCTGCGTGTGCTGATCATTGAAGATAATCAGCATTTTCGTCTGCTGCTGCGCACCGTGCTGGGCAGCATGGGCGTTGAGACCATTCACGAGGCCCATGATGGCGAGCACGCCCTGGCCCTGCTGAAGGATACGCCGGTCGATCTGCTGATCGTCGACTGGAAGATGACGCCGTTGGACGGCCTGAGCTTTGTGCGCAAGCTGCGCCGTGACGCCGACCCCGTGAAGGCGGCCGTCCCGGTGCTGATGGTCACCGGTCATGTCGATGCCCATCTGCTGCGCCAGGCCCGGGATGCCGGCGTCGACGACGTGCTGGCCAAGCCGCTGTCCGCCAAGGATCTGATCGTTCGGATCAGCGGGGTGATGAGCCGCTCGGTCCCGTTCATCCGCTGCGATGGCTATGTCGGACCCGAGCGCCGCCGTTGCCCCGATCCCGCCTTTACCGGTCTTGAGCGCCGCCACCGACGGAATTCGCCCTGAACGGACAGAGATGCGCTTCCGGTCGACGGGGAATACCGCTAAACTCCGCCCGGCAGGAACATAGGGACGAAAGAGCGGCCGGATGCCGGGCTATAACCTAGACAGGTTGAACTTTCTGGTCGTTGACGACAACAAGCACATGCGTGCCTTGGTGAAGACGATTCTGCACGCTTTGGGGTCGAAGAATGTCGTCGAGGCCGCTGATGGCGCCGATGCATTCAAGGAGCTGCGTCACTTTCCGGCCGACATCATCATCTGCGACTGGAACATGTCGCCGCTCGATGGGCTTGACTTCGTTCGGCTGGTGCGCACAGGAAAGGACAGTCCCAATCCTTTCGCCGCGATCATCATGTTGACCGGCCATACGGAAATGCATCGCGTGGTCGAGGCCCGCGATGCCGGTGTGCATGAATTCCTTGCCAAGCCGATCTCGGCTAAGGCTCTATATTCGCGGGTGCGGGCGATCATCGAGCGGCCGCGGCCATTCATCCGCACCGCCACCTATTTTGGCCCCGATCGCCGACGCCGGCAGACCGACTACAAGGGCAAGGAGCGCCGCAAGACCACCGCCCGCACCGAAATGGTGCCAGGCGCCACGCCCGCCGATGCCGGCGGCGGACTGACCCAGGCCGAGATCGAGGCGCTGCTCAACAGCTGATCGTCCCCGGCACTATACCGCAACAGTTATTCAAGGCAGCGCAGCGATGCCCGCAGACGATCACGAGATCATTACCCCGCCGAACACCCTGAAGAACAAGGTCAGCTTCAGCACCAATGGTGTCGACCTGGATATGCTGGACAAGGCTGAGCAGATCATTGCCAGCTTGCAGGGCAATTATCTCGAATGGGTCGTCGAGGATCTGAACAAGTTGCAGGCCCATTACGACCGTGCGCTTGCCGAGCCCGATAACCGCCAACAGGCGATGGCCGATATTTTCCATGTCGCCCACGATGTGAAAGGGCAGGGCGGCAGTTTCGGCTACCACCTGATGACCGCCATCGGCAATCAGCTATGCCGCTTCGTCGAAAACCTGCCGGACTGCGGCCCGGCCGAACTGGACGTGATCAAGCTCCACATCGATTCCATGCGCCTGATCATCGCCCAACGCCTGGAAGGCGAGGGCGGAGTCGCCGGTGAACGGATGATGGCTGGCCTCCAGGCGGTGATCGCCAAGGTGAGCAAGAAGTAGCGGATCTGCTCTGGCGTCCGGTTTCCTTAGGCGAGGACTGGAGATGAATGAAGCATTTTCAATGCGTCATATTCATCCCTCGTCATTCCCGCGAAAGCGGGAATCCATGCCGGCCGCGGATTCCAGACGGCGCCATGGACCCCCGCTTTCGCGCTACGGTATGTACATATCTCGCACCTGCGTCCCAACCCAAAAATCGTCATCCCAGCGAAAGCTGGGATCCATGCGGCTTTGACGCCTGATCCGCCGCATCAGAAGACCCCGACTGGCTTCGCCATCGCAGCATCTTGCCCAGCCTGGAACTGGTCCGAAAGCCGGCTGGATCCCAGCTTTCGCTGGGATGACGAGTTATTCTATAATTCGCATTTGCAACATATGTACATACCGTAGCGCCTTCGCGGGGGCAGGCGCCGGCCGCGGTGGCGACGCCGATCTTGGCCGCCTCGGCGCGCACCCAGTCCGGCGTCCGCTGGGCCACCGCGGTATGGGCGGGCGGCATGTGCTCGGCGCTGGTGCTCCAGTGATTGCGGCCCTGGGCCCGGACATGGCTGGCCACCCGCTCGCCGCGATGGAAGATCTGCACCAGGGTTGGCGTCAAGAACACATCGACCAGCTTGCGGACCAGGCGGTAGGGGACCGAGTAGAAGTTCCGCTCGACGGCGATGTGGTAATCGACGTTGACCCGGCATTCGATCTTCCATTGGCCGATGACATAGGGCTCGTCCGGCAGGGGCTTCAGGGCGGCCCGTTCGACGGCCTCGAACAGGGCCCGGCGGTCGCCGCCTTATCCTTGGGCTTCCTCACCCGGGCCGGCAGCACCGCCGTCCGGTAGTGCTTGACCAGGGCGGTGTAGCTGGCGTTGATGACCGGGTCGTAGAAGGAGGGGTGGGTCACGCCGACCTTGAGATTGTCGACGATGATCGCTGCCGGAACCCCGCCGAGGAAGGTGAACAGCCGGACATGCGAGGCCAGCCAATCCTCGCAGCCCTGCGTCCAGGTCGCCTCCGCCCGGATCAACCCTGATGACCGGCAGGCAGGCAACGAAGATCTGGGCCGTGCGCGCGACACCGCCATCGCTGACCATCACCGTGTCGCCCGCGTAGTCGACCTGCACCGCTTCCCCGGCCCGGTGGACCTGGCGCATCGACAGCCCACGTCCCGAAGCCTTCTGCCAGAGGCGCAGCTTCTCCTTGAACTGGCTGAACTCGTAGCCGTCGGGATGGGCCGCCTTGTATTCGGCCCACAGCAGCTTGCGGGTGACCATCTTGTGCCGCCGCAGGTCTTCGTCGATGAGCGCCCAATCCGGCTCCGGCCGGGCGGCCACCGTCTCCTTCGGCGGAAACAGGGCCGCCTCCAGCGCCGCATCCGACTGCGTCAAGGCCGTCGTCATGTCCAACTGGGCCATGGCGGCACGTTCCAGATACCGCCGCACCGTCGACCGCGACACCCCGCTGGCCAAGGATATGGCCGACTGGTTGTCGCCAAGCTCAAGGCGTAGTCGCAAAATTTCCCTGATCCGCCGCATCTCCGACTTGGCATCGTCGTTCCCCCCAAAAGGGCATGACGATAGCCATGAATACTTCCGTGTCAGTCGCGGTGACGCCCCCGCCGGGGGTGGCCAAAACTCCGGCCTCAGGTGTTCATTTCAATCGGCCTCAGGTGTTCATTTCGTCCGGCCCGGGCAGTCCCCAGGGCGGGAGGTGTGGCGAAAAGCTCCGAATCCGCCTTGTTTTTCAAGACCCTGCAGGGGGGCTGTCATCCCGGGCAGGAATGCCCGGGCCCTCATTGCTGTGGGTAAGCCGCCCGTGTGCCGGTGGCGGTTCTGCCCATATTGCCTTCCGCGGTCAGGAACGCGTCGGCACCCGGGATGAGTTTCTTTCGGGGCTCAATACCTGGCCTACCTGTACCCCTGCCGACGCTTCACCGCCGCCCTCGCGGACGACCATGCACGGCTCGGGGGCGCGGCGGGTCGCTAGCCCTTATCGCGTAACGGACTCTCACCGTCTACTCCTTGCCGGTTTGTTCCGGCGCACCCTGACCGGAACCGCGTTGCTCGGCGCGATAGGGGGATGGGGGATGTTGAGCGGACAAAAAGGGGAGCGGGCCAACCGGCTCGACCGCATCATCGTCACCGCCACCGTCGGGGAAGACAGCTTCCGGCTGGCGGCTCTGCAACAGCGCCTGCACCAGATGAATGCGCCCTATGGGGCGGAGGAGATCAAACAGGCACTCACCCGCCTTGATCTGGCCTATATCATCGCCCGCGGCAGCGACGGCGCCTACCGTTACCGCGTCCCCCTGTTCGTCGACATGATGCGCGAACAGGATCTCGATCTGGCGCTGTCCCAGGAAATCCAGGCCGCGTCAAGTCCGTAACCGCTGATCCCGCCCCGACGACGTGCTCGGCACCGCCCTGGCCGAGTGTCTGCGCCGGCATTTCACCGGCGATCACGCGGCCAGCCTGGGCGAGCGCCTCGGGGTTCCGGTGGCGGTGCGCGGCGGTCATCGTGCTGGCCGATGAGCGCTTGACGCGCGACGCGGCGTGGATCGCCACCGTGGAAAGGCTGGTGTCCGATCTGACCTATCAGTGCTGCCGCATCCTGCGCGCCTGGCTGAGTCAGCGGGCCGAGCGCAACAAGGCCTGCCGCGATGCCTTCGCCGAATATCTGGCCAATATCCAGCTCTTCCTCAGCCATTCCAAGCATGACGGTGACAAGGCGGGCGAAACCCTGGCCCGCGCCATCCGCGACCATCTCCACGAACAGTCGGGCTATGCCAGCTTTTCGATGTCCACGACATTCCGGCCGGATGGTGTCGGCGCGAGGTGATCGAGGCTAAGCGGGCCGGGGCGCCGATGGTGGTCGCCCATGCCGTCACCGAGGGCGAGGAGCGCTCCTTTCCCTATCTCGGCAATGTCCCGGTGGTGCGCTTAGGCCCATCCCTCTGGTGGTCGGCCGGCTGATGGTCGAGGTGCTGAAGGACTATCTCTGGCAATGCCGCCTAGCCGCCAGTGGGGCGCGGAAGCAGCGCGGCGTGGCCTTCCTGGCGCGCTCGCCTGAACTGATTTCCCTGGTGGCGACGCGGCGGACGTGCCGCATGATCGTCTATCCCGATCCGCCGCTGGGAGTCGAAGAGGCGGATCTGTTCGACGCCGTCGCGCCGAAGGTGCGGCTGCTGTCCTTCACCCAGTGGCTGGCCCAGGCCTGACGGAGACCACCATGATCCATTGATCGCTTTCTCGCCGGCCGGACCATCGCCCTGTCGGTGTCCGACAGCCCGGACCTGAGCGCCCTCGGCCTGACCGCGGGACATTTGCGTGACGCGCTGGGCGAACTCGCCCGCCATCGGCGGAGTTGGCGTGGACATCGCCGCGGGCATATTCGCGTTTGGAGTGGTACACCGTGTCATGAGCACGGACATTGGTTCCCGCAGAGACGAACGCCTTCCATTCGTCGCTCATCAGGTGGGCATCGGGGTCAACGGTCGTTTTTAGGACGCGCTCAGTTTCATCAAGGGACAGATCGGCAATCACCGAGGCCTCACCGGCCGGACTTCCTGGATCAATGCTGGCTGGACGCTGCACCACAACCATCGCCGGAGTCTTGGCGGTGTGTGGCTGTCCCTTGCGCCCACGCCCCGGCTTGGGACGGTCGGGGTCGCGTGGCGGTTTGCCGCCGAAGTGAAATTGGTCGACTTCGACGGTGCCGCCCAGGGGCTGGTCGCGCAACACCATGAGCCGTAAGACGTGGCCCATCCGCCAGGCCGTCGGCTGGCTGACGCCAAGCGCCTCGGCCATGTCGGCCGCGGTCTTGATGGCAGCCAATTCCTTGAGCGCGTTTTCCATGGATCGCCCCCCTGTCGAGATGAAAAATCGCATAGAATCAGCAGGATAGCAAGAAATGGCTGCTTTTGGTTTATAAAGGCGCCGTATATTCCTGCCCGTTCTATGGCGCGACCCCGTAAAGAACGGGTCATGACGCTGGATCAGGCGGATTATTTTTGGCCCGAACCACGAAACCATTCCCGCTCGCCACCCTGTCAAGGACGCAGGTCACGACGATGCACCAATCTGTGGAAGGGCTATGTGCCGCTTTGCTCCAGCCGGGTCAGATGATGCAGATCCTCGGTACGTTGGCGGGTCCGGCGCTGATAGCTGGCTTGGGTCTTGGTACAGACCAGCGTGTAGGGCCGGTTGCGGCGCTCGGTATGGGTATCGACGTCGCACGGATAGCGGCGGATGGACTCTTCCACATGGCTGCGATGCTGTTCGACCGCCCGCAGTGACCAGGTTTCGCGGGCCGGATCGGCCAGGAACCGGTTGAGGTCGACGCAATTGGCGCACTTGCAGGAAACGACCGCGTCGCGGCGCCAGTCCCGAGGTGCCTCGAGCGGTTCCGCGGTGCGGGTGCGCAGGTGCTCGATGCAGGCCGCTCGCAACCGCTCGGGAACAGCCGCTCCCAACGACAGGGCGGCGGGAATGAGAAGTTCGTCGAGGCCGTATAATTTTCGCCGGCCCAGCGCGGCCAGGACCGCGGCATCGGCCAGCCCTGGATCGACGGCGCCGAGACCGGCCAGGAAGGTGGCGAAATCGCCGGGGGCCGGTATCCGGCGTACCAGTTGCCAGCTTGGCAATGCCTGATCGCGCACCGGATCACCGGGGAGCGCGGTCCTCAGAGTCTCGGCCGCCGGCCGCAGGGCCGCCGGAGAATACGGCTTCGTCGCCCGCTTCAGCAGGTCGCCGCACGGCCCCAAGGCCCGCTCCGCGTTGCCGCTGACGATGGCACAGATCAGGGCTGCCGCCCGTTGCGGCTCCAGCAGGCCGAGCGCCGCAATGACCGCCGGATTGTCACCAAGGCCGTACTGGCCAGCCGTCATCAAGGTGCCCAGGATGGCCTCGATCCGCTCCTGGTCACCCAACCGCGTGAGCGTGGCAAGCATCCGGCCGGCATTGCTGGCCTTGTCCGGTTGCGGCTGACATGCGTCCCAGGTCGCCAGCATATGGCCGGCCAGTTCATGCGCCTCGTCCCACACGGGCTGACCTTCGGTTCCCCAGCGTTCGGCCAGCGTTTCCAGAGCAGGCAGGGTGACCGACAGCCCACCCTGGTTGAACACCGCCAGCCGCCGCCGGCGCGGCCACAGGACCAGGGCGGCACGGCGGTAGAGACGGTCGAACGAGGCACCGGCGTTGCCGGTCGCCTCGGTGAAGGTTTCGTCGTCCGGCTCCAGGTCATCAAGGGCACCGGGCGGCGAGACCTCGTCCTGTTCCAGCGGCAGCTTGCCCAGATCGGCCGCCAAGCCGTCGCACCGGCACCAGTGGGACAGCAGTTCCGAGCGGTCGAACACCTCCCCCATCTCGAAGTCTTCATCCTCCTCGTCGTCATGCCAACGCCGGGAGTCTCCGGTGTATTCGGCGCTGCCGCTTTCCTCGATGGTCAGCAGGGCGAGGTGGAGGTCGCAATCGGCCGCTTCGGCGGCCGCCGCCACGGTGGCGGCACGCGTGGCATCCACCCCCTTGAGATCGGCGAAGGACAGGGCGGCCTCGGTGTAGACGTGCTCCAGCAGATAGACCAGCTTGGCCGGCCCGTCCGCGGGCCAGTCGCGCAGCAGAGTGGCCAGCCGCTCGCGCTGGGTGTCGAAACGCGGCGGCTGAAGCGCCTGACCACGGCGCGTCAGGTTGAAGATCAGGGTCAGGCGGCAGCCCGAGGTTACCGGCAGAACCTCGTGCACGCAGTCGGTATAAAAGGCGGCGAAGGCGGCTTCGGCGGGATCGGAACAGCGCAGGTCGAAGCGCTGTTCCTGACCGTGATGGCGCACGATCAGTTCCCCGCCGCTGTAGCGGGACGGCAGCACCAGCACCAGGGTGGCGAACATGCCGTCGGCCTTTTCGGTGTCGCGGTGACTGACGAAAAAGCCGCCCTCGTCATAAACCAGAAGCTTGTACAGCTCCGCCGTCACCGGCCCGCTGACGCCCAGCCCCTCGGCGACGCGCTCGACCAGCGCCGACAGGGTCGCCGGCCAATGGCGGCCGGTCAGCCGGACCTTGTCGGCGCCGATCTGCCAAGTGCGGCGCACCGCAGTGTCCAGCAGGGTCTCGGTTCCCCGGCCATAGGGCGCCTGCTCGGCAACCGCGACCAGTTGCTCCCGCTGGGCCGGCAACAGCGGCAGAGCAACCGGCCCGACACCGTCCACCTCGAGGCCCGGTGCGAACAGATCCATGGTCCCGCCGGAGCAGAAGCCCCCCGGGCGGTCGACGGCGCCGAGAAGGTCGGCGAGAGCGGCGGCAAGCGATGTCATGGGGGGAGTTTTACGCCAGAGGAGGGATTTGGTCCAGGGGTGGGAGTGTTATCGGCGCTGACTCCTTGCCGGGCTCTTGCCCGCCAAAAACGTCCGGGTCCGTCTCCCAGTCGATACGCTACGGGATGTACACATCTCGCACCTGCGGTATATCCCATAAAAGCCCTCCCCCTTGATGGGGGAGGGTTGGGTGGGGTGTACGGACCGGTAAGCTGGGTAACAGATCAGACCGGATACATAGGTGACAGGTTAGGCTAAGGGCATCCAAAAGGGGGTGCCGA
>Ga0209515_10008801_pt1 | contig 11665 bp, 14 predicted proteins | sample Subgroupgradi54m_FD_187454 | JGI IMG/M metagenome (GOLD analysis project Ga0209515, IMG submission 187454) | Subsurface groundwater microbial communities from S. Glens Falls, New York, USA - GMW60B uncontaminated upgradient, 5.4 m (SPAdes)... ... | reverse complement strand
AATCTCAACCGCTTCCCTGGGGCTTTTTGCAAAGAGAAGGCAATCATCCTTTCCAATTTCAGGTAACTGGTTTAGGGAAGACACGATTTTTCTCCAAGTCCTTCCAAGAATCACAATCGGCTTGACGGCCATCAAACTTTTCCTAGCCATCTCCCAAACGCAGGAGAGCTCAACCAAAGTCCCCGTACCGCCTGAACACACCAAATAACCCTGTCCTAGTTCAATCAATTGAAACAGTCTTTCTCTCCAGCTCTTTGCGATCTTCTCTTCGTCAATCCATGGATTACAATGAGACTTTTTGAACTCGCGCGTGGTCACGCCAATGGTTTTGCCGCCCGCCTCTTTGGCTCCTCTCGCTGAAGCCTCCATCGCCCCGGCGTATCCGCCATTACACACGACAAAACCCGCCTCCGCCAAAAGTTTTCCAGTTTCGAAAACCCGGACGTACTCAACATCCCCCGATCGGATTTGAGAGCTTCCGAAAACGGTGATGATCTTGGATTTCATTGCAGTTTTTCGCCGCGTAAAATCTCGGGAATGGGTTGAGCATCAATGCGCATTCCCCCATCGTGCTCAATACGAATAGTGTAAAGAGTGCCGGGAAGGAAAAGGGAGCCGGGAGCCTCAATCTGAGCATTTTTGATCCCCTCTACATTTCTTTTATCCGGGTTGAGGGCATAGTCCCAGAATTCGCGCCACAGTTTTTCTTCGTAAGGATCCAAATTGCCTTGGATTTTGTAACCTCGCGGGATATCGTAAACAATCGTGATGGGAAATACCTGAGTCTCTTTCTCAGCCAGGACAAAAGCCTTAAGAAAAATATAAGCGCTTTTCCCCTTGATCTTGTCCCCTGCCTCCACCAGTTTATCCTGAAAACGAATCACCAAAGCCTGAAACTGAATGATATTTCCATAAAAGGTGAAGTAACGCGGGGGAAGGGGTTGGCCTTCCACGTTATATTCGAGAAATTTGATGGTGGTCGAAACCTTTTTATTTTTCTCATCAAATTCCGTTTTGGTCACAATCACTTCCGCTATCCGGGAATCTGCCTTCAGGCGACTAATCACCTGATTCAAAATCTGAACTTTATAGACTTCCCTCGCCAAAAGATAAATCACAACCGCTACGGGTATCACAATTATCAGGTAAAACAGAAGACGCATCGACGGCTTCGTAGTCATAGCGAGGTTAAAAGTAAAAACTTAGCCTTTCTGATTTTTTCGTAACGCTCTCTTACTTTTCGTTCTAACATTTAACAAGATTGTCAAAATATGAGCCCGGGCTGAAACCCTATAGTTTCAGCACTCCAGCCGGAACTGGATGTTCCGGCCTCCGCTGGAAGACGTTCCCACAAATTGGTGCGCCCGGCTGGGGTCGAACCAGCAACCTTCAGCTCCTTCGCCAAAGGCGAATCCGTCCATCAGCGGATTCGCCTTTCGGACGAATCCGCCTCAGGCGGAGGAGGCAAATCCTCTATCCCTTGCCACACTTTTTGGCGGAAATTAAGCCTGAAATTGCGCCCGACTGGGGTCGAACCAGTAGCCTTCAGCTCCGGAGGCTGACGCTCTATCCAGTTGAGCTACGGGCGCGAATTTAGAGGCCGCGATTTCTGCGGCCAGGTAAACTTTACCAGTCCTTGAAGACGGCGTTTTGTGCCGCTTCAAGGGCGGGCGCGCTTGTTCATTTTATTTTCGTGATCCGTGCTCCCGGATAATAAAACTCCAGAATCTCACGGTAGGTTTTTCCCTGCTCGGCAAGTGCTTTGGCACCCCACTGACACATTCCGACACCATGCCCCCACCCATACCCGGAAAAGAGAATGTGCCCATCAGAATAAGAAACCCTGATATCCTTAATACTTTTCACAATGTCAGGTCCTGCTGCCAACCTAAAATCGTTCGCTCTAAGAACCAGTTCTCCCCGTGAATGCTTGATTAGAATCTCGCGGGCCCTCCCTGATTCATCCCATTTCTTTGGAATCACCTGCTGGATCCGGCCCAGCGAATAGCCACCTCGCTTCAGTCTCGCCCCGAGATCTTCAGAAGAAATCACACGCCGCCACCGATAATGTTTTGAATTCAAACAGTACCAACAGCGAACTCCCTGAAGAGCGGGGTGAGGCTGAATATCCCAGTTGTATTCGGGATGCGTCGTTCTGCCAGCACAGGTAGAGTGAAAGTAAGCCGGGAAAACTTCATCATGATAAGTCAGAATCTCTCCTCTCGTCTGGTTCACCGCCTGATCTGTCGCAAAAGCTTCAGAACCCCTGCCTCCGTAAACCTGACCGATGACATCACCCGCCAGCATATAATCCTCATGCCCTTTGCTCAAAGACTTGAACAGAGCAAAGGTGCGGGACGCAACCGCCTGGGCCTTGAGCGCTTCGACCGGCCAAGTACGCAGCATTTCTTTGGGAAGCACTCTTCTCAAATAAGATTCCAAGTCCACCTCGTTGACAACGGTCAGCTTACCCTGCTTGTCTTTGATAATTTGAATACTGTCAGGATAATCCTTATTGTCCACTCGAATGGAGGCTCTAGGACTCACGATCTTTATTCCATAGAGCTTAAGATCCCTCAGACCAAATCTCAGTCCGGAAAGAAGCGGCGCCACACGTATGTCTGGAAGTTTAGAGCCTCGGTCGATAACCGCCCGAGACTGAATGGTTTCAACCTGATAGGGTGCATTGATGGAGAGTTTGACCTCGTCGCGATTTTGCAAAATGGCAACACGAATGCGCTCGTAAGAGGAAGTCTCTTTCGGAAGCGGGAACGAAGCCACTTCAATTTCTGCACCTTGAAAAGGTGCGGGCAGGAAAAAAAACGCGCTAAAAAAGGCCAGGACAAGCCCCTTTCCATTCATCTTTTAACCTCGGATTCTATCCCATCGATGAGTTTCTGAATCTCGGCAAAAAGGCTTTCCAGGTTCTTCTTGGCCACACCCAAGAAACGCTTCTGCTCCTCCGAAATCTCCCCCATGCCTTCCAAGAGAATCAGATCAATCGCGCCAAGACTGGTTGATAGAATGGTTTTCATATTTTTCAATTTATCCTGAAAATTCGAAAAACGCTTATTTGAAAAAATGGGTTTCGGCTTCCTGACACTCATAAGTTCCGATCAAGCTTAACTCAAGATAAGAGCCCTAGTCGATACAATTCCTTTCTAAACGACACGGTGTCCTTGAACTGAAAGGCATGAAAACCCATCTTTGAGGCCGCTTCGATGATTTCCTTTCTATCATCGACAAAAAAGGCCTTCTCTGCAGTCGTTCCCGAACGCCTGAGAGCCTCTTCAAAGATCTTGGGATGAGGTTTTCTTACACCTACTTCATAAGAAAGAATAAACTGGTCCACCCATTGTAAGATAGAAAAATGTTCCTTCACAAACTCAAAATGCAAGGCATTGGTATCCGAAATCACAAAAACAGGGTAGCGACTTTTGATTTGTTTCAGGAGATCTTCCATGCCCGGGTTTTCAGTGAACATTTCATTCCAAACAGTTTGGAACTCCTGAAGTGTGATGGGAAGGGAAAGACTTTTGATGGCTCTATCTACAAACTCATGGGAAGAAATTTTCCCCTCGTCAAAAAGCTCGCCTAGTCCTGAACGAATAAATTGCGAAACGATGGGGAAAATCGGTTTTCTGGAAAGTCTCGAAAGCTTCTCTGCAATAACGGCATGATCAAACTTGACTAAGACATTGCCCAAATCAAAGAGGAAAAGGTCACAAGCAAACTTCATCCTTATTTCAGAACTTCCTTAATCACATAATCAATTTCTTCTATCGAGGAGGGCTTCTCGAGAAAAGCAGAAACTTTAAACGCCTTAAGCAGACGGTCCTTAAGATTTTGATCCGCTGTCGTGTGGCCCGTGCTGACAATCACTTTGGTTTTCAAACCCAACCCCGAAAGCTCGCGAAGCACATCCTCTCCACTCACCTTCGGCATATTGATATCCAGAATCAAAACATCCGGGTTTTTCTCCTTCAGAACTCTCAGCGCCGACTCACCTTCCAAAGCCGAATAAACCTGATAGCCAAGATCCCCAAGCAACATGCTGAAAGACTCAATCAAATCTTTTTCATCATCCGCGACTAAAACCGATATGCTCATGGCATCCCCTATAGTTTTTGTGCAAGGTTAGCTCTGTTTTCCCCTCAACGAGGGTGGTTCCGCAAGTAATTTGAGCCCTCGGGGAGTTTTTTCCTTTCTCCGAGGGCTCATCCTGAGGAAGCCCGCCCGCCTGCCGGCGGGCAGGAAGGGCGACCGAAGGATCTGTTATGTAAAGCGTCAATAGTTTTTTCAAGAAAAATTAGGTGCCATCCCTGCTTTTGTTTTTGCTCTTTATCAAGGACTTGAACTATCTGTTATTCGTGGCACAGCCCCGAAGGGGCAGTCGCACTGATTGATGTTGCGTTGAAACCATGTTTGTGTCTCTTTCTCGAAACCGTGAAAGTGCTTCTCACTGATTCTTCGGCGAGGCGTCACAAGCATGCAAGATCCTGATCCTTTAAAAGAGCATTATTTTTTTAATGAATGAGGTAAGGACGCTGTTCTTTCAAAACACGATAAATCCGGTGCGTCAGTTTACGAGCCACGGCAACAATCGCAACCCGGGCAGCGCCATCGCCCTTGCCTTTGGCCCGGATGCGGTAATAAAATTCGCCCAGTTCCTTGTCTTTGCGAATCGCAATCCAGGCGGCTTCGACAAGGAGGCTGCGCAGAGTCGAATCGCCCATGTGCGTAATAGGGCCTTTGTGAATCGTATCTCCGGTGGAATTTTCACTGGGCACAAGGCCGCAAAAGGCGCCCAGTTCACGGACATTGCGCAAGTAAGCCGGATCCGCGATTCGGGCCAAAAGATACGTGGAGACCACGATGCCGATGCCCGGAATCGAACGCAAGTAACCGAGATTTTTTTGAATCAACTCCTGGTGAAGACAAAACTTCCGAATCTGGCGATGCATCAACAGCAGCCGGTCGCGGGCATGATTTAAATCTTTGAGCAGCAAATCGAGTTTGAAACGAAGCGTTTCTTTCACAGGCACTTGCTGCAAGGCGTACCGGTACCGGCTTGTCCAGGGTTTGGGGTTTCCGGGTAACGGGATATTTTCAAACAACAGCAAACTGCGAATGCGCTGTTTGGTACCCCGTTGATCTTGAGCATATTGCTGCCGAAGATTTACCAAATGCCGTAATTCCCGGTAAGCCTCGGAGGGAACACGAATGCCTTTGAGCTGACCGCTCTTGGCTTGTTCGGCAAGGTTGTAACTATCGAGACGATTCGTTTTCACACGATTGTTGGGAGCCTTGGGAACTCCCGCAGGATGAACCATCATACAACTTTGCTCATGGCTGACAAGATAATCGTGAAGCCCGTATCCCGTGGGACCGGCTTCGTAACTGTACAAAAGCCGTTTCCCGGGAAAACGTTTCTGAAAATAACGGTGCAGATTATCAGGCTTGGCCGGCATTTTTAATGAATGTCCTTGAGGTGTTTCATGTGTAAAATACGTTGTCGCAAAACTTTTGCTGTCCACATCAACACCTATGAAAACATCGTATTTTGAAGGTTTGGCTGTCAGTATCATGCGTCGCTCCTTTTTTGGAAAACTCTATCATGGGTACCGACGCTTTAACCTATCATCTCATTAATGAGATCCTTCGCCCCTTCGCGGAGGCGAAGGGGCAATTTATGGACTCCTATTAAATCCTGACACCTACGGTGTCAGGGTTCGCTTCGGCCCGCTTTGCGAGCCTCCGTTCAGGATGAGGGGTCGGAAAATGGTTCGACTTACGCTCACCATCCTGAGCTTGTCGAAGGACACCCCGACCCCTCAATTTAGGCATTCTTGAGGACAAGAAATCACGATCTTCTACTCTTTTCCTTAAATTGCCTTGAGTGGCGATCAAAAGCTCGATGACGCGCCGAATCTCATCCAGAGTGCCTGCCTTTTCTTCTAAACACCCCTTCAAAAGATTGATTCTTTCGGCTAATTCCGTCTGCATGTCACCAAAAAATTCATGTGCCGCCTGACTGTGATACCGAGCAAGATGTTCCAGCTCTTTAAAAATTTCTGCGCGCTCGTTCATGGTTTGCTGTAACCTCAATACTCACAAAAAAGGCAATTCCAAACCCGGACCTTCCCTGCCGCCAGAGAATCCCCTGCTTCCAGACCAGCGACTTCTTCAAGAATGTCATCCTCCGCAAGAAGCAGGAATTCATAGCGATTCAAAATTTCCCTAATCTCTTGCGTGATACGCTCTATTTCAGCACCCTCCAAATGCCTCCTTGCCGCGCTAAGATTGAAATGCGCAAAGGGTCCCAAAAAACTCAGGCGCAGGACAATATGACCTTTGATAACAATCTTTTCCGAAAGATCATACTGACCGTCCGTAGCGTGAGTGAGATCCCGGCCTAGCCGATGCTTGATTTCTCCGATCATTTCATAGATAAGTTTTCGATGCTCGGACTGGAAAAGAGTTTTCTTCGGCAAAGGATTTTCGTAAATCTTAGCGGGGAAAAAAGCCTCGATCGTTTTTTGGATATCCGCTCTCACAAAATCTTTTCCCTTTGGTTAATTTAGCACAGATAGCACCAAAATCCATGTGAAATGTTGCTCTTCATTCAGCAATCAGAAACCGGATGAGTGCCCCAACTCACCCGCGGTTTCCAGTTGAATAGTGGAATGGAAAATACCGAATTTTTCCTCTAAAAGAACGTTCACACGCTTTAGAATTTCATCGGGTGGCGTGTCTTTTTCAACATCCAAATGCGCACTCAAAGCTTCCCTCCCGCTTGAAATCGTCCAGACATGAAGATCATGAATGTCCTTCACTCCTTCCACCGCAAGAAGGCTATTTTCCAAGGCCGCCAAATCAATATGCGAGGGGGATGCTTCAAGCAAAATCGAAACTGAATCCGCAAGAAGCCGCCACGCGGAAAAGATGATCAAACCCCCAATAACAATTCCTGCCAAAGGATCCGCATAGGGAAGATGAAAAAAACGGACCAGCAGTCCGGCTGAAAGAACTCCAAGAGAACCTAAAAGATCGGAAATCACATGATAAAGCGCGCCCCTCAAGTTCAAGTTGTTGACGTTAACCCCTTTCAAAATATGAAAACAGAGAAGGTTGACCAAGAGTCCAAGAAAAGCGAAGCAAAGCATGATGGAACTTGCGACCGGTGGAGGTGAAGCAAGGCGTTTGAAAGCCTCCATGAAAATAAAAAGCACCACGTTCAGAAGTATCACACCATTGGCAAGAGCAGCCAGAATTTCGGCCCGATGGAAACCATAACTCATCCGCTGGGTAGGAGGTCTTTCACCCATGCGAAAAGCAAAAAGTGCAAGTGAGAGGGCAAAAACATCGGTAAGCATATGAGCGGCGTCTGCCAGAAGGGCCAGCGACCGCGATGCCAGACCTCCCCAAACTTCAGCCAGCATGAAAGCAAAGGTCAGCCCCATTGAAAGTGCAAGGGCTTTCTTTCCTTGCCGCCTCAAGTTTGTTTGTTCCTCATTGAAAGTCATGGGTCGGGCACTCTTCGGATTTTTCTAGGGAGGGGAGAAAAAAGGCTAAAGTCAAAAATGCACCGGCAACAACAAAAATCTTTCTCACACAGGAATCCGGCTGATGATTTTCTGAGCAGAACTTACGAAAGATTTCGGCACAGCGATTCCGACACCCTGAAGAAGGTTGCCATAAATGTCCTTCTTACCCTGCTGGTAAAGAATACACTCGATTCCTTCTTCCTGAAGTCGGTATTGAATCCGCTCAGCTTCCTCCGTGGAAGCGGTCTCGTAGACCTGAGTCCAATTTTGCTTCGAGGAATTCTTGCGAAACTTATGTTTCTCCGTCCCTGCAAAAGAAGCGGGTTTAAGGAAACGGTACAGGAAATAACCCGCTAACCCAATAAGCATAAGGTAGATATAGAGTCTTATCATGTTACTCTTTCTCCTCCAGTAGACACATTGTTAAATTACACTTTCAAAGGAGAAATTTCAAGTTTTCTCAAGAGCATGCCGAGTAGAATCAGTATCCATTCTTCTTGAAATAAGATAGAGAAAAAAGCCCAGCGCCACCAGAAGAAAACCAAAAAACGATTCGCGCGGTGCCCTAAAAACAGCATTGCCTATAAAAAGCAGGGTGGATCCTGCAAAAACAAGAGGAATATAAGGATAACCCCAAACCTTATAGGGCCGGTGGGCATCCGGTAGCTTTTTTCTGAGTACGATCACGCTTAAACCTGTCAGTGCAAAAAAGATGGAAATAACAATGGTAGTATACTCCATAAGTTGGTCGAAAGTTTTGGTCAAAACCAGAAGGATGGCACATATCCCGTTAAAACACAGAGCGAGAAACGGCGTGTGGAATCGGGAATGTATGGCCGAGAGCTTATGAAATAAAGCGTGATCCTCCGCCAAAGCATAAAGAATTCTTCCCCCTGTCAAAATATAGCCATTCAAAGCACCGAAGGTTGAAGTCGCAACAAATAGAGCCACCAGTTTTCCTCCCCATGGCCCCAAAATTTTCCCAACCACGACGGAAGCAACAAGCTTGGTCTCCTTCATCTGGGCAGCCGGAATGTAAAGGTAATAGATGGTGTTGATCGCAAGGTAAAGCAAAATGACAAAGCCAAGGCCTCCTATAATGGAAACCGGAACATTTTTCGCCGGCTCTTTAATTTCCTCAGCGACGTAGGCAGCCTCCGTCCATCCTCCATAAGTCCACAAAACAAAAATGAGCGCCATCCCCACGGAGGGAATCAAAGACCAAGAGAAGGGTCCTCCTTTCATGAGAGAGGAAATGTTTCCTCCCTGCATTTCTCTCGGGAGGAAAGCAAAACCCAAAACAATAATGAAAACAATGGCAAGCACTTTGAGAGAAGTGAAAATATTCTGAATGGCTTTCCCATATCTCAAGCCGATAATATTGGCGGCCGTAAGAGCAAGGATTGCAAAAATGGCAACGAATTTCGTGCCTTCCTTTGGGATCCCAAGAAGATATCCCAAGTACTCTCCGAAAACAAAGGCGATAATAGCGATGGTCCCTGTTCTCTCCACAAAAAGTTTGGTCCAGCCGAAAAGGAAGCCGACGGCATGGCCATAGGTTTCTCTGAGATAGATGTAGTCACCACCTGTCTTAGGGAAAAGAGATGAAAGCTCCGCATAGCAGAGTGCTCCCGTCATAGAAAGCAGCCCTCCCAGAACCCACGTGAGAAGAATAGTCAAAGGTGAGGTAAGGTGATAAGCGATGGAGCTGGGCACACGGAAAATCCCCGCCCCGATGATACAACCCACCACGATGGCTGCAGCATCCCACAAACCAAGTTCGCGAATGAAAGGGGATTTTTTCATGAAAAGGAGACCGAGGGTTTGAAAATTTTCTTAAGGGAAAGGGGGAGTCAGACTTTAACATTCCGACGGACAAAACCGAAGGCCTGATGAGCATCTTCGGCCTGGTAATGGCTCCACAAAACTTTACGAAAGGTATCATTCTCTTCCATCAGAAGGAACATTCTTTCTCTTAATCTATGAATGAAAGTTTCGCTTGGCGGATATTTTTCGAGATTCACCAGAAGATGAATTTTTTCGACATACTCATCAATCACCAAAGCGTTCTTACGGATCTGTTTTTTGATAATGTCGAGCTCCGTCTCCGTGAGAAGCTTGGAGTCCTCGTCAAAAGAAAGTTCGGGTTTTCGAACTCTTTCGTAAGCCAGATGAAATATCATTTTGTCGCCACCGCCATTATTAAAAACACCTGAGCCGGAATAAAATTACAACGAGATGCTCGGGAATCCACTACCAATCAAGTTAAGAGTACCTAACAAAACCTCACACCATCAGTCTTTGCGAGAAGTCCCACCGCCTTTTGGCGGGACGTTGAAGCAATGACACTTTTGTTGGGTGCTCTAAATATCGACAGAAGAATTCATGCCTTAAATCACAAGTTCTGTTCAAAAATCGCTTAATACTTATTGACAAAATCTATGATGTTGCGTATACGGCCGTAGCTTGTCCGGTTAAAAGCAAAGGCAATGCGGGGAAGCTCAAGATCCTTTCCTTCATAGGCTTCCTCAGAAAAAGCTTTCGCCACCTCGAATTTGCCCTTGGGGAGCAGGACATCCTTGAATCTTTGGTTCAAAGTGACCAGCAGTTCTCGTGAGACTCTCTTGACGCGAATCACAAACAAATCGCCCACATAACGGGAGGAATGATAATTTCTGTAAAATTGTTCGATCTCGGTCACAGCTTCATCCACATCCGAGGTAATTTTAAAAAGATTCGTGTCTTCTTTAGAAATATAAGCCCGGTCCAGCAGCTGCTTTTTGATAAAACGGAACCAATCACGCCAATACGGTCTCTTTTTATCATCCATCATAATGATCGGGAGAGGCTGTGACTTACCCGTTTGAACCAATGTCAACACTTCAAAACATTCATCATGCGTGCCAAATCCTCCGGGGAAAAGCACAATGGCATTGGATTCCTTGATGAAAATCAGCTTCCGCGTGAAAAAATACTTTAGGTTGATAAGCTTTCTGTCCTCACGGATAAAAGGATTGGCTTCCTGTTCATGAGGAAGCCTGATATTGATACCGAAACTTCTGCCACGCCCCGCTCCAGCATTGGCAGCTTCCATAACGCCGCTGGCAGCACCCGTAATCACCATGAAACCCTTGCGAGTGACCTTCTGGGCAAAAAGTTTGGCCAGGCGATATTCTGACGAACGGGAAGAAGATCTGGCAGATCCAAAAACGCTGACTTTTTTGATATTCCGGTAGGGAGAAAATATTTTAAAGGCGTATCGTAGCTCTTTTAAAGCAGTGTTGATGATTTTCAAATCACCGCGATCCGCTTTTTCATCGATGAGCTTGAGGGCGGTGGTGATGATTTCCTGAATCAAGGAGGAGTTGTCAGTCTCTCCCCGGGCTTGGATTAAATCAGCAATGGCTTTGTCAAATGAACCGCCCGCTCGATAATGAGGACTCATGGTAACCTATCAAGAAAACTCAGACAGCACCTCAGAAGCTATCTCGGGGTTATCGGTTTTGATGACAAGACAGCCGTGGTCCTGTCCCTGCATGGCTGTACAATACGCGTAATCAATATTGATATCCGCCTCGGCTAATTTACGCGCTATCTCAGTGAGAACACCGGGGCGATTATCCACATCCAAGACCACAACCTCCTGCTCCAAAACATAAAACCCTTCGTTCTCGATCAGAAGAAGGGCCTTGGTAGGATTGTCCACAAAAAATCTGACCACCGCATGATCCACGGTATCATGAACGGAAAGAGCCAGAATATTCACCTTGTTATCCGAAAGGATCGAACAGGCACGGGCGAGCATACCAGGCCGGTTTTCAAGAAACACGGACAATTGTTTGCGAACAGGCATAGAATCCTTTCATGATGGACTATAAATTCACTTGTTGAAATTATGATTCAAAAAAAGGGGAATTACAAGGAAAAGAAATGGAGGTGAAATTTTTGTTTTGGAAACAAAAATGGCCTTTGTTCCATAAGACTGAAACAAAGGCCATTGAAAATTAATCCCGGCAGCTACCTACTCTCCCACCCCCGTTTCGAAGGCAGTACCATCGGCGGAAGAGGGCTTAACGACCGTATTCGGAATGGGAACGGGTGTGACCCCTCTCCTATGA
>Ga0209515_10008800_pt1 | contig 11665 bp, 8 predicted proteins | sample Subgroupgradi54m_FD_187454 | JGI IMG/M metagenome (GOLD analysis project Ga0209515, IMG submission 187454) | Subsurface groundwater microbial communities from S. Glens Falls, New York, USA - GMW60B uncontaminated upgradient, 5.4 m (SPAdes)... ... | reverse complement strand
TCCTGCAAAAATGGATGGAAAGAATATCTAGAAAATAATTATATGAAGTCTTGCTTGATCAAGAAATGCCTGAAATTTGAGGCTTGTTTTCATTTGAACCTGATAGGTTTTATTTCCTAAGTCTAACGTTATTGGTTTTGAAATTAAAAGCTGTGGTGTTCCTCCTTCTAAAGAAACATCTGAAAACCACACGGGATGTTTATCCGTAGCATTATAGAGACGAACATAGGCAGTTTCATTTCCGGTAGGAATTCTGACCGATGCTTCAAATGTAACAGTTTTTATATTTCCATAATTGGCGGGATCAAGTGTCGTTCTAAGTCCCCCAACATCCTGCCAATCATCTGAGGAATTAGATCCTATTCCAAAAGGTACAAAAAATTCTTTTACAGAAGAAACTGCTTGAGAGGAAGAAGCGGGTTTTGTTGTGGGGACTGGAGTGGGTTCGCCAGTTGGCGGAGAAGTTGGCTTTACAGGTAAAGTTGCGCTTTTTGTTGCCTTACTTATTTCAGAAAGACAACTTGCAGGACAAGTATTTGTAACAACAGGAACCGAAACAGTTCTTTCTATAACTTGAGTTTTTTGGCCTTTCAAAAGAACAGCATCCAGAAATAAAAGATTGATAAGAACTAAAAATGCAAAAATTCTAAGAATGGTTTGAGAGGAAAAAAACTTATCTTGCTCCATACATTAAATGTAGTTTAAATAGGGAACCTAGTCAAGAAATTAGTCTCCGAGGTAATCGCGGAGTTTGTTTCCGCGGGATGGATGGCGGAGCTTTCTTAGAGCTTTTGCCTCAATTTGTCTTATTCGCTCACGAGTGACCGCAAACATGCGCCCAACTTCTTCAAGTGTTTTTGGTTTTCCGTCTTTAAGACCAAAGCGCTCTTCCAAAACTCTTCTTTCACGATCTGACAAAGTAAGCAGTACGCCTTCAACTTGTTCTTTCAGGAGTTCTCTGGATGCGGAGTCAAAAAGAGTTGGTGCCGCAGCATCATGAATAAAATCTCCAAGTCTGCTATCGTCTTCGTCTCCAACTGGAGTTTCCAGACTTGCCGGCTCCTGAGAAATTTTTATGATCTCTAATGCCTTATCCGGATCAATTCCCAATACTCTTGCTACTTCTTCAGGAGTTGGCTCACGGCCTAACTCCTGCATCAATTTCCTAGAAGTTCTTAAGAATCTATTTATATTCTCAACCATGTGCACGGGAATTCTAATTGTTCTTGCTTGATCTGCAATGGCTCGAGTTATAGACTGCCTAATCCACCAAGTTGCATATGTTGAGAATTTATAGCCTCTTCTCCAATCATATTTTTCAACAGCTCTGATCAAACCCTGGTTTCCCTCCTGAATCAAATCCAAAAGCGTAAGTCCGCGTCCAACATATTTTTTGGCAATCGAAACTACCAAACGTAAATTAGAAGTGGTGAGTACTTTTTTTGCCGCTTTATCTCCCTTCTCTACTTTCTTAGCCAGAGAGATTTCCTGATCAAATTTAAGAAGCGGAATTCTACCGATTTCTTTAAGATACATCCTCACAGGATCTGAAACTGTACCCTCTGTAAGAACTGTTAAAGCCTCGAGCTCTTTTTCCAAGGCCTCCATTGGCTTATTGTCTCCGTCTTGATCTTTTACAACAGATTCAAAAACATCTATGTTGGCTTCCAAAAGCCTGTCATACAGATGATCAAGCTCTATTAAATGCTCTTCCGGTCTTGGAAAAATAGCCAAAATCTCATCCTGAGTGACATAGCCTCTTTTTTTTGCCGATGAAACAATATCTGAAAGTATGTCGGGTGTCTTATCTTTTCTTTTCATAGCCTCCTGAAGTTCTATTTTACCACACTTCAGGGTTTTCCCAAAAGACCAATAGTTAAAGCCAGCTCTTTTTCCAAATCCCCTATTCTTTTAAAATCCTCATCTTTTTCGCCTGCCTTAAGACTAAAAGAAATTTCTTTTATCTTATTTTTCAGGAAAAGCATTCTTAATTCCCTTGCAACTTTTTCCACTTCCTGCGCATACTTGTCTTCATCTGTAAACTTTGGTAAAGGCAATAAGTATGAAGCGTCAAATGAACTTGCTAGTTCTTTGGGAAGAAGATTTAAAAAATCCCGGGTGTTAAATTTATTGTTATTTTTGAAAAAATCAGAAAGATAATCCATTATTTTTTTGTAAGAATCTGTCTCAAATTTATAATCTTTAAGAATTAAAAGGCAATTTTCCAAGATCAATTTTGGATTACTATGCTGGACAACAAGCGACATCAAGTAATCTTCCAGAATCTCAATTCTTGATCTTTTTTCCTTTTTACTGATAAAAATGTTATCTTTTACAATTTCTTTCTTGCTAAGTCTTTCTATTTCTTTAATGAGTGCTTCTAAAGATACATCCAAATCAAGGCTTAATTTCCTTAAATAATGTTCTTTTACTATCTCATTTGAAATCCTGGTAAATATAGGCAGCAATTCCTCACTTATTTTTCTTTTTCCATATATTCTGTCTTTCTCAAAAGAGGAAAATGTTTTTGAAAAAATAAAATCATAGACCGGAATATCTTTTTTTATAGATTTTTTAAAAGATATAGGGTCTTTTTTTATTGCTTCATCCGCATCTTTGGCCTGATCAAAGATGCAAGTTGTTATATTCATTCCTTTTTTCTCAAGAGACACTAAGCTTCTTTTTGTTGCCTCATAGCCCGCATCGTCTTTGTCAAAACACAAACAAATATTATTTGTGAAACGAGCCATAAGAGCAACTTGATTTTCAGTTAGAGCAGTTCCTTTTACAGCAACTACATTTTTGCATCCAACACTAAAACATGAAATAACATCCAGTTCTCCCTCGACAACAATCGCTTTGTCTAGTTTTTTTATTTCTTCTTTTGCTGTATTTAATCCAAAAAACATACTGCCTTTGTGGTAAACAATTGTATCTCTTGTATTTATATATTTTCCGCCATTGTATGGTTCCTCAATTGCTCTGCCTGAAAACCCTACAACATTATTCCTGTGGTCAAAAAGAGGAAACATAACTCTATTTCTGAAAAAATCCAAGACTCCGGAACTTGTGAGTGGAGTCGAAGGATAAAATGCTAATCCTGCCTCCACCAAATCTTCTTTTTTATATTTCTTTTTATTTATTAAATAGTTAGATAAGGAAGCTCCCGTTTTTGGTGAAAAGCCAATCATAAAAGTTTCTATAAGTCTTGTATCTAATTTTCGATTGCGAGTTAAATAAGAAAGGGCTTTTTTGCCTGCTTCGTGTTTGGTCAAAACGTAATGGTAGAATTCCAAAGCAACTTTATTTAGTTTGTAAATTATTTCTTTTTTTGAGAAGACTCCTTCCTGAAAGCTTGATTCACGAAGTTGTATCCCTGTTCTTTTTGCCAAAATCCGCAAAGCTTCAACAAATTCCAGATTTTCATATTCCATTAAAAATGTGTAAATATCCCCGCCCTTGTTACATCCTCCAAAACAATGCCAAATTTGTCGCTCTGGAGAAACAATGAAAGATGGAGTCTTCTCATTATGAAAAGGACAAACCGCTTTAAAATTCCGACCCATTTTCTTAAGAGGAACGTATTCGGATATAAATGAAACCAAGTCTATCCTTTCCCTTATTTGTGAGACTTCATCCATAACGCCCCCGCCTTGCCGGCGAGGCAGGTGTATTGTATCACTTTTGATTATTGCTTTTCCTAAGTGCCTCTATTACAATACCTAAGGTTATTATGGCCCTAAATGTAGTTATCGGAGCACAATGGGGGGACGAGGGAAAAGGCAAAATAATTGACTACCTCGCCGCTAGATCAGATTATGTAATCCGCTTTCACGGAGGAAACAACGCAGGCCACACTGTAATAAATAAATTCGGAAAATTCGCCATGCATCTTGTCCCATCCGGAATTTTTCATGCAAAAACAAAAGTTATTATTGGAAATGGTGTTGTGGTAGACTTACAAGTTTTACTCGAAGAAATTGAAATACTTAAAAAATCTGGCGTAAAAGTTAAAAATAAATTATTTCTTTCTCCGCGGTGCCATTTAATAATGCCTTACCACAAACTTCTTGATTCTTTATATGAGAAAGCAAAAGGAAAGGGAAAAACAGGAACAACTGGAAGAGGGATAGGGCCGACATATTCGGATAAAGTAAGTTACAACGGAATAAGAATAGCAGATTTAATGAACTCCAAGTCTTTTTCAGATAAACTTGCTATTCAACTTCTCGTAAAGAATAAGATTTTAAAAGCCCTTGGGGCGCCGGAACTTGTTCAAAAAGATATAGAAAAAGTTTTTTTTGGTTTTAGAGAAAAAATAAAATCTTTTGTTTCGGAACCTTTTTCCTTAATTCAAGATGCAATTAAAAATAGAAAAAATATTCTTTTGGAAGGAGCTCAGGGAACATTTTTAGACAATGATTGGGGAACATATCCCTTTGTAACAGGCTCAACGGTTTTAACAGGCGGAATAAATGCAGGGGCAGGAATCCCTCAAAACAAAATAAATAATGTAATTGGAATTGCAAAGGCATATGCGACAAGAGTTGGAGAAGGACCATTTCCAACAGAATTAGCACAGGGAATTGGAGAAAAATTAAGAACAATTGGAGGAGAATTTGGAGCAACCACAGGAAGACCTAGGCGATGCGGATGGCTGGATATTGAGCTATTAAAATTTGCAAGTTATATAAATGGATTTACGAAGCTTGCAATTACAAAGCTTGATATTTTAGACAGTTTCAAAGAAATAAAAATCTGCACTCATTACACTTTGAATGGGAAAAAAGTTAATTATTTTGATGGCGATAGTAATTTTTTACTCAAAATAAAACCTGTTTATAGGTCATTCAAGGGGTGGGAAAAATCAACAAAAGGAATTACAAAATATAATGATCTGCCAAAAGAAGCAAAAATATATTTAAAGGCAATAGAAAAACTAACTGATACTCCAATAAAATATATCTCAACCGGACCAAAAAGGCAGGAAATTATCAAAATCTAAGATGAAAAGTTTTGATTATTCAACATACCTTTCCCCTTTCACTTGGAGATATGGGATTGATGCAATGAGAACAATTTGGTCTGAGATTTACAAAAGAAAACTGTGGAGAAAAGTTTGGGTAGAATTGGCAAGAGCTCAATACGAAGATGGATTAGTTACTAAAAAAGAGCTTAATGATCTCGTGAAAAATCAGGACAAAATTGACATAGATAAATCTCATGAAATAGAAAAAGAAATCCGTCATGATTTAATGGCAGAAATAAAAACATATGCAAGTTTTGCCAAAATTGGGGGAGGAAAAATTCATCTCGGAGCCACTTCTTATGACATTGAAGACAACGCAGACACTATCCGCTATAAAGAGTCTTTAAATTTAATAGAGGGAAACCTAAAAAAAATACTTTCTGAATTTAGTCGTAAAATTAAAGAATATAAAAATCTCCCCTGTATGGCATATACCCACCTGCAACCCGCAGAGCCAACAACTCTTGGATATCGTTTTGCAACTTACGCGCAGGATATATTGTTGGATCTTAATTTTTTAAGATTTGTTAAAAATAATTTAAAAGGAAAAGGAATAAAAGGGGCGGTGGGCACAAGTGCCAGCTATGTAAGACTTACCAATGAGGAAAAAGCTGCAAGCTTGGAAAAAAAGATTATGGAAAATTTAGGAATTGATAGCATAGATATCGCTACTCAGATTGCACCTCGTAAAATTGAATATTTCGTTTCTTGCTTTCTTTCCAGTGTTGCGCAGACTCTAGGTAAATTTGCATTTGATCTGCGCATAATGCAATCCCCTGGATTTGGGGAGTGGCAGGAGCCATTCGGAACAAAACAAGTTGGCTCCAGCGCAATGCCCTTTAAAAAAAATCCATGGAAATCAGAACAAATTTGCTCTTTGGCAAGAGTTGTAAATAATCTTGCAAATATTGCAAAAGATAACTGCTCAAATATGCTTTTGGAAAGAACTCTAGATGATTCGGCAAATAGAAGAGTGTATATGCCGGAAATGTTTTTGGCAATTTCGGAAATATTACAAAGCAGTATTCAAATTGTGGCGGGATTGGTAGTGAATAAAAGTAAAATTGAAAAAAATTTAAATACGTATGGACCATTTGCTGCAACAGAAGCAGTACTCATGGAAACAGTAAGGAAAGGCGCTAATAGACAACAAATGCATGAGATTTTAAGAGAACTTTCAATGAAAGCGTGGAAACAATTACAGGAAGATAAAGCTAATCCTCTTTCCATGCTTATAAAACAGGACATATCAATAAGTAAATTTATTCCAAAAGAAAAATTAGAAACATTACTTGATCCAAAAAAACATCTTGGTCTCGCCCCCCAAAGATGTCTAAAATTTCTGAAAAAAATTAATGATGAATTATCCAAATAGAATTGGTATAGTAGGCGGCGGACAGCTGGGAAAAATGCTAACCATTGCTGCAAAAAAGTTGGGTTTTTATGTTACAGTTATTGACCCAACTCCACAAAGCCCCGCAGGACAAGTAGCAGATAGACAAATTATTGCCGATTACAAAGATTCAAAGGCAATAATGGAACTTTCTAAAACCTCTGATTTTATTACCTTTGAAATTGAACTTGCCAACGACAGCGCTCTCTACAAGATTATGAAGAAAGGAAAAATTGTTAATCCATCCCCTGCAACACTTGCTATAATTCGTGATAAGTTAAAACAAAAAGAATTTTTAACTAAAAATAAAATTCCAACTGCAGAATTCATACAAATTTCCTCTCATCAAGATGTTCTAAATGCTGCAAAAATGTTTAAATATCCATTTTTACTAAAAGCCAGAACCGATGCGTATGATGGCCGGGGAAACTTCCTTATCAAGAAGGAACAAGATATAGAGAAAGGATTAAGAAAATTAAAAGGAAGAGAATTATATGTTGAGAAATTTGTTAAATTTAAAAAAGAACTGGCAATAATGATTGCCAAAAGTATGAGAGGAGAGATTAAAGTTTATCCGGTCGTTGAAACATTTCATAAAGATAATATCTGCGATGAAGTCATTGCCCCTGCAAAAATTTCAAAAACTGTAAAAAATAAAGCTCAAAAACTAGCAGTAAAAGTAGTAAATCATTTGAAAGGAGCAGGAGTTTTTGGTATTGAAATGTTTTTGGATATGAAAGATAATGTGCTTGTAAATGAAATTGCCCCCAGAGTTCACAACTCAGGTCATTACACAATAGAAGGATGTGTTACATCTCAATTCGAACAACATATTCGGGCAATCACAAATTTGCCGCTTGGAAATACAGATTTAATTTCAAAAGTTATAGTTATGAAAAATATATTGGGTGAGAAAAATGGAAACGGAATACCCATTGGCATTCAAAGGGCTTTAAGAATTCCCGGAGTGTCCATTCATATTTATGGAAAAAAGAAATCACGGCCACAAAGAAAAATGGGACATATAACTGTTATTGGAAACAATACTAATGAGTGTCTACGAAAAGCAAACAGAGCTCGTAAAATGATTGTTATATGAAACCAATAATTGGCATTATTATGGGAAGTGATTCCGATTTGGAAGTCATGAGTGACTCTGCGAAAATTTTAGATGAATTTAAAATCCCTTATGAATTAACAATTGTATCCGCTCATCGAACACCAAAAAGACTTTTTAATTATGCTAGCTCTGCTAGGCAAAGAGGATTAAGAGTAATTATTGCAGGCGCAGGAGGATCAGCTCATTTACCGGGAATGATTGCATCCCTTACTCCTCTACCCGTAATCGGGGTTCCGATAAAAACAAAAAATATGGACGGACTTGATTCTCTACTCTCGATTGTTCAAATGCCGCCTGGAATTCCAGTTGCGACAGTTGCCATAAATGGAGCAAAAAATGCGGGCATTTTAGCAGCAAGTATTATTGGCTCAAACGACAAAAAAATTTCAAGAAAAATTTCTCAATATAAAACAAGACTTAAAAACACAGTTTTACAAAAAGCAAAAGTATTGGAAAGAATAAAATATAAAAGATACTTAAAAAAAATAAAGTGAATATTTTGAAAACTGTTAATTTGAAAGAGTTTGGGAAAAAACATCAGGGTAAAACTCGGGATTTTTATATTAAGAACGGTAAAAGAATTATTATCTCAACAGACAGAATTTCTGCCTTCGATAGAATTCTTGACTGTATTCCCTACAAAGGCCAAGTATTAAATTTAATATCCGCCTTTTGGTTTGACAAAACAAAAGACATTATACAAAATCATTTAATTTCTCTACCCGATCCAAATGTAATGGTTGTAAAAAATGCAAAACTAATTCCAATCGAAATGGTTGTTAGAGGATATATGACCGGAGTCACTGGAACGTCAATTTGGGGATCATACGAAAAAGGAGAAAGAGTAATTTATGGATTGAGATTTAAAAATGGATTAAAAAAGAATCAGAAATTATTCAGACCAATTATTACCCCTACAACTAAAGCAGAAAAAGGACATGACGAAAGATTAACAAAAAAAGAAATTATCAAAAAGAAAATAGTCTCTGAAAAAATATATAAACAAATGGAGAAAACAGCTCTTAGGCTTTTCGCAAGAGGAACAAAAATATGCGCAAAAGCAGGAATTATATTGGTTGATACAAAATACGAATTTGGAATCTATAACAATAAATTAATTTTGATTGATGAAATTCACACTCCGGACTCTTCCCGTTTTTGGATTAAAAAAACTTATAAAACAAGGTTTAAAAAGGGTTTAGAGCCGGAAAATTTTGATAAAGAATTTATGAGAATTTGGTTTGCAAAAAAAGGATATAGAGGAAATGGTAAACCTCCCAAAATGCCACGAAGTTTTGTCCAAAAAATAAGCAATCGTTATATTTCAATCTATGCAAAACTCACAAAACAAAAATTTATTAACGAAAAAAGGGATATCAACAAAAGAATATCCGAAAACTTAAACTATGTAAAATTATGACAATTCAAGAAATAAGAGTAGCAGAAAAAGGAGTAGATTTAAAAGGAAAAGGAATTTTAGAAGAGGTAAAAAAAACCTTGAATATTCAGGGCCTTAAGGACGTAAGAACTGCAAGAGTTTATAGACTGGAAGGCATTACAAAACTTCAAGCAAAATTATTAAAAGATACACTTTTTTGCGAAGACATAACTCAGATATCAAGCCTTAACAGAAAGTTAATCAATAATACTCCCCACTTGATAGAGGTAGGCTATAAACCAGGAGTTATGAATCCTCAAGTTGCTTCAATTATCAAATCTGCAAAAGATTTGGGAATAAATTTAATTGCTGCTGATTCAAGTATTGAATACGGATTCTATGGAAAAGTAGGAAAAAAAGAAATTGATTTAATTACGGAAAAACTTTTGATGAATAAAATGGTGGATAGAATAATTACTCAAAAACCCAAAACTTTAATTATCAAAGGAGTTCCTGGAAAAACATATCTAATTAAAATAAGACAGATGAACGATAATGAACTAGTAGAAATATCTAAAGATAAATTATTCTTAAACCTTGAGGAAATGAAAGTAATTCAAAGATATTTTATCAAGATTAAAAGAGACCCAACTGATTGCGAACTGGAAACAATTGCCCAGACTTGGAGCGAACATTCCGGACATAAAACATTTAAAGCAAAATTATTCGTTGATGGAATTGAGAAAGAACCTTTGATAAAAAGACTAAAAAAAGAAGCCTTAAAGCACAATAAAAATATAGTTTCAGCATTTGTTGACAATTCCGGTGTCATGGATTTTTATGAAGGTTATGCAATATCCGGAAAAGGAGAAACTCACAATAGTCCTTCCGCAATCGAACCCTACGGAGGGGCAATGACTGGATCCGGAGGAGTTTTTAGAGACATCGCTGGAACAGGTCTTGGAGGAAAAACGCTTATTTCAACAGATGTATTTTGTTTGGCAAATCCAAATCTTCCTTTATCCAAATTACCAGCAGGCTGTCTTTCACCGAGTTATTTATTAAAACGCGTCGTAATGGGAGTGAAAGACTATGGAAACCGGATGGGAATTCCAACCAACAATGGCTCATTCCATTTCCATGATGATTTCCGCGCAAAACCAACTGTTCTTGTTGGGGCATACGGTATTTTACCCAAAATTTCCGCTCAAATTGGGAAACCCAAAATTGGAGACCTTATCTTAAGTATAGGAGGAAAAATAGGACGCGATGGAATTCATGGAGCAACTTTCTCATCTGCAGAAATGACAGATAGAACAATTACAACAAATGCTCAAGCTGTACAAATTGGAAATGCAATTGAGGAGAAGAGAACTTTTGACGTAATTATTGAAGCAAGAGATAAAAAACTTATTCGGGCAATTCAAGATTGCGGAGGCGGAGGTTTATCATCGGCAATTGGAGAATTAGGCCAAAACTTAGGGGTTAATATTCAGCTTAAAAATGCAACTCTTAAATATCAGGGGCTGTCTCCTTGGGAAATTTGGCTTTCTGAATCACAAGAAAGAATGATATTGGCAATTTCCAAACTCAAAATTTACAACTTTAAGAAAATATGTAAAAAATACAATGTCGAAGTTTCTATTTTAGGAAAATTTGATAATGGAAAAAAATTAAAGGTATTTTTTGGCAAAAAACAAGTTTGCGATCTCGACATGAAATTTTTACATCATGGTCTTCCCCAACGAAGAATGATTGCCCTTAGACCAACCTTGAGCAAGCAAAAGAATGAAGAACCTCATCTTCCCAAAACTCAAAAAGAATGGATTAATGTATTAAGAAAAATTCTATCTCATGGAAATGTATGCTCCAAAGAGCCGATTGTCAGACTATATGATCATTCCGTTCAAGGAACAAATATTCTGCAGCCTTTTAGTGGAGAAGAAATGGATGGACCAAATGACGCGGTAGTAATTCGTCCTTTATTAGATAAACCCTATGGCATGATTGTTTCCCACGGTCTTAATCCTATTTTGAATAGAATTGATCCGTATTGGGGAAGCATATGGGCGGGAGCAGAGGCAATTTCAAATTATGTTGCGGTCGGAGGAGATTATAAAAATGCTTCTTTAATCAATAACTACATCTGGCCATTTCCGGATGAAGAATCTTTGTGGTCTTTAGATAAATCTGTCGACGCAGTTGTAGATTTTATGAATATTTTTAAAATTCCTGTTATTTCAGGAAAAGATAGCTTGTCTTCAACTTACAGAGGAAAAAATGGAGAGGTAATAAAAATTCCACCGGTTCTTTGCATTTCAGTTTTTGGAAAGATTCCTGACGTTTCGAAAACAATCTCGTCAGATTTTAAAAAAACTAATTCAATTATTGCCCTAATCGGAAAGCAAGACTTAGAGAAAATGGGCGGATCAATATATTTCAGCATCAACAACATTTTAGGAAACAAAATTCCAAAAATTGACCTTAAACAATTACCCAAAACCTTTACTGCTATCTACAATGCTATACAGAAAAACCAAATTTTATCATGCCATGACATAAGCGAAGGAGGATTAATTACTGCAATTTTTGAGATGTGCGTTGGTGGAAATATGGGCGCATATATTAATGTCATCCCGAACTTGTTTCGGGATCTCCGTCCTGACTATTTCCTATTTAACGAAACAGCAGGTTGTTTTATTATCGAATTGGAAAATAAAAAAATAGCAAAAAAGATTTTTAAAA
>Ga0209515_10008798_pt1 | contig 11666 bp, 12 predicted proteins | sample Subgroupgradi54m_FD_187454 | JGI IMG/M metagenome (GOLD analysis project Ga0209515, IMG submission 187454) | Subsurface groundwater microbial communities from S. Glens Falls, New York, USA - GMW60B uncontaminated upgradient, 5.4 m (SPAdes)... ... | reverse complement strand
CAATACATTTTGACCGGACTACTCATGGTGCAGGAGGGCACTCTGATCCCGCCAAACTATCTCCGTGATTTTGACAAACTACTCTATAATCCTCCGCATACTCTCTATCTCTTTTGGGCCCCGTTTTGGTTCCTGCGTTTTGTCGTTGAGGCCAAGACGCTTCCTCCGTATTTTATCGCGGCGCGGCTCATCAGCATCGGGGCAGGACTTCTCGTTATCTGGTTTACATACCAGGCGGCGCGCCGGCTCTGGCCCGATCATAAAAGCGCCGCGCTTTTCTCGGCCTATTTTCTTGCGACCAGCATCCTTGCGATTGCGGGTTCATCTTCCGCCCGGCATTGGCCATTTGCCGCCGCGCTTGCGATATTTGGATTTGCGATTCTTGCCGACTCCCGCCGGGCGTTTTCCGCCCGATTCTTGCGCGTCGCGATTATTGCGGGAATCGGCATGGGGGTTAATCAGGTCGTGGGGGCGCTCACCGCCGTTGCCACAGGGTGGTACTTTTTCATGGAGCGCGGGAGCGTGCGGCGTCTTGTTCTGGCTCCATGGTTTTACGCAAGCATCGGCGTCTTTGCGGCGTTGACCGCCGTTCCTTTCCTTCTCTTTCCGCAAAATTTTCACGCCGTCGGCACGGAGCTCTGGAGTTCCGGGCCGACGCTCGGAGGATTTTTTGCAGCACCAGTCGTCTTTCTCGCTCCGATGGCGAAATCAGAGCTGGTGCTAATTTTGTTTGCATTCATCGGCTTTGCGGCGCTCTGGCGCAGGGACAGGCGCTTGTTTTGGTTCTTACTCGCGATTGTCATTGGTTATGTAGAACTATTTCGGCTCGTGTATTTTCTCCGCCATCGGTATCTGGCGATCATCGCCCCGTTTCTTGCCCTTGTGGCCGGATTCGGGGCTGGCGCGATTTGGGAGAGTTCTCCCCGGCGGCATTGGCACTCTCTGGCGCTCGGTGCGCTCCTGTTTGTGCCGCTCATCGTATCCGTGCGGTTCTCTTACCTGCTTTTTCATGACGATTCGCGCGCGCTGGCGCGCGCGTGGTCTGAAGAACACATTCCCGCAGGATCGCGGGTGATGGTATGGGCGCATTTGACGCGCCTTGCGTCCGAGCGCCCGGCGATCAGAGAAAAAGGGCTTATCCAGGGAGATCGCGGCACGGAGGATAGGAATGAGTATGATTTTCCGAATATCCCGTGGGGCCGCCGGTTCCATGCGCTCAACCTCTACGACATACAGACGGAATCTTTCTACGACAACATCGTGCGCTATGCATGTGCGCGGGAGTACGACTACGCGATTATCCAAGAGGCAGGCGATTTTCAAACATCTCGTCGCAGGGACCTCGTGGCGCAACTAGTTCGTGGAGCGGAAAAGCTGCGCTCGTTCGGGGTATCGGATGAGCAATATTCCGTGACCGCCACCCAGTTTAACGGGTGGCCGTGGACAACATTTCGTCTGCCGGAGTTCGGGCCTCCGGTTTCCATCTATCGCTTAGAAAGAAATGCCTTGTGCCAAGGCGAGGAATCCGCAGCACGCACGATCTTTACGGGCAATCAGTCCCTGGAGCCGGACACGGCACGGGCTCATCCCTTCACGCTGGACAAGCCGTACAATGTGCAGATTAATATCTCGTCGGACCGTCTGGTAACGCCCCTACTCTTTACCGAGGACGAGTTTGAGGCATGGCAGACCGGCAAGCCGCCTCACGCCATTTTTCGGGCGGAGGGGGTCAGAGAAATCGTGCCGCTGGAGAAAGGTAGATATGTTTTAGCAGTGGGAGCATCCGGGACAGGCGCTGTCTATTCTTTAACCTTGCGAACCGATGAATTATTTTTCAGGCATGACGTGTTTTTCAAGTAGAACCCATCTCAAAAATAGCTTTGTAGGCGAAAACGAGCGGATTTCGTTTGCTCAACCGCCGCCGCAGGGGTGATGCGTATTGTAAATACGCGGAGCCCCGAGAAGGCGGTTTTGTAGAAATCCGCCGTTTGCAGCTCGAATGCATTTTTGAGATGGGTTCTAGCGATTGTTTTGACTTTGGGTGGTTGGTCGTGGTAATAAGAGACGGAGTGGGGAGGGCAATGAGATACTAAATTGATTGACGGCCGTCAAATGGTTGATTAGGGAAGGGTGATATTTCTATGCGCCAAGGAAAGAACTTTTACCGCAGAGTATACGAGGTCGTGAAAAAAATTCCGCGGGGTAAAGTCGCGACATACTCGCAGGTGGCGAGGATGGTGTCTACCCCGCGCGCGGCGCAGGCAGTGGGCTGGGCGCTCCGCGCGCTTTCTGCAGTGCATGATGTCCCGTGGCAGAGGGTCATTAATTTACGCGGCATGATTTCAATAGAAAATCTCCGCGCGCCCAAATCTCTGCAGGTGAAACTGCTCCGCGAAGAAGGAGTGGAAGTTGTGGAACGCGAAGGGAATTATTTTGTTGATCTTGGAAAGTATCAGTGGGCGCAAGACAACCGCTTGTCTTGCGCGGGAAATCCAGCGAGCCGTCCCCGGCGAGCGTAAAGGATTTCCCGGGGTTTTGCCGAGGGGGCAAAACAACGCGGCATTCGCACCAGTCTAAAAATAGTGAGGGCTCATAGTAAAGTGGTATTACGCGGCATTCGCATTGCCGAGTCCCGGGTTCGATTCCCGGTGAGTCCATAAAAAGATTTTTAGGGATCAAAGTTCATTTTTTGTATATAATTATGTCGTGGCGCGACCTTCGGAAAATTGAAGTGGCAAAAAGCCAGTTAGAAACTGCCATTGAGTTATTTTTCAAAAATGGTGATTCAGTTTCGATCCACACTCTTGCATGCGCTGCTCATGAGATTTTAGAGGTGCTCTGTAAAAAGAAGGGTATAGCAAGTTTTCATCTGGAGATGATGGGACGCATTCCGGAGATCAAAAGAGATCTTGTACGAAATAAGTTAGCAGAAGCAAAAAATTTCTTTAAGCATGGCAAACGGGATCCAAACGCAACACTCAAATTTAATCCTAAGACAACCGAATTCGTGCTTTGGGATGCTTGCTCTCTTTACAGAAAGTATACTGGAGAATTTGGAAAACAGAGAGAGCTTTTTCTTTTCGAAGTATGGTTCGTATTAAAGAATAAGGATGCTTTTCCTCAAATTGAAGGTAATGTCAGTGGGTTAGATAAAATTCAATCTGATATAGAAGATAAGGGCGTATTTTATCAGCATGCATCTCTGGCTTTAGATGCCCTTAGCGGGGAGATATATACATAAAGGTACTTTTCGAAAGAGGATGGGGTATCTATGCTTAAGGATTATTACGTGCTATCATCAAAATATGAAGCATAAAAACACTCTTCAGAAGGGGTCGGTGCGGTATCTGGTGTTTCGGGACGGAGACGCTTTTTTTGCTGTGGCGCTTGAGTTTAACATTGTCGTGGAAGGAACGCACCCCATGGAGGCATTGCTTTTACTTCATGAAGCGGCAGTGGGCTATCTTGAAGCCGCAAGAAAGGTAAAGATGCGACCGCATATCCTGAATCAGAAACCGGACCCGGAGTATGAAAAGATGTGGCAGGAGTATCAGGACAGGAAATTGAAAGAGAAATATGAAAATGTTGTTCGGGCGTTACCGATTTTCAGCGGCGGGTGGATGGAACTTGCGCGAGTATAAAAGAGACCATTGCAAAACCCCGTTTCGTAGCGAGGACGCATAATTTCGAGCGAGCCGAGGACGGACGACGAAAGCGTATATGAGGAATATACGATGAGGAGGACGGACGAAGGCGTAGCCGAAATTATGCGTCCGCAGTAGAATAAAGGGTTTTGTAATGGTCTCAAAATATGCCCCGCGGCTTGCACAACTGGACATTTACCGAGATCGTGGACTTTTTGAGAGCGCATGGTTTTCGCGAGACCCATTCTCGCGGAAGCCATTTTTATTATGCCGGTCGTTATGGCGGCCAACCGCGCCAGACGCATATTCAATTCCACGGTGCAAAAGCAATTCATCCCCGCACGCTCAAATCAGTGATTCGTCAGTCAGGGATTCCACGGGAAGAGTGGCTGAAGGGTGTATAAGCGGCGGTTGTCCACAGGGATAAACATTGACACGCCAGAGGCAGATTGCCATACTGGATAATAGAATAAATTCTTTATTAAAAATACTCATTATGATGATTTCACCTCGTTATTTCGGCAAATTTAGATTTATCGCGGTGGCGGTTGTGCTCTCTGCGGGCGCTTTTGCCACCATTGCGTACGCGAGCCATTCATGGGGCGGGTATCACTGGGCGCGTACTGCCAACCCGTTTATTGTGAAGCTCGGCGACAATGTTTCAACAATATGGAAGAGCCGTCTTGCTGGCGCATCAAGCGATTGGACTGCGTCTTCGGTGCTGGATACCGCAGTCGTTGCCGGCGGATCCAAAAAGAACTGCGGACCCGTGAACGGACGAGTAGAGGTTTGCAATAAAAACTATGGGAACACCGGGTGGCTGGGCATAGCTTCAATATGGGTCAGCGGTGCTCATATTACTCAAGGTACGGTAAAGGTGAACGACACCTATTTTAATACCGCTTATTACAATACTCCCGCATGGCGGCAATTCGTTGTGTGCCAAGAGGTCGGGCATACATTCGGTTTGGATCACCAGAATACGATCTTCGACGATGCAAATCTCGGCACCTGCATGGATTACACCAATGATCCGGACGGCACGCTCTCCAATCAGTTGAGTAATCTACACCCGAACGCCCATGATTACGACGAACTTGGCGTCATTTACGAGCATCTGGATTCTTTCACCACTATTTTGAGCAGCGTATTTAGCAATAAATCTTCTACGCGTGCAGGAGCGGGCGATGATATTGATACTGCACAGCCATCAGAATGGGGCAAGGTGATACGAAAAGCCGGCGACGGGCGCAGTGTGCTTCATGAGAGGGACTTGGGCGCGGGGAACAAATTATTTACTTTTGTTCTTTGGGCGAAGTAGATATGGGTAGTGAGTTTTGGGAGTAACTCTCTTTAGAAAAAACCTGCGTATGCAGGTTTTTTCTAAAGGTATAAGGTAAAAAGCGATGTGCCGAAACTCGTGAAGATATTTTATCCCCGCACCTACGAATAAGTGCGGGGGTCGTGGCTCATAAAATAAGAACGGCGCGCGAGAGCTTGCTCTCGCGCGCCGTGATTGCTTATGCTTCTTGTTGGTGAAGCACAAGCTCATGATTGAGCCACACTTTTTGTGTGATCCTAAGGGCCTGGATGTCTTCTCCGGGTAATTTTGAAAATATTACCCGACATCCAAGCCGCACCTCTCCCCTGTGTATTTGCGTATCCGGGGAAAGCGATCCGAGAAGTCGCCCGCGCACTTTTTTCGTTTTCTCCTTTTGGAGATTCGCCTCGCCTGTCTCCGGACAGATCATTTCTATGGTGTAAAACTTTCCATCGGCCGTTCTGATCTGCAGAATGTCTTTTTTTGCAAGATCGGGGATAGAAACAGACATCTGGATTTTTTGACTTGGCATAGCAAGCCCCCTGTTTCGGATATTGACCCATAGGAACTAAATATAATTATACGCTATCTAATAATATTGTCAACTATGGCTTGATGAGGTTGTAGAGTTCGTCCTCAAGTTTGAAAAATGCGGCAGACCGGGGATCACGGGGGCGCGGGAGCGTGTTGGTGATGATTTTTTCAATTTTGCCCGGGCGCGGGGTAAGTACCGCGATGCGGTCTGCCAATTCCAGCGCCTCGGGGATCAGATGGGTCACCATGACGATGGTGGGTTTGCGTTCTTGCCAGACCGCAAGGATTTCTTTGCGCAGGATGGTCGCAGTAAAGGAATCAAGCTCGGAGAAGGGTTCGTCCATGAAAATGATTTTTGGTTCGGTGGCCAGCGCCCGCGCGATCCCCGCGCGCTGGCGCATGCCGCCGGAAAGCTCGCGCGGGCGGGCGCGGCTGAATTTCTCCAGGCCGAAGATACACAATTCTCTTTCCGTTGCGCGTTTTATTTCGGCGGCTGGAAGGCGCCGCGCGATCAGACCGAGCGCTACGTTTTCGGCCACAGTGAGCCACGGCAGGAGCGCGAATTGCTGGAATACAAACCCGAAATCGGCTGGAGTCAGTTCACCGCCGATCGTAATCTCTCCGTGAAAATCACGGTCAAGCCCGCTGATGATACGCAGGAGGGTGGACTTGCCACAGCCCGAGGGCCCGGCAAAGATGAAAAATTCTCCCTCCGCGATGTCAAGAGAAATATCTTCAACACTAACGAGTCGGTGCGAAGCATCTTCGTCAAATATCTTGGTGATGTGGCGGAGGGTGATGAGTGGCGTCATACATTCAAGAATTATTCTTCATAAAGTATGCGGCTTTGTTCAAGCAAGGGTAGCCAGATGAGTTTGTTGATGCTGAAGATGAGAATCAAAAGGCCGAGAATGCCGAATGCGGTGATGGTTGCGTGGGATGCGTAGGATTGGAAAAAACTGCCGAGTCCGCTTCGCGTCCGGATGATAATCTCGGTTGCCACGAGCGCTTCCCACCCATCGCCGAGACCCACGATGGAGCCGGTGATGAGTCCGGGCATGCTCGCGGGCAGGAGAAAAAGCCGCAGATAGGAGGCGCCGGAGAGTTGGGAGATCGCGACCGCCTCTTCCCAGTCGTGCCGGATGAGGCGCAGTTGGCTGACCACGGAGAAAAAAATCGGCCAGATAATCGCAAGCGTGAGAAAGAAAATAACCAGCAGATTGGATGGGCGAAAGAGGACGGTTGCGATGGGAAGCGCTGCGTAAGTGGGGAAGCTTTGCAGGACATCAAAGACGGGCAGGGCGATGGTGGCGCGCCGACCGCGATAAAACGCGGCGGCAAGCAGCCAGCCCAAAACAGCCGAGATGATGTACGCCGCGGCAAGGCGCAGAAGCGAGACCATGAAGTCGGCAAAGAGCGGGCGCGCGGCAACTTGGGCGACGCGCGAGAACAGCAGGAGAAAGAGCGGCGGCACCGCGACGAAAAAGAGCGTTGCCAGCAGATGTCGACGCGAGCGATAGATGAGGGTATGGCGGCTTTTCTTCATAGGAGTATTCTACTATAATGGGGTTAAAGACGAAAGACGAAGGACTAAAGAGGGATTATGAGGCGATTCTTTTTCGCGACAGTGTTTATGATTTTAGCGGTTGGCGTCGGATGGCGCTATGCGCCCCAGGACGCGCGGCAGAGATTGCTTCAGGCGGTCGGCGTTGTGGGTCGCGTTGATCCGGCAGGAATCGCACAAGGAATCAAAAATAAAGTCATGCCGGAGGATCCGGTTGCGCGGCGCGCGGCGCTGACAACGGAATTGAAAGAGAAAATCACGCAGATGAAAAATATCGCGGCCGGGGAAAATAAGGGTGTGTCGTCGGGAACCGCGAACGGCGCAGTCACGACCATTGAGCAAGCCGCGGATGAAGCGGGACAATTGGTGCAACAATTGCAGGAAGTTAACAAAGACCCGTCAATCAGCGGGCAGGTCATCCAGCGGGTGCTGGATAAAATCCTCCCGGCAACGCAGTGTAAATAGTTGTTTGTAAAGTGAGATACCTGTTTTGTTATTTGCTATCAGGTTGGGGATGCCAATGTTGGATATTCGTTTTCGCGGGGATGACGCTGGATCCCCATTTGCATGGGGATGACACTGGATCCCCGCGTGCGCGGGGATGACATAAATAATCCCGCCGCAAGGCGGGATTATTTATGTCACTTTGACTTTGAGTTTCTGCACCACGCCGCGGCGTTTTTTGGGCAGGCGGAGCGTCAGCAGGCCGTGCTTGAGCGATGCTTCGGCTGCATCCTCGTCTATTTCTTCAGGCAAGATCACGGAGCGCGAAAAAACGCCCCAAAATAATTCCTTGTAATAATAGTGATCCTCACGCACCTCTTCGTGCCGTTCGCGCCTGCCGCGGATCGTGACGGAATCATTGGTAATGGAAACATCTAAATCCTCGGGCTTGACCCCGGCAACCGTGGACTGGATGACGATCGCGTCGTCCTTGTCATAAATATCGACGGTCAATTCGCCCTCTTCTTCGGGGGTCGGCTCGGGCTCCGGCGCGTGGACGTGCTTGGGGCGCTCCTCGGTCTCCACTTTCAGATGCGTGGATTTGCGTTCGTCGGCCGGATGCGGCGCCGGGCGGGCGGCTCGGGCGGATGACGCGGGTCGGTGCTGTGCATCGCGTCGGGGTGTCACCGGCTCATGCGCAGTGTCCTCCGCGGGTTTAGTATGCGCTCCGGTGAGCTTCTCAAAAAAAGTACTCATAGCATTAAGATAAAAGTAAAAGATAAGGATAAAATGATTGATGGCATGCCGATGCTATGCCGTCGTCTTTGTTTTTCCTTTGAGGCGTTGAAAATCAATAAAGACCATCATTGCCATGATACCAAGGAGAAGCACCACATACCAGGTGCCTTGCGTGATATCCTCTCTCATCAGTATAAGGGTGTTGAAAAGCGCATGCAAGAGGGACGCGATGATGATGCCCAGTGCTACAAAATGTTTGCGGTGCGGATGGAACCACGCGCGCGCCAAAAAGAAGCCGACAATGCCGGATGAGAGCGCATGGAGGAGGTTGGCGCCGAGAAACCGGTTGGTCGCAATATCAAACCCGAGCGAGACGTTCTGATGCAGTACCGGAAGCAAAAAGAGCGCGTTTTCCAGCGCGGCAAAGCCCAGGCCTGCGGTTATCATATAGATCATGGCATCTACCGGCTCGTTAAAGTCCCGCCGTTTTTCTATAAGGAATTTTACTGGCAGATATTTCACGTATTCTTCGATGAACGCGATGATGAAAAATGCCACTAGCGCATCTCCGACGGTTGAAGTTTCCAGCGACAGTCCGCCGTTTTGCCCCAGGATAAGTACTTCTATGAGGACCGCAAGCCCGGCCGCCGCCATGCCGCCGAGAAACGCGACCAGCAAAAGCCGTTTGGGCTCCGGATGCCGGTCTTCATGCAGATAAAAAAGAAGCCAGAAAATTGGCGGGAGCACGGCGAGTAAAAGATATCCGGTGTTAGCAGTGATGAGGGCGGCAGTCATTATAATGAAGGGTTTAGGGGATAGGGTTGAGGGTAGAGGAGGAGCGTCTTTTGGGAAGTTCTGCTTTTAGCGCGTCCTATTGGCCATCCGCTCTACCCTTCACCCTCATAACGTTATTTCGGCCACGGCGTAATCATCAGCATTTTTTTATCCTTTATCCTTAATCCTTTATCCTTGTTTGTCGGAAGTGCCCGCCCTATTGCTTCGGTGATAAAGGGCATAAAGGGATGGAGGAGTGTGATGAGCGTCGTGTGGAATTCCAGCAGGAGCGCCTGCGCCGCTGCTTTTTCTGTGCTTCCATCAGGCATAGCAAGATGCGGCTTCATGTCTTCAATCACGGTGTCCGCATAGTAGTGCCAGAAAAAATGGTACAGACGATCCGCCGCGTGGTGGAATCGCAGGGCATCCATGTCTTTGGTGGTATCGCGGACCAGTTTTTTTAATTTGAGGCGCATGACCCGCTCTTTCTTGCCGTACCTTACTTTTTTGGGGTCCGGTACCGCGTCGGCATGCATAAGTACAAATCGTGTTGCATTCCATATTTTGTTGGCAAAGTTGCGATACCCGCGGATTTTGTCTTCCGAGATTATGGTATCGTTGCCGGGCAGGTTGCCGATGGTAAGCGCCATGCGAAGCGCATCCGTGCCGTATTGCTCGGCCACTCCAAGAGGATCAATCACATTGCCTTTGGATTTGGACATTTTTTGCCGGTCTTGATCGCGGACTAAGCCGTGCAAATAGATGGTTTGGAATGGGATCGTGCCGGTGCGTGCGATGCCGAGCATTACCATGCGCGCCACCCAAAAAAAGAGAATGTCCCAGCCGGTTTCCATCACGCTCGTTGGATAAAAGGTCTTGAAATCGGCCGAGTCCGGATACCCCAGCGCCAAAAATGGCCACTGCCCGGATGAAAACCACGTCGTAAACACATCAGGGTCTTGCTGCCATCCGTCACCAGTCGGGATTTCTATGCCGACGTATACCTCCCGTCCTTTAAACCACGCCGGAATTCTGATGCCCCAGGTGATTTGTTGGGAGAGGTTCCAATCGCGGATGTTTTTGAGCCAGTGGAGATATGTTTTCTTGAATCGTGGAGGAACGAATATTATTTTTCCCTTTTCCACGGCTTCAATCGCTTTTTTGGCAAGGGGTTTCATTTTGAGAAACCACTGGGGCAGGATTTGCGGCTCAATCGGATGCTTGCATTTATAGCACACCGCGATTTTGTGGTCGTATTCCTGCTCAATTTTTACCAGTAGGCCTTTTGCTTTTAATTTTTCTGCAATCAGAGGCCGCGCTTCAGCAATTTTCATGCCGCTGAATTCTCCGGCAATCGGCAGGAGCTTGCCTACGCGATCAATCACCTGCTCTTTGGACAAGCCGTGCCGCTCGGCGATTTCAAAGTCAATCGGGTCGTGCCACGGGGTGATGGTCATGACGCCCGTGCCAAATGCCATATCAATAGCATCATCCTTGATGATGGTAGCGGTAATAGACCCATTGATCCACTCCACTTCCAGCGTGTCGCCCTGTTTATATTTTGCGTACCGTTTGTCTTTGGGATGCATGACCACATATTTGTCGCCGAATTTTGTTTCGGGTCGGGCCGTTGCAATCACAAACGGGCCGTATTGGAAATAATACAGCGGGTCCTTTTTTTCACTATAGGTGGTCTCCAAATCCGCGAGCGCGGTCTGGTGCCGCACGCACCAGTTGACCACGCGCTCGCCGCGGTACACGAGCCCTTTCTCGTAAAACTCCACAAACGCGTCCTGTGTTTTCTGCACAATATCCGGATCAAGCGTAAATTTCTCGCGGCTCCAATCGCAAGACGCGCCGAGCTTGCGGAGTTGTCCCTCCACCAATTTTTTATTCTCCTGCGTGAACGCAAACATCTCTTGATACAATTGGTCGCGCGGAATTGCAAAGCGGCTCCGCCCCTCCTTGTCCAATTTTTTGTCAAACACCACTTGTGTTTCAAATCCCGCGTGATCCGTGCCCGGAAGCCACAGCGTCTTGAACCCCCGCATCCGTTTGTAGCGCGTCATGATGTCCTGCAGGATGACCCCGACGGCATTGCCGATATGCATGGCGGCGCTCGCGTTGGGAGGCGGCATGATGATGGTAAAGGGTTTTTGCTTGTCCACCGCGCGCCCGCGGGCGCGCGGTAAATTATCCGGATTGAAAAATCCGGATTCTTCCCACGCGCGGTAGATCGCGTCTTCAATTTTTTTTGGGTCGTATTGGGGTGATAGCTCGGTTGACATAATTTGTAGATTCGTGTTTTATGGATGAAGTATAAGGGTTTTTTGGTCTTTGCTCAAGATCGGGGGTTGGTTATGACAAACGCGGTTGAAATCCGTGCGTGTAGAATATTGTCCGTATCGTATGATACGAGTATCTGCCCTCCCGGCTGTGTCGCGTGGGCTAGTGAAGATGGTGCCGGCGGATCTATGCCGGTGTTCCTTTCGGATTTATCGACCGCGGCAGACCGCGGAGAAGTTCGCTGTCATGATGGAGTAGCGCAGGCGTATCGGATGAAGTTTATCGAGGAAGATTGGATTTTGCTCTGCCGGATTGTACGGATATTGCAAAGATATCTGACGGAAGATCATGGTGAACTCGC
>Ga0209515_10008796_pt1 | contig 11667 bp, 7 predicted proteins | sample Subgroupgradi54m_FD_187454 | JGI IMG/M metagenome (GOLD analysis project Ga0209515, IMG submission 187454) | Subsurface groundwater microbial communities from S. Glens Falls, New York, USA - GMW60B uncontaminated upgradient, 5.4 m (SPAdes)... ... | reverse complement strand
TTTGCGTCATTTCTTTACCCTCCTGGGTGAGAGGGAAGAATAGGCGCTTTTTTAGGAGTTCACTTTTAAACTTTAAATCTCATTAAAACAGTTCACTTTTAATTCTTAAATGACACTTAATCTTGTTTTCTTGATTCAACGGCTCAAATCTGATAAAATCCGAGTTTATGGAGCTTCAAAAATTTTCCTAACCCATTTGCAAAAAAACACTTGCAAATATTCGGATCGATCTTCATTTGAAAATGGCAAGCAAATCATCTCTTAATTTTCAAGAACTCATCCTGAAACTCAATCAATATTGGGCCAAGCAAGGGTGTTTGATTGTCCAGCCGTATGATTTAGAAGTGGGCGCAGGAACATTTTCACCCCATACTTTTTTAAGAGCTCTTGGTCCCGAACCATGGAAAGCCGCTTACGTAGAACCCTCGCGCCGGCCAACGGACGGTCGTTACGGTGAAAACCCGCACCGCTTGCAGCATTATTACCAGTATCAAGTGATTTTAAAACCGGCCCCGAAAAATTCACAGGAATTGTACTTGGAAAGCCTTCGCTTTGTCGGAATTCCTATTGAAAAATATGATATCCGATTTGCCGAAGACGATTGGGAATCGCCAACCCTAGGGGCGTGGGGGCTCGGTTGGGAAGTGTGGCTCGATAGCCTCGAGATCACCCAATTCACTTATTTTCAGCAGTGCGGCGGACTTGATCTCGAAGTGGTCTCTTGCGAAATTACCTACGGGCTTGAACGGATTGCGATGTTTCTGCAGAGCAAGCAATCGGTCTATGACATCCAATGGAATGATCGCGTGACCTACGGGGATGTCCATCTTCAAAGCGAACGGGAATTTTCGACTTATAATTTTGAAGCCGCAAACATCCAAGCGTTACAGCGTCAATTTGATGAATTTGAAGCGGAATCAAAAAAGTTGGCCGAAGCCTCACTTGTTTTGCCGGCTTACGATTTTTGTTTGAAGACATCTCACACCTTTAATTTGCTAGATGCGCGCGGTGCCATCAGTGTTACCGAACGCCCGCGTTATGTCGGAAGAGTTCGCACACTTGCAAAAGCGTGCGCGGAAGCATATCTGAAATCGCGCGAGGCACTCGGATTTCCGCTTGGGCGGATAAAATCTCAATTGGCTTCCACAAAAAAATCATGAAAAAAAAATTGCTGGAGAATCTGTTATTTGAAATCGGCGTGGAAGAAATTCCGTCCGACTATATCGAAGGCGCTTTGGAAAGTATCCAAAAAAAAACACCCGTACTTTTTGAAGCATGCGGCTATCAATACGAAGAATTGGTTGTCCGTGCAACCCCGCGGCGATTTGTTATTTTTGCGAAGAATTTTTCAAAAAAACCGCAAATGACGGAAGAACGCCTTGGTCCTTCCAAAGAACAATCGTATCACAATAACGTGCCGACGCCTGCCCTCATCGGTTTTTTAAAAAGTATTGGAAAAAAAGAGTCTGACATTGAATGGAAAGAAATGGCGAAAGGCGTACGCGCAAAAGTGACAATCAAAAAAGAAGCGAAACCGCTGCGTCATTTTTTTGAAACGCTTCCGCTTGAAATGGAATTTCCCAAACTGATGCGCTGGGAAAGCAGTTTCACTTTCGCCCGTCCGATTCGCTGGATGTTTGCGGTGGTGGGTAAAAAATTTGAGCATTTTCAGATTGATTCCTCCAAATCAGATTCCTATACCTACGGCCACCGGTTTTTGGCGAACCGAAAAATCCGAATCGCATCAGCTGATTTAGATCTGTACGAAAAAATCCTCCAAAAAAATCATGTTGTATTGAATCACAAAAAACGGGTTCGTTTGATCCGTGAATTTTTGAAATTGTCAAACAATTCGGATGAGAATTTGATTCAAAAAGTTGCCAACTTAGTAGAAGAACCATACCCGGTTCGGGGAACCTTCAAGAAAGATTATTTGGTTTTGCCGGCTGAAGTTTTATCGACGTGCATGCGCCAGCATCAGAAGATTTTTGCTTGTTACGACGCACAAGGAAAATTGGTGAATCGATTTATTGCGATCATGAATGGAAAACGTTCCCATGTAAAATTAATCGCGCGAAATTACGAAAATGTCCTGAAGTCGCGGCTTGAAGATGCCAAGTTTTTTTATCATGAAGACACAAAAACAAAATTGGAAGCCAAAGTTCCCAAACTGAAAGAAATGGTGTTCCTCGGAAAACTCGGTTCCTATTTTGAAAAAGTCGAGCGGCTTCAAAAGTTGGTTGAGTATCTTGCCAAAAGCATTCAAGGCGCGGCTTGGTTTTCGGGAAATGCGTCTCAATCTCAATATGTGGTTCAGGATGCGCTTAAGACCGCGAGGCTTTGCAAGGCGGATTTGATGACGCATCTCGTATATGAATTTCCGGAACTTCAGGGCATTGCGGGAAGTGAGTATGCAAAACATGACGGTGAAAATGAACCTGTGTGGAAGGGAATCAAAGAGCATTATTATCCCCTCAATTTATCCGAAGGTTATGCACAGCTCGTGAAAAAAATGAATCCGCCGGCGGTTTTGGTGTCGCTTGCGGATCGGATGGACCTTTTGATCGGAGCAATCGGAATGGGTATTGAACCTTCCGGAAGCCGGGATCCTTACGCGCTCAGGCGTGCAGCCGGCGGTTTTGTCAAAATCGTGCGTGCATTTCATCTGCCGTTTTCGTTTGGCTTACTGATTCGAAAAACGGTTGAACTTTACGGGCATTACCTTAAGGCCAATGCAAATGATATTCATAAAAAATTAATTCCTTTTGTCAAAGAACGAATGATTTTTGAACTTGATTTAAAACCTGGGACAAAACCGTACGAAATTTTTCAAGCTGTTTTTGATTCCGGTTTGGATGATCTTTCGAATGTGTATGACCGGTTTTTCGCTTTGATCCATTTATACGAGAAAAAACCGGATGAATTTATGAAAGCGTGCAAAGTGGTGGAACGCACGAGCAATATTTTAAAAGGTGTCAAGGAAATTTCCGGTGAGATTGACGGAAGTGCTCTTCAAGTTGAAGAAGAGAAAACACTCTATCAATTGGTTTGTGCCAAAGAGCCTGAAATTGCCCGGCTGCTTTCTCGGAAGGAATACGGCACGGCTTCGGAAGAATACAGCAGGCTATTCTACAAACCCGTTCATGATTTTTTTGACAAGGTTCTTGTCAACGATCAGGATCAAAAAATAAGGGCAAACCGGCAGGCGCTCGTTCAAAAAATAAACCGGCTTTATACAGACAAAATTGCAAATTTGGCATTAATCACAAACCAATAGTTTTTTTCTGAAAAGCCATGTATAATACCTCCTTTGCAAAATCTGAAATAATCGTAACTAATTGATTTAAAAGGAGATAAGATGGCAACTATGACGAAGTCAAATTCAAAGAAAGCTGTGAAATCCGGAAAAAAGAAGTTTGTGTATTTCTTTGGAGGCGGAAGGGCCGAAGGAGATGCCGGAATGAAAAGTCTGCTCGGCGGAAAAGGTGCAAACCTTGCCGAAATGACCAATTTGGGAATCCCGGTTCCTCCCGGATTTACCATTACAACCGAAACCTGTGCTCAATTTTATGAACTTGGCAAAAAATGGCCGGCCGGACTTACCGAACAAGTTCAGACGAATCTTGCGAAGCTTGAGAAAACAATGGGCGCCAAGCTTGGCAGCCGGGAAAATCCTCTTTTGGTATCGGTCCGGAGCGGCGCTGCCGTTTCGATGCCCGGCATGATGGACACGGTTCTCAATTTGGGGCTCAATTCCGAAGTGGTTCAGGGGCTTATCATCAAAACCGAAAATGAACGATTCGCGTGGGATTCTTATCGGAGATTTATTCAGATGTTCGGCAATGTGGTGATGGGGGTTTCACACGAAGAATTCGAGCACGTCCTTGATCAAAAGAAAAAACATGTTGGCGCGAAACAAGATACGGATCTCAATCCGAACGATTTGAAAGACATTGTCCGACAATATAAAAAATTGTATCAGGAAAAAACCGGCGAAGAATTTCCGAGTGATCCGAAGACCCAGCTTGCAAAAGCAATCGATGCGGTTTTTAGTTCTTGGCATAATGCGCGCGCAAATAAATATCGCGAACTTCACAATATTCGCGGTCTTCTCGGAACCGCCGTGAATGTTCAAGCCATGGTGTTCGGGAATATGGGTGACAGTTCCGGAACCGGCGTTTGTTTTACGAGAGACCCGTCGACTGGTGAAAATAAATTTTATGGGGAATTTTTGATTAATGCGCAAGGCGAAGACGTGGTGGCCGGGATCCGCACACCGGAACCGTTAGACCGTCTGAAATCAAAAATGCCGGAAGTGTACAAATCTTTGTGTAAGTTCCGGGAACGTCTTGAGAAACATTATCGCGATATGCAGGATATCGAATTTACGATTCAAGAAGGAAAGCTTTATATTTTGCAGACGCGTAACGGAAAACGGACAGCGCATGCTGCGGTCCGGATTGCGGTTGAGATGGTGAAGGAAAAAATGATCAATCAACAGACCGCGCTCCTGCGCGTTCAGCCGTCTCAGCTTGATCAATTGCTCCATCCCACTTTTGATCCCAAGCAGAAAAAAGAAAAAATTGCAAAGGGGTTACCTGCCTCACCGGGTGCTGCAACGGGAAAAGTGGTGTTTACCGCGGAAGATGCCGAAGAATGGAATCAGCGTGGTGAAAAAGTGATTCTGGTCCGCATTGAAACCTCACCGGAAGATATCGGCGGTATGCACGCGGCGGAAGGAATTTTAACTGCGCGCGGTGGCATGACTTCTCATGCGGCAGTCGTGGCGCGCGGGATGGGGAAGTGCTGCGTTGCCGGCTGCGGGGATATCTTGATTGACTATGACCTCAAGCAATTTAAAGCAGGCAACGCAACGATTAAAGAAGGAGATTTCATTTCGCTGGACGGTTCGCTGGGGGAAGTCTATCGCGGACAAGCCGCAACGATTGAACCGGAGCTCAGCGGAGATTTCAGCAAGTTGATGAAGTGGGCGGATGATGTGCGAACCATGAATGTCCGAACCAATGCCGATACGCCTCACGATTCTGAAGTGGCGCGGAAATTTGGCGCTGAAGGAATCGGGCTCTGCCGTACGGAACATATGTTTTTCGAAGCAGATCGGATTATTGCGGTGCGCGAGATGATCTTGGCGGGCGACCTGGACGGCCGCGAAGCCGCGCTCCAAAAATTGCTCCCGATGCAGCGGCAGGATTTTGAAGGAATTTTTGAAACCATGGACGGACTTCCGGTGACGATTCGTCTTTTGGATCCGCCGCTTCATGAATTTGTTCCGCATACGGAAGAATCACAAAAGGAAATGGCGAAGGCAATGGGGATCTCGCTTGAAACCGTGAGGCAAAAAGTACAGGCGCTTCACGAATTCAACCCGATGCTCGGCCACCGCGGATGCAGGCTTGGGATTACGTACCCGGAAATCTATGATATGCAGACACGCGCCATTATGGAAGCTGCATGCAACGCCAAGAAAAAAGGAATCAAAGTTTATCCCGAAATCATGATTCCTCTTGTGGGAACGGTGAGTGAATTTAAATTCTTAAAAAAGAGCATGCTTCGCGTGATTGAAACTGTTTCAGCCGAAAAGAAAACAAAGGTCGATTATAAGATCGGAACCATGATCGAAATTCCGAGAGCTGCCATTGTGGCCGACCAAATCGCGGAAGTTGCAGAATTCTTTTCCTTTGGAACGAACGACCTTACCCAAATGACTTTCGGATTTTCAAGGGATGATGCCGGCATGTTCCTGAAAGATTATTATGAGAAAGGAATATTAGAGCAAGATCCCTTCCAGACAATTGATCAAGAAGGTGTTGGATCTTTGATCCGTTGGGCAGTTGAGCGCGGAAGAAAAGTTAGGAAAGATTTGAAGGTTGGCATTTGCGGTGAACACGGTGGAGATCCGGCAACCGTGCAATTTTGCTACCAAGTTGGGATGAACTATGTGAGTTGTTCGCCGTATAGGGTTCCGATTGCCCGTTTGGCGGTAGCGCAAGCGTCTATTAAGTCCAAAAAATAAGCGGGTTCTTTGTCTAAGTCTGAGAAGGATTTTTCTCGCGGGCGGAATATGTCAAAACGAAACGTTTCACGTAAGAAGCGCTTTTCAAAAAAGAAAAGAAGTTTTCGTATCGTGAAAAAAAGAAGGCTCACAAAGAAAAAAGCGCGGCAGAAAAAACTCCGTTTCCGAAAACAAAAATCTAGAACTCCGGAAGCAAAAACCGCAAAAAGTAAAAAGCTGAAATTAGTATTACCCGCAAAGGCAGTTCCCCCCAAAACGTTGTCTCCTAAGCAAGTCCGAAAGCATTCAAGGGAGTATGAGGAAGAAATGGTGTTTGGCGAGGAGATGACGCTTGATAAAACGCCGATGCTTATTTATCTTCAGCAGATCGAAAATATTCCGCTTTTAAAAGCCGAAGAAGAACTGGAACTTGCCGAGAAGATTTATCATGCCGGCCCGGAAGCCAAAGCGGCGCGTACTAAAATGATCCGTTCCAATTTGCGGCTTGTGATCAGCATCGCCAAACGTTATGCGAATATCGGTCTTCCGTTTTCGGATTTGGTGGAAGAAGGGAATATCGGCCTCATGCGCGCGGTTGACAAGTTTGATTACAAACGCGGCTACCGGTTTTCAACCTATGCGTCGTGGTGGATCAAACAGGCCATTATGCGCGCGCTGTCGAATCAGGGAAAAACGATCCGGGTTCCCGTTTACATGTATGACATTATTGCAAAATGGCGGAAGGTGCGGGATGGTTTGACGCAGAAACTTGGCCGTGCGCCAACCCGAAAGGAAATTTCGGATGCGTTGAGCGTTTCGATCCGCAAAGTAAAAGAAGTCGAACGGATCGCGCTTCAGCCGAGTTCGCTCAATGCGCCCCTCAGCCTGGACGGATCTGCCGAAGTAATCGATTTGGTACAGGATGAAAATATGATGAGCCCAAGCGAAAATGTTCACGAGTTGTTCACAGCCGAGCGGGTTGATAAACTTTTGAGTTATGTGGACGAAAGATCGCGTGACATTTTGATTTTACGGTTTGGTTTAAAAGGCGAGCAGCCGAAGACGCTGGAAGATACCGCGAAGCAATTCAACATTACACGGGAGCGTGTCAGACAAATTGAAAGCGCTGCATTGATCAAGATCCGCCAATATTTGAAGCAACAGGAAGAAAAATTACAGGATTATATCAATCCATGATCAAAACGAAAGCGCCAATCAAACCTTCCGATGTCCAATTTTTAAAATCTCTCGTGCGGGATATTCCGGATTTTCCAAAACCCGGGATCGTGTTTAAAGACATTACACCGCTTTTGAAAAATGGAAAAGCCCTCAAAGTAGTCTGCAACGAACTCACAAAACATTTTTTGGGTGAGTCGGTCGATCAAGTGATCGGCATCGAATCGCGCGGATTTATTTTTAGCTCAATGATTGCTTATAAATTGGGGGCCGGTTTTATTCCCGTTCGCAAAAAAGGAAAGCTCCCGCATCATGTGGAGCGCATTTCGTATTCACTTGAATACGGCAATGACTTCCTCGAAATCCACAAAGATGCAATTGGGAAGGGGCACCGCGTTTTGATTGTCGATGATGTGCTGGCGACCGGCGGGACAGCAGAAGGCGTCGTTAAATTGGTGGAAAAACTTGGCGGGGAAGTCGTGGGCCTCGCTTTCCTGATCGAACTTTCATTTCTGGGCGGCTGTAAGCGGTTTGGTCATCTTCCGCTTTATTCGTTGATTCAATACAGTTAGGTTTTTCTTCCCATTTTATCCATTTTTTTATCCGTTCTTCTCATTTTCATGTTAACCCAATTTGATGATGTGAGTTATAATAACAAATTATTTTTGCGCCTGAAAGCCTGTTGCCTAGAAGTCAATTGACGTAAAAAGACATTCGTCTCAAGAAAAACCTTGAGACTAGCGCGCGAAATCAATTTAGGTAGAAAACATAATTTTCAATGTTGCGTGCGCTCGCCTCAAGAAAAACTTTGAGACTGGCGCACGAAATCATTGATGTCATCTTTATTTTCTTGAAGTTGCGTGCGCTCGCCTCAAGAAAAACTTTGAGACTGGCGCACGAAATCATTGATGTCATCTTTATTTTCTTGAAGTTGCGTGCGCTCGTAGCTCAATTGGATAGAGCGTTTCCGTCCTAAGGAAAGGGTTGCTGGTTCAATTCCGGCCGAGCGCAAACTACCTATGAATGAAAAAAAATATTAATTGAAGTTTGTGCACAGCACTTACTACCCAATTAAGATAGTTGACATCATTAATGAAAGTAAGTGCAGGCGCAAGTTACCTTGAAATTAAAAAAATTACATAAATAAAAAACCTGTGCCAGTGATAATACTCACTGATTGGGTAACTCTTTGGTAATATTAATACCAAGGAGGAACTTATGGCTTCATGGCAACAAAACCTCACATAGCCTTCTGCCTCAAAGACGCGGTGACCCGACCCCGTTTTTAAATTTCAGCGGAGTAATCCCTTTTAACATTTTTCCCGTTATTTAAACGGCGCAGTAAGACCGGCGCCTAACATGTGGATCGTTCCAGCCAAAATGAAGATGCTGATTAATTGAGAAGCGGAAGTGTATCCAAAGCGATAAAAGAATTCCGGAGAGGTTTGTTTCCGAAGGCGAGATTAAGGGTTGGTTGATTACAACAGGCCTTAGTAACGAATCTTGTTTGCCGTTGATTGGATAGGAATTTACACAGATTTTACTTAGACATCATCTAAAATTAACATCCACTTTATAGAATGCAACCAAGTTAGAAATGCAAAAATGATTTACCGGAAATGAAGATCAAGAAAGATTCCTTTTGCAGCGCGGACTAATCTTATCTTAATATGATTAAGCCATTCTCAAACTCAAAAATAAAAATCAAAGAGGAGAACAAAATGATCTTTAAAAATAAGAAAATAACATCGGCCATTGTAACGTTGGCATTTTTTTTATCGCTGAATGGACTTGTTTATGCAGGTGATATGCCCATGGCACCGGACAGTGACATACAGAAAATGGTTTCCAATATGGCGAAAGAAATGGAGCAGATGAAAAGGTTGATCGAGAACCAAAATAAAAAAATTGAGTATTTGGAACAAAAGACAATCGATGGTGTCAAGCTTGGTAATGCGGGCTCCGCTCAGCAAGCCGCTCAACCGATATCTGAAAAAGATTTCCAGGACATGCTCAAAAATGAAATCAAAAATGTCGGCTATTTTAAAAATCTCAAAATGGGCGGCGATTTCCGTTTGCGTTACGAGGGATTTCGTGAGCAAAACAGCAACCAGACTTCAACCTCAGAAACTCAAGCTTTAAATGCTCCTGAGTCGCGAAATCGTTTTCGGTATCGTTTGCGTTATGGTATTGAAAATGGAATTGGGGATGACTTGACGGTTGGTTTTCGTCTCGCGTCTGCCGTATTGGCTTCTCAAGATTCAGCAAGCAACGGCTCACGTGTCGTTTACGGTCAGGATCCAACATCGACCAATCAAACGATGGGAAGCCCTGGACTTTTTTCATTCAATACCATTGCCATTGAAAAAGCCTACGCCAAATACGAACCCAAAGCACTCAAAGATTTCCAAATTGGTTCAACCAAATTGAAAAATGTCGAAATCGGCGGCGGTAAATTTGAAAATCCGTTTCTCAAATATTCAACACCAATGGTTTGGGATGCCGATGTGACTCCGGAAGGCTTGTATGAAAAATTCAATTGGGGTCTCTATGAAAACGAAGGAAATGAAATCAATTTCTTTGGTACTGCCATGCAGTCTCCTCTCATTGAAAGTGCATCCGGGAGCCGCGATGCCACGCTTTTCGGATTTCAAGGGGGTGTAAATTTGACAGGCTATACGCCTCTCTTGGAACGTCCAGTTGAATTTACAAGTACGGTTGCTGATTATCTCTACAAAAATTATTCACAGTACGGAAACTTTACATTGGGCGGTGGCAACACCAGTCTTGCCCGTGGAAACACAACTTGTGTTGGAGGTACTCTCACGACCAATGGAGGAACATCAGGCGACTGTCCGGGTTTAGATATGGGAGACCCGAACGTCATCGATCTCTACAATGAAATTAAGCTGGCACCTATGAATGTTCCTTTGAAATTATTTTCTGATGTGGCCACCAATGTGAACAACGGCTCAGGTCGCGGAGGAAGCGCCAGCAAAAATACAGGATGGGGCCTTGGTACTGCGATTGGTGAATTAAAAGATCCCAAGAGTTGGCAGGTTAGCTACGGCTATTATCAAATTCCGCCCAATGCGGTTGTTGGAGCATTTAGTGACAGCGATTTTGGCCAAGGGCATGCGAATAACGTGGGTGGCGTATTGAAACTCGGCTATCAATTGACGAAATCTATGCAGCTTAATTTCACTTGGTTTCGCGTCAATCCGTATGATCCGCAGCTTCCCACCAACGGCAACGTGCTCGGCGATCATACCACCAATCGGTTCCAATCAGATTTGGTTTGGAAATTTTAGCATTTCATAAAAGGAGGATTACAAACATGTTTAAGAAAATAATTACATTGGCCGCGGCGACCGGTCTATTGGCGTCAACGGTTTTTGCAGATTCGATGCTCATTAACGGAGCGGGGGCAACTTTCCCTTACCCGATTTACTCGAAATGGTTCGATGTATATCAGTCGATCGATCCATCTGTCCGCTTCAATTATCAATCAATCGGATCAGGCGGCGGTGTAAAACAAATCAGCGCGCAAACGGTGGATTTTGGCGCCTCAGACGGCCCGATGACATCGGATGAAATGAAAACTGCAGAAGGCGGACAGATCTTTCACATTCCGATGGTGTTGGGTTCGGTGGTTGTTTCTTATAATATAGAAGGAGTGGGAAAGGGTTTAAAATTAACCCCCGATGTTTTGGCAGATATTTTCCTTGGAAAAATTACCAAATGGAATGATCCAAGGCTTACCAAATTAAATCCAGACATGAACTTGTCTGCCATTCCGATCGTTCCGGTTCATCGCTCAGACGGCAGCGGAACGACGAACATTTTCAGCGATTACCTCAGCAAAGTAAGCCTGGATTGGAAAACAAAGGTTGGCGTTGGAAAATCTTTAGGCTGGCCGGTCGGACTTGGTGGAAAAGGAAATGAAGGTGTTGCGGGGCTTACGAAACAAACTCCCGGAACGGTTGGTTACGTTGAACTCGCCTATGCCGAAAAGAATGGACTTCCGTATGCATTTATCCAGAACAAAGCCGGAAACTTCATTCAACCGAGTTTAGAAGCTACGTCTGCTGCGGCAGCGGGCGCTGTGAAAGACATGCCTGGTGATTTTCGCGTTTCCATTACGAACGCGGATGGAGCGGATGCTTATCCGATTGTTGGCTTTACTTGGATTTTAATTTACAAACACCAAAAAAATCTGGTGAAAGGGAAAGCTTTGGTTAATTTCCTGAACTGGGCAATTACCGATGGGCAGAAGTACGCGACTGAATTATTATACGGGCCGCTTCCGAAAGAAATGGTTCCGATGATACAAAAAAAATTGGAACAAATCAAAGTATAAATGGTAACTGCTAATTCCCGGATTTAAAATGAAATAAGAACGCGCCTCCGTTTGTCGATAACTTGTTTGGCGACAACAACAAAGGAGGCGCGCTGATGCGAATTACCAAACAAGATAT
>Ga0209515_10008795_pt1 | contig 11668 bp, 9 predicted proteins | sample Subgroupgradi54m_FD_187454 | JGI IMG/M metagenome (GOLD analysis project Ga0209515, IMG submission 187454) | Subsurface groundwater microbial communities from S. Glens Falls, New York, USA - GMW60B uncontaminated upgradient, 5.4 m (SPAdes)... ... | reverse complement strand
GCACCTCGCGTGCCGGTAACATTCGCCGCCGCAATCATTCGAAAATAATTGCGGCTCACTCAGGGAATCCTCGTCCAGCGGGTTTTCCGGCAGACACTACTTAGGGATCGGGGGCTCGCGGGGTTCCCGGGGCGGGGGATTTCCTGGCGGCGGAACCGCCGCCGGCCGGGCCATGGCGGTCAGCCGTGTCCTCCACCGCCACGGAGGTGTCCGATTGCGAGGCGAAGGCGGTCGTCGGCGGACCGGATGCAAACCGTCGTGGCGCCGGCCGGTCGCGCCCGCGCGCTATTTCACCCAGGCGGGCAATTGCCCGAGCTCGATGCCGAACACGGAGGGGCCGAGCAGCAGCACCAGGCCGACGAGGATGGGCACGAGCAGAATGTTCAGGATCATGCCGGCCCTAGCCATCTGCGGGAGGGTGATCTGGCCGCTGGCGAAGACGATGGCGTTGGGCGGAGTGCCGACGGGCAGCATGTAGGAGCAGTTCGCGGCGAGGGCCGTCGGGATCAGGAAGAGCAGGGGATTCTGGCCGAGGCTGAGCGCGATGGCGCCGGTGATCGGCAGGAAGGTGGCCGCGGTGGCCGTGTTGCTCGTGAGTTCAGTCAGCATCAGGATACCGAAGCAGACCAGGCAGAGCACCAACAGCATGGGCGCGCCCTGCAAACCGCCGCAAAGGTCGCCGAGGTAGCGGGAGAGGCCGTGTTTTTCGATGTTGCCGGCGAGACTCAGGCCGCCGCCGAAAAGAAGGAGCACGTCCCAGGGCAGGCCCTTGGTGGCCGACCAGTCCATTACGAATTCGCCCCGGCGCCAGTTGAGCGGGATGACGAACAGCAGCAGCGCGCCGGTCATCGCGATGGTGGTGTCGGTCACGAGGGAAAAGCTGCGCGCCAGCAGCGGTTGGAAAACCCAGCCCAGGGCGGTGAGGCCGAAGACGATGGCGACGACCGATTCGGCCCGGCTGAAGCGGCCCAGTCGTTCCTTTTCCCGCTGCAGCAATCCGGCGAGGCCGGGCAGTTCCGCCCGGTCGAGCCGGAACGAGAAGCGGGTCAGCACGAGATAAACGAACGGCAGCGTGACCAGCATCACTGGCACGCCGACCAGCATCCAGCGGCCGAAGCCGATCTCCACCTGGTAGACCTTGCTGACATAGGCCGCGAGCAGGGCGTTGGGCGGTGTGCCGATCAGGGTCGCCATGCCGCCGGTGGTGGCGCCGTAGGCAACGGAGAGGAGCAAGGCCGAGCAGAAAGCCTTGGTGCCGGGCCGCGCGCGGGCTTCGTTGGGAACCAATTCCACGACGGAAAGGGCGATCGGCAGCATCATCATCGCGGTGGCGGTGTTGCTGACCCACATGCTGATGAGGGCCGAGGAGAGGAGAAAGCCCGCGATGATGCTCGTAGGCCGCGTGCCCATGGCGGCGATCAGGTTGACGGCGACCCGCCGGTGCAGGCCCCAGCGTTGCATGGCGAGCGCGAGCAGGAATCCGCCGAGGAAAAGATAGATGATGGGGTTGGCGTAGGGCGCGGTGGTGTCGCGGATGTCGCCCAGCTTTAGCGCCGGGAACAGTACGAGCGGCAGGAGCGCCGTCGCGGGAATGGGGATCGCCTCCGTGATCCAGAAGACGGCCATCAGGGCCGCGGCGCCGGCGGTGTGCCAGCCGGCGGGGCTGAGGCCGGGCGGCGCGGGCAGGAGGAGCGTGGCGAGCAGCGCGGCCGGGCCCAGGATCCAGCCGGACCATTGCCGCAGGCCGTAGGTGGTCAGCGGCTCTTCGACCGCCTGGCGGACTTCCTCCAGCAATCCGGGCTTGGGCGGGGGCGGCATCGCGTGGGGCAGGGGTGGTCGCTCGACGCGAGGCGGCGGCCGCTATTTCGCGAAAAGGCGGTCGACCAGCCGGGTCACAAGGGTCGACACCGGTTCCCGCTCCGGGATCGAGGCGTTGTAGCTGACGGTGGCGACCATCTCGTTCCTGTTGGGATCGCGGACAGTCAAGGAAAGAAGGACGAGGTGGTCGCCGAAATCCCAGGACCAGCGGTCCTGGTAGGAGACGATCAACTGCGCATTGTCCGGCATCAAGGTGAGCGGGCCGGACTCGGCCTCGAAGCCATGAGCCTTGATGGCTTCGACGATGCGGCGGTCGAGGGCGTGATTGTCGTTGAGATTGGTCACGACAAAAAACCGCTGCATTCCGGCCAGGCTTTTCCCGCCCTCGACCCGCACCTGATAGGAGGCGCATCCGCCGAGGACCAGCGCCAGCCCGAGGATGGCGATCAGGCGCAATGGGGCGGGGAGGGTTTTCACGGGGAGTTTTCCTCCCAGATTTGGGCGAGGTGGACGAGGGTTTCAACCGCTTTCACCATGTCCTGCAGGCTGACCCATTCGCGCTGGCTGTGAACCTCGTGCATGCCGCAGAAGATGTTTGGCGCCGGCAGCCCGCGCTGCGTCAGGCTGGATCCGTCGGTGCCGCCGCGAATCGCGGAGGAGCGTGGAGACAGTCCGGCGCGGCGAATGGCCTCGCGGGCGAACTCGACCGGACGCATGTCCTGCTCGAGCCAGTAGCGCATGTTCCGGTATTGTTCGGTGAAGGTCAGGATCAGCCGCGCCCGCGGTTCGGCGACACGGAGTTCCGCCACGATCCGCTCCAATATCCCGCGCTTGGCGGTCAGGCCCTCGCGTTCGAAGTCGCGCAGGATCAGCCGCACCCGGGCGAATTCCGCCAGTGCGGTGCACTCGACGGGGTGGATGAATCCGGCGCGGCCGTCGGTGCGCTCGGGGGAAAGCTCGGGCGGCAGGGCGGCCAGGAAGCGGCCCGCGAGGCGCGCCGCGTTGACCATCACGTCCTTCGCCCAGCCGGGGTGCGAGGCGATGCCGTGGATCTCCAGCAAGGCCGCGTCGGCGCTGAACGTCTCGAAATCGATCTCGCCCGGGGACGAGCCGTCAAGCGTGTAGCCACAGTCCGCGCCGAGCCGGGCCAGGTCGAGCCTGGCCACGCCGCGGGCGATTTCCTCGTCGGGATTGAAGCAAAGGCGGATTCTGCCGTGGGGAATCTCCGGGTGCAGGAGGAGATGCCGCACCGCGGAGACCACGGTGGCGATGCCGGACTTGTCGTCGGAGCCGAGCAGGGTGGTGCCGCTGGCGGTGATGAGGTCGTGCCCGAGGCAGTCGCGCAGGAACGGGGTCGTTTCCAGCGTGAGCTTCTGCGCCGGGTCGTCGGGCAGGACGATGGGCTGACCGGCATAGGCCCGGTGCACGATCGGTTTTGCCGCGCCCGGCAGGTTGGTGGCGGTGTCAACGTGGGCGAACCACGCGATGACGGGAGTCTGCTTCCCCGAGGTGGCCGGCAGCGTCGCGAGGAGGTAGCCGTGCTCCGTCAGCACCACGTCGGCCAGGCCCAGCGCCTTCAGCTCGGTTTCGAGCAGGCGGAGCAGATCCCACTGGCCGGGCGTGCTCGGCGTCGCCGGCGACTGGTCGTTGCTGCGCGTGTCAATCCGGACGTAGCGCAGGAAGCGGTCGAGGAGGTCGGTGGAATCGATCATGGAACTTCGGACCGCCAAACGGCGGCAAAGAGCCGGTCGGTGACCTCCGCGTTGCGGAGCGACTCGGCGAGGCCGAACTGCGGCGGGCGCCGCTGCAGGATGGCACCGGCGAAATCCTCCACTTCCAGCCGGTAGCGTTCGCAGGCGGCCACCGGGATGACGCGGCGTTCGTCGCCGAGGGTGAGGACGAGTTCGCCGGGATTGTCGAAATAGGTGTCGGGAATTTCCAGCACGCCCCGGGTGCCGACGATCGTGGCGTGAACGCGCCGGTGCGTGTTGAAACCGCAATGTGCCGTCGCGAGCAAGCCCGAGGGATACTGGAGGAGCGCGGAAAAGCCCAGGTCGACGCCGCCGGTGCGCACGCATTGGGCCGACACGCCCGAGGGCTGCGCGCTGCCGCTGCCGGGCCGGCCGGCGATTTCATCGGCCACGAGCCCGATGAAATTGACCGGATAGCAGCCGACGTCGTAGAGCGCGCCGCCGCCGAGTTCGGGCCTGAGCTTGATGCTGTCCGGCTGGTTGAGGAGGAAGCGGAAGCCGGCTTCGACGGCCTTGATTTCGCCGAGCGCCCCGCTGCGGAGCACCTCGCGCACGCGGGCGGTGCGGTTGGTGTAGCGATACATGAAGGCCTCCATCAGCAGCACCTGGTGCCGGCTGGCGGCGGCGATCATCTCGCGACACTCGGCGGCGTTGAGCCCGAGCGGTTTTTCGCAGAGCACGTGCTTGCCGAGCTCCATCGCGCGGAGGGTCCACTCGCGGTGGTGCGCGTTGGGCAGCGGAATGTAGACGGCGTCGATGTCGGGATCGCGCAACAGCGCCTCGTAGCCGGCGTAGGTTTGGGCGAGATTGAACCGCGGGCGCGCGTCCGCGAGTTTGGCCTCATCGCGCGAAGCCAGGGCATGCAACTTGGAGTTGGCGGCCCGCACGATGGCGGGCATGACGCTTTCCCGGGCGATGCGCGCATACCCCAGCACGCCCCAGCGGATCTTGCGGTTGGTCGGTGCGGTCATCGGCAAGGCCGACCAAACGCGGTATGCGTGCCCGGCTCAACGGGAATTTTCCGTCATCGGCGGTGAAATGGGGCGGGTCAAGGCCGTCAGTGGATTTTGTTTCCTGCTTTTGCAGCTTCTGGGCCCATCCGGGCTAGTATTACCAGGTTAAGTCCACGACTGGAATTGGCCGATTGCGAGAGAGGGTGTCACTTAATAAGTGACACCCTGATTCGGCGTTTTTTGCGAGAAACGTGACATAGTAATACTAGCCGGCGACGTCAGCTTTTGTAGGTCGGGGTTTATTCCCGACACGCGATTGTCGGGCATACAGCCCGACCTACACTGGATTTCGCGCATCGATTGGCAAGGGAAGCATGCCCTCGACTGCGCTCCAGGGCGTGAGACAAATTTCTTCAAACGCCAGCGCGCGTTCCCGCGATACGGAGAATGAGAGAAATGGGGGACAAAAAATAGAGCGACGCCATCTTACGCTGGGCCGCGCCAGCGCCATTTTTCTGTCCTTGTAAGAGTTTGGCCGCTTTGGCCATCGTACGAGCCAAAGTCTCACGACTTCGGCTACCCGGCCAACGAGCGCGAGTGGGTTTTGAAAGAGCCTCGCAGGAAGGATTTTTTCACCGGGTGTGGGTGGGCCGGAGAGGAGAGTGTGAAATATCCGTACCGGTAGTGAGGGCGGCGACGAAGGCGGGGGAGAGAGCACGCATCGAGGGTAGAGACCCAAGTCGGCCCGACTGGTTCGAGCGGCGTTCTCAAACCGGCTGCAACGCGGGATAGAGCGGTTTCAGTTTTTCCGTAGCTGCGCTTTGAGCCGCAGGTGAAAGCGTGGCCCTCTGCGGCCACGTTGTCGCTACGCTCCAACGCGGCTACAGTTTTCGGCAACCCGCGCTCGCGGACGATTCCGCAGTGCGGTCGCGGCGGTTCCAATGGACGCGGTGTCATGGCCGAGGGTGCAGCAAGACTGCGCCCCTACCCCCACCGCTCAGGCGTCCTTCTCGGATATTTCCACCGCGCCACCGGTAACGGCGTATTTCATGACGTCGGACGGGGCGATATTTTCGATGGGTCGCACGCGTTCACGCTTCACGAGATAGAGCTGGCCGCCGACGTTGTAGGCCTGGGGCACATAGACGGAGACAAACTCCGCTCCGAGGTTGAAAATGCTGGAGTCCTCGTCGGTCATGAATCCGACGATCCAGACCTCGTCCGCCAGCACGTTGACCAGCACCGCGTGGCTGAAGCGCCGCTTGTTGCCGACGAAGGCCTCGAAAAAATCCCGCACCGAGATGTAAATGAAGCTCACGCCGGGCGTATGCTCGATCGCGTTGCCGAGCAACCGGGAGATCCTTTTGACAAAATAGAAGGTGCTGATCCACCCGATCAGCACGATGAACGAGAGTACCAGGGCGAACCCCACCCCGGGGCGACTTACGAGTGGGCGCAGGAGCCCGTCGATCTTGGTGAATCCCCAGACCAGGGCGCTGATGGTGATCAGCACCGGCGCGATGACCAGGATGCCACGGAGGAAATACTGACCGGTATTGCGCCAGTTGAACTTGGAGGTGAGACGACGGGGACTGCGGGTGGGCTTGATGTCGGGCATGGCAATAAGTTGCGTCCATACAGACCCTTCCGGACGTGTTTGGTTACGTGCGCTTTTACGCACGGAATGCCGGAACAAGATGAACCTTCCCGCGGCTCCGGGGTCTTGATTGTCAGCAAAGCAATCACCGCGTCGCATGAAAACAGCCCTATTCTTTTTACTGATCGGAGCCATTCTGGGCGCCGTCGGCTGGCGCTATTATCAGCGCACCCAAAATCCGACGATCGGCCAGCGGGTTGAGGCCGTGGCGGATAAGACCCGCGAGGCGGCCGGCGATGCCAAGGACGCGGTGGCCGGCAAGGCCGAGGACTGGAAGCTCTCGCCCGAAAACATCAAGGACGAGCTGTCCCGGACCGGCAAGGTCGTGCGCTCCAAGGCCAAGGTCGTCGGCGAGCGCATGGACGATGCGCGCATCGTCGCGGTCATCAAGGGAAAATATGTCGTGGAAAGCAATCTTTCGGCGCTGGCCATCACCGTGGAGTGCCGGGACGGGGCGGTCAAATTGACGGGTTCCGCCACCTCGCCGGAGAGCATCTCTCGCGCGATCCGTCTCGCGCTGGAAACGAACGGCGTGCACAACGTCGTCTCGCAACTTGTCGTGAAAAACTGACGACATTGCAATTGGCTGGAAAAAATTCCGCGAAAACTTTCCCTAATCCATCCCATGAAAACCAAGAGCCTCATCTTTCTTCCCCTCGGTCTCTCCCTGCTCTGTGCCGGGTGTGTCGGCACGGGCCCCAACACCCAGCAAGGCGCCGTCAGCGGCGGCATCCTGGGCGCCATTGCCGGTGGCATCATCGGCAACAACAGCGGCTCCGGCAATGCGGCGAGCGGCGCGCTGATCGGCGCGGCTGCCGGCGCCGTGGCGGGCGGCACAATGGGCAACCAAGTCGACCATCAGCGGGGCACCATCTACGGCTCCGAGCGCGAGGCGACCACCCAGGTGGTGGTCGAGTCGCCCCCGCCGCCCCCGCCGCCGCAACGCGAAGTGATCGTGATCGAGCGCACCTTCCCCGAGGAAGTGTGGGTGGAGGGGCATTGGGAATACGATGGCCGCGGTTACTATTGGGTGCGCGGTTACTGGGACGTGCCGCCGCCGCATCACCGCCACTACGTGGCACCGCACTGGGAACGGCGCGGTCATTCGCACGTTTACGTTCGCGGCTATTGGCGCATGTAAGCTTCGCCGGCGGCGACGGGTGATCAGGCCCGCCGACAAGCGGGGAAGCGTCCCGGTGACCGTTGAAAGATAGCTGGGTGGATGGTGGTTCCGCTGCCAGTATTTTTGAAACCGCTCCAGCCGGACCCAGTTGCCGGCGATTTTCCCTCAGAGCGTCGCGAGCAAGGCCCGCAGGGTGGCGGGGAAGATCGGCTTGGGCAGGACGTAATCGACGTTCAGGTGGCGATAGGCCGAGCTGACGTAGCTGCTCAGTTCGGAACTGAAGACGATGATCTTGCCCGGGAAAGGCAGGGACCGGAGCTGGGTGACCAGCTCGAGGCCGTTCATATTGGGCATGTGATGGTCCGTGATCAGGAGGTCATAGGCGGAGGGGTTGGCGATCACCTTTTGGTAAGCCGCCAAGCCATCGGCGACGCACTCCACGGTATGTCCCTCCTTGGCCAATACGAGCTGCATGAGTTCCCGCAATTGCAGCACATCCTCCGCATACAGGATGCGAAGGACTCGCTTGGGCACCGTGGTCGCGGGGGCAGTTGTATCTGCACCCGAAGTCAGGATAGCATTTGCCATTACTCCTAGACTTCCGCGGTAGGGGAAGGTTCTGTGAAAAAGAAGCAAATCCCCGCCGGGCCGAATGGACCGCTCAAAATGGGTTCATTCGGCGGGCCGTTCGAGGCCGCGGCGTTTCAGCAACGGGGCGATGTAGGGCTCGCCCCCGATGAAGTTGCGGAAGAGCACCATCGCGTCCTCGCTGCCGCCCCTTGAGAGGAGCGTGCTGCGGAAATGATCGCCATTCGCGCGGGTCAGGCCGCCGTGGGACTTGATCCATTCAACGCTGTCGGCATCAAGAACCTCGCTCCAGATGTAGGAGTAATATCCGGCGGAATAGCCGCCGGCGAAGGTGTGCGAGAAGTAGGTGCTGCGGTAGCGGGGTGGTACCGGGGCGAAGGCGACGCCGTATTTTTTCAAGGCGGCGGCTTCGAAGGCCAGGACGCCTTCGACGCCGGGCACTTCCGCCGGGGAGATCTGATGCCAGGCCTGATCGAGCAACGCGGCGGCGAGATACTCGGTGGTCTTGAAGCCCTGGTTGAACTTCGCGGCGGCCTCGACCTTGTCGAGCAGGGCCTGCGGGAGGGGGGGCCCAGTCTGATAATGCCTGGCGTAGTTCTGCAGGATCTCGGGCCAGTCGGCCCACATCTCGTTGACCTGCGAGGGATACTCGACGAAGTCCCGGGGAACGCTGGTGCCGGCGAAGCGGGGATATTTCACGGCGGAGAACATCCCGTGCAAGGCGTGGCCGAACTCATGGAACATCGTGTTCACCTCGTCGTGGGTGAGCAGGGTGGGCTCGCCGGCGGGCGGTTTCAGGATGTTGAGGTGGTTGGCAATCACGGGTTTGGTCCCGAGCAGGTCCGACTGGGGCACATAGGCGTTCATCCAGGCACCCCCCCGTTTGCTCGACCGGGCATAAAAATCGCCGAGAAAGAGGGCGAGCGGCGAGCCGTCCTCATTGAACACCTCGAAAACGAACATGTCGGGGCTGTAGCCATGGAGATCGGTGCGCTCCTTGAAGGTGATGCCGTAGAGCTTGGTGGCGGCGTAAAACACGCCGTCGACGAGCACGCGGCGGAGCTCGAAATAGGGTTTCAGCTGCGATTCATCGAACGCGTAGCGCTCCTGCCGGACCTTTTCGGTGTAGAAGCTCCAGTCCCAGGCGGCGATCTGGAAGCCGCCCTTTTCCGTATCGACCACGGCCTGCATGTCGGCGGCCTCGCGGCGGGCGTTGGCCACGGCGGGCGGGGCGAGCTGGGCGAGCAACTGGTTGACGGTAGCCACGGAACCGGCGGTCTGCTCGTCGAGCTGGTAGGCCGCGTGGGTCGGGTAGCCGAGCAGAGCGGCCCGTTCGGCGCGAAGCCGGGCGGCGAGGGCGACGCCTTCGCGGTTGTCGAATTCGCCGCCCCGGCCGCCGCGGGCGAGCGAGGCTTCCATGATCTTCTGGCGCAAGGCGCGGTTGGTGAGCGAATCGAGGGGCGGCTGGCCAGTGGTGTTCTGGAGCCGGAGGAGGAATTTGCCCTCGTGGCCGGCCGTCGTGGCCGCGGCGGCCGCGGTGGTGATCTGCGCCTCGGTGAGGCCGGCGAGTTCCTCGCGCGTGTCCACCAGCACGGCGGAGGCGTTGATTTCCTTCAGGACATTTTGGGAAAACCTGGTCTGGAGGGCGGCGAGTTCGGCGTTGAGGGCCTTGAGCCGGGTCTTGTCCGCTTCGGAAAGATTGGCGCCGGCGCGGACGAAATCCCTGTAGTAGCGCCACAGCAGACGTTTCGACTCGGCGTCGAGGCCGAGTGCATCGCGCTGGTCATACAGTGACTGGATACGGGCGAAGAGCGCGGAATTCAGCCGGATGGCATCGGTATGGGCCGCGAGCTGGGGGGCGAGTTCGGCCTCGAGTTTCTGCAGCGTGGGGTTGGTGAGCGAGGCGGTGAGGATGCCGAAGGCCCGGTCGGCGCGGTCGAGCAACTGGCCGCTGCGCTCCATCGCCACGATGGTGTTCTCGAATGTGGGCTTTTCCGGATTGTTCGCGAGCACCTCGCTTTCCCGGAGTTCGTCGGCCATCCCCTGGGCATAAGCCGGGGCGAAATGCTCGTCCTTGATCAGGTCAAACGGCGGCAGTTGATACGGAAGTGAGCTGGCGGTCAGCAGCGGATTGTTGGTCATGGCAGGGGCGGACTCGGCGGCGCGGGCAGGTGCGCCGAGAGTGCAAGCGGCAAGGGAAAGCGTCGCCAAGGACGCACAAGTGCGGAACGAGGACGGATGCATGGGGGATGTGTTTCCCCGAGCAGAACAGTCCGCCGGCGATTGGCAAGGCACCCCTTCAGCGGTAACGATCGGGGATCACGGGATCTTGTTCGATCAGCTGCGGCTGCCGCAGCCGTCAGGAACGAAAGGAGAAACCGGGTTCCGGCGAGCAGGAATGTTTCATGAGGAGGGTTCCGGGGCGCCGACTCGTGCATGCCAGAAACGTATGTTCACAATAGCCGGGAATTGCATGCCCGGTTTTTGGGGCGGCGAGCGAACGGGCGCATCTGCGGGTGTCGGCGATTTTTCTGGGAGTAGCGCCGGTCTGTGATCGGTCGCCGCAAGCAGAGAAGACAAGACCACACGCCACGTTTTCGAATGCAATCTCGGCTGCGTAAAACCGGCGGGCGCCAGTCGGAGACTGGCGCTAATCGCTGGCTTTGCTTTTCCCTCGTCCGCGATCAGCGGACGCCCCGAGACACCTTTCGCGGAGGCGATCAGCCGCAGGGGCTCTTCGTAAATTCCGCCCTTTTGGCGGAATTCGTTAGTGGTCAAAAAATCCGTTTCGAAACATCCGCCTCAAGGATCACGCTGATGAGCGCGGATAAACCAAGCCCTGTTTCTTTGTGCCTATTCGTGCTGATCTTTCTCTGCGCTCGTCCCGTCTCTGCGGTACCATGATTGGGAAACGCCAGAACAGCGGCACCGAACCGATTTGCACCGCAGAGACAGGAAGATTATCTCCGTTCCCTTCGTTGCCTCCTGTGAAAATGCTGTGGATTAACCGTCCGGATTTCTCACACCAAGGTCGCCAAGACCGCCAAGTATTTTCCCGCTCCTTCGCTCCCTTTGCTTCCTTCGTGTGAACCTCTCCGCCTCATTTGGCGCATCTCCGGGTTGATGATCCTGGCCCCGACTCCGTCCGCGTGTGATCTGCGGCGAGCTGCGACTTTAGCGGGGAAAACTTAAGCCGGAGTTCTGCAAATTTTCTTCACGTTGGCATAAAGTTTGTCCGGGACCGGGACGATAGTTGGACAAGTCGGAAACACCTGTTCCCGGCCGGCGACCCGAAGCCGTTCTCTCGGGGCGAATTGCGACACGGACGTCGCTGCCAAAAAACAAGGAAGTTCCCATGTCAGTCGTAATCAATACCAACTACGCCGCGACGGTTGCCTCAAACAACCTCGCTGTTTCGAATTCCATGCTGCAGAAGAGCCTCAACCGGCTTTCCAGCGGTTCGAAGATCGTCAACCCCTCCGATGATGCCGGCGGCCTGGCCGTCTCGATGAAATTGTCCGCTGCTTCCGTCCGTCAGGGCGCCGTGGCGACAAACATCGGCAACGCCGTTTCGCTCCTGCAAACCCAGGACGGGGCTCTCAAAGTTTCAGGTCGGATCCTGGAGCGCATCAGCGAGCTCAAGGTGCTCCACAGCGATATCACCAAGAGCCCCAGCGACAAGTTGAACTATGACGCCGAGTTCCTCGCCTTGCAGGATCAGCTCATCGACAACGCCACGGAAAAGTTCAATGGCGTGGCGCTCTTCGGCACCGGCACC
>Ga0209515_10008794_pt1 | contig 11668 bp, 10 predicted proteins | sample Subgroupgradi54m_FD_187454 | JGI IMG/M metagenome (GOLD analysis project Ga0209515, IMG submission 187454) | Subsurface groundwater microbial communities from S. Glens Falls, New York, USA - GMW60B uncontaminated upgradient, 5.4 m (SPAdes)... ... | reverse complement strand
TCGCCGACCGAGGAAATCAAGGCGCGGCTGGATATTGTGGAGTTCATCCGGTCGTATGTGCGCCTCGAAAAAGCGGGCATTAATTTCAAGGCGCCCTGCCCTTTTCATACGGAAAAAACGCCGTCTTTTTTTGTTTCGCCCATACGACAGACATGGCATTGTTTCGGCGGGTGCGGCGAGGGCGGCGATATTTTTAAGTTCGTGATGAAGATAGAGGGACTGGATTTCCCCGAGGCCTTGCGCCTGCTTGCGGGTCGTGCCGGCGTCGTGATTGCGCGCGAGAATCCGGCGCTGCGGAGCGAGCGCAACCGCCTGTATGACGTGTGCGAGGCCGCGGCGCGTATTTTTGAACGGCGATTATTGCTGACTGCGGAGCCGAAAGAATATCTGAAATCCCGCGCGATGAGTGAGGAGACGGTGCGGCGGTTTCGCATCGGGTGGGCGCCGCCGTCGTGGAATTTTATTTTGAAGTCGCTTGCGCAAAAAAAGTTCACCCCCGAGGATGCAGAACACGCGGGACTCGCGATCCGTTCCGATAAAAACGACGGCTCGCGGTACGACCGGTTCCGCTCGCGGATTATGTTTCCTATTACTGACGCCAGCGGCCGCGTGATCGGATTCGGCGGGAGGATATTTGAGACGGGCGGGGCAGGAGACGCGTCAGAGCGGACAGAAGCAAAATATATCAATACGCCGCAGACCTTGATTTATGACAAATCGCGGGCGCTGTACGGTTTTGACAAAGCAAAGCAGGAGATCCGCGCAAAAAATAATGTGGTCGTGACCGAAGGATATATGGATTGCGTGATGTCGCATCAGGCGGGTGTCACGCATACGATTGCGGTATCCGGCACCGCGCTGACGGCCCAACAGCTCAAAATCCTCCGGCGCCTCTGTGATACGATGATATGTTCATTTGACGCGGATGCGGCCGGAGAATCGGCGACACGGCGGTCGCTCGCGCTTGCGGCGCAACACGACTTTACGCGGCTTATTGCCGCGATCCCGTCGGGGAAAGATCCTGCGGATACCGTAAGAGAAGATCCGTCTTTGTGGCGTGATGCGGTCGCGGGCGCGGCTCCGGTCGTCGCATTTTATTTTGACAAGGCGTTTCGTGAGGAAAATTCGGCGACGGCGGAAGGCAAGAAAAAAATCGCCGCGTCCCTGCTCCCTTTGATAGCGGAACTTGCGGACGAGATTGAAAAAGCGCATTGGATAGGGGAGTTGTCGCGCCGTCTGTCGGTGCCGGAGGAAGCGATTCGCGGGGATATGCAACGCGCGGCCGCCGCGGAGCGGGACCGCCTCGGCGGCCGCGGCGCGGCGATGTCGGATGCGGGCGGCGCAAAGGCGCCGCCCGCCCCGCTGTCGCGCCGCGAGCTTCTGGAGGATCGGCTGATCGCGCTTCTTGCGGCGGATTCCGATGAGATACGGGCGTTGGTTATCGGCGAGGATATTATTTTTGCTTCAGAGATGAATGGACGGCTTTTTCAAGTCTTGGTCCGTGGCGCCCACGATTCCGGCACGGATATCGTCGCATACATGGAGGATATTCGATTTAAAGGAGAGATGGTTACATCGCAGATTGCGGATGCGCGCGCGGAGATTCTTTTGTGCATCCGCGAACTCAAAGAACTTTTCAAGCGGGAACAGCGTCGGGTGATCGGAGCGGAGATTGCGCGTCAGGAACGCGCCGGGGATCACGAGGGCGCGGAATCTTCGGTGAAAGATTTGGATCGGCTCTCGGAACGGAAGCAATTGCGTACGCTTGCCCCGTAATACAATTTTGGCAACATTCGTTTTGCCTTGATGCGACGTCGGGGCAGCCAAAATTGATATATGGGGCTTGCGTAACGCAAGATAAAGAGTAGGGTGGGGGATAATAAGATAATAGACCTGTTGCGTAATAATTTTCGTGACGAAATTGTCATATTTTGTGCGAGTGTTGCAAAAATTTGAAGCATATACGGCGTATATGTTGAGAATTTTTTGCAAAGTCGTAGCCAAAATATGGAAATTGCAGTAGAAAGATTATTACGCAACAGGTCTAACAGGTAATCGCAATGGCAAAGACAAAACAGAAACCAAAAAAGAAAGCATCCGTCCCGATGAAATCGGGACGGATGAAGTCCTCATCGCGCCCGAAGCGCGGGATCGCAAAAAGCCGTGCTGTCGCGGCGCGTCCGGGAGATGTCCCGAAGCCGTCAAAAAAAGAAGCCGCCGCAAAAGCAGAAGATAATATCAAGGCGCTTCTCGCGCGCGGCCGGGATCGCGGGTTCGTCACGTATTCGGAGATTCTTTATTATTTTCCGTCCATCGAAGACGATGTCCTCTTGTTGGAGGATTTGTATGAACGCTTTGAGCGCGAGCATATTGAGGTGCTGGAAACAAAAGAATTTATCGCCGACGCCAAAGAGAAACCCGCAAAAAAACAGGCCGCGACCGGGCGGCGCTCGCGCGAGGAATCCATGGATTTCGACCAGCTCGCCCAGGACTCGGTACAGATGTATCTGCGCGAGATCGGCAAGATTTCTTTGATCTCCGCGGATGAAGAAAAAGATCTGGCCCGCAAGATTGAAAAAGGAGACAATGAGGCGCGCAAGAAACTTACGCAGGCGAATCTGCGCCTTGTCGTCTCCATTGCCAAGCGTTATGTCGGCCGTTCCCCGCATCTGACCCTACTTGACCTTATTCAGGAAGGCAATATCGGTTTGTTCAAAGCCGTGGAGAAATTTGATTACCGCCGCGGGTACAAATTTTCTACCTATGCGACGTGGTGGATACGACAGGCCATCACGCGCGCGCTCGCGGATCAGGCGCGGACTATTCGGATCCCGGTGCATATGGTAGAGACGATTTCAAAATATCAGCAGATCAAGCGTCGGCTCCTGCAGGATTTGGGTCGGGAGCCCTTGACCGAAGAAGTCGCGGCCGAGATGAATATGGAGATTGAAAAAGTCCGGCATATTGAGAAAATCGCGCAGGACACGGTGTCGCTGGAGTCGCCCGTCGGGGAGGATGATGAGGACTCGGTGCTCGGCGAATTCATTGTGGATGAAAAAACCATCTCGCCCTTGCAACACGCGAGCCGCCGTCTCCTGCGCGATCAGCTGATGTCCGTCATCAACGAGCTTACCCCGCGCGAGAAGAAAATCCTTGAGATGCGCTTCGGGCTTGAGGACGGCATTACGCATACGCTGGAAGAAGTCGGCAAGGAATTCGGCGTCACGCGCGAGCGCATCCGCCAGATCGAAGCCAAAGCACTGGAGAGAATAAGAACCCACAAAACCGCCAAAAAATTCGAAGGATACTAAAATGGATCCGATTTTAAGATTAAAAAATATGAAAATCCATATTTTCAAAACCAATCTTCTGCGCGATAAGAAAATCATCCGTGAGATAGAGATTCCGGAGGATACGACTCTCTACGAACTTGCCGAGGCGATTATCAACGCATATGATTTTGACTTTGACCACGCGTTCGGTTTTTTTAGCAAAGTTACCGAGGGATGGGGGACTTGCCGATGGTAAAGAAAGATATGAACTTTTTGTCGATTTGGATCCAAAAGAGGCGAACGGCGCAAAGAGCGTGAAGAAAACCAAAGTATCCGCAGTATGGAAAAAGCCCGGCGACAAAATGATGATGCTTTTTGACTACGGCGATGAATGGCGGTTTGCAGTTGAACTCATTGGTTTTGGCAAAAAAGAACCAAAAACAAAATACCCCCGTCTCGTCAGCGCAAAAGGAGACGCCCCGGAACAATATCCGAAAATTGAAGAATAATTTATGCCTCGGCCAACAAAAAAATTAGGAGAAGATACATGACACCAAAGAATTATTATTATAACTACTTCAGGGAAGATTTTTTAAAGTTTTGGATAAAAGCGCCAAATCGGCCGAATTATGTTAGTGGCGAGCCGCTTTTTAAATTTGCTGGATTAGTTAAGCGTGACAATTTTGAACCGCTAGAAGATATTAGTCGAGAAAACCTTGTATGTTTTTTATCTGCTCTGGGATGCACCATTTTGATTGATCAGGCGATCCATGCACATTTCAAAGAAGACTACCCGAAGTTTCAGGAAATGACATTATATCCCAAAATGGAAGTTGGCTGGATGAATGCTAATCCTTGGATGGTCTTTCACCAAAATGTTAGGTTGCCTCGCGGTTTATATAAAGGCGAAATAATAGAAAAATTTACTGAATTTGCAAATTTTTTCACCCAGGACGTAAAAGAATTTTTTACAACTAATAATTTTAAGCAGGCAAAATGGGAAGCGGTGCGCGAAGCAATGTTAAACGACTCCGATGTTAGTAGCGGAGAATTTGGAGAGATTTTCATAAAGGAATTAAAAAATGACTCATTGGTCAACAAAAAATTAGAGAAATCTTACACCATACAAAACTCAAACCAATAAACTGGAGTTTGTAAGGGTATGGCGCGGCAGGAAGGTGTGATATACTGCCGATATGGGGAAAATGAAAACGGCAAAGCAAATGGAGCGGCATCTCAAAGGTATGGCGAATCATTACCGCATTGAGATATTGCTTTTGGTCGCGGAGCGCGAGGGAGTTACCCTCGCGGATATTATTGAAACGCTCGGTGCCAATGAGAAAACTATCGGCGAACACACGCGGCGGCTTTTGCACGCAGGACTCATTAATAAAAAGTACCGCGGCAAATTCGTGGAGCACGCCTTGTCGCCGTATGGAAAAATATTTGTCAGTTTTCTCAAATCATTCCAACGCGCCTGACAACACCCTTACAAACTCCAGTTTGTAAGGGTGTTGTGCGGGTTGAGGAAATGGTTGAAAAAAACATCATCGCACGGAACCATGCAATCATATCTTTGGTTTTTTGTTGCATGGGAACGCCAAGAAAATAAAAACTGGATTCCTGCTTGCGGGGGAATGACGGGGGGATATAAGGATTATCGGGATTGATACAAACTCTTACCTTTTTTCGTTGTAGAGGAGAATGAAACTTTTGATCGTGACACAGGCGGTGGATCGCGAGGACCCGAATCTCGGGGCGTTTTATTATTGGTTTGAACTGTTGGCTAAGCACGCGTCGTCCGTCACCATTCTTGCGGGGCGCGCGGGCAGTCAGGATTTGCCGCCGCATGTCGCGGTATATACATTCGGAAATGCGCGCCTCGGGAGGATCGGACGGCTCTGGAAATTCTGGGAGCTTTTCTCGCGCCATTACGCGTCTGCCGACGCCGTGCTTTTCCATCAGATTCCGGAATATGTGATCGCGGCGTCGCCTTTTCTCTTGAGCCGCAGAAGTATCACAGCGCTGTGGTATGCGCATGGCGCGGTTTCGTGGCGGCTCCGGATCGCCGAGCGGCTCGTGGGATATATTTTTACGTCGTCGGAGGCGGGATTCCGCCTCGCGTCAAAAAAGGTCCATCATCTGGGACAAGCCATCAACACGGATATTTTTTCTCCGGCGGCGAATCATCACGGAGCAGTGAGCAGTAATTACTTGCGTCTGATAACCGTCGGCAGGATCGCGCCAGTGAAAAATTATGAGACGATTATTACGGCATGTGCGATTTTGCGCGAGACGTGGCCGCAGGCGTGGGTGCTGACTATTGTCGGCGGACCGATTACGCCGAGCGACCATATGTATGGAGCGAAAATCAAAGCGCTCATCCGCGAAAAAAAACTTGAGCAATACGTCCATTTTTGTGGCGACCGCGGCTACTCCGAAATTCCCGATATTCTCCGCGAGCACGACATGTTTCTTAATGCATCGGCCACCGGATCGCTAGATAAGGCGGTACTGGAAGCCATGGCGTGCGGATTGACCGTGCTTACTTCCAATGAAGCGTATCGCGCGATTCTTCCTGCGCGGTATTTCCTGGAGCATGCGAGTGCCGCGTTTCTCGCCGAGCGCATCAAGGCGTGCGCGGGCGAGCCGCGGCCGAACATGACGCTTCGCGATATTGTTTTGCGCGATCACGCGCTCGCGCGGACCATAGAAAAAATATCAGTACTTCTTGCAACGCCGGTATGACCCAGAAGAATGACATGAAAATATATTATGTCGTCAATGCGCGCCTGCCGACCGAGAAAGCGCACGGTATCCAGATCGCGAAAATGTGCGAGGCCTTGATTGAACAAGGAATGGCGCTCGAGCTCATCGTGCCGCGCCGCGGCAGGGATTTCCGGACGCTACGGGAGTTTTATGGATTGCGTGTTGATGTACCGATGACGCGCCTTTGGGTACCCGACTGGTATGGTTCGCGGATAGGATTTGCCGTAAGCTCACTCTTCTTTGCTGTCCGTTATTTTTTTCACCTTTGGCGGAAAGAGAAAAGCGGGGAGCCGCGCATTATTTATACCACTGATCTCGACCAATTCTCCTTTTTTCTGATTCCGTTCCTCGGCGTGCCGTATTTCGTAGAGATGCATGATGCGAAAAAGAAAACCGTGCCGTTTTCGCTTCTGCTGAATCGGGCGCGAGGCATCATTGTGATCAATGGAATCATCAAGCGTGAACTCACTGATGTATTCAAATTAAAAGATGATGTTCTGCTCGTTCTTCCCAATGGGGTCGATCTTTCCATGTTTCGGAGTCAGGAGAGTGTAGAATCCGCGCGCGCTGCGCTTGATATTTCGAAAAGCAGGACCATTGCAATGTATATGGGTCGGGTGTATGTATGGAAAGGTCTTGACGTCCTGCCTGCCGTTGCCAGTAAACTTCCGGATGTTCTTTTTTACATCGTGGGGGGCACTGCCGAGGAGATGCGCGCGATTGGCGCCATGGATAAGCAGCCGGAGAATCTTATCTGTGTCGGTCTCCGGCCGTTTCAGGAAATTCCGCGGTGGTTAAGAGCGGCAGATGTTTTAATTGCGACCGGAACGAATAAAAATGCATATTCATTTTTGCATACTTCGCCGATGAAGCTTTTTGAGTACGCCGCGGCGGAGCGCCCTATTGTTGCGGCGCGGACACCCGCAATAGAGCAGATTTTTCCAGAGCAGAGCGTATTTTTTTATCAGCCAGACTCAAGTGACGACATGGTTAAACAAATAAAATTGGTACTTGGAGATGCCATAAGTAGAGTCAGCCATTTTACAAGGGCCTACCAAGAAATTGAATTGTATTATCAGTGGGAAAACCGCGCGAGATTCGCGCTTGGATTCATAAGAAAGCGCATATGAAAATAGGCATAGTCCTGCATCCGTATGGCGAAGAAAGACCTGCGGGCCTGGCCCGTACCATTTTTGAATTTACCAAAGCGTTGATCGCGCACGATCAGGACAACGAATACATTATTTTTTTGAAAAAGGCGCCGCGCATAGCGCCGGATCTGCCCGGGCGGAATTGGCGGATCGTGGTGCTGGGAGAGGGTGTGCTGTGGCTTGAGCGCCTGCGCCATGCCCCGTCGGCGGATGTCTATGTTTTTAACACGCCGGTCATGCCGCTCCTATGGCGGCCACGGCGCTCGGTTGTCTTGGCGCTTGATTTTGCGTACAAATATTTTCCGCCTGATGATCTCGCGGGCCGCATCCGCAATCGCATCATGGAGTGGTATCACGGCCGTTCGTTGCGCAGAGCCGATAGGATCATCACGATGTCCGAAGCAACTCAAAAAGATGTCCTGCGCTTCTTTCATATTCCATCGGAAAAAGTAGAAGCGGTGCATTGGGGATTTAAGAAGATTTGTGACGTTGCGTTTGAAACCGTGGATGTTCCCGCGGAGTTCTTTCTTTTTGTGGGGGTGATGAAGGAACGCAAAAATGTCCTCAATGTCGTCAAGGGCTTCCGCGAGTTTGCCCGCCGCCATCCCCGCCATGCGCTGGTGCTGTGCGGCAGGGGAGAAGGAGAGTATATGCAGAGATTAAAAGATTATATCCGTGATGAAGGGATTGAGGAGCGCGTCATTTTCCCCGGGTATCTGACCGAAGGCCAGGTGGCGTATCTCTATCGGCATGCGGCGGCGTTGGTGTTCCCTAGTTTTGTGGAGGGGTTCGGGTTTCCGGTTCTGGAAGCCATGGATTGCGGCACGCCGGTCATTACTTCGGACTGCTCTTCCTTGGCAGAACTGGGAGCGGGAGGCGCCGCCGTGCTCGTGGATCCGCATCGGTCGGATCAGATTGGGGCGGCGATGGAGAAGATTGCGATTGATCAGGATTTCAGCCGATCGCTCGTGGCAAGGGGCCGCGCGCAGGCGGCGCAGTTTTCTTGGGAGCGGCGCGCGCCGGAATTTCTGCGCGCCATTACATCACCTGCTTTTTAATCAGTAGGTCTATTGATTGCGCCCGGCCGACATTTTATGTATGATGAACTCAACCTATCTCAAAAATACCATTTCATTATTATTTTTGAGATAGGGTTATCGAACTATGACTGACAAAAAAAACATCTGTGTTATCGGGATGGGGTATGTCGGCCTTACCTTGTCCCTCATTCTTGCCAAGAAGGGATTTCGGGTGCAGGGGATTGAGACGCGCCCGGAACTTGCCAAACAATTGCAGGCGGGCACGCCGCATTTCTATGAGCGCGGCCTTGAGCCGCTTCTGCGGGAATGTCTGGATAGCGGGGCATTCACGGTTTCCGAGACGATCCCCACTGCTCCCACGATTGACGTATTTATCGTCGCGGTCGGCACGCCTCTTGATCCCGCGACGAAAGTGCCGATTCTTGACTCTCTGCGTTTGGCCGCCGAGAATATTGCTTCGCATTTGGTTGAGGGAGCGCTGGTGATTCTGCGAAGTACGGTTCCGGTGGGGGTGACGCGCGGCGTGGTACTTCCTGTCCTGCGGCGCCACGGGCCGAAAAATATTTTTTTGGCATTTTGTCCGGAGCGCACGGTGGAAGGAAAGGCGCTTGAGGAATTGGAATATTTGCCGCAAATCGTCGGGGGTCTTGATGAAGAAAGCTCCCGGAGGGCGGAGAGCATTTTTACGAGGATTACTGCCAAGGTAGTGAGAGTTTCTTCGTTGGAAGCCGCGGAAATGACGAAACTCATTGATAATTCTTACCGTGATCTTTGCTTTGCTTTTGCCAATGAGATCGCCATGATTGCCAAACATTTGGGTGTCGCGGGAGACGAGGTCATTCGTGCGGCAAACGACGGCTATCCGCGCACCCATGTAGCGCTCCCCGGTTTTTGCGGCGGGCTCTGCCTGAAAAAAGACCCGCGGATTCTTTCGCTTTCAGCCCAGCGAGCCGGATACCGGCCGCGGCTGGTGGGCGCGGCGCGTCAGGTCAACGAGGAGTTGCATCGCTATGCTGCCCTGCGGATCGCGGAACACCTGAAAGAAAAAGGCAAGGATATCGGCCGCGCCAAAATTTTCATCTCGGGTTTTGCGTTCAAAGGCAGGCCGGAGACCGATGATATACGGGATTCGCCGACTTTGGAAGTGCTTGTAGAACTCCGCCAACTCGGTGCCGCGCGGATCGCGGGCCACGATTTTATGGTAGCGCCGGCGGTGATCGCGTCTTTGGGCGTGGAGCCGGTATCGCTGGAAGAAGGATTCCGCGGGGCGGACTGCGCGGTATTTATGAATAATCATGCCGGTTACGAAAAGTTGGATATCAGCCGCTATCTTCTTCTGCTCAATCCCGACGCGCTGGTTTTTGACGGCTGGCGGCTCTTTGATGCGGCACTGGTAAAAAAACATAAGGGATTGTCTTATGACTCCCTCGGATAATATTACTATTGTCGTCACCGGTGGCGCGGGCTATGTCGGAAGCCGGTGCGCGATAGCGCTCGCGGATCGAGGATACCGGGTTGTCGTGATTGATCTGCCTGCCGCTGTTTTGGAGCGCCCTTCCGGCGATTCCCGCATCACGGTTCGCTCAGGAGACCTTCGCGATCCGCAGTTTGCGGCCATCGCTTTGGAGGGCGCGGCGCTGGTACTGCATCTTGCCGCGCGCATCGGATCGCGCACCTACATGCACGATTTTCAAGCGGATATCTTACGCGACAACGCGCTCATTGATGCGGCGCTCTATCAGGCGGCAGTGGCAGTCGGAAAGCCGGTGATGGTTTATGCGTCCAGCTCTATGGTGTTTCAGCATGCGCCGGTTTTTCCGTATCGGGAAGAAGACATTCTTCGTACTCCGCCGCCGACCAATGTCTATGGATTTTCCAAGTTGAGCGGCGAATATTTCTGCCGCGCTTTTGGCGCGCAGTACGGCCTGCCCTACGCGATCATCCGTTATCACAATATCTACGGACCCGGAGAACAGGGGAAAGGCGAGGGCGCGGGCAATGTGCATGTGTTGCCGGCGCTGATGAGAAAAATCCTTTCCGGCCAGTACCCGCTTGAACTTTTGGGGCCGATTGGGACGCGGCCGTTTACTTATATCGATGACGCGGTAGAGGCGACGTGCAGGGTTGCGGAACGCGCTCTAGCGCGGGATGCGGCGGTGCTCGGCGAAGATTTTAATATCGGGCCGGCCGCGGCGACATCCATTGTGGATTTGGCGGCGATGCTTTGGGAGCAATGCGGCGACAGCAGGCCGTTTCGCTACGTTGTCGACAGCAAGCTTGATCATGTCACCGCAGTGCGCCGAGAGATGGATCCGGAGAAAATAGAGCGGATTATCGGCTGGAAGCCAAAAATTGATTTGCAAACCGGCATCCGTAAAACCGCCGAATGGATAAAAGAGCACAACCAACGGTAAGTTGATTTTTAGATGCGTATATGGTATCCTTTCCGGAGTTCTGATAGAGATCCCAATGGCCTCTTTCCTTGTAGAAAAGGAGACGGACAGTGAGCGTTCAAAAAACATTGAGCGGTACTACGGTAGGAGTAGAATCAGTCATACATATCAATCAGAACCTGCGACGCGATCGCGCGGATGCGCAGGTGTGCGGATTCACTTTGGAAGATATTGATATTGTCGTGCCATCCGGCCACCGGATCGGTCGCGTGTCCCAAGAGAGTTTTGAGGAATTCAATGCGTTACGCGAGCGGGCCTGTGCTGACATTGTCATCACCACCCGTTTGGAGAATGGCATGTCAGCGGTTCTTGCCATCAAGCGCGCAAAAACCGAGCCGTTCGGCGGGTGCTGGTGGATGCAGGGAGGCGGGTACGGGAGTTATGAACTGATAGGTGATTTTCTTTTAAAGCGGGCGGAGCAGGAGTGTGGCGTGCGCCCGGCGCTCGAAGGATTCATGGGTGTTTTTCGTACCTGCGCCGAGGACATCGTGTGCTCTACTACTAACCTTTGTTTTGTCGGGTTTGCGGAGTTTGATCATATCCGCAGGGCGCGGATTGATAGGGAACATGTTGCCTGGCGGCTTCTGACACTGGCGGATCTTGATACGCTTCCGTCCGAAGAAACCCACTGGTATCCGTCTTTCACGTTTCGGCGCGCGCTGGAAACCATGCCGCCGCCAGCATAGAAGAAATGGCGATGATGCAGTACAGGGAGTCCGAAGGACTCCCTGTTTTATATACCCGGCGGCTCATCATGACTTTACTGTATCGGTTTTTGTTATACTCTATTATACTATAGGGACGATGAGATGGAGTGTGCGAGAAGCATTGGAAATATGAAGATTTGTTTTCTGACGCACAATCTCGGTCAGGACAACGGGGCGGGCGTTTTTTCCCGACGGCTTATCATGGGTATGCGTGATGCGTTGTCTGCGGATGTGATAGCGCTCACCACCGTGCCCAGCGGCGAGCCATACGAGCGG
>Ga0209515_10008793_pt1 | contig 11669 bp, 12 predicted proteins | sample Subgroupgradi54m_FD_187454 | JGI IMG/M metagenome (GOLD analysis project Ga0209515, IMG submission 187454) | Subsurface groundwater microbial communities from S. Glens Falls, New York, USA - GMW60B uncontaminated upgradient, 5.4 m (SPAdes)... ... | reverse complement strand
GACCGAGGTTATTCCTGCAAGTCCGCTAGAGACAGAGGTGACCGAAGTCGGCGAAAAAGTTTCTTCCTATGTGAAAAATAAATTTCCACAATTGTTCGAAAAGTTTATGGGAGGACAAGATGATATCACCGAAAAACTCATGAACCGAGAAGTCACCCAACGAGTTGCGGAACAACCTTCAAAAGAAGGGACTGCTCCTGGTCCTAACCCACGAGCCAAAACCCCCACTTCTGCTGACACTTCTCCTGATCCTAAACCTCTTCCATCCTCTATTGATATTTTCCCAAAAAATGTTGATGCTCTGCTAGAGACTATTGCCACACAAGCCAAACGCGCCGCACGTTTCGAAGCGGAGGATATTCAAAGAATACTACATCCGCTTGACGAAGTCGACAAAACACCAGCTAACACCCCCCTTGTTGCCAACAACACTCGAACAGTTACGGTTCATGAATGCCCCAACTGCAAGTCAACTTACGATGACTGGATCGACTTCTGTTTTAACGATGGCGTCCCCCTTGTGAAAAAAGTAGAAGTTCTTGCTGAGGCCGCCAACAGCGCTTTTACCACCGACGCCACTCCGGGTGTTGCTCAGGCGGCAAAGTAAATTCATTTTTCTTGAACCCTTTTTTTCTTTGTGACACAGATGATGAATGGAGTACCGCATTCCGCTCTATATTATTTACGGTTTAGTTTCTGAACTTCTCTTTACAGCCATTGCCGATTTGATCAACCCCAACTTTTTAAAATCGTGGAACGTGTTTGACCCCTCTCCCCTTCCCCTCCCCCTCAAGGGGGGAGGGATTAAGGGAGGGGGTGATCCCGGAAGGATGAGAAATCCAAAAGCCATCGGCTATAGTTTTTTGTGGATGCTCCCCATCTACGCTTTGCTCGCTTTGATCGAACCGGCGCATGAGTTGATGAAAAATTTTCCCATTTTCATTCGCGGCTTCATTTATGTATTGGCGTTGTGGAGTGTGGAATATATTTCGGGGGCGTTGATTAAAAAAATCAGCGGGCGCTGTCCGTGGGATTACTCCGCCTCGCGCTGGAATCTTTCGGGATTCATCCGCCTCGATTTTTTGCCTGTTTGGTTTGTGTTTGTCTTAACAGCCGAATGGCTATCTGGGAAATTTATTTTGTTAACTCCCGCGATCCAACAAGTTTTTGGTTGAGTTCATCCGTCATCCCGTTACGTAGTAAAACGGGATCTATCCACATTCGTCACCCCGTCGTGTAGTAAGACGGGGTCCATTTTCTATTAAAACTTGGATTCCGGCTAAAAATCCGCCGGAATGACGCCTAAAACATGTCGGGATGACATCATCAGTTTCCATACGTGACTGAAGGTTTACATAATATAATAAAATTCATTTGAAAAAAAAACGTATTTTTGATCTGTTGTCCCTTCACTTATGTCCAAGACACCCAAAAAATTCCAAACCTTGTCTGACATCGAGGTCAGGCCGGTTTATGGAAAGGGGGAAATGCCGGGGGAGTTTCCCTACACCCGCGGCATTTACGCCGACATGTATCGTGGGCGGCACTGGACGATGCGGCAATATTCCGGGTTTGGGACGGCGGAAGAATCCAACAAGCGTTATCGGGAGCTGATTGCCAACGGCGGCACGGGGCTTTCCGTGGCGTTTGATCTGCCGACGCAAATGGGGCTCGATTCGGATGATCCCCGTTCGCGTGGCGAAGTGGGAAAAACCGGAGTGGCAATCGATTCTCTGCAAGATATGGAGGTGTTGTTTAGCCAAATTCCGTTGGATCAGGTTTCCACCTCCATGACCATCAACGCCACCGCTTCCACTCTTCTCGCGTTTTACATGGCGGTGGCCGAAAAACAAAAAATTCCGTTAGAAAAAATTTCAGGTACGATTCAAAATGATATTTTAAAAGAGTACATCGCCCGCGGAACCTATATTTATCCCCCAACCCCGTCGATGCGAATCATCACCGATATTTTTTCGTTTTGCAAAGATCATCTGCCCAAGTGGAACACCATTTCGATCTCGGGCTATCACATTCGCGAAGCGGGCTCGACCGCCATTCAGGAAATTGCTTTTACGCTAGCCGATGGTTTGGCCTACGTGCAAGCGGCGCTGAATGTGGGATTAAAGGTGGACGATTTTGCACCACGTCTTTCTTTTTTCTTCAACGGACACAATTATCTTTTTGAAGAAGTGGCCAAATTTCGCGCCGCACGCAGACTCTGGGCCAAGTTGATGAAAGAACGCTTCAACGCATCCGAGCGGTCGTGTCAGCTTCGCTTCCACACGCAAACAGCCGGTTGCTCGCTCACCGCGCAACAGATTGACAACAATATTGTACGGGTCGCCTATCAAGCTCTGGCGGCGGCTTTGGGGGGAACGCAAAGTCTCCACACCAATTCACGCGATGAGGCGTTGGCTCTTCCCACAAAAGCCTCGGCGCTGATTGCTCTTCGCACGCAACAGGTTTTAGCTTACGAGACGGGAGTGGCCGATACCGCCGACCCGCTGGCTGGTTCATATTATGTGGAAGAACTCACCGACACCATCGAAAAAGGGGCTTTTGCTTATATTGAAAAAATAGACAAGATGGGGGGAGCGGTCTTGGCTATTGAAAAAGGATATATTCAGCGGGAAATTCAAAACGCCGCGTACGATTATCAGAAAAAGATCGAAGAAAAAGAATTGATAATAGTCGGGGTCAACGAATTTATTGCCAAAGAAGAATTGAAGCCAGATATTTTAAAAGTTAACCCAGCTCTCGAGACAAAACAGAAAAAAGAATTAAGCGCTCTTCGCGCCAGCCGTGACAATAGCGCCGTTGCCAAGGCCAGGGCTCGTCTTAAAAAGGGTGCTGAAGGAACGAACAATTTAATTCCGCTGATCCTCGATGCGGTTCGTTGCTACACCACTCTGGGAGAAATTTCCAACACGTTACGCGAAGTTTTTGGGGAATATAAAGAGAATGTAGTTATTTAGAAAAATAATTCCCATAAAGATCGTCGTATACTTCCTTCGTCATGTAATATTTCACTTCGTCCTTAAGCTCTCCATCCACCAGCGCTTCCTGTTTGAGCACCGACTCGAAAACAAACCCCCCTTTTTCGGAAATCCGTCGAATATGTGTATCCTCCGCCATATATTCCACCACCAGCTTTCGACAGCCAAGATGGTAGTACAAACGATCCCCCAGAATAATAAGCGCTTCGATCGCATAAGTTTTGTGCTGACATTTTTTGTCGAGCAGTATTCCCACACGAAACACCCCTGATGGTCGCTTCAAACAACAATAGGTCATGAGCCCTATGGGCTGGTTACTTTCTCTATCCACAATGGTGAGCAACGTGCTGCCACTACGAGCCATAATGACATCCAGTTTTTGGCAATCTTCCAGCGAAAATACCACAGCAAACTCTCGGAAAAAAAGTTTGTACGCGACATCATAATACCATTCGAAAAGTTTAGCCCCATGATCAGGGGAGAAGGGCATTAGATTGACAACGTATCCTTCTTTAAAAGAGAGACTCATAATGGGATTGTAGAATGAAGCTGATTTCTTTTAAAGCAAATTCCTTGCCGGTCAGTAAACTAACACTGGTCATCCCGGCTCCAACCAGGCCGCAAGGAGTAAAATAAGAAAAAGGCTTTAAATCATTATTCAGATTGAGTGCGACGCCGTGGGTGGTCACCCCTTTATGAACATGAAAACCCAGCGAGGCGATTTTATCGTTTCCAATCCAAAGACCGGGGTTTCTTTTATCGCGCTGGGCTCTGATCCCTTTTTCGGCAAGTAATCTTAAAATCCCCTCCTCCGCCTTCCAGACCAGATCTCCTATTTTCAAGCGGCGCTTTTCTATATTAAAAATAAAATAAACCACCAATTGTCCCGGACCATGATACGTAAGTTTGCCTCCTCGATCGGTTTCGATCAAATCGATTCCCAATTTTTTAAAATGAGCTGGATCCATTTTAAAATCGGCCCCCGATTCGCGCCTCCCCATTGTAATGACGGGAGGATGTTCCAAAAAAAGAAGCTGGTCGGGAATTTTATTCAAAAGACGCTCGTCACGCAGTTGATGCATTTGTGCAAGAGCGACTTGATAAGGAGTCACGTTAAGAAAAGTTGACTGAATCTGAAAATTTTGTTTCATTGTGTGCATGACAAACGAACCCATTCTTTGCCACATCGAAGAGCATGTTGCAACACTCACTCTCAACCGACCCGACAACCTCAACGCGATGGACGAAGCTATGGGAAAGGGGTTTCAAAAAGCTCTGGCCAGTCTGGAGAAAAACAAAGAGGTGCGCGTCGTCATCATCACCGGTGCCGGCCGCGCTTTTTCGAGTGGTGGAAACCTCGAAATGTTAGAAGAAAAACTTATTAAAAATCAGTTAAATAATTATAAAGACTTAAAGAATTTCTATAGGGTATTTTTAGGGGCAAGAAAATTAAGGGTGCCGGTGATTGCCGCCATCAATGGAGCGGCAGTTGGGGCGGGGTTTTGTTTGAGTCTCGCCTGCGATCTTCGTTATGCCGCCTCCACCGCAAAAATGGGAGCCAACTTTGCGCGGTTGGGGTTGGCGCCTGGAATGGGGGGAAGTTATCTAGTGACCCGTTTGGTAGGACCCACTCGCGCCGCCGAAGTTTTGCTCTTGGCGGAAATTTTATCCGCATCAAAAGCCTTTGAGATGGGATTGCTCAACGCAATTGTCGAACCAGAAAATTTGATGAGCCACGTTTTAGGGGTGGCCAAAGTGATTGCCGGCAACGCCCCTTTTGCTATTGAGACGATTAAAAAAGGAATCCAGATGGCGATGCACGCCACGCTGGAAAAAATGTTTGATTATGATGCCCGCTCGCAGGCCAAATCGTTTTCTTCGGAAGATATTAAGGAAGGAATAAGGGCGGTAAGGGAAAAAAGGAATCCTGTATTTCGTGGAACGTAGGGGCAACCCTATGTAGTTGCCCTGGGCGGCCACACAGGGCCGCCCCTACATCCTTGGTTTCACATTCTCTGCAATCCATTTGACAATTTCTCGCGTGTCGGCGCCGGGGGTAAAAATTTCGGCCACTCCCTGTTTTTTCAAAGTATCAATTTCATCCTGAGGAATAATTCCTCCACCAAACACCACAACGTCGGAAGCTTTTTGAGCTTTGAGAAGTCGAATCACTTCGGGAAAAAGAAAGTTGTGCGCCCCAGAAAGAATGGAAAGCCCAATGGCGTCGACATCTTCTTGCATCGCCGTATTGACAATCATTTCAGGCGTCTGGTGAAGACCGGAATAAATAACCTCATAACCCGCATCGCGCAACGCGCGGGCGATGATTTTTGCCCCGCGGTCGTGGCCATCGAGCCCTGGTTTACCAACAAGTATTCGTAATTTTTTTTGCATTATTAAATTTGGGGCCCTTTCGTCCCGTTCGTTGCTATTCGCGATATTTATTTTGGGCCTCAAATGGCCCCAAACCCCGCGCTTCAGAACCGGCAAAGCCGGTTTCTTCGCTTAAAAAATCCCCGGATCGTGATACTCGCCAAACACTTCCCTCAATACGGCCGCTATCTCCCCTACCGTACAGTAAGCAGTGGCGCAATCCAAAAGAGCGGGCATCAAATTTTTATTCCCCGAGGCTGTTTTGCGTAAAACTTCAAGAGCTGGCGACACTTTTTTATTATCCCGAATCAACCTCATTTTATTGAGTCGATCGATTTGCCTCTTTTCGATAGTTGGGTCTATTTTCAAAACATCGAGAGGAGACTCATTTTCTAATATAAAATCATTAACACCGACAACCACTTTTTCCTTTTTTTCCACCTGTTGCTGATAAAGATGCGAAGCCTTTGCAATTTCGAGTTGAGGATATCCGCGCTTGATCGCGGCTATCATTCCTCCCATCGCATCAATCTTTTCGATAATTTCCATCGCTTCTTTTTCCATCTTGTTGGTTGTGGCTTCAATGAAATAAGAACCTCCCAGCGGATCGATGGTATTGGCCACTCCCGATTCGTGCGCAAGTATTTGTTGAGTACGGAGAGCAATACGAACTGATTTTTCGGTGGGGAGAGACACCGTTTCATCCATCGAGTTGGTATGAAGCGACTGGCATCCGCCGAGAACAGCAGCAAGAGCTTCGAGCGCGGTTCGGACAATATTATTTTCGGGCTGCTGCGCGGTGAGAGAACATCCGGCGGTCTGCGCATGGAAGCGGCACTTCATCGACTCCGGTTTTTTGGCCTTGAAACGTTCCTTCATCAATTTGGCCCAAAGTCTGCGGGCGGCGCGGTACTTGGCGATCTCTTCAAAAAAATCCATATGCGCGTTGAAGAAAAAAGAAAGTCGCGGCGCAAAATCGTCCACCTTCATTCCACGCTCCAAACAAGCCTCGACGTAAGCCACACCATCCGCCAACGTAAAAGCTAATTCCTGCAAAGCGGTCGAGCCCGCTTCGCGAATGTGGTAGCCGGAAATGGAAACAGGATTCCAGCGAGGAACATTTTTTGCGCAATACTCGATCATGTCGACAACAATCCGCATCGCCGGTTCGGGAGGAACGAGGTAAGAATTTTGTGCGATGTATTCTTTCAACACATCATTTTGAATCGTGCCGCCTAGCTTTTTGAGTGAAAAACCTCTTTTCTGCGCATTGGCCAGATAGAAAGCGAGAAGGATAGACGCGGGACCGTTGATCGTCATGGACACGGTGACTTCGTCCAGCGGAATTCCTTCAAAAAGAGTTTCCATGTCAGCCAACGAATCGATGGCCACGCCACAAACTCCTACTTCGCCGCGGGAACGCGGGGAGTCGGAGTCGTAGCCCATCAATGTCGGAAAATGAAACGCAGTCGAAAGACCCGTTTGTCCATGCTCCAAAAGATATTTGAAACGAGCGTTGGTTTCGACCGCTGTTCCAAAACCGGCGAACTGACGCATCGTCCAGACGCGACCACGATACATCGTGGGATAAACGCCGCGCGTGAAGGGATATTCGCCCGGGCTTCCTAAATTTTTTTTATATTGAAAGGCTTTGAGTTCTTTAGGGGTGTAGATACGTTCCAAGGGAACATTGGAAAGAGTGGTAAATTCCTTCAAACGTTCGGGGTATTTTTCTTTTGATTTTTTGGGAATCTTTTTTTGAGGCATGATTCATGTTTGGGTGCATCACCCTTTCAATAAATTTCTCGCAATCACCAACCGCTGGATCTCGGAAGTTCCCTCGTAAATTTCGGTGATTCGCGCATCGCGCAAATAACGTTCGACCGGATACTCGCTACAATAGCCGTAACCCCCATGAATCTGCACCGCTTTGTTCGTTACAAAATTGGAAGTTTCGGAGGCAAACAGTTTGGCTTGAGCCGCTTCTTTAGTGCAGGGCTTTCCTTGATCCTTAAGCCAAGCCGCGCGGTAAATTAAAAAACGACTCGCATCAATTCTTGTCGCCATATCAGACAACATCCATTGAATGGCTTGAAATTCGGAAATTGGCTGACCAAAAGCTTCGCGCTCTTTGGAATATTTGAGAGCGGCCTCAAAAGCGGCGCGCGAAATTCCCAACGCTTGAGTCGCAATTCCAATACGTCCAAAATCGAGCGTGCTCATGGCAATTGAAAAACCGGCCCCCTCTTCTCCCAATCTATTATCCAAGGGAACTTCGCAGTTGTCGAAAACAATGCTGGAAGTGGACGAAGCGCGGATTCCCATTTTCTTTTCGACTTTTCCCACCGAAAAACCCCTAAAAGTTTTTTCGACAATGAAAGCGGAAATTCCCTTGTGGCGGCGGGCGCGGTCGGTCATTGCAAAAACAACCATCGCATCGGCATGGGGACCGTTGGTAATAAAATTTTTGCTGCCATTCAAAATGTAATGATTCCCTTTCAACACCGCCGTTGTCTGCTGATTGGCGGCATCCGATCCGGTGCCTGGTTCGGAAAGACAATACGCTCCTAATTTTTGACCATTGGCAAAGGGAGGAACATGCTTTTTCTTTTGTTCCTCAGTTCCAAAACGGACAATCGGTCCGCAGTATAGGGAATTGTTGACCGACATCGTAACCCCGGTCGACGCACAGGCGGCTGAAATTTCTTCGAGTGCCAACACGTACGAAATAAAATCGAGACCTGATCCGCCATACTCGGTGGGAACCATCATGCCCATAAAACCAAGCTCTCCCATTTTAGGAAGGTGGCGCGCCGGAAATTCGGCCTTGGCATCCAATTCGCCGGCGACAGGCGCCACTTCTTTTTGCGCAAAGTCGCGGGCCATTTGCTGGATCATTTTTTGTTCGTCATTGAGTTCGAAGTTCATATTTTTGTCTAACTATTTCCCCGAAAATTTGGCCTGTCTTTTTTCCAAAAATGCTTTCACCCCTTCATTCTTGTCTTCGGTTGCAAAGATGAGGGGAAAAGTTGAAGCCTCGAGATTAAGCCCTGAGGCCAACGGAAGATCGGTCCCTTCGTTAATTACTTTTTTGACCAGCTTTACGGCTATGGGTCCTTTGGATAAAATAGTGTTAACGGTTTTGGTCGCCTCAATCATCAACTGATCGGGAGCACAAACTTTGTTAACGATCCCTAACGCTAAAGCCTCGTCAGCCGAGATCATCCGGGCGGTGTAAATTAATTCTTTCGCGCGGTTTCTGCCAATCAATCGACTAAGACGTTGAGTCCCGCCGAAGCCTGGAAAAATTCCAAGGTTCACTTCGGGCAAACCTAACTTGGCGGTACTGGACGCATAAATAAAATCGCACGACAGCGCGAGCTCGAGCCCTCCTCCCAAACAAAATCCGTTAACCGCAGCGACAACGGGAAACTCGCAAGTTTCAATCGCTCGCATGGTGCGATGTCCCAACTCGCAAAAATGTTGGGCATCGAGTGCCGTCATGGCTGGCATAGTGGCAATGTCGGCACCGGCCACAAAAGATTTGTCGCCAGATCCGGTAATGATTACCGCTCCAATTTCCTGATGGCGGCGGATATCGCGAAAACATTTGAGTAGTTCGGTGAGAACCTGTTCGTTCAATGCGTTCAGCGCCTTGGGACGATTGATGGTGATTGTGGCAATTTTATTCTCAATAGAAAATTGTAAATTTTCGAATGTCATAATTTCTCCTTAATATTCGTAAAAACCTCTTCCCGATTTTCTTCCCAAATAACCCGCTTCAACATATTTGACAAGCAAAGGAGAAGGGGCATATTTGGGGTTTCCATATTCCTGTTGCAAATTAATAAGTAGAGCCAACACCGCATCAAGGCCAATGGTGTCGGCCAGTGCCAGTGGGCCTATGGGATGGTTAGGTCCAAATTTCATGGCACGATCGATATCTTCTTTCGAACCGACTCCTTCGTACAAAAGTGTGATCGCTTCGTTGATCATCGGAAAAAGAATTCGGTTGACCAAGAAACCGGGAAAGTCGTTGGAGAACACGGTTTCTTTTCCCATTTTTTGGGCCAGTTTTTCGGCCGTCTGCAAAGTCTCATCGGAAGTTTGTACTCCCCGCACCAACTCCACTAATTTCATACTCGTGATCGGCATCATAAAATGAAGTCCGACCACTTTTTCGGGGCGTTTGGTGACACGAGCCAATTTTGTGATGGAAACAACAGAGCTGTTAGAAGCAAAAATCGTCTGGGATGAAACGATGGTTTCGAGTTTACGGAATAAATCTATCTTTGATTTTTCATCCTCCGTAATAGCCTCAATCACCAAATCCACAGGAGCCAAGGCCCCCAGGTCGAGCCCCAACTGGATACGGGCCAGCACTCCTTCTTTTCCTTTTTCGTCCAACTCTTTTTTCTCAACCAATTTTTGAAGCGAACGCTTAATTCCGTCAACAGCTCTCTCCAAATTTTCTTTCACCGCTTCGACAAGAATAACACTAAGACCATGAAGAGCGGCAACCTCTGCCATCTCAGCCCCCACGTTTCCCGCGCCAACAATGCCAATACGACTTATTTCCATTAAATCCTCTCAACAATCATCGCCACCGCTTCTCCTCCGCCAATGCAAAGCGAGGCCAAACCTCGTTTGAGGTTTCTGTTTTTAAGAGCATACAATAACGTCACCAAAATACGTGCGCCGGAAGCGCCGATGGGGTGACCCAAGGCGACCGCGCCACCGTTGACGTTTACTTTATCGGCGGGGACTCCGACTTTTTTATTATTGGCAATAGCCACGACTGAAAAAGCTTCGTTGACTTCCCAAAGATCAATATCAGCGGCTGTCAATTTTGCTTTCTTCAACGCTTTTTCCATCGCATCAGCAGGTGCCATCGTAAACCATTCCGGTTCACGTGCGGATTGAGCCTGCGCCACAATGCGGGCCAACGGCTTTAAACCAAGTGATTTGGCTTTGTCGGCGGACATTAGAACCAACGCCGCTCCGCCATCGTTAAGACTGGAAGCGTTGCCGGCCGTCACCGTTCCCTCTTTTTCAAAAGCGGGACGAAGATCTTTTAATTTGTCGATTTTTCCTTTGCCTGGTTCTTCATCCGTATCCACAATAAGTGGATCTCCTTTTTTCTGCGCGATGCTCACCGGTGCAATTTCTTCTTTGAATTTTCCTTCTTTGATAGCTGTTTGCGCCCGACGGTAACTCTCCGCCGCAAACTCGTCTTGCATTTCGCGCGTCACTTTATATTCTTTGGCGCATAGCTCGGCGCAATTTCCCATGTGCTTATTATTGTAGGGATCCCACAATCCATCGATAATCATCGTGTCGATTATTTGGCCATGTCCCATCCGATAACCGTTGCGTGCTTGCGGGAGAGCATACGGCGAATTGCTCATGCTTTCCATTCCCCCCGCCACAACAATTTCGGAATCCCCCGCCTTGATGGCGTTGGCCGCCAGCATGACGCTCTTCAAACCCGATCCGCAAACTTTTCCTATAGTCAATGCCGCCGTTTCTTTAGGCAAACCGGCTCCCAAAAGTGCCTGACGGGCTGGGGATTGCCCCACAGCTGCGGTGAGAACACAACCCATGATCACTTCTTCAACGTCGCTTGGTTTAATGTTTGCTCGCATCACCGCTTCGCGAATGGCTATGGCCCCTAATTCGGGAGCCTTTAATCCGGCGAGGGATCCTTGAAAACTTCCAATGGGAGTTCTGGCTCCACTGACAATAACGACTTCGGTCATACGGTCTCCTTATAGTAAATGGGTGAGACATTTTGAGTAACAAATGAAGCCCCGAGTGTCAACGACACAGTGTCACCGACACGAAGGATCGTTGACATCAAAACATTTTCAGACTTTAATCATGTCCATCATTTTTTTAGAAAGGAAAACGGATGAATCAATCTCGCGGATTTTCACTCACTGAATTTATTATTGTCATCTTGATTGCGGCAACTCTTATTGGTCTTTCGATCCCCGCCTTTTTTTACCTGCGGGAAAAATATCCCAAGGGCGATTCGCCCAACCCCATCACACTCCCAAATAAGCTCTCTTTACCTCCGGATTCCCCGGCAGAGCAGAACAAATGATAAGATTCACAAAAATGAATATACTCGGGGGCAAGCCCCCGAGTTTCATGCCGAGAAAAACAATCCAATTTGCGGCCCCAAGGGGCCGAGTTTTTCTAGGTATAAAAATCCCTCCCCTGGCTTGTCTGCCAAGGGAGGGATTGGGATCTATTTTAATGAGAAGGCAAAGTATGTAGAGGAAGCGAAACAACCTG
>Ga0209515_10008792_pt1 | contig 11670 bp, 10 predicted proteins | sample Subgroupgradi54m_FD_187454 | JGI IMG/M metagenome (GOLD analysis project Ga0209515, IMG submission 187454) | Subsurface groundwater microbial communities from S. Glens Falls, New York, USA - GMW60B uncontaminated upgradient, 5.4 m (SPAdes)... ... | reverse complement strand
GGGCACACACTCTCTTGCGGAGGATAGCGACGCAATAAATGTTCTGCGGAACATTTATTCCTTCCCCACTTTTGCTTCTTAAGTTTAATAATGAGGTGGGGCGCTCCCTCCGTCGGCGTGAGCGTGTGCCCTCCGGTCTCTCGTGGCAGATGCGTCACCCCTCGCTCACAATCACTGTGTTAAGTGTCAAGTGTCAGATGTCAGGTGTCAGATGTTCTTTCAGTCTCTCGTGAAGGTTCGCTCACAGGACTCTCTAAAGGAATGCGACCTAGAGGTTAAACGAACAGGTCGCGCTTTTTATGAGGTGTCGCCACTCAGGGGGATTATGAGGGAAATTTGATGGGTGCCCCTTTATGGCCAATAACACCGTAGCTCAAACCTTTAGGTTTGAGACAGACGGACGGTATCAGGTCTAAAGACCTGAGCTACGCAAAATCACCGTATGGACTTAGTTGAAACAAAAATAGCGCGCGGCGCAGAAATACCCGAAGAGGTGCATGAGCATCCGGTTTTGAAATTCCCCCCCGGGTTTCTTTGGGGCTCATCTACCTCCTCCCATCAAGTTGAAGGCGGTAATGATAAAAATGATTGGTGGGAGTGGGAAAAAAAACCGCACCACATTGCCGACGGAACCCTGTCGGGTTCTGCGTCTGGTCACTATGCCCGATATAAAGAGGATTTTGCGCTCGCTCGTAATAATCATCAAAATGCTCATCGGCTTTCAATCGAGTGGAGTCGGGTGGAGCCCACGAAGGGGGAGTGGAACGTGAGCGAATTGCGGCACTATCGTGATGTTTTGATGGAGCTCAAGAGTCATTCTTTTACCGTGATGCTCACTCTGCATCATTTTACGATACCGACGTGGCTGGCGGACGAAGGTGGTTGGGAAAATCCGCGAACCATTTTTTATTTTAACCGTTTTGTAAAATGGGTTGCGGATGAATTGGGGGATTTGGTTGATATATGGGTGACGGTGAACGAACCCATGATCTATGTGTCCCAAGGATATTTGTATGGTGCGTGGCCACCGGGTAAAAAAAGCATCATCTCCTCGTATCGGGTTTTTCGCAACCTCACGCGGGCGCATAAAAAAGCTTACCTGACACTTCATGACACACTTGATCGCCGCGATCGGACGGTCAAGGTGGGTATTGCGCAAAATGTCATTTCGTTTGAACCGTATCGGCGACATAAAATGATTGATATGTGGTTTGTGCGATTCGCTGATCGTTTATGGAATCACTGGTTTTTCAGCCGCACCAAACGGCATCATGATTTTATTGGTATCAATTATTATTTTCACTATCGCGTCGCATTTGTGCCGCGCGACTATGCTCATTTCTTTTTTCAGGTACGCAATGAAAATCGCGAAGTATCGGATGTCGGCTGGGAAGTGTATCCGCCCGGTATTTTTCGCGTGATCGCCGATATGGCGAGTTACGGTAAGCCGATGTATATCACGGAAAACGGCATTGCGGTGACGAATGATGATAAGCGCAACCGTTTTATTGTGGCTCACGTGAAAGAGATTTATCACGCTATTGCCGCCGGTATGGATGTGCGCGGTTATTTTCATTGGTCACTTCTTGATAACTTTGAGTGGGAAAAAGGATTTGGTCCGCGCTTCGGCCTCATTGAAGTTGATTATGCGACGATGGAGCGCAGGCCGCGCAAAAGTCTGGGGATTTACGGGGAGATTGCACAAGAGAATGGCATCAAGCATGATTTGTTACGTTTTCTTGGCCATATGGTTAAGTGAGCTCACCGTTCACGAGAGATATGTTTCGGAAAGACCTCCCAAGCGCCCTTGTATTAAAGAAGATACTCTCGGGGTCCTGCCGCTGCGGATTCGCACAAAATATTTTGTTCAAGTAAAACAACAAAAATTTTGCACGAATCCTCCGCGTCTCCCCTCGAGTCGTGCTCTCTAAGGGAGGGCGCTCCCGTTCCGGTCTTCTTCCAATCTCTCGTGAAGGTTCGCTCATTGGATGTTCTAAAGGAATGCGACCGATGAGTGAAACCAATCGGTCGCGATGTTTATCCCATCCGATCATACTACTGGGTCAAGTGTCAGATGTCAGATGTTCTTTCAGTCTCTCGTGAAGGTTCGCTCACTGGTGCGCCCTCGGTTTCTGTAATGAGGGCTCGGGGTCCTGCCACTGCAAAGTCGCACAAAAGATTTTGTGTAAGTATTACAACAAAACTTTTGCACGACTTCTCCGTGTCACCCCTCGCCATCCCTTCTTTGGAAGTATCGGGCGCACAAGTTCACTCACAGAATTTTCTAAAGGAATGCGACCTAGAGGTTAAACGAACAGGTCGCGCTTTTTATGAGGTGTCGCCACTCAGGGGGATTATGATGGTTCATGACATCGTAGCTCAAACCTTTAGGTTTGAGACAGACGGACGGTATCAGGTCTAAAGACCTGAGCTACGCAAAATCACCGTAGCTCAAATCTTTAGGTTTGAGACAGCTCGCATCAAGTCTAAAGACTTGAGCTACGAAAAGGAATGCGACCGAGGGGTTCAGCAAACCGGTCGCACCTTTTATGAGGCTCCACCACTCAGTGGTGTTATGAAGGGAATTGACAGGGTGCCGATGTCGGTTTATCCACTTGCCCGTCGATTTCAGTTCATGGTAAGCTTTTTTCGTTCTAAGTTCTAAGTTCTAAGTTCTAAGTTCTAAGTTCTAAGTTCTACTCTTATGTCCGAAGAAAAAGGATTCAACGCATTAACACCAAAAACAGCGTTTACTCTTGGTTTAGTCGGAGGCATCATGGCGCTTTTTACCGTGGGCTTTTTTATTTTACTTGCAACGACTCTTGGTGGAGGCGGGAGTAGTCTTGCGGGGATTTTTGCAAAGGGTGCGGCCAAACCAACAGCCAATCAACCAACTGCCGGACAACCATCTCCATCGGCGAAACCCACAAGCGCGCCGCCACCCGTTACTGACAAGGATCATGTCCGCGGTCCCGCAAATGCAAAACTCACTTTGATTGAGTACTCTGATTTTGAATGCCCGTTTTGCAAACAGTTTGCACCCACAACTTCACAGATTTTGAGCGCGTATCCCAAAGATGTACGTCTCGTGTATCGTCACTTCCCGTTGTCATTTCACGCCAATGCCCAAAAAGAAGCGGAAGCCTCGGAGTGTGTTGCTGAACTGGGTGGCAATGATGCGTTTTGGAAGTTTCATGACAAGATTTTTGAACGCACCACCTCAAATGGTACTGGATTTGCCCTTACCGCCCTTCCGACCCTTGCCAAAGAAATTGGTGTTGATGAAGGGAAATTCAAAACCTGTCTTGATTCAGGAAAATATGCGCAATTAGTAACGAACGAAGAGGACACGGGTGCGGCGGCTGGGGTAAATGGCACACCGGGCACCTTTATCATCGGTTCCAAGGGCACGCAGTTAATCCCTGGCGCACTTCCTTTTTCACAAATCAAACAGATGATTGACAGCGCGCTATAAGTGTGGCAATTCTCATACTCGGCATCGTACTTTTCATGGGAGGGATTGTTTTTTTGGTGACGAGTCGCGCTGGTGCGCCGTGGATGCCGACCGGAAAAGTTTCCTACGATCGCGCACTGGCACTCCTTGAATTAGCACCGCATGACGTGCTGGCGGATTTCGGCGCGGGTGACGGCAGGGTTTTGATTGCCGCGGCGCGCAGGTATGGCGTGCGGGGGATTGGATATGAAGTCAATCCCATTCTTGTGTGGTTAAGTCGTGTGCGCAGTTATCTCGCCGGAGTGGGGGAGCGGATTGAAATACGAAGTGGCAATGTCTTTGATGGACACATGAGCGGTGTCTCCGCCGTTTTTATTTTTTTAATGCCCGAAACCAACGTACGTGTTGTTCGTGAGCTCGTGCCTCGATTTCAATCAGGCACCCGTATCGTCAGTTACGCTTTTCCGCTTCCGGGTATGTTTCCGGTGCGCGAAGAAGCGGGGCGCTACCGCGTGCCCATCTATCTCTATGTCAAATGAAATCGTACTCGACATTGAAACGCAAAATACCTATCAAGAGGTGGGGTCGAGGGATAATCGTTTGCTCAAAGTGTCGCTCGTGGGCGTCTATTTTTTTAGAAATGACACCTACGTCAGTTATCTTGAACATGAATTGCCCAAGTTGTGGCCGGAGCTTGAGCGCGCGGACCGCGTCATCGGTTACAACATCAAGGGTTTTGATTGGCCAGTGCTCAACAATTATTATCCGGGCGACACCATGCATTTTCCCACACTTGATCTTTTGGAAGTGATTGATAAAAGGCTCGGCTATCGAATCAAATTGGATTCGGTTGCGGAAGGGACGCTTGGATATGGAAAATCGGGTAACGGTCTTCAGGCAGTTGAGTTTTTTAGAACGGGGGACATTGAAAAATTACGTTCCTACTGTCTTCAGGATGTGAAAGTGACGAAAGAGGTGTATGAATATGGTGTCGCGAACCGTACGGTCAAATTCAAAGACTTGTTCGGTGTGACCAAAGAAATTCAGGTCGATTTTTCAGTCGCGTCAACACCAAACCGCGCGGTGAATCTTACTATCGGTCTATAAAATAATGAGAATAGAACAACAAATATTCGTTGTTCGTAAGGTTCGCTTAGGTTCGCTGTTCGGTTCCCATTCGAAAAGATGGTGAAGTTAAGAATGGGTAAAGTCCTGTCAAGGACGGACAAATTTCGCTCCGTAGTGTTCAAAAATAGGCTTATCCACACGGCAAAAACAACATGTAGTGGTATACTTGTTCTGTAGACCACAATATATAGTGTTCTATCGCTCTCTCCCTTAAGACCATCAACTCGTCTGACGTTCATGCTTAGTCAAACGCGTTGAGTGTCTTTCCAAGAAATTGATAGACACTTTTTTCGTCTCCAAATTTGAGATTGTATAAAAATGCGATCTGCGGGCGCTTCACTTCATTCCTCGCTCACGGTACATGAGCGCTCCGTGTTTCATCTTAAATCTTTAATCTTTAATCTTAAATCTTGAAAAACCAACGCTATGTCTCCCGAGGCACATCTTTCACCAGCCGACGCCGCATCAGCGGCAGAAAATACAAACGCTCTGGCTAAAAATGCAACGTACCTTAAATCAGTGCGCAAACGCAACGGAGACGTTGAGGAGTTTTCGCCGTTTAAGCTCGCAGAGTCCATTGAGGCCGCGCTTCGTGCGGCAGGTATGCACGACATCATGCTTGTGGGCCGGATTGCGGGATATGTTGGAACGCGTCTTAATCGAGAGTTTGACGGCCACACCGTGCCAACCACTTTTGAAGTTCGCACCGCTGTTCTTCTCACCTTGATTGACATGAACTATGCCCATGTGGCGAAACGATATCTGTCATATCGTATTGATGGAGTGGGGCGTCGTACATCGGAGCCGGTCTATGGTCACGGCATCACGGTGGAGCGTTATTTTACGAAACCAACAGTGCATCCCTTTGATGAAATCACCTGGGAGCTTCGCGATGCGCGTATCACGAATGAAAAGGGGGCGATCGTATTTGAACAAAAAAATGTGGAGATGCCGGCTTTTTGGTCGCAAACCGCAACGAACATTGTGGTTCAGAAGTATTTTGCCGGTGAAGTCAATTCTCCGACCCGCGAACGTTCGGCACGTGAACTTATCACTCGCGTGGCGCACACGATCAGCGATTGGGGTCGTGTGGGCGGTTATTTTGCGACTGCTGAAGATGCAGAAACGTTTGAAATGGAACTCACCGCGATTTTGATCAATCAATATGCCGCCTTTAACAGTCCGGTGTGGTTCAATGTCGGACTTGCGGATCGCAAACAGCAGTGCTCGGCCTGTTTTATCCAATCGGTGCAAGATGACATGCACTCCATTTTAACGCTTGCCATGAATGAAGGCATGCTTTTTAAGTATGGTTCCGGCACCGGCACCAATCTTTCAACCCTGCGCTCGTCAAAAGAAAATTTGGGCAATTCGATCAATCACTCATCCGGGCCGGTATCGTTCATGAAAGCGTATGATGCGGTGGCTGGTGTCGTTAAGTCCGGCGGCAAAACGCGGCGCGCGGCAAAAATGGTTATTTTGAATGTTGAGCACCCCGATATCCTTGAGTTTATCAGATGCAAAGCAAAAGAAGAGCGCAAAGCATGGGCGCTTATGGACGCGGGCTATGACGGTTCCATGAACGGTGAAGCGTATCACTCGATTTTTTATCAAAATGCGAACAACTCGGTGCGCGTAACGGATGAATTCATGCAAGCGGTCGTGGATGACAAGGATTATGTGACGCGGTATGTGAAAACCGGCGAGCCGTGTGAAAAATTGCGCGCGCGCGAGGTGATGCGTGAGCTTGCCGAGGCGGCATGGCAGTGCGGCGACCCGGGCATTCAAACGGACACCATCATCAACAAGTGGCACACCACAAAAAACACAGGACGCATCAATGCGTCAAACCCATGCTCCGAATATATGTACCTCGATGACACGGCGTGCAACTTGGCGTCACTTAATTTGATGCGATTCCGCCGCGAAAATGGCGAGTTTAATACCGAGGCGTTCAAGCGCGCATGTGAGATCATAATCACCGCGCAAGAAATTGTGGTGGGATTTTCATCGTATCCGACGCCGGCCATTGAACAAAACAGTTATGACCATCGTCCGCTCGGCATCGGTTACGCAAATTTGGGTGCGCTCATCATGGCGCGTGGTCTTCCGTATGATTCCGATGAAGGTCGTAATTTTGCCGGCGCCATCACCGCACTTTTGTCCGGCGCATCATACGCACAATCCACACGCATCGCCGAAAAGTTAGAACCCTTCCGTGCCTTTGCCGAAAATCGTGAACCTATGATGCAGGTCATGCAAATGCACCGCGATGCCTCGTATCGCATTCCGGCCGAAGGCGTGTCCGATGAATTGCTCGAGGCGGCGCGCGCATCGTGGGACGAAGTAGTTGATCGTGGCTGGAAACATGGCATGCGCAATTCGCAAATTTCAGTTTTGGCTCCGACGGGGACCATTTCTTTTCTCATGGATTGCGACACGACGGGCGTGGAACCTGATATCGCACTCGTGAAATACAAGTGGCTCGTGGGTGGCGGTATGATTAAAATTGTGAACAACACGGTGCCGGAAGCACTCGCGCGATTGGGATATAACGGTGAACAGATTGACGACATTTTGGCATTCATTAATGAAAAAGATACGATCGAAGGCGCGCCGCACATGAAGCCCGAACACTTGGCCGTATTTGATTGCGCATTCAAAGCGCAAAACGGTACGCGTTCAATCAATTACATGGGACACTTGCGCATGATGGCGGCGACGCAACCGTTTATTTCCGGCGCGATTTCGAAAACGGTGAATTTGCCGAACGCGGCAACGGTTGAAGATATCATGAACGTTTATATCGAGGGCTGGCGCATGGGACTGAAAGCCATTGCGATTTATCGCGATGGTTCAAAACGTCAACAGCCGCTTACCACGTCTCTTGATAAAGATCAGTCAAAGAAAAAAGCGGTTGCGGCAACCGAAGTTGCGCCGCCGCGCCGTCGCCGTTTGCCTGATGAACGCCGCGCCGTCACCCATAAGTTTACGATCGGCGGACACGAGGGCTACATCACGGTGGGTCTCTATGATGATGGCACGCCGGGTGAAGTGTTTATCACGATGGCAAAAGAGGGGAGTGTCATTTCAGGACTCATGGATTCTTTTGCTACTTCGATTTCTATTGCGTTCCAGTATGGGGTGCCGCTTAAAACACTCGTCAACAAATTCGTGCACATGCGGTTTGAACCGTCGGGATTCACAGGAAATCCGCAAATCAAAATTGCAAAATCCGTGGTTGATTATATGTTCCGATGGCTTGCGTTGAAGTTTTTGCCGGTTGAAGATCAGCGCGCCGTGGGTATCAACGTAGTTCCCCCAACCACCGAGGATGAGGGAACGCGCGAGATCCAGCCGGTTCTTGAAACGGCGCTCCGCGATGCGCAATCAACGCTTTTTGAGGCACATTCAAATGCGCAAGTGACCGTGAAAAACGCGCTTGCAGGACTGGTTGCCACCTTTAACAATACCGCCGATGCGCCGGTGTGCGACACCTGTGGCGGGATCATGGTGCGCAACGCCGCGTGTTACAAATGTTTGAATTGCGGATCGACGAGCGGATGCTCCTGATTAGAAGATTTAACTTTGAGGAGTGAAAATGTATGAGTCATTGCGAGCGAAGCGAAGCAATCCCGTGAAATAAAGGAAGTCTTTAATTCTCGGGTCTGCTTAATTATGCGGCTCCTCGCAATGACCTATAAAATATGCCCGCACATCCTCGCATTAAAGATCCGTGGGGACTTATCCAAGTTTTCACGGGTAATGGCAAAGGAAAAACCACGGCGGCACTGGGCACTGCGATTCGCGCGGTGGCTCTGGGGAAAAAAGTGGCGATTGTTTATTTTGACAAGGGTGGCGCGCATTACTCCGAACGAAAAGTGTTGCGTGCGCGATTTCCTGAAATTGAGTTCGTGGCGACCGGTCTTGATCGGATCGATCCGGTTACCGGTCGCTTTCGTTTTGGCGTGATACCCGAAGATATTACGGAAGCGGAGCGTGGCTTTGCGCACGCGCGTGAGTTTGTGACCGGCGGCGCGTATGACCTTGTGGTGCTTGATGAAATCAATACGACGATCACGCTCGGCATGCTTGTAGCGGCACCAGTCGCAACGCTCTTGCGCGAAAAGCCGCGGCATGTTGAAGTGATCTGTACCGGCCGCACCGCCCCGGATGAACTCAAAGAAATTGCGGATCTCGTAACCGACATGGCAATCGTCAAACACTATTTTTATCACGGTGTTCCGGCCCGTGAAGGGTTGGATTATTAAATGATTGGAACCGAACAACGAACCTGAACGAACCTTGCGAACAACGAACCATTCGTTGTTCGTTCTGTTCGATAAGATTCGTTGTTCGGTTCCCATCTACACAGTATATCTTTAAATAATCAGCTACACCAATTATGAAACGCTACCAATATCTTCTCGGTGCATTTATTTTTTTTGTCATCGGCGGACTGGTGGGCTGGAGTTTGCCGCGCGTGGCATCGGTTGGCACTTCACCTGCTGTGTCAGGTGTCAGTGGTCAGGCGTCAGGTGTCGCGAGTTTCATGTTTGATGAGGGTGATGGCACGGTGAAAAGTTTTGAACAGCAATCGTTCACTGAAGGCGACAGTTTGTTTGATGTCACAAAAAAAATCGCCGAGGCGAATCACCTGACATTCAAAAACGATCCGCCCGGAAAATACGGCATTTTGATTACGGAAATGGACAGCAAAAAAAACGGCGATGGCAAAAAATACTGGGGTTACTGGGTGAACGACCATATGGGTGAAGTATCAGCCGATAATTATAAATTACAGTCTCATGATGTTATTCTATGGCGGTTTGGAACCCTAAAATTTTGATCAGTTATTCATTATTAGTTATTGGTTTGGGTGTCGTGTCGCGCATAATCCCTCACGCGCCGAATTTTACGGCGATCGGGGCGGTGGCACTTTTTTCGGGTACCTACCTGCCACGGCGGTGGGGGATCATGATGCCGCTCGCAGTGATGTTCGTGACTGATTTGTTTTTAGGATTTTATACGCCGGCCGTTATGGTCTCGGTCTATGCGAGCTTTGCGCTTGTCGGTCTCACGGGGTTTTGGATTCGGAAAAATAAAAAACCGAGTACGGTTTTTATGGGCGCGCTTTTCGCATCAATCATTTTTTTCGCGATCACGAATTTCGCCGTCTGGGCATGGACCCCCCTCTACGCCAAAACCGCTACCGGTCTTTTTGAAGCATACGCCCGCGCCGTCCCGTTTTTTAGAAACATGCTTGCAGGTGATGTCGTATACACAGCCGCACTCTTCAGTGTGTATGAATCAGTTCGATATTTTTACAAGATCACCCACAACAAAGTTTCCGTGATCGTATAAAAAAAGAGAAAAAATTTAATTTATCTTCTAGAACCGATTCGCGCGAATCGGGGGAAAGGTATATGCAGGAATTTGCCAAACTTTTTAAAGCGTTGGGGAATGAAAAACGTGCAAAGATTTTGTTGCTCTTGAAGAGTGGCGACCGATTGCCGGTTAAGGAAATTGCAAAACGGGTGGGCATGTCACTCAAAGCCGCCTCAAAGCATTTGATCTTTTTCGATCATCATTCGATTTTGGACAAAAAGCGTAAAGGCGAAACCGTACTTTATTTTCGTACCGAAACACCCAGCAAGATCGGACGAATTATTTATAAAATTCTTGATGAGTTTTAGTTTTTCTACCTTTCCTCCAATTCGCGCGAATCGGAGGAAGGGTTCCTAGAGTAAAAAAAAGAACCGGGTATTATCCGGTTTTTTTGGTGCCCTTACCTCGTGTCATGAGATAGGCGATTAAGACGATACCCGCAGGTGGTGCGAAAAGAGCAATGAGAAGTTTCACCATTTTTCCTCCTAGGCATGGTTGTGCCATGTGGGGGTTTTTGAGAGTTGTTCTTTGACGCGGCTCGCGGCGTCTTCGCGGGAGATGCCTTCCTCGCGCTCCATCAAAAAGCCGATTTGATCGCCAAAAATTTCCTCATACGATTTGAGTTCGTCGAGATCGTCAACGCAATGGCGGCAGTATTTGCTTTCCGGATTACCGGCGGCAAAATCCATGGGCGTTCCCATGGATGCGCCGCATGATGAGCATTGAGGCATAGTAGAGGAAGTATAGCATACTCTTGCTCGGCTCTGCAAGGTACGGTATGATGGGCGCATTGATTGGTAATTATGTCGTGCGGATGGTAATTGAATTAAAGGCGGGTAATTAGGTCTTCGAGTTGGTAAATAGAGAGTGATTACAGGCGGAGCGAGAAGTAAACTGCTTTACTTCGAGCCGCCGAGACGGGTGGTGCGATGTTTGAAAAATTAAACTATTCATCGCGGGGTCGGGCTGTATCTTCGCTCATAGAGTACGAGAGCTCGATACACTCCATCCTCGTTCGGAAATCCCAAAGCTACGAAGCTTTGCGATCTCTCTCGCTCGTCGGGGTTGTATCTTCGCTCAAGGTGAAACGAGAGCTCGATACACCTCATCCTCGTTCGGAAATCCCAAAGCTAAGGCTTTGTGACTTCTCTCACTCGTCGAGTTGTAGCGAAGCGGTATCGCGCACGGTGAGGGAGTTGAGCCGGAGCGAGGACTGAACTGCTTCAGTCCGAGCCGGCGAAACGGGTTTCGCGATGTCTGGATTCAAAATCATCTTTATACTTATCGGGCTGTGGCGAAGTGGTATCGCGCACGGTTCGGGACCGTGAGGCCGAGGGTTCGAACCCCTCCAGCCCGATAAGTATGGAGAGTATTCTGCACCAGACCGCGAAACCCTGGTGAGGCCGCGGGTTCGATCCCCGCCAGCCCGACCACGCGATGAATTTTTCAAACCGCACCAACCATGGTGAGGCCGCGGATTCTATTTTCACACTTTTCTCATACCCCCGCGAAACGAATGATATCACTTACTGTTCGACCTCCAACGTCGACGTTGGAGGTCGACGTTGGAGGTCGAACACCACGGAGGCTCAACCTCCGGCAGATTACTACCTCGCTAGGAGTGAGCGAAGTCACAAAGCGTCGTAGCTTTGGGACTTCCGAGCGACGACGCGAGGCAACGAGCGCTTGTTTTCCTCCGC